>Ga0209211_10001502_pt1 | contig 43797 bp, 46 predicted proteins | sample RifGroA2_FD_183992 | JGI IMG/M metagenome (GOLD analysis project Ga0209211, IMG submission 183992) | Groundwater microbial communities from Rifle, Colorado, USA - Groundwater A2 (SPAdes) (version 2) | ecosystem: Environmental > Aquatic > Deep subsurface > Groundwater | place: Rifle, Colorado...
GCCCGAGCGGATTTCGGAAAAGTTTGCAAAATTGCGTTAGCAATTTTGCATGAAATGATTTCGAGCCGTACTGTAAAGACGCACATCAGAAATAAAAACCCATCACTTGGTGATGGGGTCTTCCTCGGACGATTCGTTTTCTTCATCGTCAACATACTCTTTTCCGCCGGAAAAATAGTATGCGATTAGTTGAGGCACATTTTTGTGCGTGCGGACAAACTCTTCTTCCAAAAGCCGGGAAAGGACGGTCCATCCGCTTATAAAAACAGTCGCGTTGTAACGCATGCCGTTTTTTGTCATATAGCTCTCCGTAACATATCCTTCAATATGCCCGTCAAACTCTTCGGAATGTCCAGCCGCTTTGCCGTATTTTAACCTTATCGAAAAAAACTTCTTCTTATCAATCTTCTTTTTTGAGCGCCATTTTATAAGATCTATCACGGAATAATTTCCGCTCAAGTATGCGGTCATTACCGCTGCCAAGGATATGAGCAGGAAGCCGAACCACCAATTGATTCGAAGATGTTCAAAGATTAGATCAGTCGGCCATGACAAAACACTATAGTAAAATTTAACCAGCCAAATCAGAGCGCTGGCAAAAATTCCGGCTAATGCAAAATTTATAAGGCCATTAACCAATCTGTCTTTGGCACTATTTTTCATAGCGTTTTTTTGGTCGTATGCCATAGCAAAATGCCCCCAACTTCTGAGGGCATTTTAGCACAATTTGAATTAAAGTCTATTCATTGCTTTAGCAATGATCCCGCCGATGGCGGGATGAAAGCTAAGCTTTAACAGCCTCCTTCAACGCCTTTCCCGCCTTAAAGCGGGGGACTGTGGTCGCGGGGACCTGAACCATCTCTCCGGTTCTCGGGTTTCTTGCCGTGCGGGCCTTGCGGGCTTTCGTTACAAACGCGCCGAATCCGGCGATAGAAACCTCATCTCCTTTTTTAAGAGTAGCCGTGATCGTATCAAAAATAAAATCGACAACTTCATCGGAATGTTTCTTTGAAGTGTTCATTCCGCCTTTTACGTGCATCTCGTGCAATTTTTCTCCTAACTCTGCTTTATTCATGTTTTTAATAATTATTAGTAATGTTCAAATTCTATACTCTGTAACGATTTTCCGCAAATGCCTGATATCCACAGCTTTACCCGCCGTAGCTTTAGCGGAGGCGGGCTTGCCAATTCCATCACTCAGCTCCAAATAAATCGCGTTCACTTCTATCGGCCCGGACTCAACGGGATTTTTCGGTGTTTTAATATTTTTAGTAAACCTTTCGATTGACGGCGCGACCTCAACTCCGATTATAGAATCGTATGGTCCGACCATCCCTATATCGGAAATATATGCGGTACCTTTTGGCAAAATTTTTGCGTCCGCGGTCGGCACATGCGTATGCGTCCCGAACACCGCGGAAACTTTTCCGTCCAGATATCTGCCCATTACCGTTTTTTCGGATGTCGCATCCGCGTGCCAATCTAAAATAATAAACGGGGTTTTCCCTGCGTATTCTTCTAAAATTTTATCTATTGCATTAAAAGGGGAGGCATATTCCTGATGCATGAAAACCTGACCGATGAGATTGATGACCAGCAGTTTCACGCCAGCACTCGGAAAGAAGTCCGACTTCCCGGGGAAGTCGGACTTCGAGGAGGGTGCGAATTTCATATCGTATAAAACCGCTCCCCTGCCGGGGAGATCTTCGCGCATGTTCGCGGGGCGCGTTATTGCGAGGGTTTCATCGTTTAAAATACTCGCAACATCTTTTCCTTCAACCGAATGATTTCCTCCTGTGAAAACATTTACTCCCGCATCTTTTAATTCTTGAATTTGCGCCGGGCCAATCCCTTTTCCGTGCATTATATTTTCCACGTTTGCGACAACAACATCCGGAGAAAATTCCTCACACCAAATAGGTAGTGTATGTTTTACACCAATTCTTCCTAGTTTACCGACAACGTCTCCATAAATAAGTAGTTTCATAATGTCAGGCTATTCTAGCGTTTCATACAGATATTGACAAGGGTAAGTGTTTCATGCTAATATTTAACGCAGAAGGGGGTGCAAAATATGGTGGTTTTTTTAGCTTTTTGGCTTTCTGTGTTGGTAGGTAGCTTTGGTGGGTATTGTATTGTTTCCAGCCACATCGGTACCTGCAAAAAACTGGTTATTGGATGGCTGCTACTAGCTCTGGGTATTGGCATCTATCCTGCATACATTATATTTTTTTATTAAGTTCTTCGATAGAGAAAGTTTCTCTCTTTTTCTATCTCGCGTACTCTACCGCCCTCATTTCGCGGATGACGTTTACCTTTATCTCTCCGGGATATTTCAGCTCGTTCTCAATCCGGTCCGCGATGTCGCGGGCCATTTTTTTTATTTCATAACTTAAGCAGATGTTTCAACATATTGTCTATTTGAGAAAGAGCGTGCTTTTCGAGGATACCAGCTCTTTTTTTCAATCGTTGTTTATCAATCGCTCTAATTTGAAAAACCAAAGCAACAGATAAGTTTTTTAAGCCATTTCTTTTGGACGGATTAATTTCCAGAGTATGCGGAAAACGCAATGCTTGAATATTGGAAGTACACGGAACGATTAATGTGAGTGAGGCAATTACATCTGAAAGCACTATTACCGGGCGGACACCTTCTTGCTCGTGTCCGTTTAGTGTGGGCAGCTGCGCAATCCAGATTTCACCCTTTGTCATGTTGGAGACTTTTCTCAAATTTCAGCAGGGCTTCGTCGCTAAGATTTTCCCAAGCATCGAATTCATTATATAAATCCGACTGTTGTCTGATGCTTTCTAAATAAAGTATCAGCGCTCTGTCTATGAGTTTTTTTTTGTCAACACCCATGAACCTTGAAGCGCGCTCTAACTCTTTTTGTATTGTTGCAGTAGTCATATTACGTTTATAATAACATTTTATCACAGCTTGCCACTATTGACAAGTATCTATAAAATATGCTAGTTTTCAATAAGAAGGGGTTGAGAAATAACATGTTCTCATTATTAAAGAAATTTTTTGCCCGCATGAATAGCGATATCTGTGAAAAATGCGGCCATTATTATTCGAGCTATCATGTACCCTGCAAATAAAGACTAAACTAAAAGACCGCTTTCGCGGTCTTTCTTTATTATCTCGCGTACTCCACCGCCCGCATTTCGCGGATGACGTTTACCTTTATCTCTCCGGGATATTTCAGCTCGTTCTCAATCCGGTCCGCGATGTCGCGGGCCATTTTTTTGGCTTCCAGATCAGAAAGGTTCTCGGGGGTAACGAATACTCGTATCTCGCGCCCGGCCTGAATTGCATAAGCTTTCTCGACACCTTTGAATGATGTCGCAATGCCTTCGAGGTCTTCAAGACGCTTCACATAATTTTCAACCGAGTCCCTGCGCGCGCCCGGACGTGAGGCGGAAACGGCATCCGCGGTTTGCACAATTATAGATTCCAAAGTTTCGTAAGGATATTCCTCGTGGTGCGACTGCATTGCCTGAATAATCCGCACGTCCACATTGAATTTCTGTAAAATTCGGCGCCCTATCTCGACATGCGTTCCCTGAATTTCATGGTCAACCGCTTTTCCGATGTCATGCAAAAGCGCTCCTTTTTTCGCGACATTTACATCGGCTTTCAATTCGGATGCTAACATCCCGGCCACGTGCGCCATTTCAATAGAATGCTGAAGAACATTTTGGCCGTAAGACGTCCTAAATTTCAGCCTCCCCAAAAGCATGATGAGTCTCGGGTCTACGTCAAAAACACCTATCTCATAAATGGCTTTTTCACCGGCATCTTTGATTATTTTTTCAATTTCGGTTTTTGCTTTGTCCACCATTTCTTCTATTTTTGCCGGCTGTATTCTGCCGTCCAAAATGAGATTTTCCAAAGCAACTCTTGCTATCTGCCTCCGTACGGGATCAAAGCTAGAAATTAATATCGTGCCAGGAGTATCATCAACAATAATTTCCACTCCCGCCGCGCGCTCGAGCGCCCGGATGTTCCTCCCCTCTTTTCCGATAATTTTTCCTTTCAAATCGTCCGAAGGAATTGTAACCGAGGTTACCGTAACTTCCGAAGCCGTGCTTGATGCGACGCGCTGGATAACCGCCGCCAAAATATCGCGGCCTTTTTTTTCAAGCTCCTCCAAACCGAACCTTTCCATTTTCTGGACTCTGGCCAAAATGTCGGATTCGTATTTTTTCTCGACTTCCGCGATAAGTTTTTCTTTTGCCTCTTCGGATGACAGCTTCGCAACTTTTTCGAGTTCGAGCCGCTTCTCCGCGTCTATCTTCTCAAAATTTTCTTTCATGGCGCGCAGCTTCTCGACTTTTTCTTTTATCGCGACAACCTCTTTATCGAGCTCCAGCGACCGTTTTTCTAGAGTTTCGTCCTTGTGAGTTATCCTTTCTTCGAGTTTTCTTAAGTCGCGCTCGCGCTCTTTCTGCTCTTCTTTTGCGCCCTCCATGACCTTTTCGGCGCGTAGCTTTGCATCGTCCAAAGCTTTCTGGGCGGATTCTTTTGCGTCTAGTAAAATTTGCTTAGCCTTGAGCTCGAGTGAATCGTTCGTCTTTAGCGCAATAAATTGACGGAGAAAATAACCCCCTGCCATACCGACGAGTATTGCCCCCGCCGCCTTGATGAGCGTGAGAAAATCCATATATTTGTTTGAATTCGATTAAAGTTGATAACATATACATTAAATATAATAGTAGTCTAGCAATGTTGGTTTCAGAAGTCAATATGCTAAAATAATTTCATGGTCAAAAGATATAAGCCGGTGGTACTGCTGATTCTGGACGGATTCGGCATAAGCACCACCCCAAACTCAACATGGAAGTACGCTGAAATGCCCACTTTTCATGAATTGGAGAAATTTTTCCCATTCACGACACTTCAGGCTTCGGGTACTGCCACCGGACTTCCTTGGGGAGAAGAAGGCAATTCCGAGGTCGGCCACTTAACTATCGGCGCGGGGCGCCCGATATTCCACCACCTTCCGAGAATAATCATGTCGATACACGACGGCTCTTTTTTTACAAACAAGGCTTTTTTGGACGCGGCAAAATCTGCCAAGGCAAGCGGCGGAAAACTCCATATTGCGGGACTTTTTTCCAGTGGTTCGGTGCACGCGTATGTTGAACACCTATACGCACTTCTGGAACTTGCCGGAAAAGAAGGCTTAAAAAAGGTCTACCTGCACCTTTTTACCGACGGGAGAGACGCCCCTGAAAAAGAGGATTTGAAATTCATCCGACAGCTGGAAGACCGGATACAAAATCTGTATCCTTATGCCAAGATCGGGAGCATTTCCGGCCGGGACTTTGCTATGGACCGGGACGAAAATTGGGATCGTTTGGAAAAAACCTATAAATGCATGACCGGGTCCTGTCCCAATGAATTTAGCGAAGCTTCAAAATATATCACTGAATCATATGAAAAAGATGTTTTTGATGAGTTCATCGAGCCTGCGATGTTAAAAGGAGGGGAGGGCAAAATATCTTCCGGAGATTCTGTTATATTTTTTAATTTCAGAGAAGACTCAATGCGGGAGCTTGTTTCTTCCTTCGTCTCCGACGGATTTTCTGGATTTTCCAGGGATAAGCTTTCGGATATTTTTACCGTCACGATGACGGAATACGACAGCAAATTGCCGGCACGGGTCGCTTTTCCCACACTCGACGTTCCATGTCCGCTTTCCAGAGTAATTTCCGAAGCGGGCCTTTCCCAGCTTCATATCGCGGAAACCGAAAAATATGCCCACGTAACCTATTTTTTTAATGGCGGGAAAGAAACGCCTTATAAAGGCGAGAACCGAATACTGGTACCTTCGCAAAAAACTCCGAAATTTGACTTGGTGCCTGAAATGTCCGTTGCCAAAATTACCGAGGAAGTTTTGAAAGGACTCGTAAAATACGATTTTATTCTCGCGAATTTCGCGAACGGCGACATGGTCGGACACACGGGAAATTTTGACGCTACGGTAAAAGCCATCGAAACGCTCGATGGGGCGATTGCCAAAATTTACCCCGAAGTCCTTAAAATGGACGGGGCACTTATAGTTACGGCGGACCACGGAAACGCCGAAGAAAAAATTTATGTAAGTTCCGGCGAGAAAAGAACAAAGCATACCGCCAACCCGGTTCCGTTCTATATAATTTGCAACGACGTAAAAAATAAAGAGCCGAGATCGGAATCAGAAATCGCTACGCGCTATGGCGAAGTTCGCGGAGTGCTTTCGGATATTGCCCCTTCAGTCCTTAGTCTGCTTGCGTTGCCCAAAAACGAAGAGATGTCAGGAATAGACCTTCTTCCGAAAATTCTCTGACCTGTCCCGCTCATTATTGCGGGGTTTCCTTGATTTTTACCTCTAATCTTGATACAAATCAAGGAGATTCTTTTTATTTGAATGAATGGACAACCAAAGAAATCCGGCCTGTTTACTTATCTCTTGATAATTCTTTCCTTAGTAATAATCTGGAATATTTTTGGAAATCAACCTCACGCCAATCCGTCAATATCCATAGATTACAATACGTTTCTCCGCATGGTAGGAGATGATAAATTTCAATCGGTTGTTATCCAGTCTACGAACAAGGGCGGAAGTGTTGTTACTGGCTACTATGCTAAAGACAAAGACGGCAAAGACATACTATATTCAAGTTTTGCAAATGATGCGGCGCTTCCATCGCTCATGGATATTTTGAGAACTAAGCCTAATCTTAAGGCATTTCCGAAACCGATAGAAGAAATGTCCTGGTTCATGTCGCTATTGGCCGGCTGGGGGCCGATGCTGATCTTGATATTCGTATGGATATATTTCATGCGAAGAATGGGTGGCGGCGGAGGCGCCGGCGGCATGATGAATTTCGTAAAAAGCAAAGCTAAGCTCCAGCAAAACAATACCGTAACTTTCGCGGATGTCGCCGGAGTTGATGAATCGAAAGAAGAACTTGTTGAAATGATCCATTTTCTGAAAGATCCGAAAAAATTTACCAGATTGGGCGGCCGGATGCCGAAAGGCATATTGCTCATCGGCCCTCCCGGTACGGGAAAAACCTTGCTTGCACGAGCAGTTGCTGGTGAAGCAGGTGTTCCATTTTTTTCGATTTCCGGCTCTGAGTTTGTAGAAATGTTTGTCGGGATCGGCGCAAGCAGAGTGCGTGATCTTTTTGAGAACGCTAAAAAAAACGCTCCGTGTATTATTTTCATCGACGAAGTGGATGCGGTCGGCGGAAAACGGGGAATATCAATCGGCGGAGGATCAAGTGAGCACGACCAGACGCTTCAGCAATTATTGACCGAAATGGACGGATTTGATCCAAACGGCGGCATTATCATTATGGCGGCAACTAACCGTCCGGAAGCGCTCGATGCCGCGATATTGCGCCCCGGCAGATTCGATAGGCATATAGTTGTACCACGGCCCGATGTTAAAGGAAGAGAAGAAATTTTAAAGGTTCACGCAAAAAAGAAACCTCTCGCGGAAGACGTGAATCTCACTAATATCGCGAAAGGTACGCCGGGTTTTGTCGGAGCTGATCTTGAAAATCTTTTGAACGAGGCGGCGCTTGCTGCGGCAAAAAAAGATCAAAAAGACGTGACCCAAAAAGATCTTGAAGAGGCAAAAGATGCGGCTATTATGCACGGCAGGGAAAGAAAATCGATGGTTATGTCTCCGGCCATAAAAAGAACTACGGCATATCACGAGGCTGGGCACACATTGGTGGCAAAGCTCGTCCCGGGGAACGATCCTGTCCACAAGGTTACCATCATTCCGCGCGGCATGAGCTTGGGGCTAACGGGCACATTGCCGGATGAAGAAATGCACAACTTCACGAAATCGTACCTCAACGCGCTGCTTCCTATGATGATGGGCGGGAGATGCGCGGAAGAAATTGTTTTCAACGAAATTTCTACCGGAGCAAACAATGACATTGAAAGGGCAACCGCGCTCGCAACAAATATGGTAAAAAAATGGGGCATGTCGGAAAAGCTCGGTCCGCTTACTTACGGCAAAGACAAAGAACATGAATATTTGGTATTCCAAATGCAAGGCGCACAGGACTATTCCGAACAAACCGCTCAATTGATCGATGAAGAAAAAAGGGCGATCGTTGACGCGGCATACAACAAAGCAAAAGATGTTTTGACCGCAAACCGGAATATTCTGGAAGCGCTTGCAAGCGCGCTTTTAGAAAAAGAAACTCTCAACGGAGAGGAAGTAAACAATATAGTTAATCAATTCAAAAACCCTCAGCAAGTCTGAGGGTTTTTTTATTGCTTTATTTTTTGTGCACTCCGTTCTTGGATTTTACGATGTCGTCAATGAGCCCATATTTTTTGGCGTCCTCCGCATCCATATAAAAATTGCGGTCGGAATCGCGCTCGATTTCGGAGAAAGGTTTGCCTGTGTGTTTGGCCAATATTTTGCTGATTTTTTCTTTTACATGCACAATGTGTTTTGCGTCTATCGCAATGTCGGAGGCTTGCCCTTCTGTGCCTCCCAAAACCTGGTGGATCATTACTTCAGAATTAGGAAGCGAGAAGCGTTTATTTTTTGCGCCGCCCGCGAGAAGTATAGCTGCACCCGAAGCCGCAAAACCCACGCAAAGAGTGGCCACATCGGGTTTGATGTGCTGCATTGTGTCGTATATTGCGAGGGTGGCCGAAACCGAGCCACCGGGGGAATTTATGTATAGCCAAATATCTTTTTTGGGGTCTTGCAATTCCAAAAATAAAAATTGGGCGATAATTGTGTTCGCCACCCCGTCCATAATCGGCCCGCCCAAAAAAACTATCCGGTCTTTCAAAAGCCTTGAGTAAATATCGTAGGCGCGTTCACCTCCTTGTTCTTTCTCAATAACCGTCGGTATTAAGTAAGTGTTGTACATTTCATCTTCCATTTTGCCATTCTAGCACCTGTTTTCTTATATTTCAAGGTCGACATAAACATCGAAAAATAAAAAGAGCTGCCTGATTAGGCAACTCCTGTAAGTTTATTCCCCGCAAGAAATTCCTCTCTGTCCGCCTTGATCATATTTGCACATCCAACACAGCTTTCTTTGTGTGCCAAGCGCCCATCGGACAGATTTTCCATCATGGCATAGGTTATTCTTTCTTTCGCGGTAAAACAATCTTCGCCGCCATGCCATAATATTACTCTATCATTATACATTTTTTCGTATTTTTCCGGCGTTACGCCATTGCGCTTAGCGCCTCCGTTTAACCAGGCTTCCCGCGGAGATAAAAGGCCCAAATTTTTTCTTAATTCTTCTTCATTCTGTTTCGTTGTTTCCGCAGCCGATTTTACAAAACAATTATTACAAATATCGCACTCGTTGAGATGTTCTTTAAGGCCTTGCTCCACCAGACCGCTTTCAATAAATTGTTCTGTATAATCCTCCGGGTGCACTAAAATATTTTCGCAAAACTTAACGCTATCCGGATCCGGATTTCTAATTCTGTCCCTGTATTCTTCGTCAACTTCCAGATAAATAATTCCGCGCCGCTTAGCTTCCCTGGCAAAAACCGCCATAGAACCGAAAAAATCGAGTGTTTCCGCTTCATCACGCGTTAAGCCATATTCTGACATCGCCTCTGTGCGAGATTTTTCATGCCACTCTTTTTTTCTCGCTATTTTGTATTCCTCAACGCTAGAAAATCCGCCTTTCTCTGCCTCCTGCCGGTCTTCCTCGTCGTGCCAATTTGTCCAAACAAAGTCTGACTTTTGAAAATAATAAATGCGCGCTCGGCCAAAAACAGTTCGCCACACTATCAGCCTAACAGCATCTCCGGCGACGGGTTTTAGAGACCCGATATCCAAGGAATAACAATGTATGTCTCCATGACACGTCGGAGATAAGAACGATTGTAATGGCCTTTTTCCGGTTTTCCGCCATATTTCGACACACGACTTGCAGAAATCACGAAAAATGAAACTCTTAAATTGTTCGCCACTGAATATATCATGATCCAATATTGTTTTTTCAAAGATTCCTTCAATAAGAATTTTTTTTCTAAAAGGCAAATACCTAAGAAGAAATATTCCCAGTAAGGCAATTACCGCAAATAGCATTTCTCTATCCTCCCGCGGAAAATTCTATGAACAAAATAGCATATTAACAGTAATTTGTCCATGCGCCGATCTATTTCTCTCCTTCAAGTAAGGACAAAACCATCTCGTTTTGGAGTCTTCCGAAAATGTGTTCCTTAAGGCCGGCGCGTGATGCTTTTTTTCTGTCTTCTTCCCCAACTTCAAGCAATATTTTATCAACCTGCGCGTCAAGGTCTTTTTCCTGGGGAATAAGCTTTTCGCGCGAGGCAATCTCTCTCAAAACTAATCCAAATTTTACCCGCTTTAGCGCATCGTCCTTCCAACCCATTCTCAATTCTTCTTCGGTTTTTTTGATATGTTCCAAATAATCTTCCCATTTTAGCCCCATGTCTTTCAGAGAATTTTTGAGCTCGAATTCCATTTTTTCCAGTTCCGAAAGCATAAGTATTCCGGGAACGGTAATTTTTGAGGCGCTAACTATTTTATCCAAAAGCTCCATGCGGTGCGTATCTTTTGCTTTTCTTTTTTTTTCAAATTCAAGGTTTTGGCGGATAGCGTCTTTCATTTTTTCCTCGTCCGCCTGCCTCGCCGACGAGTCAAGGCGGGCGCCTTCTTTAAAATATGCCGGGTTATTTTTCCTAAGCATCTCCAATGTTTCAGCTATCTCCGCATCGCTCACATCAACCACATCGGTTTTTGCCGAATTTGCCTCCTTTGCTATCTTTTTATAATCCGCCAATTCGATCGGGGAGAGAACCGTTGTTTTGATTTTCAGCCCGAGGGAATTGCCCTTGGCCAATTTTGTAATGCTAAATTCAGGCCTGCCTATCGCTTCGATTTTTTCTTCACGGAGCAATCTCGGCCAAAGGTCTTTTATCGCAAGCTCCGCCGCGCTCTCCAAAACAAGCGCATCTCCAACTTTCTCCAGAACCATCCGCTCGGGCACGGCTCCTTTTCTAAAACCCGGCAATTCTACTTTCTCTTTAAAATCTTTGAGCGCCAGCTTAAAAAACCGGTCAAAATCTTCCGCCGGAACTTTGCATTCTATTTCAATTTGCGAGTCGCCCAATTTTTTTATGTTTGTCATATTTTGATGAATAATCCCGCCTTTTAGTCGGCGGGACCGTAGATGTTTTGCCGCAACTTCTTTTCTTTTACTTCCGCCTCCCAGGCCGAGTGCGCTTTTATGAAATCGTCAGCCGCTTTTTGCACTTTTCCCAGATTGTCCAAAAATTCGTTCGTGCCTCGGCTTCTCCGATATTCCGCCGTGGCCTCGTTTTGCCTTTTTTTTGCTTCCCAGACCGCATCCCACGCCTTTTCTTCGGCATCTTTTTCTTTTTCAGCAACTGCCGCAACTTCTTCTTTTCCTATAACTACCAAAACCTCTGCTTTTTCTTTTCTTTTCTTGGGTTTATCTTTTTTCTTTTTCAAGCCCAACCCCTCCTTGGTACGCAAAAAATAACTCTAAAAAGAGTATCATAAATATTAAACGAGGTCAATTATTGGCAGAAAACCATGCTTTTACTTTGTCCCAAAATAAAATTCTGAGACCGAGAAACCCGAGGCCGACAAAGATAAGCCACGAGCCGGGCGTGAACGGAGTAACCAGCGCCAAAACCCCGATGATTATCAAAAAAACTCCGAGTATTTTTTTAACGTATTTTTTATATTTATTTGGCGGTGTTTGTTTGAAAAAGTTAGAACCCATTTTGCGGAGAACCCTGATTAACCATCTTCTTTCAAAAAATCAATGCTCCAAGAATAAAACCTACTATGAACCAAAATATAATAAGCTTGGCCCCTGTTTTTCTAGAATCTTTTTTTGTTCTAATAATATATTTTCTGTATTTTTGCTCGCAATTTTTTCTTCCATAATATGAAAAGTTATTTTAATAATTCCTTCATCAGAACGCCTAACGACTTGGTAAGTTCATATTAATCTAAGCTGTTAATAAAAAAATCGGCAAGGGCATTTCAAGAATTGGCTGTTCAATTTTCCACACTTCTTTTGTGACTAGAATGCCGAAACTATTTTGCTTTCCGTGCACTTCTAAAAATGCGCGCATTGAGTCGCGATGATGGCTATCTGTTTGATTTTTATAAGCAATCTCAATTGGTACTGCGCGGCTTCCAACTCTTGCTATAAAATCAATCTCCTGTTGGCCGCTTGGCTCACGATAATAAGAGATATCCGAAACTCCGGGAAATAATCTGATTACGTTGTGAGCAAGTGTTTCTGCAATTCTGCCACGCTCCTCTCCTTCAAGAGAAGTAATAATTTTTGTTATTCCTTGCATAAGCATAAGATCAGCCGCATATAACTTGGCATGCGTTGACCGCAAGCGCACCGGCTTACCGGTAAAACGCTCAACTTTACGGATTAATTCTGTCTGTAAGAGAAGCGGTAGCGCCTCAGACAAAGTAACTCGGCTTGTTTGAATTAAACCAGCGAGTTTTTCCATATTCATTTCGTCGCCAGTTCTAGCAAAAGCATAGCGTAAGAACTGATGAAAAATCTCCGGCCGTCTTATTTCTTTCACAAGACGCAAATCTTCCAGCGTGACGCGTTCCACAAACTGTTGATCAATAAACGCAGAACGCTCGGCAGCGGTGCCCATCATCCATAATTGAGGAAAGCCACCTTTTTGGGCGTATTCATCCGCGTAAAGATTCCATTGCTGAATGGCGCTTGGTTTTATTTCTTCACTTAAGCGCCGATTAAATTGAATTACGGATGAAACCTCGCCTATATCCAAGACACTCTCTGCTAGTTTACTCAAGAATGCACCATGCTCCGGGTAATGGTAGCGAACAAACTCACGAAAAGTAAATGGTGGAAGCGAGATATCGACTAACCTGCCAAGCAAACTTTCCAAGGATTTCCTAAAAATAGTATGAGATGCTGAGCCTGAAATAATAAAACGAATTGGATATCGCAAATCAATATAGCGCTTGATATACAATTCCCAACGCGACAATCGCTGTACCTCGTCAAGAAAACAATACAACGTGTTCGGTGATGTTCTAAGCGCAGTGCCGGCAACTTGCGCCCATTGTGCGAGCAACGCTTCAAATAAGGTGCCCTGATCTTTTTGTGGTAATTGTTGGATCAGCGGATCATCGAGTGAAAAAAATAGGATTCTATTTACTGGAATTTTCTTTTCTTCAATCAAGCAACGAATAACCTGATTTATGATCGTTGTTTTGCCAACGCGCCGCGGACCATTAATCAACAAGGCAAGGCCGTGGTTCGCTTCAGTATGGCGCATAGCCTGAATAAACGCATCTCGCTTAAAATCCGGCACTCCTGGGACGGAAAATGATTTTGTTTTCCACCAAGGATTATATGCAACTAGGGACTGCCTTAAGTTATGTATACCAAGAGCTTCAAGATATTTTTTCGGATTTTTAGGCATAATTCATCATATTATAGCTATGTATACTATACTATACATAACTAATTAAGCTGTCAACGAGTTACTTTTTTTTGGACCCACCGGGAGTCGGACCCGGACCTTACCCATGCGAAGGGTACGTAATGCCATTTTACTATGAGCCCTGAAACTATTTCAGAAGCTTTCTTAACTCTTTTACTTTATCCGTCTTTTCCCACGGTAAGTCAAGGTCGGTGCGCCCAAAATGGCCGTAGGAGGCGGTTTGCGCGTAGATAGGACGGCGTAGATTTAGCTGCTTGATTATCATACCCGGGCGGAAATCAAATGTTTTTTTAACCGTAGCTTTCAGCTGCTCCAACGAAATCTTTTCCGTTCCATACGTTTCAATATCAACCATCATCGGCTCCGGCACGCCTATTGCGTAGGCAACTTTTACTAAAACGCTTTTAGCAAGCCCCGCGGCCACGATATTTTTCGCGGCATAGCGCGCGTAATATGCGGCGGACCTATCAACTTTTGTTACATCTTTTCCGGAAAACGCGCCACCGCCGTGTGGTGCCGCACCTCCATATGTATCAACGATTATTTTTCTTCCCGTAAGCCCCGTATCTCCCTGCGGACCGCCTATGACAAAGCGCCCCGTCGGATTTATAAGGAATTTTGTTTTTTTATCAATCATTTTTGAAGGCAGAACTTTTTTTGCCAAATTTATGATGTCATTTTTCATTTTGAATTGCGGCACATCCGGGTCATGCTGTGCGGAAACCAAAACCGCGTCAATTCTTTTTGGCGCGTTATTCTCATATTCAACCGTAACCTGCGATTTGCCGTCGGGACGCAAATAGGGAAGTGCTCCGGTTTTTCTTCTGCATGCCAGCTCTCGCGTAATCCTGTGCGCAAATGCGAGCGGGGCCGGCATTAGCTCCGGCGTTTCATCCGTCGCGTATCCGAACATCATTCCCTGGTCGCCGGCTCCCACAAGCTCCGGCTTTTCAACTTTTTTTCCGACTCCTTGCGCAATGTCGAGGGACTGCTCGTGTAGTGCCACCAAAATTCCGGCACTCTCCGCGTCTATGCCGTATTCACTTTTCACATATCCGGCATTACGAAGCACTTTTCGCACAACACTCTGAACATCGATATGCGCTTTGGTCGTAACCTCGCCTGCCACAATAACCTGTCCCGTTGTGAGCAATGTCTCAACGGCAACCCTCGCATAGGGGTCCTGCGATAAAATTTCATCCAACACAGCATCGGATATCTGGTCGGCCAGCTTATCAGGGTGCCCCTCGGTAACGGATTCGGACGTTAAAAAATATTTTGTCATATGAATAACTTAACACAAAATCATTGACATGGTAACAATAAAAAGCTATAAGGATATTAGAAATTCACTGCGAAAAAGGAGAAAAAATGCTTGAAAGACTGATGGTCGCAGGCGGCGGAGTAATGGGAAGCGGTATCGCACAAGTGGCCGCGGAAGCGGGCATAAAAAATATCGTAGTAGCGGATAGCGCGTTTGATGCTTCGCCGGGCTTTTTGAAATATGTTCAGGATAAAGTCAAAACAGGGATTTTCACAAGCAGGGACGAGCACGGAAAATTCATCAGGAGAACGCGAGAAGAAGTTGATGAAGTTTATAAGAGAATTGAATGGTGCGATACGAGATCCAAACAATTCAAAGCATATCTTCTTCAAACAATGATGGTAATCGAAGCGATTGAGGAAAATATCGACAAGAAACAGGAACTCTACCGGACTATCGAACATTACCTTCCGATGCCGGGCCCGATATTCACCAACACTTCCGTAATTTCCATAAAAAAACTTTCCGAATGTCTTATTCATCCGGAAAGATTTATGGGAATTCATTTTTTTAATCCGGTTCCTTTGATGAAACCTGTGGAGTTCATAACGCATCCGGGAACTTCTGTTGCAACTTTCAAAATGGCTGAAGAGCTTGTTGTAAGGCTTGGTAAAATCCACAAGAGAGCCCCGGATATTCCGGGATTTATTGCCAACAGGCTTTTTGTAAAAGAAGTCGAAGCGTTCCTCGGGGCCGTGGACAATGGCGCGGATTTTAAGCAGATAGACAAAGCTTTCTCAAACGGCGCCTGGTTCTCTGATCCGGTCGCAAGAAAAATTGTAGATTGCTTCCTGAACGCCGCGCGCGACCTGATTTCGAAAGACAAAGGCCACGAACTACTCGGGGAAAGCGAGGAAAAATTCAAAAAGAACGTCGATGAACTGATGCGGCTGGGCGGAGCCTTGAAAATGGGTCCGTATGAATTAATAAGCTATGTTGACCGAGGCGAAGATCCTAAAATGCAGTTTAAGATGGGGCCGGCCAAGTTTACCGACCACGTAGGAATTGATGTGGCGCAAAACTGCTGCGAGATGCTTCAGACACAGGAACCGGAGCGCTGGAAATCATCTCCGCTTTTGCAAAAAATGCTCGCTGAAGGAAAAAAGGGCGTAAAATCCGGTGAAGGGTTCTATGAATATGCGGATAAAGTCACATTCGCTATCGCTCCCGATAAGTCTTATGCTCGCATCGGCTGGACCGGAAAAGTTCTCTCATTGAAATTGGTCGGCGACCTCAGAATAGCATTCGGCCACGCCAAAGGACTCGGTGCTGAATCAGTAATTCTTGATATCAATAGGGGACGAGGCGCCGACATCAATGAATTTTTGCTGGCGCTTCTTGATGAAGAAGCTGCGGAGTCTGCCATCAATACCTGGCAGCCCGCCATCCTTAAAGTCATCGATTATCCCGGGCCGGTTTTCGCCGCGATCAAAGGTTCCGCATTCGGCGGAGCATACGAATTCGCGCTTGCCTGCGATTATATAATCGCGGAGAAAAAAGCAAAGATAGGGTTGGTTGAACTTCAGCGCGGAATCCTGCCTGGCGGCGGCGGTACACAGACCCTTACAAGAAGGGTCGGTGAAAGCAAAGCCCGTCAAATGATTCTCCTCGGCCTAACAATCGACGAGCTCGAAGAAGAGGTTGGACCGCCGTGGGTTGATGAGGCTGTTGAAAAAATTACCGAAGAACGGCTTATGGGGCTTGTCTGGAAAAGAAAAAAAATTGTAAAAAGAGACAGAAGCCCGTTAAAAAACTCTATCATTTCAGATTTTATCGAAAGTAGAAAAGAAAAAAGAGAGATCAAAAAGATCAGAGAAAGCTGGGGGGCATTCGAGCCGGAATCTTTTGAGCTGGCCAGAGACGCCATCTGGTACGGAAACCGAAAATCGCTGCATCTTGGGATCAGACAAGATGAATTCGAAGCGATAACCAAGGCGTTCAAATCAAAAAGCGCTTTGGACAAAATAATCGAATTTTTTGAACCAAAAGAAAAAGCCGAGTAACTCGGCTTTTTTATTTTCGTTGCTTTAGCTTTTACATTATTTCAAAAACCATTGCTGTCGCTTCGCCGATGGCATTGCACAGCGAGACCACAATATATTTTTGTTTCTCTCTCTTCGCGTGGCAAATTGCGTTCACGCAAAGTATCGCGCCGGTCGCCCCGAGCGCATGCCCGAAAGCGATTGCCCCGCCGGCGGGATTTACATTTTCCCAAAGCGCTTCGGGGATTTTATCGACGAAATAAAGAGGCGAACCGGGGAATGCTTCGTTCACCCACCACGCATCAATGTCAAAAAATGTTTTTTTTGCTCTTTTTACCGCTTTAGTTACAGCACCCACGGGAGCAATGATAAAATCTTTAGATTCGCGCTCGGCGTGTTCCTCATAAGCCAAAATTTTTGCCAGAGGCTCCAGATGCATTTTTTTTGCTCCGCGCGGAGAAGCCAAAACAAGATTTCCGTATCCGTCGCCGTATTTAGACGCGTTAAACGCAGTTGTAATTTCGCATCCGCCAATCAGCATTTTTTTCATCTTTTCCAATTTTTGATCGGAAATCATGACATTTTGATCAAAATTCACTACTCGCGCATTTTCACTCCCGCTTAAAGGATTTAAAACAACCGGCGCAAGATATCCGTCGCGCTCATAATCATACAGATGTTTTTTTGCACGGGTATAAGATTCAACCGCATATCTATCGTAATCTTCGCTGGTCAGTCCTAGCTCGCGCGCTTTTCCGTCGGATAACACGGCCATACTTTTACCGGTAATCGGGTCTGTCAGCGCTCCGACATTAACTTCATTAGAAACTCCACTCATCAGGTCAACTCCGGCCCCTATCGCAAAATCACACCCTTCATTCCTTATGTCTGAAGAAGCCTCATAAATTGCGCGGAGTCCGGAAGAACAGACTTTTTCCACAACACTTGAAGACGCGTTGTACATTCCCGCGCGGATGGATATCTCTTTTGCAAATCCCTGCGTTACCGCACCCGATTTCAACGAAACAACCGAGCCAAGCCTGAAACTTTGGACAGATTCGCGCGGGACAGGCACTTTAAGGAACTGCGCTTCCAGAACTTGGCAAGCTAAATCCTGCGGAGTTATTCCGAACAAAGAAGAATCGCTTCTTCCGTTGCCGATGGGCGAGCGCATTGCGCCGACCACTAAAACATCTTTTTTGCTCATGCGATTTTTTCAATCCCGCCGTAGGCGGGCAAGTCTGTTTTTGGTATAACACAACATATAAATAATATAACTATTGACCTAATGAAACAGCCGTGCTAATTTAACCCCAGAATCTTGGACCTTAGAAATACGGAGGAAAAATGGGAAAAACGAGAACGATATTGTTTGCAGTTTTGTTGGCGTCTTTGGGCGTATTATTTGCAAGCGTAGAGTATGGCGATGATCTCTTTGAAAAACTAACTCTAGCAGTTATTTTCTTTTTTGAGGGAGTTTTCATACTGTCGCTCTCTATGCTCATCGGCGCAACATTTTTTTCGCTTGACCAAAACGGTCAAATTGCAAAAAACACACTCGCATGGAAATATTTTGCACAGTTTCACGATAAAATGCCGGAGCAGCTGAAAATTTGCCCGATGTTTTGGCTGATCTTTATAGGAATCACCTTGGTGTCTGTGCTGACTCTGACTGTCGCATCTGTCACGTACGTTATAGGATTTATTATCTATTCCTATTTCGCCGGCACCCTGCATTTTAACCCGAACATTTCGTGGTCAGTTGTTTTTACCGCACTGCTGAATATTCTTATTTTTCTTGTTGTTTTATTTGCTGTGTTTGCTGCGCTATTCAGGGCGTGCATCAGATTAACTGAAGAAAAAAAATGGAAAAAGCTGACTCTTGTTCTAACAATGATAGTCTTGACCGGACTTTACGCAATATTTTTATTAACTCCGGACTCGATACAATGGAGAAGCTTTAACTTTGTTGATCTGTTGTATCAATCAATTTTACTCGGCATGGTACTTTCAGCTGGTGTAGCAATTTTCATAACAGTGTTTGTGTTCTTGATTCTCGGCTGTATGCTGGCGGGAAGCGCCGTGAAAAACACCTTGCTGGGTCAGCTTGTTCTTTCTCTTTATCAAAATATGTGTCCGATAATTCCGGTTGAAACCGAAAACCAAACAGAAAAAGCAGCCACGTAACGTGACTGCTTTTATTTTTATTCAACGTTCGGATTTTCAAAAAGTATTGCTGAGGCGGAATCAACCGCGTGGCAAAGCGATACGGCATAATATTTCACGAGATCCATCAGAGAGATATCCACCGATTTTACGGCGAGAGAGCCTCCCGTACCGCCTATCGCGTGCCCATGAGCAACCGCCCCTCCGCGCCTGTTCGTTTTGTCCCGCGTAATTTCCGGGTGCAATTTCATAAGCAGAACGTTTCCTGCGGCAAACGCCTCATTCACTTCGAAATGTCCGACGTCTTTCCACTTTAATCCCGCCATCATCAACGCCCTACCTATCGCTTCTTCCGGTTTCAAAATAAAACTTTTCGGATCGGAGCCTGTCGCTTCGGCGTACGCCAGCACTTTCCCCAAAGGAGGAACTCCCAATTTTTTGAGGCCGTCCGGCGAAGCCAAAACAACCAATCCTCCGCCGTCCGCGTATGCCGCGGAATTTCCGGCTGTTACCATCGCACATTTCTTGGTGCCAATTTCCTCGGATACGGGATATGTCGGCAATTTTGAAAAAAGTTTTCTGGACATCTGATGCGCGTCAACTTCTTCGTCGCGGTCAACGGTTAAAGAATCGCTGACCCGCACCGGAGCAATGAATCTGTGTTTGCCCTGCCACGAAAGTGCACGTTGCCGCGACTCAAATGCAAAATCATCCAGTTCTTCGCGGGTAAGCCCGAACATTGTTGCTGTTTCATCCGCAAGCCCCGCCATAAGATGGCCATCGAACGGATTGGTAAGCCCGAACCGCACAAGCCGGTCAGGAACACCGCTCATTTTTTCAATTCCGCCGGCAACGGCAAAATCCGCGCCATGCAAAGTAATTTGGTCATATGCAAGGCCGATAGCTTTCATCCCGGACGAACAAGCCATATCTTCCGTAAAAGCGTGCGCGCGGTTCATTCCCGCACGGAGCGCGATAACCTTCGCAAATGCGTGAACGGCATTTTCGTCGGTTTTGTGCGAAATAACCGAACCTAAATAGAAAATATCTATCATTTCGCGCAAATTATATTTTCCGTTATATTGCGCGAAAAGATGTTCGAGCATGACAAGCGTCAGGTCGGCGGCCGGAATATTTGCGAACGAACCTTCGTTCGGCGGATATTCAGTTTTAATGGTCAGCCCCGTCCGTATCTCAAATTCTTTTACTTCTGACAAGAATTTCATCGCCGCGGCATGCATTTCTTCAACGGCTTTCATGATTTCGTCTTTACCGTATTTTCCGGATGCTATCGCTTTTTTTCGCAGATAGTTTTTAAAATTGTGCGGCCCGATCTGGCCAACCGCTCCGAAAGGCAATCTTGACGCAAATGCAACATACACTTTTTTCATAATCCACATTTCAATCTTCCTTCGGTATAGCACTTCCAATAAAAAGCAAAACTTGACAATCGCGCCGCATGTGATAAAAATAACCCAGAAAGGTTGATAGGGGGTTTGTTATGAAAAAATATTTGGTTTTGGGGATTGCGTTCTTTTTAGCGTTTTTTGTTTTTTTGGAAAGCGCCGGTGCGGCGTATAACTGGCAACCGGCCGGAGAATTGACCGCGAGCGATTACGCCCTGCTTTTTTCTGCGGGAGTCGACAAAATCTCAAGCCCCATCGCACAATTCGCCAGAGCGGGGAATACGTTAATCATTCTTCAGCTTCAAAACGGCGAAACGGTAATGGCGGGGGCGGGGAAGAAACAGTTTGAAAAAAGCCGCTCAAAACAAGAAACAACCCAAGCTCCTAATGACAACTCTCAATCGTACGCTTATAAAAAAATTAATGCCGACCCGCTTTTAGAACAATTGACTTCGTTAGGAAGATATTTCTATGGTTTACTTGATGAAATGAGTAAAAAAAACGAATATGATTATTCAGATACGGATAAGTTATTTCCAGAAATGACCGCGCTTATTGAAAAAATTGACTGGGATTCCGAGGCCGAGAAAGGCGGTTCACTGTCGAACTTTAGGATGGCGTTTAGATATGGAAAAAGATATGGTATTCCGGGCACCAAAGTTCTTTCACGGGCACTGGATCGTTTTCCGACAAACAACTATTTAAAAAATTCATTTGAAGATGCTTTTGGCTATGCGATTATATCCTCCTCTGCGCCGGAAACAGAGCGGCCGAATGCCGAGGAAATAGCATTGCTTGCGCAAAAACTTTTGAGTTTTTACGAATCGTACGACCTCATTCCCAGCAGATATATAGAAATCATAAACCCGTTACTCAGATTGGCAGCTCCAAAGACTCTCCAAAAAATAGAGGTATTGACGCGAGAACGTATCGTGGCAAAAGAAAAATAGAATTTAAAAAGCTCTCGACGCTAGTCGGAGCTTTTTTATTTAAAAAATTATTCTTCAATGAGCTGGTTTATCGCCTTAACGATGCAGACAACATCTCCTTTTTTGTTTATGATCTTGGCGCTGCTGTAAAATTTTGTCTTGCCTTCTTTTGTTTCCGTGCGGATAAACCGCGCGGTCGCGGTTAGGTCTTCGTCGGCGCCGACATACTTGAACCAATAGACCTCAATCTTTGCCGTGCGGATTATTTTTTTACGCAACGGCCTGTCAAACATAAGAACCAGCCACAACAGAGAATCCGCAAACACCGCGGCGTAGCCTCCCTGCAATTGATTTTTGTTTTGATAAAGAACTCCGCGGCCCGGGTCTCCGTGTATTTTTGCGGAAAGCAACCGGTTCTTTTTATCGATCTTAAGCAATTCCATTTTCTCGCGCCGGTGGCAAGTGGTCATCTTAAGAAAAAGCTCCTCCATATATTTTTCGGCCGCGTCCAGTTTCACGGCTATTTCCCCCTGTTGCTTTCTTTTAGCAATATATGGAAAATCTCTTCCAACATCATTTCGCTGGTTCCTTCATACAAAGTCATTACACGGGCGTCCCGGACATATTTTTCCATCATAAAATCTCTCATGTATCCGATTCCGCCGCATACTTGTAAAGCCTTATTTGCAACATCGAATGCCATTTCAGAGGAAAAAAGTTTTGCCATCGCTCCGAACTTGGATATTTGGTCTTTTGGATATTTATTATCGGCATACCACGCCGCTCTGTAGATAAGACACCTTGCAGCTTCGATCTGAACTTCCATGTTAGCTAATTTATGCGATATCGCCTGATTTTCCGAAATGGGACGCCCAAATTGTTCTCTTTTTTTTGCGTAATCAAACGCTATCGTCCTTGCTCCCTGCGCCAATCCGAGGCCTTGCCCGCTAATTACGATCCGGGAATGGTGGAGCGTATTCAAAAGTGTCCCAACACCCCTTCCTTCTTTCCCTCCGATCAAATTTTCTTTCGGTACCCGGCAATTATCAAAAAATATCGCCCGCGTCTCAGAACAATGAAGGCCCATTTTTTCTTCTTTTTTCCCGAAAGAAAGCCCGGGAGTGTTTTTTTCGACGATAAAACATGAAATGCCCCTGGAAAGCCCTCCCTCCGCTTCGCGCGCCTTTGTTCTTGCAAAAATAGAATAAAAATCCGCTCTTCCGGCGCTGGTTATGAACTGTTTCTGGCCGTTTAATATATATTCGTTGCCGTCGAGAACCGCGCGCGTTGTCATTGCCATAGCATCGGATCCCGATCCGGGCTCGGTTAAACCGAAGGCCGCTAAAAATTCGCCGGACGCAACTTTAGGCAAATATTTTTTCTTCTGTTCGTCCGTGCCGGAAAATAATATTGGGTAAGTTCCGAGCGCGTTTGCTCCAAACGAGGTAGCGGTGCCGGGACAAACTTTAGCAATTTCTTCCATTATTAAAACCATTGCCACGGTACCTTCATTTAGCCCGCCGAATTCTTCCGGTATATAAACTCCCAAAAAATTCAATGTTCCGAGCAATTTCATGAATTCCAGCGGATATTCCGCTTCAATATCAAACCGCCTTACCAACGGCCTTAGCTTATCCTCGGCGATTTTCCGTACAAGATCCCTGATTTCGTTTTGTATCTTAGTAGGCTCAAGGTTAATACCAGTTCCTTCGGCTTCCAGCTCCTGAGCACTTTTTTCAAGCTCCGCGGTCTTTTCGGCTACTTCTTTAAGGGTATTCCTCATCTCTTCGAGCTTTTTCATGTATTTTCAAAATCTGCTTTCAACATAACTTAAACAAAAAAAGAGACAACTTGCCTCTTTTTACAAAAAAGTTCCTAATCTTTTGCCTCAATATTCAGGTTGTCTTTCAGCCATTTTCTGATGGCTTCTTTTTCGGCCTTTTCCGCATACTCTATTGCTTCGAGCGAAACCCAAAGAGTTCCGAAATCGGGGTGCAATGGGGCGGGAAAAATGATATACGGATCTTTTTTTCCGTTTTGCCTGGTATATTCAAAAATTCTTTCGCGCTGATATTTAAAAATCGTTTCCATGGAAACATCTCTATTCTCTTCGATGGATTCGGGTATATTCAGTTCGTCCGCGTTGCTATAAATTTCGTAATTTTTTACAAAGGCGAAAACCGTATCACAGCCGGCATCATAAAGACATTTCACCGGAAACGGATTTTGCTCGCCGGAATCACCGTAAAATCTTCCGTTGATCTTTCTGCGCGGAAAATATGGACTAAACGCGCTTGAAGCCATAGAAGCCGCAACAAGATCGTCTTTCGTCTTGATCTCGTTTATCTTGTACTTGCGCTTAAGATTGTTCATTGCATCAGCCGAGAGCGGCGTTCCGCAGGAAAAAATATGATGTTCATTTCGCGACCTTGCAAGAATATTAAAAGAAATATCTCTATCGAGAATACTTTGGAGATCGACCAATTTTCGTAATTTTTCGAATAGCGGAGACGGATCAAGCAGGCTCTCGGTCTTGTTCAGGCCCAAAATTCTAAGTTCCGCCAAAAGCATTTCCAAAAGCGGAACGAGTTCCTGCGGCGATGGATTGGCTGTTATCGGCAAAGAGGGTATTGACGTAAGTATCTGCTTTGCGTAGCCCAAAATATGGAAAAGGTCCGTAAAAAATTCTTTGCTTGATTTGTAATTCTTTCTGTAATTGGACCAGTCCCGCCAGGACTCTAACCATGTTTCGTGTTTTTTTAAAAGAGGAGCGGGTATGGATTTATATGCTTTTAGCGTTTTATCTATGACCTTCTTGATATCGGGGCTCAAGTCGTAAACCGCCCAAGGAGATGAGAAGTGTTCTTTCAATATGCGTGAAGCCTGAAGCGGATTCCAGCCGTTCAGCACGCCTGCGGATGACGCAAATATGTCATCCGGCAATATCTCTGCTTTCCAAAATTCACGTATCTGGATCGCCTGCGGGAAGCTTTCCGAATATCCGCCCGGGCCCAAAAACCAACCTACGCGACCATAATCTTTATGTGGCATAAATATCATGTCAATCTTCCTTCAGGCTACCCTAATAAAAGAAAAAATCCATCTTATTTAGATGGACCTTGTGAGTGCTCATTATAACCGGGTTCATAGAGTTTTCTTATCTCGTTTTCAATTTTCTTTGTCAATTCTTTCCTGTTGAGCCCGCACTTGGCGGGAAAAACCTCCCCGAAATTTATTTTAATTTTTCTTCTGTTAAAAAACAGACTTGGAAGATCTGTCAGATAAAAATAATCTAGCCCGCTGATCCCGACCGGCAAAATGGCCGCTGATGTTCTCAATGCAAGCTCGGCGGCTCCGCTCTTTATCGGATGTATTCCCGGGTCTCTGAAAATTTTACCTTCTGGGTAGAGCAATACAACGCCGCGGTTTTTCAAAATTGCTTCAGGCACTTCAAATAGTTCGTCTAAGTTTTTTCCTTTTGTCTTGGCGACAAATCCTCCGAGCATTTTTATTCCCAATCCGATCAACGGCCTGTCGATTTGTTCTTGATGGGCCATCGGTCGTATCGGAAATATTCGGAAATTAAACGGCAGGGCCGCGGCAATAAGAAAATGATCTATAAAACTTTTATGCTTCGGCGCTATCAACAAAGGACCGCCAATTCGTCTTAAGTGCTCCCGGCCCGCAGTGTCCAACTTAAAGAATAGTTTTATAAGCAGCATCGAAATGATCTTTGCGATCACCTGAATAAAAAAATACCAGATTTTCATCGGTATTCCCATGGTTTTCAACCTACCTTCAGAATACTCTTTGTGAAGCCGGCGCTTCAAGTTGACTAGGTGCGTATTTTGTATCCTTTTTTGAACAGGTACCAGACCCAATATCCGAGGCCGGAAACCAAAGCGAATATCAAAATAAATCCTATCGTTCTGTTTGATTCGGATATTCCTATCATTGAATAGCGGAGTCCGTCGACAAAATAAAAGAACGGATTTATTTTCACGAACCATTGGAATTTTTCCGGGAGCATGTGTATAGAATTAAAAAGTCCTCCCAAAAAAGTGAGCGGCATTATCAAAAATGCCTGCGGTATCATCAGCTGTTCAAAAGTTTCCGACCAGAGGCCCACCAAAATCCCGAGCAGAGCAAAAATCAGCGCTACCGAAACCGAATAAAAAATAAACAGGAAAATATGGCTGACCGAAGTTATCGTAAATAAAAGCGCTATCGCGTAAACCCCGCCCGCGACCACGAGCCCGCGCACAATTCCGCCAGTCACAAATCCGATAATTATCTCCATATAAGACAGCGGGGCCGCCAGCAATTCTTCAATATGCTTTACAAAGCGCCGGAAAAACAAGGCGGCGGACGTATGACCGAAAGCAGATTGCATTACGTTCATCATCAATAGCCCGGGCACTACAAAATCTATATAGGACACTCCGGAAATTTCGCCTATCCGGCGCCCGACAACTTGCCCGAAAATAAGTATATATAGAAGCGCCGATATCCACGGAGTTATCAATACCTGAATCCACACCCGCCAAAGCTTGGAAATTTCATACTCGACAAATGCATATAAACCTATCCAATTCATTTTAATGATTGCTATTTGAGCCGTTCTTTTGCAGGCCGGCGTAATGCAAATAATGGTCCTCGACCGTTTTTCCATCTTTGATAAGCTCCGCTTTACTCTCCAAAGCTACGATTTTCCCGTTAAAGATTATTCCTATCCTTTCGCAAAGCCGCTCCGCCTCCTCCAGATAATGCGTAGTCAAAAAAATAGTCTTCCCGCTTTTATTGAGTTCTTTGAGTATCCTCCAAAGCTCGTGCCGAAGTTCAACGTCTACCCCTGAAGTCGGCTCATCCAAAATTATGAGCTCGGGGTCATGCACCATCGCGCGCGCAAGCATTACCCTTCTTTTATACCCGCCGGATAACGCGCGAAAAGGAGTGTCGGCGTATTTTTCGAGGCCAAATTCGTGAAAAACATAGTCAATGCGCGCCAAACGCTCTTTTTTAGGCAAACCAAAAAATCCTCCGACAAAATAAAGTATTTCGCGCGGCTTTGCAAAAATATCAATGTTAAATTCCTGCGAAGAAATGCCTATTTTTTTGCGGGCCTCCCGGTAATCGCCGACAACATCATATCCGAAAACTTTTATCGAACCTGACTGGAATATGCCCGTACCCGCAATAGAACTTATCGTTGAGGTTTTGCCCGCACCGTTTGCTCCCAAAAAACCGAAAAATTCTCCTTTCTTTACGGAAAAAGAAATATTATCAACGGCAACCTTCTCGCCTTCCCCGCCATGTCCAGGATATTTTTTTACCAAATTTTTTACTTCAAGCGCAAATTCGCTCATAAAATATATAAGATAATAACATGAAAATATTCTGTTGGTCGGGGTGCCGAGAATCGGACTCGGGCCATACGCACCTCTTGCCCCGTTAGAAACATTACATTCGGAGAGCCGAGAATCGGACTCGGGCCTCACGCACCCGAAACGTGTGTACTGCCACTATACTACTCTCCGGAATTTTCTAACGGGGCAAGCGTACGTATCCCGAATTACATTATAAATAAATATAAGTATTCGAGAATCCTCGATTGCCCAGCAATCGGGACTACCACTATACTACACCCCGATTTATTGCTTAAATTCTTTTCTAATCACAACTGAACCGCTCTTCGTATCTTCTGATAAATCACAATTATTTTCTTTCAACCATTTTATAGTTTCTTTACCGAAAAGCTGTTCCAAATTTTCCTGTTCCTTTCCTTCTCCAACCCCCGGCCCTATTCTTGCCGTCCCTCCCGATCTTAGAACTCTCATCATTTCCTTAATTGCGGAAAATTTGCCATCTTTGCTGTCTATATAATATGGTACCGCGTAAAGAGATGTTATCATATCAAACGACTCATCAGCAAACGGCAATTCCTGGGCGCGGCCGCCAACCGACCTTTTTTGCCATTTCAGAATTTCTTCGTTTTTTAAAATATCTTTTTTTGCGGTCTCGCGGTTTGCCTCATTTTGAAGCCCGGGGTTCAGTGAAAACACCTTAGCACCAAATTTAGAGGCTTCTTTGGAAAATTTTTCTTCAATTCCGGAACCTATATCAAGAATTGTTTTCTTTGCAATGTCTTTCTCTGAAATATTGAATTCGTGATAATAAGAAATTAGATCTCTGTCCGTCATCGTAGATGAGGATTCGCTGATCTTATCCATGGCCTTGCTGATTTTTTCTTCGCGTACAGTTTTTTTCTTTTCCAAATTATCCAACAATTCATCAACGGCGGCCATATATTGTTCGGGGTAATTGATTATCTCATTGTGTACGCCTTTTACCGACACGAATCCGTCGAATTGATCTTTTGTGACATTTTTTTGCATTTTATCCATCGGGAAAACAACATCATCTACCCCGGCAATAACAGCCACGCCGACTCCTTTTTTTTGCATGTCTTCTAAATTTTTCTGAATTTCTATTCTGGATATGCCTATCGCTTCTTTTATTGAGCGCGCCGGCTTTTTTGCGATGTATTTTATTGCCTCTTTCACAACAGTTGCAATGCGCTCTTTTTCTTTTTCATCATCACTTAAAACAAATTTTTTAAGTTCTTTCATGAACGAAAGGCTAAATCTTCCCGCGAGTCCGTAAAAACTGTCTTTTCCTGTCAGGCCGGGCGGCGCAATAAATACTATATTGCGGAATTTTTCGGGGTTAATGGCGAAAGCAAGAGAAATATTATCAACACCCTCGGAATGAGCGACGGCATCTACCTTATCTATCTTTTTCTCTTCCAGAAGCCGCAACAACGCCGTGGCGTTACGCAATATCTCTATGGGGTATTGCTGCTTCAGTTTTTCATCAATCTCATTTTCGCTCACGTTTTCTTCGGTGCGTTCAAGCGCAAGCACTCTTCTGTTTTTCTCGAACAAAACTTTAATGGAGTCCTTAAAAACTTCCGGTGACGCGGCCCATCCCGACGCCAACAACACCGGCACTTCCGTTTTCAAAACTTCCGGTTTAATATCTACCGCCTCAATTTTCCCGCCCAAAACATCAATTGCCTCTTTTTTGGCGAATTGTTCTTCAAAGCTCTCTTTATGAATTTCCCAGTTTGGCTGTTCCATACTATTTAACATAATGCCTTTTTTTGATTTTGTAAACCTAACGGAATTATTTTTTCTTTGGCGCGAAGTGGCGAATTACCGCCTGACTCACCACCCAAGCCTCAAGCTGTTTCCAGGAATCTTCCTTAAAATATTTCGGCCTCAACCGCCCATTCACCGGACTTCTCTCAATGTCTATAATATCTCCATAGTTATGCGGCCGCTTTTCTATAATATTTACTGCGTCACTGCCAAGACCTATATTTTCTCTTTCGTAACGCCTGGATTCTAGCAGTTTAATTCTGCTGTTAATTTCGGCATTATTTAGAGACGGGTTTAGGCCTTTAATTACCGCTTCCGGAACAGACCCGAAAAAACCAGTATCTATATGTATGGCATCAGCACTAATTTTTTCCTGCAGTAAATAGGCCATTACTCTTTGGCGCATCTCGGAATCCGGATTATTCAAAACATCCGAAAGCACGCTGTTTACGTAAACCTTCTTTAATTTTTTATTGTCGTAAAGCCCGAATCTGGCAGCTTTCACGGCATAATAAAAATAATCAGTATCTCTCCCGTAAAAAACCATTTTCTTGTTTTTATGTGCCGCCCTTAACTTCTCTTTGGCGGTTTCGTATACCGGAATATCTTGCGCCGCCACTTCTCTATATAATTTAATTGCGTGCTGAATTCTAAAAAATAAATCTCTGGCTGATGTAAAATTCCCGGTTGCGCTTACCGCCTCTCGCATATTTTCTATAAATATACATTTGGTCTTTAGATAAAAGTTGTCCGTGAATGTTTTTATATTTTTCTCCCTTTTTAGTTTTTTATGCTGTAAAATAAAACTATTCGCAGATTCAGGCAATCTAAAATCTTCTTTAATATACTCACTGAACACGTTGTCCAATAAATTTATATAATCCAAAGCAGGTTGAGAATCTGCGCTCGATTCATTGGCCCACACACGCATTTCTTCGGACGCCGTTTCTAAAGCTTTTTTCGCATCTTCAAAATTAGGCAATTTTGTAATTGCGCGGCATCCTTCAAAATAAGCCGCCGCTTTCAGTGCCTCCTCAATTTTTTCTTTGGGAAAATCGGTCAAAGATTTAAACTCCGGATGGCCCATAAGCGCGCCTAAGGTTTCCAAAATTTCCTTTTTACCGTCCAAATATTGTCCGATGAGTCTTTCGATTCCTTCCCTACCTGATTCTGGTACGTCAGCCAAAAAATTGATTTCGTAAGATTGCGTCAGGGTTCCCGGCTTCCTCCAATAACCATGGTCAGTAATATTTTCTTCGCGGTTCGCTGGTTTCGGCTCATCCACATCATTGTCCCAGCCAAAATAATAGTCCGGCGACTCTTCAACCATTTCTATTTTTCCCGGATCTTCAATTAAAAATTTTGTAGGCTTGCTAATATATATTTTTCCGTCTAGCGCCTCTTGTGCCGGCGTTTTTATATATCCGTCTCCGTTTTCAACCAAATCCTCTAAAAGTCTTTTAGAAATCGGCCCGTTTATTCTTGAAATGGCGCAGACTACATCATATGCATCTGCTTTGTATAAATCATTGCCGGCACTCTTTATGTATTTAACATAATTTTGGTCACTTCTTAATTTTTTATAGAAATCAACAATTTTTGGCGACATCTCATCAACGCCGCAAACACTGACTGCCTCAAGCAAACTTATGTGATATCCTCTGCCGCTGGAATTCGGCCATTCTATTTTAAATAACAAATCCGCCAATCCTTCTGCGGTTTTATCCTTGCCTTCTGCCGCCGCCAAGGCTCCGCTCAAAAAATCTATTTTGCCTTCCTGCATTGCTTTCAATACAAGAGGCGCGGTTTTTGCCGTGACAAGAGTGTTAAGAAATTCATTTATATTTATCTTTGATAACCATGAAAGTTTTTCTGATTCGAATATATTTATCAAATACGGCACTGCGCGTTCACCAAATTTCTCAACTATTTGCCATTTGTATTCGCCTTTTTGGTTAGCTGGGCTAAAACCTAGCGGGTTTCGAATTTTTTCTAGAAGCAAACCTAGATCTTTTTCCTCTTCCGGCGTAAGCGGTTCTATGGCTAATTCTTGCCCCAGCCACTCTTTGTTCAAATTCTCGTTATGTGTGCTATCCATACTATTTAACATAATGCCTTTTTTTAATTTTGGAAATCTCTTCCTCCTCCAATCCAATTTTTTTATTTTTACCGGCTTCGGCAAGTTTTTTCAACTCGGTCTCGGGCAGGGAATTCATTTCAACCGCGCGTTGCTCCAAATATTCCTCGGCGTTTTTTTCCGGGTCGTCCAACACTTCTTCCATTAAAGCATTAACGATGAGGCCGACTTTAATGCTTTGCGGCAGACCGGTTATTTCTTTTATTTTATCTCCATTTATTTTCATCATCTTCGGAGAGACGGGGTCGCGTTGAAGCTTTTCAACCAAAAACCTGAAATGGCGCAATTTGTATGGCTCAGCTTTTGGCACGCCAGAGCCGATGCGGTCGCAGATGCGCACACGGATAAGATCTTCCATGTCTTCGGGGCCGACTTTTTTTATCAGCCTTCTTACCGAAGATTCCGACACCTCGTCCACATTGTAATAAAACAAATGGAATCGAACGAGCTTTGATACTTTATCCGAAAAATCTTTTCCGTATTTAAGGCGCGGCAATATTTTGTCGCATATCTTGGCGCCGATAACTTCGTGGTTGTAAAAAGTAGAGTCGGGCCCGTCGCCGTGTTTCGCGCGAGGCTTCCCGATATCGTGAAAGAGCGCTGACATGCGTACAACCAACGGCCACCTTTCTTTCGCCGCGCAATCGAGTGCCTTAACATTATGCTCCCAGACCGTATAGATATGGTGCTTGTTTTGACCGACTTCCCAGCCCTCTTCCAGTTCCGGTAAAAAGATTTTCAAAATTCCGAGTTCGCGCATTTTTTCGATTGCTTTGGACGGCGTGTCGGACATCAGCGTCTTCGAAAACTCAGCTTGAATGCGTTCGAAAGCTATCATTTTTAAAAGATGAGCTTTTTCTTTTAGAGCAGTAAAAGTTTTTTCTTCTAACTCAAAATCCAATTCCGAAGACAGGCGTATCGCGCGCATTATCCGCAAGGCGTCCTCCTCAAAACGCTTTTCCGGCTCGCCGACCGCGCGGATAAGTTTTTTTTCTAAATCTTTTTGACCGCCGAACAAATCTATCAAACTCGCGTCCGGGAAGAAGTCTCCCTCCTCGAAGTCCGACTTCCCCGGGAAGTCGGACTTCTTCCCTGGCGACTTCGAGGAGGTCGCGAGCTTCATTGCCATCGCATTTACCGTAAAATCCCTGCGCGCGAGATCGTCCTCCAGTTTTTCCGCAAATTTAATTTCATCCGGATGCCTTTTGTCCGAATATTTTCCTTCGAGACGAAATGGCGTTATCTCGATTGTGCGGAGCTTCGGGTCGTCGGATTCCGTAACAACGCTCACCGTACCGAATTTATTTTCATAAAAACTTTTCGGAAAAAGTTCCTGTATTTGTTCGGGCTTCGCGTTGGTTGTCACGTCCCAATCTTGGGGTACCCTGCCCAATAGTAAATCTCTCACGCACCCGCCGACAAGATACGCCTCAAAACCGGCGCCTTCTAAGATGGCAACCGCCGCCCGTATTTCTTTTGGAAGTGTGATGTTCATGCTCTTCTCTTTATGCGCCCGGAGGGATTTGAACCCCCAATAACGGTTCCGAAGACCGTCGTGATGTCCGTTTCACTACGGGCGCAATAATTTATAATAGCCTTAATTTACCATGCTTTTTCCTACTTGACAAGTGTCTTAAAAAGGAGTATAATAACATTAGAATTTACAATTATTGCTTCTAATCGGGCTGCGGATCGAAGTGCAAAATTAGTCTTTTTTATAATTAAGACATAGCACTCACAAATCGCATCCGCCGCCCAATTGGGAGCAATAATGAAGATGGGTATTGACAAAAATCATAAGAGGATTAAAAAGGGAATAGAGTTGTTTAATATTAACTATTAACTTCAGAAAGGAGGGGGGCGCGAAAATGAAGTTTGGAGAAACAGTCAAAACAAAAACGGTTATCCGGTCGCAAAAAACGGGTACCCTCTTGCCTAAAGAGGGAACATTCGTTCGTGTGACGGAAAGCTTAGGGCGACAGCTGATTTTGGTCAATTTCGGCTCCGCCGGGGACGAATATATCTTCCCCGAAGAGATTGTGCCTGCGGAAATAAAAGCGGCGTGAACAACTGATGCAGAAAAGGAGAAAAATCATGAATCCGAAATTTTATGGAAATTATGGCGAGACAATTTACCGCCGAAAACCGGTCCTTAATAAGGTTTCAGACACAGTCGTATACTTCGAAACGGTTGAGGACTTCCCGCCTGAAGAGATGAACGAGGGTCGCCGGCCCAGCATCTGCAACAAAAATGTTTATCGAGAAGGCACACAGACACTAATCGGCGGACTCAACATCTCCTGCGGAACCGATGCGATGATTATCCTGGAGCGATTGCTCCGCGGAATCGTCGAAATGCCCGACAACCCGTACTTTTGGGTCAAGGACTGGTTAGCGCTCGGTTACGACCGTTGCACCAAAGTTGCATATGAGAAGCTCCGATTTGAGCTTCTCTCGCTGAAGTTTCGTTCAGACGACAATCCGTCACTTTTCGAACAATTCGAGATGCCCTCATTCGAAGAGTTAGCGCAAGCCGTTGTTCATTGGAATCGAGCTGCCTGAACCCTGCCTCTAATCCTCATCGGCCCTCTAGCCGAGAAGAACCCCCAAAGCAAAACGCTAGGGGTTCTTTTATTTTTTTTACCTCACCCCGCACAGCGCGCCTTAAACCCCTAACCCATAAAATAGCAGAGCTATTTTATCTCCCTTTCCCCTTCGTAAGGGGCAAGGGAAAATTTAGTTAAAATCGTTTTCGTTGCTTTATTAATATCCTTTAAAATCTGTTCGTTTGAAATCATTATAACGCCAATTCCTAAAGATTTTATAAAAAGATCTCTTTCTTTGTCGTATTTTTTATTTTCTTTGGTGTTATGCTGTAATCCGTCAATTTCTACAACCAATCTTAATTCCGGACAATAAAAGTCGGCAACATATCGCCCGATACTAAACTGCCTTCTAAATCTGTATCCGCCAACTTGTTTGTTTCTTAGCTTTTTCCATAACAACTTTTCAGATTTGGTCATATCGTTTCTCAAAATTCTTCATTTTATTATCTGTGATCTTTGATTAAAAAGTTTGGTCATTGAAAATAATTGTCGCACAATGATCATGAGATTTAAACCCTTCCCCCTTACGAAGGGGGAAGGGCAGGGTTAGGGGTTAAATGTGTTGGGGTGAGGTTAATTATTTCCTCCTCTTCCCGTGAAAAGCTTTATGCACTTCGCCTAGTTGCCTGTCTGTAAAGTGCGTATAGATTTGCGTGGTAGAAATATTTGCGTGGCCGAGCAATGCTTGCACCGAGCGCAGGTCCGCGCCGTTTTGCAGAAGATCCGTTGCAAAAGCGTGGCGCAAAACATGCGGGGTAACTTTTTTTGTGATACCGGCGGATATCGCGTATTTTTTTACCATACGCTCAACCGAGCGCGGGGTGACGGCGAATAATTTTTCCTCATCAACCTCTTTTCTTTTTTCCAGATAATTATTTATTGCGGTTTTCGCGCGGTCCGAAAGAAACACAACCCGCACCTTTCCTCCTTTTCCGCGCACGGAAAATTCCCCGCGTTTTATATTTATACTTTCGGTGCCGAGTCCGCAAAGTTCGGAAATACGGAGGCCGGTCGAAAAAAACATTTCAAGTATCGCTTTGTCGCGGAGTGCTTTTTCATTGGCACCTTTTGGGGATGTCAGCAATCTTTCCAGGTCCGAAATATCCAAAAGGTCGAGCTGTCTTTGCGGGAGCTTTGTCAGTTCTATTTTTTCGGCATCCAGCGCGGGGACATTGCGCCTTGAAAGATACTTCAAAAACATCCGCAGGGCTATTATATAGTAGTTCTGTGTGGCCCTTGAGAGATTTTCGCCGTTTTCGTCCTGAAGGCGGTTCAACCACAGCCGGTACCGTCGCACCATGTCCTCAGTAATGTCTTTAGCGCCGGTTGCTTTGGAAAAGTCAAAAAAACGCTTTAAATATCTATCATAATTCTCAACGGTTTTAACACTTCTTCCTTTCTCTATCTCCAGATATTCAAGAAATTCCTTTTTTAACGCTTCAAGGCTCGCCATGTACTTATTTTATCATTCATGATACAATTCTCCTATTCGTATATTCGTAATAATTAGTAATTAGTATTATGTTAAAAACCAAGGATAAAAAGAAAATAATCGAGTCAACCAGGGTGCATGACAAGGACACAGGCTCCGCCGAGGTTCAGGTGGGACTGCTTTCAAAGCAAATCGATTCTTTGACCGATCATTTAAAAAAACACGCCAAAGACAACCACTCAAGGCGCGGACTTTTGAAAATGGTCTCAAAAAGAAAGAAGCTTCTGACCTACGTTTCGAAGACCAACAAAGCGGGGTACGAAAAGCTCATCAAAAAGCTTGGTTTAAGAAAATAAAAGCCAAGAGAAGCCGAGAACGTTTTTGCGGGTTTTGCCACCAGGCAACCCCGAGCGAGTAGCAACGAGGCGAGGAAAGCAAAAAGGCTGCTCGGATTCTCGGAGGCTTTATTTAAAAAAAACATGACAGACATAATTAAACATAAAAATCAGCGCGTTGCGGTTTTCATAGATGCGCAAAACCTTTACCACTCGGCAAGAAGTCTTTTTGGCGGACGGGTAAATTTTAAAAATTTGCTGGCAACAGCCGTCGGCGGACGACAGCTCATCCGCGCTTTCGGATATGTCATCAGCACAAAAACCGGGGAAGAAAAACCTTTTTTTGAAGCGCTTACAAAACTGGGAATAGAAACCAGAGAAAAAGAACTTCAGGAATTTTTTGGGGGCGCAAAAAAAGCCGACTGGGATGTCGGCATGGCGGTGGACGCCATCCGCACAGCGGAAATTGTTGATACGATAGTCATCGGCTCGGGCGACGGAGATTTTATTCCGCTTGTAGAATATTTAAAAAACCAGGGCCGGCGTGTTGAAGTAATCGCCTTCGGTCGTTCGTCCTCGGGCAAACTCAAAGAAGCCTGCGACGAATTTATTGATTTGAGCGAAGAGACGGGAAAATATATCATAAAGAGATAAAAAAAACCGCCGGAATTTTCCGGACGGCTGTTTTTGTGTTTTGCGATTAAATTACCGTAATGAGCTTTTTTCTTAAAGAAATAGCTTTGACTGGGGAATTCGGCTTCGAAACAAGTGCCACAGCCTCCTCTGAATTACTTCCTCGCACCAAGCCCTCAAAACGAAAATCGAATTCCCCCGACAAATTTTGAATAATCTCGCTGGCGTTGTTATTGAAACTCACAATCGTATGAATGCCAATTATACTGCCGGTTGGATGATTTTTAGATATCGCTTCGTAGCCGCACAAAGTTTCTGTGATCATTTTAGACCCTCCTCTAGTTTTTAGTTTATCACACTATAAAAATCTTGTCAATATCGACAGAATTTGGCTTAAAAGCTAATATTTATTCATTATTAATAATCGCGATGGTCTTTAGATAGATAGGCTATTTAAGTAGTCTAGAATCTGGAGGGCATCGCTCATAAAATAGTATGCAGAGCAAAAAATTTACGACGGAGGTCGGCGGTAAAACTTTAACCGCTGAATTTACCGACATGGCCCATCAGGCCAACGGTTCTTGTTTAATAACTTACGGAGGAACGGTCGTTCTTGCAACGGCAGTGCAATCCAAAAACGCGCGCGAGGGAACAGATTTTTTTCCGCTTACTGTAGACTACGAAGAAAAGTTTTACGCCGCCGGAATGATATTGGGTTCCCGTTTTATGCGGAGGGAGGGAAAAGCGTCTGACGAAGCCGTATTGGTTTCACGGCTTATCGACCGCTCCATCCGCCCGTTGTTTTCCCAAAAAACAAGAAATGAAGTTCAGATAATTATTTTGGCGCTCTCAATTGACGAAGACAATGACCCAGATGTTTTATCCATCATGGGAGCATCTTTGGCGCTCGGTACTTCGAATATTCCTTGGGCTGGCCCCATCGGCGCGGTCCGGGTAGGAAAAAAGGAAGGTAAACTTATCATAAACCCCTCTTACAAAGACAGAATGGATGCGGCGTTGGACACGGTTATCTGCGGAAAAGACGGGAAGGTAAACATGATAGAAGCGGGCGCTTTTGAAATCTCTGAAAACGAAATGATGGAGGCACTGGAAGCCGCAAGCAAAGAAATTGACAAACTCTGCGATTTCCAAAAAAAGATAATTTCCGAGCTTGGAGAAAAGAAAGCTGACATAAAAATTGCCGCGGCTCCGGATGACATGAAAGAAATGTTCAAAAAGAATATTGTAAAAAAACTCGAGGAATCTATCTATATCAAAGAAAAATTGAACAGATATGAGGCGATGAACCAGCTGAAAAAAGAATGGGTGGAAACCTGCGTTGAATTTTTCCCAGAAGTTTCAAAATCTATCTCCGACGGGCTTTTTGAAGAGGCAATCGATGAAATCGTGCACAAAAATATTATTGAGAAAGAAAAGAGACCGGACGGCAGAGGAACAAAAGAGATCCGTAAACTTTTTGCGAAAGCGGGATTATTCCCGAGAACACACGGCTCGGGATTATTTTACCGCGGGGAGACGCATATACTTTCCATTACCACGCTCGGCGCACCCTCAGACGTCCAGCTTATTGAAGGAATGGAAATTCGTGCGAAAAAAAGATTTATGCACCACTATAATTTCCCGCCGTTCTCGGTCGGCGAAGTTAAGCCGATGAGAGGACCGGCAAGAAGGGATATCGGGCACGGAGCTCTTGCCGAGCGCGCGTTGCTTGCCATAATTCCGAAGGCTGAAGATTTTCCGTATACAATCCGCGTAGTTTCTGAAACGCTTTCATCGAACGGTTCGTCCTCAATGGGCTCTGTAACCGCGGGTGCGCTCTCCCTGATGGACGCGGGCGTGCCGATAAAGGCTCCCGCTTCGGGAATCGCGATGGGACTTATGATGGAAAGCGCGCGGCCCGGGAAGAAGTCAGCCTCCTCGAAGTCCGACTTCCCCGGGAAGTCGGACTTCTTCCCGGCTGACGAAATCCGCTACAAAATCCTGACCGACATCCAGGGGCCGGAAGACCACCACGGCGACATGGACTTCAAAGTTGCGGGCACCAAAAACGGAATTACCGCGGTGCAAATGGATGTTAAGGTGGCCGGAATTTCTTTGAAAATAATGAAAGAGGCGTTTTTGCAGGCACGCGATGCGCGCATCCAGATACTTGAAGTTGTAACAAAAGAACTTTCTGCGCCGAGGCCAGAGCTTTCTGAATTTGCTCCGCGCATTCTTACTATGCACATCAATCCAGACAAGATCCGCGATGTAATAGGACCAGGAGGCAAAATGATCCAATCAATAATCGCCGAAACAGGCACGGAAATCGATATTGAGCAGGACGGAACGATTTTCATTACCGCCACAAATCCCGAGGGGATGAAAATGGCGGAAGAAAAGATCAAAATGTTAACTCGCGATTTTGTTGTAGGAGAAACTTTTGAAGGAAAAGTAACGCGCCTTTTCCCGTTCGGCGCGATGGTGGAAATTGGTCCGAAGCAGGAGGGATTAGTGCATATTTCGGAGCTCGCCCCCTTCCGCGTAAATCAGGTTACGGATGTGGTTTCTCCGGGAGACGAAGTTAAAGTAAAAGTTGTCGGCATCGACGACCAGGGAAGAGTGAACCTTTCGATTAAAGCCGTAATGGAACTTAAATTAAAATCTCCCGAGGCCCGCGCGAGCGGAGAATCCGAAGCAAGGAGCCAGCAGGACTCGCGTGAGCGAAGAGACGGAAGCAGAGGCGACTTCGGAGGCGGACGAGGAGGCGGACACAGGAGATAAATCTGTTTGACTTCAAAAAGCCCGTCTGCTAGGCTTTTGAGCAGAAGAAAAGAATTAAATGAAAAAAATCATATTTGTTTTTGTAGTTGCATTTTTTCTGGCAGTACCGGCCTTTTCTTTCGCCGAAAATTATCCTTTAAACAAAACTCTCGGGGGCAGTATAAGCAGCGGAGACGCAGAAATACATTTAACAGGCAACGTTACCAAACAAATCCAGCCGGACGGCAAAGAAAAATATCTCTATACGTACAAAATTTATTATACCGGCAAAGAGCCGATATTATTCCAATGGACAATTCTTGACCGGGTACTAAGCGGCAGATACAATTTTCCTTTCATTTTTCCAATGACAGACGGAAAATCTTATGAATTTACGCTGTTAAGCAATGAAGCTCCAATATGGGCAAATGGACACGCAAGAATGTTCCGCCAACTAACCCCGGCATCAACACTTGAATATGCACTGAAAGAGACAGGAGCAACATCTTCAAAACACGACTTTTATATTCTTAGCCCCGGCGGGGGACAACCAGGCCCGCTCCCTCCGTCACTATTAGAACCGCTCCCCGAATAGGGAGCTTTTTTATGTTAAAATAAATCATTATGCCTCCCGAAGATAATTTTGGTTCAGAGCCTCTGCTTCCCGAACAGCAAACCCATCCGGTTGCTCCAACCCCCACTTCGCCAGAGGCTACGCAGGGCACAGCGCCACCTCCGCAAAGCTCTGCTCAACCGCCGGGCGAATCCGGCATCCCGAAAATCCGCACGTTCAAATCTGACGCCCAAACCTATATGCATGAAAATCAGGTTTCGCGCCTTGAGATGAACACAAAAAACTATGTTTCGCAGGTCTCCGAACGCTGGAGGCTCCCCGAGGTCAATTATAAAATTTATGTTTATGTTTTGGGTTCTGTGGTTTTGCTCGCAGGTGCCGGATATTTCGGATATCAGATGTATTCGGGCAATATTTCAGCTGGCGAAGCGTCTTTACAAAAGCCCGTTTCTTACCCGTCTTTCCTCGAAACAGAATCGGAAACCGAAATAATATATTCAAAAGCCGACGCCGGCTCGCTGATAAGTGCGATAAAAAACGTCTTCGGACAGCAGTACAAATTTGAAACCATCAATTATTTAAAGATCAGGCCGGGCGAAAACCAGCCGTACACAAATTCCGGCGAATTCATAAAAACAATGCAGTGGGACCCGCCAAAAACATTTTTGGAAAATTTGGACCCCGCCTTTAATACGCTTATTGTTTATCAAAGCTTGGGGAATGTGCCGGTTTTCGTCTTCAAAACAAGGAATTTCGCGGGCTCGTATGCCTCGCTTCTTGAGTGGGAAACCGGAAGCGAATGGAAAACCGACACGCTTTGGCAGGACTTAAAACCCTTTATTGATCTGCAAAATGCCGACCCGGCGTCTCTATACCGGAAAACTTTTGAAGATGACCTCATTAAAAATAATGACGCCCGCGCTTTTAGAGCACCTGACGGTAAGCTGCTTTTGGAGTATGCACTATTCAGCAAGAAATACATCATCATCAGCCCATCGAAAGAAGCCCTATCTCTCGTCCTTGGGCGCTTCATCGCCCTTCCTCCGCAGTAATTCATTCATTTTGACTTAATGAACAAAGTGCTATAGAATACTTTCATGTCTTTAGACACAAAATTTTTTAAAAAACAGCTTGAAGAAGAAAAACAAAAGCTTGAGGCAGAGCTCGGCACCGTTGCCAAAAGAAACCCCGATCAGCCGAAAGACTGGAACACAACATACCCCGACATGAATATAATGACGGCGGACAAGGAAGAGGTCGCCGACCAAGAGGAAGAATACGAGAATCGTGCGAGCTTTGAGCTTGAGCTGGAATCGCGCCTGAGAGATGTCAATGAAGCTTTAATCCGCGTTGAAACCGACAAATTCGGCGTTTGCAGGGTTGGCGGTGAAGCTATTGACGAAGCCAGGCTCCGCGCAAACTCCGCTGCGGATACCTGTGTTGCGCACGCGTCTTAACCAGTTCTTAATTAGATTTGTTTTAAATAAAAGCATGTTCCAAATTGACCAAAAATTCCCGGACTTCTCGTTGGAGATTTATGATCCGGCGAGTGACGATGTGGGCAAAATAAGCCTGCCGGACTTTAAAGGCAAGTGGCTTGTTTTATTTTTCTATCCCGCTGATTTTACTTTTGTCTGCCCGACGGAACTAGTGGACCTGCAAAGACGACATGACGATTTCAAAAAATTAAATGCCGAAATAGTTTCCGTATCCACAGACACCGTCCATACGCACAAAGGCTGGGTGGAAGCGGAGCAGATATTAAAAGTCATTAAATATAAAATGGCCGCGGATCATACCGGCAAAGTATCCCGCGACCTCGGAATTTATTATGAGGAAAGCGGAAAGTCGCACCGCGCCGCATTCATCATTGACCCGGACGGAGTTTTGCGCTCCGCGCAGATAGTTGCGGACGATATCGGGAGGAGCGCGGGGGAAATTTTCAGACAATTAAAAGCGCTCGACTTTGTTCGAAAAAATCCGGGCCACGTCTGCCCCGCCTCCTGGGACGAAGGAGCACAAACACTCGAGCCGTCAATCAAAAAAGTCGGTAAGGTTTACAAGGAGCTTAAATAAAGATAGCCTCAAAATTAGAGGTTATTTTTATTTGTGGAAGAAGAATATGAAGAAATGTATTGTCCGGTTTGCGTGTTAATCCATCAGGCTGATTTCGCAAAATGCTGCATGTGCTTAGGAAAATTAATTGTAAAGCCGGATAGTTCAAACGGCGAAGATAAAACCTGTCCAATTTGCGTTGAACAAATCCAAATGGCATAAAATAAACCCCGCATTGCTGGGTTTTTCTTTTTATTGCTGTAGCAATAATCCCGCCGATGACGGGATGAAATCTAAAGATTTCACTTGCAATTTATTCATGAAATGCGCTAGGAATATGCGCATGGCTATTAAATTGCATTCGGCGGAAGTTGTGGGACTCGAGGGCAAAATCATCGATGTTGAAATTGACCTCTCGCCCGGGCTTTTTAGCTTTGCGATAGTGGGGCTCGCCGACAAAGCCGTCGCCGAATCAAAAGAAAGAATTTCCGCGGCAATAAAAAACCTTGGCGCGAAATCGCCACAGAAAAAAAATCAAAGAGTAATAATTTCTCTGGCTCCCGCCGACCTCAAAAAAGAAGGTCCCGTGTTTGACTTAGCAATAGCGCTTGCTTATCTGCTTGCTTCAAAACAAACTGAATTTGATCCGAAGAAAAAAATATTTTTGGGGGAATTGGCATTGGACGGCTCGCTCCGTCCCGTAAAAGGAGTTTTGGCGCTGGCGGAGGAAGCGGAGCGGAAAGGATTTTCGGAAATTTATGTTCCGGAGGGAAACGGCAAAGAGGCGGCGTTGATTGACGATATAAAAGTTTACGAGGCGGATTCTCTGGAAAAAATAGTTTTGCATTTGGAGGGCAAAAAAAAACTTGAAGAGATGGAAAAAACAGAGCTTGAGCTTGCGGGCGCAGAGACGCTTTTGGATTTTTATGATGTGCGCGGACAAGAGTCGGCGAAACGCGGCTTAGAAATAGCGGCAGCGGGTTCCCACAACGCCCTGATGATCGGCCCTCCGGGCACGGGAAAAACAATGCTTGCTCGGTCATTTGCCAGTATTTTGCCTCCGCTTTCCGTAAAAGAGGCGCTTGAAGTTACAAAAATCCATTCAATTGCTGGCGCACTAAAATCGGACGACGATATAGTCCGCGTGCGCCCGTTCAGAAATCCTCACCACACCTCTTCCTATGTTTCGCTTGTGGGCGGGGGAGCATATCCCAAGCCGGGAGAAATTACGCTAGCTCACAGAGGAGTGCTTTTTCTTGACGAATTTGCTGAATTTGAAAGAAGGGTAATTGAATCATTGAGACAGCCCCTGGAAGATAAAGTTATTACCGTCTCCCGCGCACGGGCAACGATAAATTTCCCCGCGCAAATAACAATGCTTCTTGCAATGAATCCATGCCCCTGCGGGAACTTGGGTTCAAACAAAGCGTGCATTTGCAACAACGGCCAGATAAATAAATATCAAAGAAAAATTTCCGGGCCGATAATCGACCGCATTGACCTTTGGCTCGGGGTTTCTTCGATTGACCACAAAAAACTGGAGGATGACTTTGACACTCCCGGAGTGGCAAGAAGAGAAATATCCAAAGACATCAGAAAGCGGGTTATTTCGGCAAGAGAAATACAAAAAAAGCGTTTCTTGGGTTCTAAAATTATGACCAACTCCGAAATGTCCGTCCGCGAGATAAAAAAATATTGCGAGCTGGACTCCGAATCAAAATCGCATCTTCAGGCCGCGGCCACCCGCCTTGACCTCTCGCCCCGCTCCTACCACCGCGTCATCAAACTCGCGCGCACCATCGCCGACCTTGCTCTTTTCCCCAACATAAAAAGCCCCCATATTCTGGAGGCCTTGCAATACAGACCGAAGTCGTTGGTTTAGGATCGTCCGAACGGTTCATTGGAAACACAAAAAAAATTCAAAAACCTTTTATTTAAAGAGCAAATGTCCACAGCAAGGCCCGCAAGCCCGACTAATATCAAAATTATTAATGCCAACCCGTGCCAAACTCTGGGTTCTCCATTTGGCAATGCTACACCAGGCAAAACGACCTGCAAAAGAGCAAATACCACGACCGCGACCGTAAGGAACGGCAACAACCTTACTGCAACCAATACGATGCCAAGCAACATAATAACCATAAACACATAGCCCGTACCGAACAGAAATCCTTCCATAAATCCTCCCTTTGCAACCAAATTGAAACCTTAGATATACTTACTCCTAAACTCAAAAAATGTCAATACAAAGAAAAACCCGCGCTATTTCCAATGAAATACCGCGGGTACTGCGATGATAACGGCGTTTCAACGTGCCACACTTGTACCTCCTTGTTTCGCGGCTTCCCGCTCCGCGTCTCTTTTTTTCTTTGCCGCGTTCTGTCTCTTAATCTCCGCCACTCTTCCTGCGCGCTGAATAGATTCGACAAAAAGAAGAGCCACCAGACCCAGCAGGAAACCTATCACTCCTCCGGAGATAACCATAACTACCAAATTCTCAAAGGTTCTCTGCTTCGGAGCTATTCCCCAGAAAAAGCAGACAACCATATATGCCACGAAAAGTACCGGAATACCCAATATTGCCAACATATTACCTCCTATTTTGTCGGTTTAGATCAAAATTCTCTGTTTTAATTATACACCCAAAACAACAAAAAGTCAATGGCACGTTCTAGCTCATTAAAACTGTTACCGAAACATGAGTGGATAGCTCATAAATGGGTTACCGTAATCGCATATGATTATGGCAACAAAAAACGACATATTTCAGGAGCACATTAACCGATATCTCAAG
>Ga0209211_10001505_pt1 | contig 43744 bp, 45 predicted proteins | sample RifGroA2_FD_183992 | JGI IMG/M metagenome (GOLD analysis project Ga0209211, IMG submission 183992) | Groundwater microbial communities from Rifle, Colorado, USA - Groundwater A2 (SPAdes) (version 2) | ecosystem: Environmental > Aquatic > Deep subsurface > Groundwater | place: Rifle, Colorado...
GTTTTTCTGGGAGTATGCCTCCATTTCACCTGTACATCACTTTAACGGCACGATTTCTCATTATGTTGCGATAAAAGAGGATATCACCGAACGGAAACGCGCTGAGGAGGCGCTGCTTGAAAGCGAGGAAAAATTCAGGAAAATAAGCTCTTCCGCCCAGGACGCCATAATCATGATGGGTCCGGATGGGAATATCTCCTTCTGGAATGAGGCTGCTGAAAGGATTTTTGGATATACAGACCGTGAAGCTATTGGAAAATATCTGCATCAATTTATTGTTCCCTCAAAATACTATCAGTCGTTCGAGAGCAAATTCAGCAGGTTCACTAAAACAGGAGATGGGACAGCTATTGGGGAAACCCTTGAATTATCCGCACTCAGGCGTGACGGCACTGAATTCCCCGTAGAGCTTTCCCTGTCTTCTGCCAGGATAAAGAACGGCTGGCACGCGGTAGGCATAGTGCGGGACATCTCAAAGCGCAAAAAGGCAGAGGACGAGGTAAGGGCCGCAAAGCTTTATATGGACAACATTATAAAATCCATGGCCAACGCACTTATTGTGATTAGCCCGGATGCCATAATCCGTACAGTCAACACGTCTGCATGTGAGCTCCTGGAATTTACCGAAGGTGAACTGGTCGGGCAGTCAATTGACTCCATCATATCAGAAGAAATGCAGTTTATAAATACCCTGATGAAACTGATCGAGCACGGCTCAATAAAAAACCATGAGATGTACTGCAAGACAAAATCAGGACAGAAGATACCCGTCTGTATTAATGCTACTGCAATGTACAGCCAGGACATATCGCCCAAAAAAACCATCGGGATTGTGTTCAATATCAGGGACGTGCGGGAGATGAAACAAATGCAGAAACAATTGATACAGTCCGCAAAAATGGCGTCTCTCGGCACTCTGGCCGCAGGCGTAGCTCATGAAATAAAAAACCCCCTGGCCATAATCCTTCAGGGCATCGAATATCTGAAATATTCCCTGTCGTCAGACGCAACATTGATAGATGTCGCTGAAAGGATCAACAAGGCCGTACTGAGGGCCGACAGGATCGTTAAGGGCCTGCTGAATTTTTCCCGTCAAACGCCCTTTAATTTTGCTGAAACTGATATCGCCTCTGTAGTTGAAGAGAGCATCTCTTTTGTTGAACTCCAGGCCGCCCGGAAAAATATTATGCTAATACGGCAGTTCGCCCCCAATCTGCCGAATGTAATGACAGACAGCGATCAGATGAAGCAGGTATTCATCAATATCTTCAACAACGCCTTTGAAGCCATGTCGCAAGGCGGGACCATCGCTATCAGTCTTGAGCAGATAAAAGGCGGGGACGGCAAGAATTACCTGTGGATTAAATTTGCAGACAATGGGTGCGGGATCCCTGAGAAAGACCTTCAAAATGTCTTTGATCCTTTTTTCAGCACAAAGCGAAAAGACGGCAATTCAGGGCTGGGGCTCTCTATCATCAAGGGGATCATAGACGGGCACCTGGGCACAATAAATATAGAGAGCACTCCGGGCAAAGGCACAAGTGTTATTATAAAACTGCCTTTTATTACGTAAGGAGGATGTATGGACAAAAAATTGAAGATACTGATAATTGATGATGAGGAGGATTTTTTCTATTTCACAAAACTAAACCTCGAAAAAACAGGAAGGTTTGAAGTTGCAGGGGCAACAAAAGGCCCGGAGGGGATTAACCTTGCTAAAAAGAACAACCCTGATCTCATCCTCCTCGATATACTGATGCCTGAGATGGACGGCCCGCAGGTTGCACGGCATCTGCTGGAAGACACGACTACAAACAATATCCCCATAGTATTCCTGACAGCCCTTGCCAATAAGGAAGACATAGAAACAGGCAAGGGACTTATCGGAGGCAGGCCCTTTATAGCAAAACCGGTAACATCAGCAGAGCTTATTTCCAGGATAGACTCTATTCTAGGAATATAGAACTGATTTTATTTCTTCTTTTTCTTCTTGGTCTTTATGGGGCCTTTTGCAAGGACCTCGGCGATCTTTTTCTCGGCAAGCTCAGCTTCCTTTGAGGTTGGGTATTTCTCAATGATCCTTTCAAGGATGACCTTCCCGGTTTTCCTGTCTCCCATGTCAATAAACGAATATGCCTGCTTGAGCATGGCACCTTTCACCTTGTCATTATCAGGGTATTTTTTCAGAAAGGTCTCGTACGCCAGAATCGCGTCTTCATACTTCTTTTCAGCAAAAAGGGACTCGCCTGTCCAGTAATAGGAATTTGGCGTCAGGGCATGTTTCTGGAAGTCCTTTACGAATTTTTCGAACTTCTGTCTTGCCTCAGGATACCGTTTTTCCTTGAAATCTATCTGCGCTTCATCATATAACCGCTGCGGGTCCTTTGGGCCGCTGTCCTCCGGCTTTACCTCAGGAGATACCGGAGGTGCCGGGGTTTTCTCTGCACTGCCTGTCCCGTTCTTCTCAGGGACATCTTCCTTCACAACCGGCTCCCTGGCCTTGAGGGTTTTCATTTCATTTTCAAGGGCTGTTATCTTCGCCTGCTGCAACTCTTTTTCAGCAATCAGTTCCTTAATGGCTTTATCTATAAAATACTTGTTCTCATCAAAACGTCCCTTCATGGTCTGGAGCTCTTTTGACAGGTCAGACGTCTGGGTCAAAAGGGATGACTGGCTTTCCCTTATTGCGGTAAACGCATATTCTTTTACAACACCTTCAGTCCTTTCCTTCAGGGCTGTAACATCTTGTGACACAGCTGCAAGATTTGTCCTGATTTCAGTTGAGTTCTTTCTTTGTGTTGCCAGCTCGGATTTGATGTTCGAAATATCATTCTTCAGGCTGTCCATATCAGAAGTTGTTGCGCACCCCGAAAACATGATAAGCAAAAGGCAGGAAATGAGAAGAGAGAAGTTGCCCAGCATTACTGCTTCTCCATAATAAGCACGAGATGTGCCCTTCTGTTTTTCGACCAGCACGCCTCCGTGCTTTCATTGCACATGGGCTTTTCCTCTCCGTAACTTATTGTTTCGATCCGTCCGGAAGGGATACCGAGAGACACGAGATAGTCTTTTACTGAACTGGCCCTTTTGTCTCCAAGCCCGAGATTGTATTCATTAGTGCCCCTCTCATCGCAATGCCCCTCAACCATAAGCTTGGCTTTGATATTTTTTGACAGGGCCGCCGCCTCTTTCAATATTGCCTGTGCTTCAGGAGTGATGTCATATTTGTCAAAATCAAAGTGTATATCCTTCAGTCCGGCCTGTAATTCCTCGATAGCGGATACGGACTCCTTTGGCTGCGCCTTTGCAATCTGTTTTTCTGACAGGAATTCCTTTGACTCACTGACAGGAGATTTCTTTTCGTCCATTTTTGATGTATCAGAAGTCAATCCCTTACCGGGATCCTGGTCCTGTTTTTGTTCTATCCCGGCGGACGGCTGGACTATTTTTTTCTGTGAGCAGCCGGAGACTATAATAAACCCTAAAAAAACTGCGACTATGGCAAAGAAACGTTTCATTTTGCCCTCCTTCTGAGTTTAGCAAGTTCAATAAATATAGCATATCCGCACACCATTTCGGAAATTTTTGTGCTGTCAATTCAACACAACGCCTTGATAATTTAAGACGTTATGTGATATTTTTCCTAAGTCATAGCTTGTCAAAATTCAAGATTTTTTTTGCAAAAAACAGCTATATTTTAGGAAATTGCAATTTCTCAGGGGGATTTAAGGCGGGGTGTATGTTTAAAACCAGAACAGACAATAATTGTTTATTTTCTGCAATAATTCTCTTTGTTTTCCTGACAGCCCTGATAGATCAAATTGCATCCGCCTCTGACACGCCTTTAAACAAAACATTAACGTGCATGACCGCAGCCTCTCCATCAGCAACAGAGGTCAGGAAAGGGGCTTTGGAGAATACTGCTGTAGCTTTGGACCTTCAAGACTTTCTCGCAGGTGACATGGAAGCCCCCGCCTGTTCCCCGGGCTTTGTCGAAATTCTCGGCCCTGTTGAAAACGGACGCCTGTTCCTGCAGTCGGTGGACAACGAAGGCACTGCAATCCCGGCCTGTTTGGTTCCCGATGACTTTATTGTTGAGAGCGACGGGTCTGATAAATCATCAGTCACAATCCAATGGCCTGCAAGCCCTGATGTCATTAATGATCAGGATATTACGGAGACATGTTCTTCAGTATACATACCGGTTGAACTGCTTAACGTCAGAGACAACCTGCTGTTCCTGCCGGACAGTTCATTCACAGGGCTTATAAATCTCGGGTTCCGCCTGGGGACACAAACTGCAGGAGAAAGTCCCGTATATTCAAAGCAGGGCACAATTATCCTGGATATTATTCCCGGTACTGCCAAAGCAGTAAAACAGGCTGTCCTGTCCTCAGGCCAGTATCCAAAAAACTACACAATAAGAGCTTCAGAAGGTGCCATTGTCCAGGCAGGGAAGACACTGAAAAGCCTCGCCGGAAAGACTGCAGCAAAGGTGAGGATTGTTGAACTGCCTGATAGTGAAGTAGGGTTTTTAAGGGTCGACTCTGTTGATGTTCAAAGCGGGCAGGAAATTTCAACTTCGAAGCTCACCTCTCTGTACTTCAGCCCTTCAAACAATCCTGATTTTTTCGGGGACCTTACCCTTAAATGGCTTGCAATTACCAGCACAGGGACTGAGAGCAGTACTGCTACCCTGACGATCACTTATAAGAATGTCATTGACCGTCCGACCACAGGCGACTCGGCTGTAACAATTGCCAAGGACACGGCATTTACCTTTACTGCTGATGATTTCACGTATTTCAGCAAAGATAACGACTCTTTTAACAAGCTGAAGATCAACAAACTCCCCAGCGCACAGGTCGGCAGACTGGAATATAAAGGCGCAGTGATAAAAAGCGCCGGCAAGGTTATTGACATGGCGTCAATAAGTACGTTTATCTTCAGGCCTGTCACAGGAAAGATCGGCACAACTTCATTCAAGTTCTATGTTGGAAGCGGCAGCAAGTTTTCAAAACAGAGCAGCTACTATGTGATAACTGTCATAGAAGCTGTTGTCCTCACAGAAGCCCCGGTCCTGTTTACCACTATTCTTACCACAACTGATACCACACCTGTTTGGAACTGGGCCACTCTTGATAAAGCTACAGGCTATGATGTTAGTTTCGACGGAAGCACCTGGATTGATGTAGGCAGTAAACTTTCATATACGCCTGAATCCGAGCTGTCCCCGGGAGATTATACTTTCTACCTGAGGGGAAAAAACTCCACAGGCGCTGGACCTGAGGGTACGAACACCTTTACAGTACTTCCGCCGTTTACCAGTTCCACGCCTGCATTTATTGATACGGTCACTGCCACAATAGATACAACACCGACATGGACCTGGGACAGTCTGTCAGGCGCAGTAGGGTACGAAGTGAGCGTGGACGGGACAACCTGGATTGACAGGGGATCAACTCAGAATTATACCCAGCCAAGTTCCAGTCCCTTGTCTGTCGGCTCCTACACTTTTTATCTAAGGGCATACAATACCTCTGCAAATAAAAGCCTTGTGGCTACGGGCAGTTTTAAGATTATCAGCGATCTTTCCGCCTTGACACCAATCCTGACGGTCACTGTTAGCAGCACCGCAACAATCCCCACATGGAGCTGGAACGCAGTGCCCGGTGCCACGAGCTATGAAACCAGCTTTGACAACATAAGCTGGACAGACAGGGGCGCCGGTCTCAGCTTTACGCCAGATACGCAACTGACTACCGGCAACCATACTTTCTATCTCCGCGCACGCAATGAAGCAAGCACGAGCACTCACGTTGAAGATGCCTTTGTAATTTTTAAGACCCTGCCGGTCAACCCTAACATCACAATCTCGGATATCTCGGTCACCGAGTCGGGCAACCTTAGCCTCGCGCTGAGACAACACGGCTCAATAGACCTGAGTAATCTGTTCCTGGACCCGGATGGCTATACGGTTGATTTAGCCGAGCCGGATGTAACATGTGAGGATGAGACGGCGATTATTGCCTCGATAAGCACAGGCAAGTCGTTCGATTGGGTTTCCGATGGCATAGGGAAATGCACTGTCACTATCCAGGGGACATCAGGGCCTGAAGGAAACCTAAAAACAGGCTCAACAAGCTTTAGTATTGAGATCAAGCCCCAGACCATAACCCTGGAGAATGTGCCAAATGAATGCGGCAAGACAAAACAGGATTCTAAATATACCCTTGATATAAGGCTTACCGGCATCAGCAATTCTCTGCTCTCTAATTCACAAATCTTTCGTATGATTACTATTACCGTTCTATCTACTTCTGAAGGCGCAATAGACCCTTCAACATTAACAAGTAATGGGACCTGGACTATTCCCGTTATTCAGGCTACTTGTACTGATACAAACTGTACAAGGCTTGATAAAATACAAGCCCAGTATAAAGTAGTTGAAGATACAAAGCTCGACCACATAAAGGTGGAAATGACTTTCGGGGGCGTGACGACGACGAAGCTTTTCGATATTGGCGGAAGGTTTAACGAGGCATGTGAATAATGCCCTTTTCGCTTAGAAACGCCTGCTTTGGCTAAGCAGTTTCTTGCCTAAACCCTGTCTGCGGTGGTATCCTAAACAGTGAATTATTCCTTCTTTCAAAGGCCCAGCCGATATATAAACAGCGAATACAATTCAGTCGGTCAGAAAAACCTTTCAGGGGTAGTCAAAGTCGCCCTGGCCTTTCCTGATGTCTATGAAATCGGGATGTCGCACCTTGGGTTAAAGATACTTTACAAGATAATCAACGACCTTCCGTATGCCTCTGCTGAAAGGGCCTTCTCACCCTGGACCGACCTTGAAGAGCATATGAAGAAGAACAGTGTCCCCCTTACGTCCCTTGAGTCACAAACCCCTTTAATAAACTTCGATATTGTCGGGTTCAGTCTCCAGTATGAATTGGCTTATACAACTGTGCTCAACATGCTTTCTCTCGCAGGAATGCCTGTCCGCTCAGAGGAACGGCTCAACTCAAAAAAAAACTTCCCCCTTATTGTGGCCGGAGGCCCCTGCACTGTTAACCCCGCCCCGATGGCGCCCTTTATTGACGCCTTTCTTATAGGGGACGGTGAAGATGCTGTTGTCGAACTGGTCAGCGCTGTAAGTCTCTGGAAACTTGAAGGGGACGGCAAAAAAGAGACCCTTCTCAGGGAAATATCAAAGATCGAAGGGTTCTATGTGCCATCTGTTCATACTCAGGAATCAAGGATAAAAAGAAGGTTTATAACAAGTCTCGACGATTCACCATATCCCGAAAATCTCATTGTACCTTATGCCTCGATTGTGCATGACAGGGTAAATGTCGAAGTTGCACGGGGTTGCACAATGGGATGCAGGTTCTGCCAGGCAGGCATGATCTACAGACCGTTACGGGAGAGGAGTCCTGAGAATGTAATCGGCATTGCGGAAAGGTCACTAAAAAACACCGGTTATGATGAGCTTTCTTTCACAGCCCTCAGCGCAGGAGATTATTCACATTTATTACCTGTCATCAGGGAATGCAACCGGCGGTTTTCAGGATCAAGGATCGCCATATCTTTGCCGTCTCTCAGGGTCGCAGCCGTCAGCCAGGATGTTTTGAGAGAGATAAGGACGATAAGGAAGACCGGGTTCACAATGGCCCCTGAGGCAGCAACTGACAGGCTTCGAAATGTCATCAACAAGGACTTCACTGAACAAGATTATGAAAAGGCCCTCACGTCCCTCTTTCTGGAAGGATGGCTTACTCTCAAGCTTTATTTCATGATAGGGCTGCCCACTGAAAGGGAAGAGGACATAGAGGCAATAAGAGAAATGGTAATGAAGGCCTTGCATATCGCAAAGAAAAACACGGGAAAGTTTGTGAACATAAGTGTTACGGTCTCTCCTTTTATCCCCAAGTCTCATACCCCGTTCCAATGGTATGGGCAGATACCCTTTGATGAGATGAGGGGCAAGCTGAGATATTTAAAGGAGACACTGAGCAGCAAAAAATTCAAATACAAGGGACACAATGACGAAATGAGCCTCCTCGAAGCGATATTTGCAAGGGGCGATGAAAAACTCTCCCCTCTTATAGAAAAGGCATGGGAGTCAGGATGCAGGCTTGACGGATGGTCTGAGATGTTTGATTTCAATAAATGGTCTGCTGCCATGGACAGCACAGGCATAGACGTCGCGTCCTATGCTGAGAAGCAGTTTGCAAGGGATGAAAAGCTGCCGTGGGATGTCATTGATACCGGCATAAGCAAGGATTTTCTTTACAGGGAATATGAAAAGGCATTATCAGGAGAAAAAACCCCTAACTGCAATAAGGCCTGTACTGCCTGCGGACTGAAATGCGCCGGCATACCACTCGGAAGCTCGGAAGAGCGGAAGTTCGAGAGCGCTCCTGCCTGCCTTCCTTCCGCGCCTCCCGGCAGCGCCAAGGTCCGCGTCCGGACCATGTTCTCAAAGACCGGCAGGCTGCGCTATTTGTCCCATCTTGAGCTTGTAACGGCTATACTGAGGGGATTAAGAAGGGCAGGGGTAAGCTTTGATTTTTCCAAAGGCTTTCATCCAACCCCCAAGGTCTCACTCGGGCCGCCGTTAAGCGTCGGCGTGGCCGGTGAAAAGGAATATTTTGACATGGAGGTTTTTCTTCCGTTTAATATTGAAGCAACTTCAAAAGACCTGAATGATACCTTGCCTGAAGGGATCCGCATAATAAAAATGGGTATAATTCCGATGAATGAACCTTCTCTGAACAGTTTTATAACGAGATATGAATACAGGATCCAGGCTTCAGGAAACGGGCCAGAATATGGGATAGACCTGCTGAATCCAATATCCAATATCCAATATCCGGTTATCGTCCAGCGCGAAGGCAAGGATGTTGATATATCGCCGTGCATAGAAGATGTTAAAATTATTGAAGGGCCGATAGCCGGAACTGCCGGCCCTTATGTCAAGCTGATTTTGAAAGACTATGGTAATATTAAGGTCAGGATCGGTGAGGTTGCCGAGGCCTTGTCAGGTATTAACATGCGAGAACTTCACATTACAAGAACAGCCCTTTACGGCTGGAAAGACGGATGGGGGGAGCCATGATGAGTGAGCTTGTAATCAATGTAACCAGAGAAGAAAGCAGGGTCGCCCTTCTTGAGGGCGGACAGGTTGTCGAGCTTTATATCGAAAGAAAAAGGGACGCGAGCCTTGTAGGCAATATCTATAAGGGGAAGGTCTTGAAGATCCTCCCAGGCATGCAGTCTTCCTTTATAGATATCGGGCTTGAAAAAGCGGCTTTTCTTTATGTGGCTGATATAATGACCGAGATTGAAGAATATTATTCCGCATTCCTTGACAGCGAAGCAGATAAACTTGAGCTATACACAAAATCAGAGCACACAGAGAAATCACTGCCCATAGAGGAGCTTATCCAGGAAGGGCAGGAACTGCTTGTCCAGGTATCAAAGGACCCTATGGGCTCAAAAGGCGCGCGGGTCACTTCATATATCACACTGCCCGGCAGGTACATTGTTCTCATGCCGAATGTAGACCACATCGGTATATCCCGGAGAATCGAGGACGAAGAGAGCCGGACCAGGCTGAAGGCCTTTGCCACAGAAATAAAACCGGCCGGGTTTGGACTGATAATCAGGACGGCAAGTGAAGATGCCACCCAGGAAGAAATTAAGCGCGACGTTGAATTCCTGCTGCTGCTTTGGGAAAACATACAGCAGAAGAAGGACAAGGTTTCCGCCCCCTCTCTTTTATACAGCGACCTTGATCTGGTATTCAGAAGCGTAAGGGACTTCATGAGCCACAATGTGGAAAGGCTTGTTATAGATTCGCCTGATGAATATGAAAGGGTCAGGGAATTTGTGAAGACATATTTCCCGAGGCTGATGGACAGGATTGAATTTTACGAAGGCAGAGAGCCCATATTTGACGCGTTTGCCATAGAGCTTGACATCTCGAGGGCCCTGGGCAGAAGGGTCTGGCTCAAGTCCGGGGGATATATCGTCATAGACCAGACCGAGGCCATGACTGTGATTGATGTAAATACCGGGAAGTTTGTGGGCAAGGAAAACCTTGAAGATACAATACTCAAAACAAACCTCGAAGCAGTAAAGGAAATAGCCTACCAGATCAGGCTCAGGAACCTCGGCGGGATCATTATTATAGATTTCATTGACATGGAAAAGCTCGAAAATCGTGATAAGGTCTTTACCGCTTTTGTTGAGGTGATGAAAAAAGACAGGGCCAAAAACACTATTTATAATATTTCCGAGCTCGGCATTATACAGATGACAAGGAAACGGGTCAGGGAAAGCCTGGGCCGTGTGTTATGCGAGCAGTGCCACTATTGCGAAGGCAAGGGATTCATCAAGTCATCGCGGACCGTGGCATATGAGATATTCAGGAAGCTGAAAAAGATGGAACTGAGTTCCGGCTCAGCAGCCATGATAAAGGCCAACCCCTCTGTAGCCGAACTTCTTTCTGACGAAGAAAGAAACGGGATCGAGGAAATCGAAAACACTTACGGCATTAAACTGATAGTCAAGGGAGACATCAACCTGCACCAGGAGAATTACGAAATCGCAGTGCTTTGACGCTGTATCCACAATGTTGCTGCGTGTGAAGACAGAAGATATGAATGCCTTCACACCCTTTGAATGCAACATTATTACCAGATGACCTTACGCAATCCGCAGTTGTTTTTTCGAATAATCTACGCGATCCAGGATTACTACAGGTCATTTAAAGGGAGTTGCAAGCAAAGGCTATTCAGGCTCCACATCTCCTGTCTGATGTATTTTGAGGCTTTAAAAATGGATGAAAAATTTAATAATCTATTGTCTATTCTGCGGGAAATGCAATCTGTTGTCCTCGCCTTTTCAGGCGGCGTAGACAGCACATTCCTCCTTAGCTCGATAAAGGAATCCGGAATACGTTCCCTTGCCGTGACCGCCTTTTCAGAGACCATGCCGGAGAAAGAGCAGAGATTTGCTTTAGACATGGCAAAGCTGCTTGAAACAGATCACAGGGTGATCAGGACTAAAGAACTCAGCAACCCCGAGTTTTCAAAGAACCCTGTCAACAGGTGCTTTTATTGCAAGAATGAGCTGTTCTCAAGGCTGAATGACATTGCCCGCAAAGAGGACTATGTCTTTGTTGTTGACGGGAGCAATACCGACGACCTTTCAGACTGGCGTCCCGGCAGGCAGGCCGCGATAGAGCAGGGCGTAAGGAGCCCGCTGACAGAGGCCGGGCTGTCGAAAAATGAGATCAGGCAACTGTCCAGGTCAATGGGCCTCCCGACATGGTCAAAGCCTTCCTCCCCATGCCTTTCGTCAAGGTTCCCCTTCGGCGTAGAGATCACGATTGACGCCCTGAAACGGGTCGAGCTTGCAGAGGAATTCCTGAAAGGGCTCGGCTTCGGAGAGCTGCGGGTAAGGAGCCATATGGACACAGCAAGGATCGAGCTTTGCAATGATGATATTGATAAGTTTTCAGATCATGACCTGAGAAAATTAGTTTCAACCCGTCTTAAAGAACTCGGCTTTAAATATGTCTGCCTTGACCTTGAAGAATTCAGAAGCGGAAACCTTAACCCGAAACAATGAACTTCCCGGGTAATTCGAAAGTGTGATTGGCTCGTGATACCGTATATTGACTATAGCTTATGCGTTGGATGTGGGGCCTGTGCCGAAGCGTAGCCCTTTTTTTTTGTGATACGGGATGAAAAAGCCTGGTTCATAAATTATGAACAGTTCGTTCTGGAAGAAAACAAAGGCATTGAATATGTCTGCCCTTTCCGCGCTATCAGCATTGAATAACTACAGTAAGACTTTTCCCAAAAGTCCTCGTTTCTTTAGTTGTCCTTTTAATGAGGATAGCACCTGCAAATGCGCAAAAACTGCCACCCCCAATAAACAATAATTTTTAAAAGAAACTGTCAAAGTAGAAAATTTATGGTCTTCCAGGCGTTAGCATTTTCAGATTAACTTTGCTGCGTCAGGTCATCATCTGAATAATATTATTGAGGAAGGACTGCATTGGATGGTAGGATAGATGTTATGCAGATTAAGAAAGTTTTAACTGCTGTGTTGCTGGAGTTGGAGAAAAATAATATTCCTTATGCCCTGATAGGAGCGTTGGCATTTGCGTATTGGGGACATAGGCGGTATACGGAAGATATCGATTTTCTAGTTCAGAGGGCGGATGTCCAGAAGGTTAAGGCTATTATGGGAAAATATGGATACGAAATCTACGTTGACACCAATAATGCCACTCAATTTACTCACATGATTAAGGATATGGTAGATGTTGATTTTCTCTATGCCAATAAGGAAGCCTCATTGGCCATGATTAAGCAGGCAAGAGGGTTTAAAGCTATTGATGGGGTTGAAATCAAGGTCGCACTCCCTGAGGATCTCATAGCCCTTAAACTCCAGGCTATTAGTCTAAATCCGAAAAGGGAACTTCAGGACATGGCCGACATTCAGGCAATTGTGGAACTGACAGGAGACAAACTGAATTGGAGTATAATTGAAGAGTACTGTAAGATACTCGACATGGAGGTGTTTTATGAAAAAATCCGCAAATTTGCTTAATGATTCAGAAGCCCTTCAGCTCGGCAAAGATCTTGATGCAATATCTGATAGCAGAAAGTCCCGCTCAACAATCAGGGACTTTGACAGCTATCTCGATTTTATAGAGTCCGCGTCTTCGTTGGGGGTTAATAGGGAGGAGAAAAAGAAGCCGTTGGAAATAGGTAATGGTCCGCTTATTCTCTAGCTAGCACTCTTATTCTTGTTTCAGCCCGACTAATTTATCTTTTTTAAATACTATTTGTATTTTCCCAATTCTTAATTCTATGGAATCGACTTGTTTCTTGCACCTGCAAGCCCGCAGTTATTGCGACCCGCAACCATTGAAGACTTTATCCCGAAGTGCATATTGACTACAGGTACATTGAGAATGGCCCTGCGATTTCATGTTCACTGGTAATCCAGCTGTAATTTGGGCAGTAATATAAAAATACAATGATCCTTAGTAAATGTTGATAATTTGTACAGTAGGTGTATAATAAAATATGGTATTTGAATGGGATCCAGTTAAGAATAATGCGAATAAGGAAAAGCACGGCATCGACTTTAAAACAGCAAAAGAGCTATGGCGTGATGAGAACCGCATTGAAATTCATGCCCCTCATCCTATAGAGAACCGGCGTATTATAATTGGCAAACACAATAAGAAACATTGGACAGCGGTTTATACGCTGAGAGGCGACACGATACGTATTATTTCCGTAAGACGTTCAAGGGAAAAGGAGGCGGCATTATATGACAAAGAAAAAGCTGGCTAAAAATACGCTTGAATTTGACAGGCGATTTGATTCAGGCGAGGACATTCATGATCTTGTTGATATGTCTAAGGCAACTGTTATCCATCACGGGAAAAAGGTCCGTATCACACTCGATATAGCCGAATCACTGGTTTCTGAAATTGATGACATCCGCAAACGGATCGGTGTTGACAGAGGGGCTTTAATAAAAATCTGGCTTCATGAAAGGGTCAAGGAAGAGAAAATAGCCGGGGCAGTTTAATAATTGCTTCCTTCCTGTAACACTCGCCTTTGCAATCTGATATAATGATGAAGACTTTAAACCGAAATTAAGGGTGGGCGTATGGATTTCATTTGGATAATAGTGGGAATAGTAATTGTGATATGGGCACTATCTTCCCTGATGTCCCCTCCCCAAAAGCATAAAGATTATTCACTCTCTGATCAGAAAGAAGCTATGTGTAGAGCTTTAGGCGGTAGCCCTCCGCCTGACATTGAAGACATCACCTCCAGTGAATTAAAAGAAAAGAAAAAGCAGCACTAACATTCAAAACTCCTTCCTGTACTCTGCATCCTTTCGATTTGATATAATGTTACAGATTACAAATGAAAAAAGAATAAAGGGAATCGCACATTATGAGCGACTTCAATACCCCGGAAAAACTAAAAGTGCTCTTTGAAGCACAATCAGAAAATATTTCAACTTCGGATTTCATCAGGAAGCCCCAACACAAGCATTTAAAGGAAATATGGTGTGCACTCCAATTTGGACTTGGTTACGAGAAACATGTAGCACCTTGCTGGATTGCAGTTAACAAAGAAGAGAATAGTGATACAGATTTTATTCTTAAAACTGAATCATGCCAGTTTCCTTTCCAAACGACTATCGCTGATATGCCAGGTAGGCGAATGGGAGATGAATACAAACAAACGCAGACTGACTCCTTGCCTAATATGCCATCTCAAATAGGCGGCCTCATTGAAGGCCCCCAATGGATTCTGAATGCTGTTGTGGGTAAAATCGAAAAAAAATACTCAGCTTTGCACACTCTCAATCTTCTTGTTTATGCAAATTTTTCCTCATTCGAGTTGGGATATATAGATACAGTTAATGCTCTGGAAAAACATAGTGGTAAGTTTTCATCTGTCTGGATTATTACTAATAGTCAGATTTGCTCTATACACACAGCAATAGGGCAGGGAGCAATAAACTATTATGCTGATATTTATAATCATAAGGAATAAAACCAATGAAAGCATTAACGCTCGCTGAAATGATGACCTTAGCCATTCAAAAGGGAGGGCGTTGTCTTTCCTCATCCTATAAAAATGCAGCCGGGGTCGGACCAAGGCAACTATTTAATATTATGATTGAAGTTACAATATATAGGCCTTGAATTTGGTCTTAGAACTACTTTTTTGCATAAATAATGTCCATTTAAGAGAACGAGGTTGAAATGCCGAGAGCTAACCGATATTATGTCCCTGGGTATGTGTGGCACATTACGCATCGGTGCCATAAGAAAGAATTCCTTTTGAAGTTTGCCCGAGATCAGCGCCGATGGTTGCATTGGTTATTTGAGGCTAAAAAACGCTTTGGGGCATCAATACTTAATTATGCTGTGACCTCAAACCATATTCATCTCATTATTAAGGACATTAGGAGCGCTGTTATACCGCAGACAATGCAATTGGTAGCAGGGAGGACAGCACAGGAATATAATCACCGGAAGAATCGCAAAGGGGCTTTTTGGGAAGATCGTTATCATGCCACGGCAGTGGAAACAGATGAGCATTTGAGTCGCTGCATGGTATATGTTGATATGAACATGGTCAGGGCTGGAGTTGTGTCTCACCCGATAGAGTGGTCTTTCTGCGGATATAATGAAATCCAGAATCCACGACAGAGGTATTCTTTAATTGATTATGAGAGCCTTATAAATTTATTCGGCTTTCAGAGTATGGATGAATTGAAAAAGACACACCGTGGTTGGGTTGAAGGAGCAATTGAGAGTCTGAGTCACCGGGACCGTCAACCGCAGTGGAGTGAGAGCCTTGCTGTCGGGAGCGAGGAGTACGTGAGAGACATGAAAGGAAAACTTGGCATAAAAGCATTGGGGCGGGAAGTAATAGACGTAAATGGAGCATGTGAATTAAGGGAGACTTTAACTCCTTACGGTGCTAATTTAGGCATAGAAAATGACACTTTAAGCCAAGAAAATACATATTATTGGGACATTTAATTATGAATTCCAATGGGTTGTTTTGGTCCGACCCCAAATATTACGCCAGTGATGAAAGCCTTCCGGATTAGTCAGGGAATCTAAAAGGTTACGCCCTTTCTTGCACAATAAGCTTCTAAATAAGCCGGATAAATGTTTCACTCGCTCCTTCCTGTAACATTCTTTTTTGAAATAGTCGGTCCCACAGAAGGTTACTTTTCATAATCGATTCAAGATTTATAGGGCATTTGCCTCAGCCATGGTTCATTTTTTTCTTGACTCACCTCATGACTTACCCTAAAATCTTCACAAAAAGGGAGCAATATGAAAGAAATGCAGATCAGTAAAGCGTTTACGCTGATGGAACCTGGTCCAGTTGTTCTTGTTACTACAAATGATGGAAAGAAGAACAATATAATGACGATCTCTTGGACCATGGTGATGGACTTTACGCCGATATTTGCCATAACCACTGGGCCCTGGAACTATTCCTTTGCCGCTCTTCAAAAATCAAAAGAGTGTGTTATTTCAATTCCCACTGTTGACATGATAGATAAGATGGTTGGGGTGGGAACATGTTCCGGTGCCGATACAGACAAATTTGAAAAATTCAGGCTGACCGCCGTGAAAGGAAAGCATGTACAGGCGCCCTTGATAAAAGAATGTCTGGCGAATATAGAGTGTAAAGTTATCGACATCGTCAAAAAGCACAATATAGTCGTTCTTGAAGGCGTTGCGGCGTACTTTGATGATTCGCGAAATGAGAGGCGAACTGTTCACGCAGTTGGCGATGGAACCTTTATAGTAGATGGGCGTAAGTTAAATCGGAAAAAAATGATGCAGGCGAAGCTTCCAACTGGCCTTTAGTTCTTTGTGAATTTAGGAGATTCCATTGCTCCTGTCCTATAACTATCCATATGAAATGGCATGCAGTGATTCTCTTAACAATTCGCCACAGGCGCGAGGGACCAGCTGCGTCATCCTCTTCCTGAACTCCTCGCCTGTAAAACTCTGTGCGAGGGTGACGCCGCTACAGGACCATCAGATCCTTGACACTCGCACAAGGTACTGCTACTATGAGGAATAATTGTTTAGGAGGGTAACGTGAAAGAACTATTTGAGAAAACGACAATAAATGGTATGACACTTGCCAACAGGGTTGTCAGGTCTGCAACGTGGGAAGGTATGTGTGACACGGACGGCAGGCCAACTCCGAAACTTGCTTCGTGCTATCGTGATCTCGCTGCAGGGGGCGTGGGCCTGATCATCACAGGTTATGCGTTTGTGAGGCCGGACGGCAAACAGCTGCCCGGTAAGATGGGAATCCATACGGACGATTTTTCCGCTGAGATGCGGTCGCTTACCAGGGCTGTCCACAATGAGGGCGGCAAAATCTGCATGCAGCATGTTCACTGCGGAGGTCAGACGACAGCAAAAACAGCGGGCAGACGACCTCTCGCCCCGTCTGCTGTAAAGGTTGAGCAATTCCCGGAAGAACCTGAAGCAATGAGTAAGCAGGACATAGATGAAATTGTGGCGGCCTTTGGCGATGGCGCCCGGCGGGCAAAAGAGTACGGATTCGACGCTGTCCAGCTGCATGCAGCCCATGGATACCTTATCAACCAGTTTCTCTCTCCATTGACCAACCGCAGAACCGACGACTACGGCGGCCCTGTGGAGAACCGCTCTCGTTTCCTTCTTGAAGTTTACCGCCGCGTCCGTTCGGAGGTGGGGCCTGATTTTCCGGTCTTCATCAAGCTTAACGGCTCCGACAATCTGGATGGCGGTTTCGATATAGGAGATGCCGTCCACGTGGCACGTCTGCTGGATAAGGAAAAGATCGATGCCATAGAAGTGAGCGGCGGCACCTCGGCCTCCGGCGAAAAAACTCCCGTGAGGACCGGGATCGATAACCGCGACCGTGAAGCATACAACCTGTCACTTGCCCTGGAGATCAAAAAAGCGGTCCAATGTCCCATTATGGCTGTAGGCGGCTTCAGGTCGCTTGAAGTTATCAACAAAGCCGTTTTCGAAAACGGAATAGATTACATTTCCATGGCCCGCCCCTTCATCAGGGAGCCATTTCTGATCAGGCGCTGGAAAGAAGGTGATCTTTCTCCTGCCCGCTGCATCTCCTGCAATGGCTGCTTTAAGCCGGGACTCAAGGAAGGCGGTATCTATTGCGTGGTTGAAAAAAAAGAAGCTCGAAAACGGACCGGCAAGCGGGCATGAGAAACATCCGCTTTTCTGATGGTGATAATGCATTAGCAGAAATATTGCCGAGAAAAGACAGCGACCCGTCTTCCAGGAACCAGGCAACAGCCGGAAGCTGCAAGGCACTGAGTGACTCCGGAAAACAGAACATGCCGGCTTCCGGGGGACCGCTTGCAACCAGGCCATTGTAGCTGATAATACCCCCTCTCATATTAAGGACCTGCCTGAAGCCACCTGACATAAGAAGAGCAGCAGCTGAATTGCTTCGATTACCGGTCCTGTGACGGTGCCTGGCTTTGGATTATTGTGACGGTGCCTGGCTTTGGATTATTGGATTTACGCGTCATTTTAGTGTCACAATAACGTCTATCGTGGCGCATAAATGAGTTTTATGGCATAATAAAGCATATCGCGCCATAACGAGGAGAAGATGCCTAGACAAGTTTCACAAGAAGAATTCGATACTGTTTTAAAAGCGGTTGCACTATTTACAGGAGGCGGCTCTGTCGAAGATATCAGCGGTGTGATGGAAGCAGTGCTTGCGCGCCGCACATTGCAGCGGCGACTTGCCTTACTTGTTGAACAGAAAAGACTGACCATCGAAGGATATGGCCGGGGGAGAAAATACCGGCTGCCTGCCAGCAAGGGCGAAGCGCACGGAGAGACATATTTACCCATTTCTCCTGAGAGTGAAGAGATCAAGGGGTATGTGCGCGCGCCAATTCAAAATCGCCGCCCGGTCGGCTACAACAGGGCATTTATTGACTCGTACCGTGCTAACAATACGTTCTATCTTGCTGAGGAAATCCGGCAGCGTCTTCACGAGTTGGGGCGCGTACCAGATGCGCAGCAACTGGCTGGGACCTACGCAAAAAAGATCTTCAGCCGCCTGCTTATTGACCTGTCCTGGAATTCCAGCAGACTGGAGGGCAACACCTACTCGCTTCTTGAAACCGAGCGTCTGCTGGAACTCGGAGAGGCTACAGAGGGTAAGGATGCCCGTGAAGCGCAGATGATCCTGAACCATAAGGCGGCGATCGAGCTATTAGTTGAGCAGGCAGCTGAGATCGGATTCAATCGTTACACTATACTCAACCTGCATGCCTTGTTGTCGGACAACCTGCTTGCTGATCCGGGGGCTTGCGGACGCTTACGTTTTATCCCGGTAGCTATTGACGGTACATCCTTCCATCCTTTGGAGGTGCCGCAATTGATCGACGAGTCTTTCCAGCAGCTTCTCGACACCGCCGCTGCGATTCAGGATCCCTTTGAGCAGGCCTTTTTCGTCATGGTACGCTTGCCTTATTTGCAGCCATTTGAGGATGTAAATAAACGTGTTTCACGGCTAGCTGCTAATTTACCTCTCATCCGTGATAACCTGTGCCCGCTGTCGTTTGTGGATGTGCTTGAGCGGGCTTATATAGACGGTATTCTTGGGGTGTATGAACTGAATCGCACAGAGTTGCTTCGAGACGTATTCGTCTGGGCATATGAGCGCTCATGTGCGCGCTACTCGGCAGTTCGCACTTCACTGGGTGATCCTGACCCATTTCGCATGCGCTATCACGCGTTGCTTGCAAAGACCATCTCCGAGATCGTTCATAAAGGCATGGACAAGAAGACGGCAAATGCATTTATCAAGAAGCGGGCTGTTGATGACGTATCGCAGGGTGACCAGGCACGTTTTATCGAGGTGGCTGAAATAGAGGTTATGAACCTTCACGAAGGGAATATTGCCCGTTATCGCATACGGCCGTCACAATTTCAGGCATGGAGTGCAACGTGGCGCTGATCTTGTTGCTGTCCCACTTATGCGTTTACTACCCTTATCTGTATCACAACAAGTGAGTTGATTATCCCGGATGGGGTGGCGGCTTCAATCTCCAAGCATTTCCTTGATGTTTTTGAAAAAATCCTTTGCTGCCTTTTCGTCTTCCTCGGGGCTTGTTTCTTCGAACCTGTCTATTTTCTTTATGATTTCTTCAGGGACCTCTTCCAGGAACCTCGATATGTTGCTGGGCACGTCCTTTCCGTATTTCAACCTGTGGCTGCAGTAGGTGATAAACAGCTCCTTCATGGCCCTGGTTATCCCGACGTAAAACAGCCGCCGCTCTTCCTCTATGCCGTCGTCCTGGTATACGGATTTTTTGTGCGGCAGGATATCTTCCTCAACACCAACAATGAACACAACCGGGAATTCGAGGCCCTTGGACGAGTGGAATGATATGAGGGTGACCCCGCGACCGTTCTTCTCTTCCTTGTCCTTCAGCATGTCCGTGAGGGCCATCGCTTCAAGAAATCCGTGGAGCGAGGGAGCTTCATTCTCTTTTTCGTAATGCGAAAGTGAGGCTGCAAAGCCGTCTATATGTTCGAGCCGTTTCATTGCCGCCTCAGGTGTCTTAAATAAAGAGCAGATGTGATCTCGGTAGTTGATCTCCTCTGCAAGGTCTTTAAGGACGTTCCCCATTTCCCTTTTTTTGCCGAACAGTATCCTGTATTTCCCGATCAACTCTGCAAACTGTCTTGCGCTGTCCGCGGCCTTTTCCCCCAGTCCGGCCACTTCCCCGGCCCTGTTGAAAGCCTCGATTAGGCTAAGGGAATTGTTTCTGGCAAAATCAGAGATCTTTACCAGGGCGGAAGGTCCCAGTCCGCGTTTCGGCGTATTGGCTATCCTTACAAGACTCAGGTCGTCACGGGAATTTGCGATTGTTTTCAGATATGAAGCGAGGTCCTTTATCTCCCTGTGCTCGAAGTAGCTCATGCCGCCAACAACTGAGTATGGTATCCTCTCGAGTCTCAATGCCTCTTCGAATTGCCTGGAAAAGAGATTTGCGCGGTAGATTATAGCGAAGTCCTCATACGACAGTTTCTTTTCGTATTGGAGCTGCACGATCCTGCTCGCCACCCACTTGGCTTCATCATCGCCGTCTGTGGCCTTGAAGACGTTCACTGCAGGCCCTTCGCTCTTTTCGGTCCACAATGCTTTTTCCATCCGCCTCTTGTTATTTTTTATGACCCCGTTGGCAGCAAGCAGGATATTGCCCGAGGACCTGTAGTTCTGCTCCAGCTTTACAACGACCGCCCCCGGGTAGTCTTTTTCGAAATCGAGTATATTGCCGGCGCTGGCGCCTCTCCAGCCGTATATGGACTGGTCGTCGTCTCCCACAACGCAGAGGTTTTGCCTCTCACCTGCGAGCAGTTTTATGAAATCGTATTGGATGCGGTTTGTGTCCTGGTATTCGTCTATCATTAAATACCGGAACCTCTGCCTGTATTTTTCGAGGACATCCGGGTGTTCCCTGAAGAGCCTGAGCGTAAGGAGGAGCAGGTCGTCAAAATCAAGAGCATTAAGGCCTTTCAGGGCCTCAAGGTATTTTGGATAAAGCACATCAGTCAGTACATCTATATCTTCCCCGCCATTTTTTTGTTTGGGCTGAGTTTTCTTTTTTGATTGAAAGTCGTTTTTGGACCTGCTTATCCTCTCAAGGAGATTTTCAACCTTAAAAGTCTTGTCATAAAATTTAACGTCTGTCAGCATATTTCTTAAAAGGGAAATCTGGTCCGAGGTGTCATAGATGGTAAAGTCCTTCCGGTAGCCCAGCCTTTCTATCTCCCTTCTCAGGATATGGAGACAAAGGGAATGAAAGGTAGAGACAACCGGTGAAATGGTTTGCTGACCCTTTATCATCACCGAGACCCTCTCCTTCATCTCCCGTGCGGCCTTGTTTGTGAAGGTGACGGCCAAAATAGATGACGCAGGCACTCCGCTATGGATCAGGTAGGCGGTCCTGAAGGTTATTACCCTTGTCTTTCCCGATCCTGCCCCTGCCAATATCAGCAAGGGGCCGTCCATGTGAAGCACTGCGTCTCTCTGTCGGGGGTTCAGACGCCCGAGTTCCCTGGATATGTACATGCTGTAGTGGCCTGCTTTACCGGATATACGCCTCTGTAACGTATCGCCTCATCATCCTGTGGGAATTAAAGTAGTATGCGTTTTTGCCTATGGCGTTCTGCATTATCCGAATCCAGAGATGTTTGTCATTGTAAAAAGAGGGGATTATGGTGCTTTCAAGTTTATAATACAGGTCATCAGCATCCCGCGCAGGGTCAGCAGGCACGTCCGCAGACGGACCTATGGCCCAGCCGGTATAGCCTTCTATATGGCCTTCAATCCACCATCCGTCAAGAACGCTGAAATTTGGCACTCCGTTATGTGTTGCCTTCATTCCGCTTGTGCCGGAGGCCTCAAGAGGTCTCAGCGGGGTATTGAGCCAGACATCAACGCCTGATATAAGTTTTAAGGCCAGATCCATGTTGTAATTTTTAATGAACACGATCTTTATCTTGTCCTTAAGTTTTTCCTTGATCTCAAATATGCGCTGTATCAGCATCTTGCCGGAGTCGTCTTTTGGATGGGCCTTGCCTGCGTATACAATCTGGAGCCTGCCTTCTCCAATGCGCGCCAGCTTGTCTATATCAGAAAAAAGCAGGTCAGCCCTTTTGTATGCAGTGGCGCGCCTTGCAAAGCCTATTGTAAATGTATCGTGGTTCATCCCTATCTGTGTCTCCCGGTTTACATGGTCAATCAGCGCCCGTTTTGCCTCCATGTGAGCTTCCCATAGTTCATCGTCAGGTATGCGGCCTACCCTGACAAAGATTTCAGGTTCATTCGCCCAGCCGGGAAGATATTTGTCATACAGTCTTTTGAAGCTGTCGCATGTCCAGGTGAAAGAATGCACCCCGTTTGTTATTGCATGGATCTCATAACCGGGGAACATGCCTTTTGACACCTCGCCGTGCTTTTTCGCAACCCCGTTTATGTAATTGCTGAGATTCAATGCGAGCATAGTCAGGTTGAGATGGTTATTGCCCGAGAATTCCTTTATGATATTCAGAGGGATGACCTCACCCATAATGCTCTGCACCATTTCATATGTAAATTTATCATGTCCTGCTGCCACAGGCGTATGCGTTGTAAAAACGCACAGACTCCTGACTTTTTCAGCGTCCCACACAAGCCTCTCGTCCCAGACCTCTTCTATGTCTTTCTTATATCTTTTCAACAGCTCAAGGATCAACAGGCTTGAATGACCTTCGTTCATATGATATTTCTTGATTTCAAAGCCCAGTTCATCGAGCATTCTTGTTCCGCCTATGCCGAGCACTATTTCCTGTTTGAGCCTGTATTCAAGGCCGCCGCCATAAAGCTGATGAGTAATCCCTCTGTCCTCTGGAGAGTTTTCAGCGAGGTCGGTATCAAGAAAGATCATAGGCACCTTGCCGCCTGTAGCGCTCTTTATTAAATAAAGCCATGCTGCAATCTGTACCTCTCTGCCTTCTATGGAAACACTAACCCTCTCTTTTAAGGGCGCCATGAATTTGTTAGGGTCCAGTTCATCCGGGAGCTCTGTTTGTCTGCCGTAAATATCCAGCTCCTGTTTGAAATATCCCTTTCTGGTGAGAATGGTCACTGCAACTACAGGAAGTCTCAGGTCAGCTGCGGATTTTATTGTGTCACCGGCAAGCACGCCGAGTCCCCCGCTGTATGTGGGCATGTCGCTTCTCACCCCTATTTCCATGGAAAAATATGCTATCTTCGGCTCTTTGGTAAACTCATCTATTACTACCGTCATAATCAGTCTCCTTAATTTTTAATTCGTGCAGCCTGTCGTAAAAGTTCGTTTAGGGCTGCCAGGCCGTCGTCACCAATTTCAAGTGTGTAATCGTTTACATACAGGTCAATATGTTTAATTATTACACTTTCTGACAATTCCTGCGAGTGTTTTTTTATAAAAGGCATGACTTCTTCCCTGTGAGTCATGGAATATTTTACACTCATCCTTATAAGGGCTTCAATTGCAGAGATTTTTTTTGTACCAAGGCCCTTTTTTGCGATTATGCCACCGAGTGGTATTGGCAGGCCTGCATGTTTCTCCCACCATTCCCCGAGGTCTGCAATTTCCGAGAGCCCATATTCAGGATATGTAAACCTGCTTTCGTGTATTATGAGCCCGGCATCGGCCCTGCCGTCCCTGACCGCCTGCATGATCTCATTGAAAGGCATGACGACAAAGGATGAAGGATGAAGGTTGAAGGTTGAAAAAAACAATTTTAAAAGCAAAAAGGCGGTTGTGAGTTCGCCGGGGACAGCAATTTTTTTATCGGACAGGTCTTTTATTTTATATCTCTTTTTGGCCACTAAGAGAGGTCCGCATCCCCGACCCAGCGCGGCCCCTGCCCGCAGGAACTGATAATCATCCTGAAGATAATAGAACGCATGGCAGGAGATTTTTGTAATATCCAGTTCACGCTTCATTGCAAGCTTATTCAACGTCTCCACATCTTCAATGTGCAGGTCGAAATCAAAACCGCCCATATCTATCTTTTTATTCGCAAGTGCATAAAAAATAAATGTATCATTAGGGCATGGAGAAAAACCGAGAGTGGTCATGGCTTGTAATTTTACCATAAAGTTTGTTGTAAATAAGCGGGCCTCTTTGATAAGCTCTTCGGATGGGTCAAATGAGACATCTTAAGCTTCAGGCCGAGGGGATTGTTTGTACAGGTTGCGCTACAGACATGGAAACCGTACTGGGCAATACAGATGGTATTTCAGAGGCAACAGTAGATTATGCGGCAGGCACTGTAAACATTAAATTTAATCCTGATGAGATTGCAATAGACCAAATAATAGCCATAGTCAATAAAATGGGACTTAAAACAACGCTCCTCAAGTCTCCTTGAATGACATTTTCAACTCATACATACCTGCTTCCATTCTTTTTTCTATTCCAAAACCCATCTTTTCAAACAAGGAGAGCATCGGTTTATTGTCCATCAGGACTTCTGCTGTGAAGCCATGGAGCCCGTCTCTCTTTGCAAGGTACGACATGTAAGACAACAGCTCGACACCTACACCCTGTTTCTGATAATCGTCCCTGACCACAAATGCGACTTCTGCCATGTGCGTGCCTTCATCTATAAAATACTGCCCAATCCCGGCGATTGTCTCTTTACCTTCAAAAGCGATAGCAGCAACTATCAGCATTTCCCGGGAGTAATCTATGACAACAAACTGCTGCAGCCTGTCATGATGCATGTCTTTTCGCGTCGAGATGAATCTGCGATACATGGAATCGTCAGAAAGGGAATAGAAAAAATCCTTCAATAGGTGCTCATCGCTTATTTTCACAGGTCTTAACATGAGCTTTAGTCCTGATCGCGTTGTCCTGTAAGTCTCAAGTTTTTCAGGATAAAAGCCTTTTTCCCCTGGGATAAATGCCTGGTCTTTATAAATAAGGTTCAGTCCTTTGGCCTTTTCAATGAGCTCATGCCTGAATTTGGGATGTGCTATTGCTATAAGGTCCATGGCGCGTTCCCTTATGTTCTTGCCGTGCAAATAGGCGATGCCGTACTCAGTAACAACATAATGCACATCTCCCCTTGTCAATGTAACTCCTGCACCTTCCTTCAGGAAAGGTACTACCCTTGACACCTCTCCGTCTTCAGCAGTGGATTGAAGGGCCAGTATGGTCTTGCCGCCCTGTGACAGGATGGCTCCTCTCATAAAGTCGGCCTGACCGCCTATGCCGCTGTAAAATACCTTGCCTATTGATTCGGCAGTGGCCTGTCCTGTAAGGTCAATCTCCAGGGCGCTGTTTATTGCCGTGACATTCCTGTTTCGGGATATTGTGAGCGGGTTGTTAGTATAATCAACGGGCCTGAATTCAATACCCGGATTGTCATGGATAAATTCATAGGTCTCTTTTCTGCCCATGCAGAAGGCCGCGACTGTCTTGCCCCTGTTAAGGCTTTTCTTTGTATTGTCTACAACACCATTTTTTATAAGTTCCACAAGACCGTCGGTAAAAAGCTCGGTATGGACGCCGAGATTTTTCTTGCCGTGCAGATGTGACAGGATCGCATTTGGTATGCTGCCGTATCCAACCTGTATGGTATCGCCGTCCTGCACAATACGGGAAACATGTGTGCCGATCTTCTGCGCGATTTCATCAGGCAGGGTCGCTTCAAACTCAAGCAGGGGCTCATCGCAATGGATTGCAAAACCGATGTCGCTGATATGTATAAAGGTATCTCCAAGTACGCGGGGCATTTCAGTATTGATCTGGGCAATAACCAGAGAAGCATTCTCTGTTGCTGCCTTGACTATGTCAACGCTTACGCCCAGGCTCATATATCCGTGATCATCAGGCATGGATGTTTGGATAAGCGCGACATCTATTGGAATGCGTTTGGCGTGAAAGAGCTGCGGGACGGTAGATAGGAATATCGGGGTATAATCAGCAAGCCCTTTATTTACCGCGTCCCTTGTAGTATTGCCGATGAAAAAAGAATTCTGGCGAAAAATGTCCTTGAATTTCTGGTCAGTGTATGGAGTTACCCCAAGGGTCCAGACCTGTAGCAGTTCTGTATCGTAGAAAGACTTTGGATGGGACTGTACATGGTTTATAAGTCCCCTGACAAGACATTGCGGTTCTCCGCAGCCTGTGCCTACAAAAATCCTTGCGCCCGGATGGATATTGCCGAATATCCGGTCCTCGGAAATAAATTTTTCAGGGTATTTCTTCTTCAGCTCATTCAGTATATCAATGCTGTCCCTTAATGCCATATCCGCAGCGTCTCCATATGTGCAAGTATAGCAAAGCAGCAGGTCTTAGTCGAGGGTTAACTTGAAATGACAGGGCAAGCAGCCGAAAAGCCTTTACAGATGCGATAAAATCTATTGTATGTCTGGTGTAGTTGAATATACGGCAGGTGTTGTTGAACAATTCCTTTAAAAAGTGGTCTGGAGACTAATATGGTATCGCATGTAAAGTCTTTTCGGCTGCTTGCCCTGTCATTATGCAATGGCCATGTTATTTCAGCTCAACTGCCTCTTCAATAAGCATTACAGGGATATCGTCTTTAACAGGATACACGAGCCTGCATTTTTCGCAGATCAGGTCGTTCTCGACGTCCTTATAAATAAGGTCCCCTTTGCATTTCGGGCAGGCCAATATATCGAGCAATTGTTTGCTTATCGCCATTTATCCTCCCTTGACCACTTTCCCCAACCTCTTTAACACCTTTTCCCTGCCGGCTATCTCCATGAGTTCAAACATGCCGGGGCTTGCAGTGCCGCCTGTTATTGCGACCCTCGCAGGCTGGGCAATGCCACCGAGTTTCACCCCATGTTTTTCAGCGATAGAGACAAAAACCTTTTCGATCTCGCCTGCTTTAAACTCTCCGAGTCCGGCAAGCATATCGTTTAATTCAGCCAGGTATTTGATATTCTCAGGCTTTAGGAACTTTTCCCTTGCCTTGGGATCAATGTCCACGTAATCGAGGATGTAATACTTCAGGGACGTTGCAAGCTCCAGCAGGGTCCTGGCCCTCTCCTGAAGGGTATGGATTGCAGCAGAGAGCCATTTCATGTCCATCTGCGTGTCTTCTGATATTGTCCCGTCCTTTATCAGGAAGGGTATCACCAGCTCAGCGAGCTTTTCTGGTGCAGATTTGATGATGTACTGGCTGTTTAACCACAAAAGCTTTTCAGGATTGAATACAGCAGCCGACTTGCCCACATTTTCAAGCGAAAAATGCTCAACCAGCTCTTCCCTGGAGAATACCTCCTGGTCTCCGTGTGCCCAGCCGAGCCTGACAAGGTAATTGACAAGGGCCTCGGGAAGGAACCCCATGTCTTTGTACGCCATTACCGACGTAGCCCCATGCCTCTTGCTCAACCTTGCCTTGTCAGAGCCGAGTATCATGGGCAGATGAGCAAATACCGGGACCTGCCAACCAAAGGCCTCATAGATATGGAGCTGCTTTGGCGTATTGTTTACATGGTCGTCACCCCTTATGATATGGGTTATTTTCATGTCTATATCGTCTACAACCACAACAAAATTATAGGTAGGGGTGCCGTCTGAACGCGCAATAACCATATCTTCCAGCGTGTTGTTTTCAAACTCTATTGGCCCCTTTATCAGGTCATTAACAACCGTCCTGCCTTCACGGGGCATTTTAAATCTGACAGCGGAAGGCTTGCCGGACAACGGTTCCGATACCAGCCGGCACCTGTCGTCATATTTTGGGGACTTGCCGGTCGCAAGGGCCTCTTGCCTCCTCATTTCGAGCTCCTCAGGAGTGCAGTAACAACGATAGGCCTTACCCTCATTTAACAGCCTGTCCACATAGCTTTTGTATACATCAAACCGCGCAGTCTGCCTGAAGGGCCCTTCATCCCAATCAAGCCCCAGCCATTTCATGCCCTCTATAATGGCCTCTATGTATTCTTCAGTTGAACGGTCCGTATCAGTGTCTTCTATCCTTAGAACAAAAATCCCTTTATGATGCCGGGCGAACAGCCAGTTAAAAAGCGCTGTCCTTGCCCCCCCGATATGGAGATGCCCTGTCGGACTCGGCGCAAATCTTACCCGTATATTATCAGCCAATTGAACCTCCTTTAAAAGCCCTTGCGAATTTTCATGATACATCAAATATAAGGGGTGATTCAAGTAAATATTGATAAATAACCGCTATTTATGCTAATTTATACACTCAAAAACACACGCCCGGAAAAATATTCCCCGACCGGTCCCGCTTTCAGCGGGTGAAGGGAAATTGGGCGGAGGAAAAACCACAGGAGGAAGTAAAATGGCTGTTGTAACAATGAAAGAGTTGCTGGAATCAGGTGTCCACTTTGGGCATCAGGTAAAGAGATGGAACCCGAAGATGAAGAAGTTCATCTTCGGCGAAAGGAACGGTATTCACATTATAGACCTGCAAAAAACATTGAAAGGTCTTGAAGAAGCTTACCATTTCGTGAGGAAACTCTCCGCTGCAGGATCACCTGTGCTGTTTGTCGGCACTAAGAAGCAGGCACAGGACGCGATTGCGGAAGAGGCCAAAAGGGCGGGCGCTTATCATGTTAATAGCAGGTGGCTCGGCGGCATGTTGACAAACTTCACGACCGTAAGAAAAAGCATCGAGAGACTTAAAAAGATCGAGACCATGAAAGAGGACGGCACTTATACTGTCCTGACCAAGAAAGAAGTTGCCGGTCTCGAAAAGGAAAGGACAAAGCTCGACAAGAACCTGTCAGGAATAAAAGATATGACTGACCTGCCTGGCGCGCTATTTGTCATAGATCCCAGAAAAGAGAGGATTGCAATTGCTGAAGCCAGAAGGCTCTCTATCCCCATAGTAGCAGTCGTTGACTCAAACTGCGACCCTGATGAGGCCGATTATGTTATTCCCGGCAACGACGACGCTATCAGGGCAGTCAAGCTGATCTCGTCCAAGATGACGGATGCGATTTTGGAAGGTAAGGGCGCATTGCAAAAGAGCCTTGACGACGCTGCTGAAAAAGACGCTGCTGAAAAGGCAAAGGCTGAAGAGATAATTGCAGAGGGAAATGTTTCGGAGGTTGCAGAATGACAGTTACAGCCGAGATGGTGAAGGAATTGCGTGAAAGGACAGGGGCAGGTCTTATGGACTGTAAACGTGCGCTTGCAGAAACAGGCGGCGACATGGAAAAGGCGATTGATACGCTGAGACAAAAAGGGCTTGCGACTGCTGCTAAAAAGTCAGGCAGGGTCGCATCTGAGGGCATTATCGGCTCTTATATACATATGGACAGGTTCGGAGTGCTTGTTGAAGTGAACTGCGAGACTGATTTTGTTGCAAAGACCGATGATTTCAAAGGCCTTGTAAAAGACATCGCCATGCATATTGCAGCAGCAAATCCTGCTTATGTCTCAAGAGAGGCAGTGCCACAGGATGTGATTGACAGGGAAAAGGAGATATACAAGGGACAAGTAACCAACAAGCCGGCCCAGGTTATTGAAAAAATCATAGAGGGCAAACTCGAAAAGTTCTTCAGTGATACTTGCCTGCTTGAACAGATATTCATAAAGGACCCTGATCAGAAACAGAAGATAAAGGACCTGGTGACTGAAAAAATCTCGAAGGTTGGAGAAAATATTGTTGTAAGGAGATTTGTGAGGTTCCAACTTGGCGAAGGACTTGAAAAGGCAGAGAGTTGTGAAGCCTAAACCTAAAAAGCAAGCGGCAAAGACGGCACCTGACAAAGTGAAAGGTGCCGGGCTTCGCTACAGGAGGGTCCTCCTGAAGCTAAGCGGTGAATCGCTTATGGGGGACAAGGGATACGGCATAGACCCTGCTACCGTTGAATATATGGCCGCAGAGATCAAGAAGGTCGTTGACCTGGGGGCCCAAATAACTGTAGTGATCGGGGGCGGAAACATTTTCAGGGGCGTGCAGGCCTCACTTGAAGGCATGGAAAGGGCATCGGCTGACTACATGGGGATGCTTGCAACTGTAATAAACGCCCTTGCACTCCAGAACTCTCTTGAAAGGCTCGGACTTCAAACAAGAGTCCAGTCTGCAATAGACATGCGCGAGCTGACCGAGCCATACATAAGAAGAAGGGCGATGAGGCACCTTGAAAAGGGCCGGATAGTTATATTCGCCGCAGGCACCGGCAACCCCTATTTCACAACAGATACTGCTGCAGCGCTTCGGGCCATGGAAATCGGGGCTGAGGTCATAATCAAGGGGACAAAGGTGGATGGTGTTTATACTGCCGACCCGGTAAAAGACCCAAAGGCAAAGAAGTATGACGAGATAACATACATAGATGTTTTGAGATATGACTTAAAGGTAATGGACGCAACAGCGATAACGCTGTGTATGGACAATAACCTCCCTATTGTTGTATTTAATATCAAGAAAGCCAATAATATTAAAAACCTTTTGCAGGGCAAAAAAATAGGGACAATTGTAAAAAAGAAGTAAAGAGATTGGGGTGAGAAAATGCAGGACTTGAAAAAGAAGGCCTCAGACAGAATGACAGGGGCCGCAGAGTCGCTCAAGAAGGACCTTTCATCTATCAGGACAGGGAGGGCATCACTTGCCCTGCTGGATGGAATAAATGTTAACTACTACGGCACCATGACCCCCCTGACCCAGCTTGCAACTCTCGGCATTCCTGACAGCCGGCAGATAACAATCCAGCCGTGGGAGCAAAAGATTATCCCTGAGATTGAAAAGGCCATCCTCAAGTCAGACCTCGGTCTGACCCCGGGCAATGACGGAAAGATCATCAGGTTAAATATCCCGATGCTCACCGAAGAACGCAGGAAGCAGCTTGTAAAGGTCGCAAGGAAAAGGTCGGAGGAAGCCAAGATTGCAGTCAGGAACATAAGAAGAGACATAATGGACGAGCTCAAAAAGACTGAAAAAGAAAAGCACCTGAGTGAAGACGACGTAAAAAGGTTCCAGGAAGAGATCCAGAAAACAACTGATTCATATATAGGCAGGGTCGATGAAATCCTTCAGCATAAAGAAAAAGAGATAATGGAGGTTTGAAAATGGCTACCAATAATAATTTTGTTGTAAAGGTGACTGATGCAAAACTTATGGACGTACAAAAGGCCCTTGAACAGGCAGGCATCAAGGTAAGAAGTATTATCGAGGTCTTCAAGGAAGAAACAGCGGCTGAGGCAGCAACTGCCGGGAACTAACACTGTCTGACGCTATTACTAAGAACTGACGCTATTTTGAGGAGGAAAGATGCCAAAAAAAACTGACAGCAAACCAAAGACCACACCCAAAAAAGTGACTACAAAGGCAGCAAAAAAGGCAGCCACCAAAGCGCCAGTGAAAAAGGCAGCCCCCAGGGCGTCAGCAAAAAAGGTGATATCAAAGTCTGCGCCCGGGAAGACAGCTGCAAAGACTGCGCTTAAAAAGCCTGCAGCAAAAAAAGCAGTATTAAACTCAAAATCCGGGAAGGCATCAATAATGCCGGTCGAAATAAAACCGAAAAAACATTCTGCCCCGGAGAAGAAGGCTTCTTCCAAGGACATGCTCCGCAAATTGCTTCTTTCCAAAAGGGCAGAGATTGTAAAAGAATCAAAGGCCGAGATAAAGAAATACATTTCAGGAGAAAACAGGCAGCTCGTAGAGACTGTCATGGATGAAGGAGATCTGTCTGTTGTTGACCTTTCTGAAGACATAAGCCTGAAACAACTGAGCACACACAGGGAAGTATTAATAAAACTCGATACCGCGCTCAGGAAACTCGAAGAAGACACCTACGGAATATGTGAAGAATGCGGGGATGAAATAAGCGAAGAACGTCTGAAAATCCTGCCCTTTGCCATATATTGCAGGGATTGCCAGGAAAGCAAAGAAGTCTTTGAAAAACTGGCAAAAGAAGAAAGGTAAATTTAATTCAGTAGAACACCCTGTCCAAAAACAGTCCCCTTGCCGGAGCTGTTGGTCCGGCAAGCTTCCTGTCTTTTGACATAAGAATCCCCGCTACATCTTCAGTCCTGATTTTTCCCCTCCCGACTTCAACTATGGTCCCTACGATGTTCCTTACCATGTGCCTCAAAAAGGCATCCGCTTCAATGCTTATTTTCAGGAAATTCCCGGCAAGTCTGGCGGTCATAAAATCAATACCAGTCAATTTTTCAATGGAAATGTTCGAAACAGTCCTTACCGTACTTTTTGCCCCGCATCCGCTTGCCCTGAAAGCGGAGAAGTCATATGTCCCTATTAATGCTTTGGTTGACCCCTTCATTCCATCAAAATCAAGCTTGTGCGGAAGCCGCCAGGCATATCTGTGCAGGAACGGGGAGACGACCCTGTCATTTGAGATAACATAAAAATAAATCTTGCCCCTGGCATCATATCTGGGATGGAAATCCCCGGAGGTTTCCGAGGCCTCAATCAGCCTTATAGCATCGGGCAGGTTCGCATTTATAGCAGTCATGAGCACATCGGCAGAAAGCCTTGAGCCTGTCTTAAAAGATGCGACCTGACCAAGGGCATGTACCCCGGCATCGGTCCTTCCGGAGCTGAGAACATTTGCATCTTCACCTGTTATTTTTTTTATCGCCTGCTGGAGTATTCCCTGGATAGTGAGGGTCTGCCTTTTCTTTGCATCCGGAGGCTGGACCTGCCAGCCGCTATAGTCAGTCCCGTCATATTGAATAGTAAGCCTGATGTTAGTCACAGGGATTAGTTTAACATTTTGGGAGGCTGCGTTTGTGCGCGATAACCGTATGAAAGCGCCCGGTTGCCCATCAGCGGACCGATAGCGTCTGAAACAGTCTTTTTTATCTGCGCCCGTAATTCTTTTACATTGCCTTTGCCGTCGGGATGGACGCGGTTGGTCAGGACTATTATATATGTTTTCGTTACAGGATCTATCCACAGGGCTGTGCCGGTATATCCCAAATGGCCGTAAGCGCCCTCCTGGAAAAGGTCATCACGGTTTGACGCAAAAGGCGCTTCAATGTCCCAGCCGAACCCGCGCAGGTTTTTACCGTGGGAAGGAGACTGCGGTAAGGTCATCTCTTTAACTGTCAGCGGCTTCAAAATTCGCACACCGTTTGCACTGCCGCCGTTCAGCAGCATTTGCGCAAACAATGAAAGGTCATCTGCTGTGGAGAACAGACCTGCATGTCCCGCTACCCCTCCCATAAAGTAACAGGAAGGGTCGTGGGGCTCTCCTTCGAGCATTTTGTTTTTGCGGTATTGCGTAGGCGCAATGCGTTCCCGCAGGCCCGGTGAGGGCTTAAACCCACTATCTTTCATACCCATCGGGCCGAATATGTGCTCTGCGCTGTATACATCGAGAGGTTTGCCTGAAACCAGGCGGACAAGCTCCCCCAGGATTTCGAAATTGATGTCGCTGTATATAAAGCAGGAGCCTGGCGGAAGGACCGGCCTTTCAGCAACAATTTTCCTCATGGCGGTCCTGTAACCCGACCACCTCGGCTTGAACTTCAGATCAGGCCGCAGCCCTGAATAATGCGTAAGGAGTTGCCTTACCGTGATTCCCTTTTTATTGTTTGCCTTAAACGCAGGCCAATACCTGTAAACAGGGGCTTCGATATCCAGTTTCCCCTGTTCGGACAGTTGCATTATTGCTGTAGCAGTTGCGATTGTCTTGGTGAGCGAGGCCAGATCGAAGATAGTATCTTCGGTCATGGGTACCTTTTTAGGCTCCAGGGCACGGTACCCGAATGCCTTGCGGTAGACTATCCTTCCCTGGTTCCCGATAATTACCACTGCCCCAGGGGTTTTGCCCTCGCGAACAGCATTGTCTGCGATCCCGTCTATTGCAGACAGACGTTCCTCTTGCAAAACCGGGGAACTGGGTATACCGGCCCCCGCAGTCGATACCGTTAAATACAAAAGTATGCTGCAGAGGCTGAAGAGACCTGTTATATCAGCTTGCCGAGCCATTGGGCTTGGGAATATTGCCGGTAAAGCGTTCCTTTTTCAACCCGTCTGCAATATAGGAATTCCTCGGGTTCCAGAGCATCCAGCCGCCCGACCCGAATTCGTCCGCCGCCCTTATCTGTGTCCTTATCTCAGGGCCATAGAAATGTCTGCGGTCAAACGCATAGTCCCTGAATGCCTGCAGCCATGGTCTGAAACGAACGGCCGGTATATTGGCCTTATCCTGCGCCTTTTTCAGCGTCAGGGAAACAATTTCATAAGAGTTGACAACAGGGTTCCTGTACCCCGGTATCCCGAATTGAAAACCCGAGGGATACAGCATCAATGAAATATAATCAACGACCGGCGATATCCTGTCGAGCCTCTGGCCTATCTGAGTGTCGTCGGGATTCCAGGAGACATAGCCGAATATGTCCGCGGCAACAAAGACATTATATGGGGTGAGTTTTTTCCTCGCGTCAGCCAAAAATCCGGAAATGGCGTTTACCCTGTTCTCCTCCGTATTGGGCTGACTGAACTTGAGTCCGCGCCTGTCCGGGAACCTTACATAATCGAACTGTATCTCATCAAAGCCATATTGTGCTGCCTCTACAGCGATATTGATATTATAGTCCCATGAATCTTTTTTGAAGGGGTCAATCCAGCGAAGGTTTTCCCTGTCGCGCCAGATATTCCCTTCCGTAGTTCTTATCGCCAGTTCGGGTTTTGCAGAGGCAAGCACATCGTCCTTGAACACCACGATCCTCGCAATGGTATACACGCCCTTCTCCCTCATGGATTGCAGAAGCGCCCTGATGTCCTTTATTATGACCTGTTTTTGAGCGCCTATATGCGAGACCAGCGGGACCGAGCTTTTGTAAGTTAGTATTCCCCTGTCACCTTTCACATCAATGACCAGCGCATTGAGTTCGGTCTCCTCTATGAGCTTCAACGCATTGTTTCTTATACCCCTGTCTCCTATCCCGTAATAGGTGAGGTAAAGCGCCTTGGGGGAGAAAGGCTTCAGTTTCAGTTCGAGGTTAGTTGAGAAGAGCTGCGAGGTCACCGGCTGTTCCGCCCGCGAATACCCGCATGCCCTTGCAGCTACTTTATGCACCGCCGTCTTTATGACAAACGCGCCTTTTTCGTCAGTCCTGATTTCCGCATTGTTTGCGGTAACCACAGCATTTTTTATGGGTTTCCCGGTCAATGAATCAAGGACCCGCCCGTTTACAAGCCCTAAAGCGTATTCCGGCGCTGACAAACTGATCATCACAAAAAAAATTCCTATAAATCTCAAATACCTTTTCATTGCCGTCTCCTCCCAATATTGTTGATCCTGCTTTCGCCGGTGCTTTAATTGTCTCCCAACAACCTCTCAAATGCCTTGCCCTTTACCGCCCCTTCCAGTAGATAGCGCGGGAGCTTCATGAGATTTTCCGAACTGCCTGTGTGCCTCCTCTCGATGGAAAAGGCGGCCCTGTAACCTGCCTCAACAGCCTTTCCCATAAGCTGGTCATCGTAAATGCCGAAAGGCCACGCGAGCATATCGACCTTGATGTCCAGCTCTTTTTCGAGCCTCTGTTTCGATTTCCTGAGTTGCATATCCACCAGTTTGTCGTATTCGGCAGGCGATAATTTCTTTTTCTCCCTGTTGAAGTTCGGGTGCCAGAAGGTATGGCCCTGCAGATCAAAAAAACCTGTTTTTTTCAGTTCCCTTATCTGGTCCCAGGTCATCGCGTATGAGGCATTCGAAATGGCTGACGGATAAAGGAAAAGGGTCACCGGGACGCGGTATTTTTTTACGAGCGGCAGCATGTCCGTATACACGGACTTATGGCCGTCATCCGCCACGATCACCACCGATTTCAACGGCGGGCGCGGCCCCTTTCCGAGATAGAAATCCACGAACTGTCTAAGGGGAATGACCGTATAACCGTTATCTTTCAGGTATTTCAAATGTGATTCAAAAACAGGCGTGGTAACAGTCATGCTGTCCGCGAGGACCGGACCGAAACGGTGATAAAGGAGAATAGGCATCTTAACCGCCTTGTCCTGCTGGACAGCACTTTCAGCCTGTGGCGGCAAGAGTAATCCTGACAGCATAAATAATAAGATTAGCAAGGTTTTATAGGCCATACTTAAGTTTAACCCTCTGACATGGAATATTATGTGATGGTAATCACAAAAAGAGGAGATTGGGAATAAAATTGCGGCTTTCTGTCAGATGACAGATGGAGGCTTAAGGTGCCGATAGTAAGGCCTGCAACTGTGCCTGAAGGAGTCGTCCAGGTCCAGAGGCAATATAAGGGTACGGAAATCCCTTGACATCACACCTCAGTCCAGTCTTATCCATGGGCATGTGTTATATGCTGCATGCCTTGTTTCTGCAATCTTCGACGACCTCATCAGGGACCATTTTTAAAGCAATGATGACAAGAGCAGGTACAATGATAACGTCGTCAAGATGACCGACGATGGGTATAAAATCCGGGATGATGTCAAAAGGCAAAAGCGCATAACAGACTGCCAGTCCAAGAAGAAACTTTGACAACTTTGGTGTGCGAGAATCTTTGAGTACAAGTTGATATACCTTCAACTCGTGTTTTAAGCTTTTTCCTGCAGATTTTAATTTATCAAACATCCAAGGTCCTATTTATGTATGATGGTTTTTATGAATGCTGTTAATCGAATCATTCTGCACATAACTATCCGGTCCATTGCTTTCCTCATTGGATGACCAGCTCGATTGATTTGCCGTGCTTGACAGACAAGTATCTGACAGCAACAAAATAATGGATACGCTAACAGCAACAAACCAGAGAATATTCCTGTAATATTTCATTTGTGCACCCCCGTTCTTCAATATTCTTCCCACCAATAAAATCGCTGACTTCAAGGCTTTTGCATAAGGCTCAATGCTTCGATGATTTGCGAGCAGCCCCCGTTGCGTAAATACGCGGCATGGTCATTAATGTCCTCAAACTGCCGTCCGACTATTTTGGAGCATTCGAATTCATAGCCGGTGCATTTTATAAATCTGCCAATAGCATCCGTGGCTTTGGGATGCATAAAATCAAGCTTGCTTGCTCCTTCCTTGATGCTGTTCATTCCGGTAATCCATATTGCGGCCCCCAAGGCCCCGCAGGCGCCGCCGCTCAGGCCGATGCCGCCTGCAAATCCCGCTGCCATGGCCGTATGCATATCGGAAACACCCATCTTTTGCGCCAGCATTGCCGAACAACTTACAGGCACGGATGGCGCTTCGATATGTTCTTTGGAAAGAGCGGTATCTATCTCATTGAACGCTGCTTTCGCATACCTGACAGCCATGCGCATACAGCTTATGGTCCCGCCTTTTATAAAGAAATATGTAAACATCTGCCTGGATGATGATGACTTGTCTATACCGGTTATTTCGATGCAATTTACATGTTTGTTGAGAGCACGAAAAGTCTTCACAAGCCTTTGCGCTGAAATAATTGCCCCGATTTCAGCTCGCGGCCCCGGCCCAAGAAGGCGATATGCCTGCGCCCCAGCCGCCAGTGTCGAGCCCCAAAGCATTCCGCATTGATACCCATGTTGCAGCAGTCCACCCGCAAGGGGCATGGCGGCCTGTTCCTCGGATTCCATCGGCTGATCAAATGCGTGGTTGAGAACTCTCAACAGTGATCCTGATCAAGCAATTTTAAAAAACTTCCCTACCGTTCCTATCGTTGATATCTTCTTTTTTGCTTTGCTCATTACACATGTAAACGCCATGCCCCAACCTCCGTTTTCAGCCCGCTAAAGCATCACGGTTCAACTTATACCCTTGCACGCAAAAAATCAAGGGGGGGGGTATGAAATTATGGAGGCTCTCTGTAACTATAAGCCTTCAGGAAGGAAGAGACCTGTGCTGAGATATCTTTCTCCCCTGTCGGGCAGGATGACGACAAGTTTTTTGTCTTTGCCCAGCCTTTGCGCGACCTTTAAGGCGGCCCACATGGCTGCTCCGGAGGAAATCCCTGCGAGGATGCCTTCTTTTATGGCGAGTTGTCTTGTTGTTTCGGCTGCGTCGTCATCGGTGACAGACATGACGGCGCTATATATTTTGGTGTTCAGTATGCCGGGGAAGAACCCTGCACCGATGCCTGCGATTTTGTGTTTTCCGGGGTTGCCGCCTGAAAGTATCGGAGAGCCTGCAGGCTCGACTGCAACTATCGTGACATTAGGGTTCCTCTCTCTCAGGACCTCGCCTGTGCCAGTTATGGTGCCGCCAGTTCCAACGCCTGCCACGAAAGCATCCGGGGCACTGCCAAGGTCGTTCAGTATCTCAAGGGCGGTAGTCTTCCTGTGCACTTCAGGGTTTGCATTGTTCTCGAACTGTTGGGGCATAAAATAATCAGGGTTGTCTCTGAATACTTCCTCTGCCTTCTCAACCGCTCCCATCATGCCTTTGTCTCCGGGTGTCAGCACAAGTTCAGCGCCGAATGCCTGGAGCAGTTGCCTGCGTTCCACGGACATTGTCTCAGGCATTGTGAGTATAAGCCTGTATCCCTTGACAGCGCATACCATAGCAAGGCCGATACCGGTATTGCCGCTTGTGGGCTCGATAATAGTGCCCCCGGCTTTAAGTTTGTTTTCTTTTTCAGCGGTTTCGACCATGGCAAGGGCTATCCTGTCCTTGACAGACCCGCCTGGATTAAAGCCTTCGAGTTTGGCCCATATCTCTGCCGAGTCTTCTCCGGCCATTTTTCTGATCTTTACCAGGGGTGTATTTCCGATGAGTTTTAAGATGTTGTCATTCAGTTCCATTGCTCACCTCACGAATAAATCTTAGCATAATATTTCAAAGAATTCTAAGGACTTTGCAGACCGGCAATTCTACGGACTATTTCGGTGGTTGATATGCCCTCTATGAAGGGAAGGCTGTGGACTTCAGGCACAAGGTCGGAGCCGACTATGTCCGCTTTTTTCCAGTCACCGCCTTTAACAAGAACATCCGGCCTGATTTGTTTGATTAATTCGTATGGAGTGTCTTCATTGAAGATGGTCACGAAGTCCACCATCTCAAGGGATGAGAGGACCTCTGCCCTTTGGGCTTCAGGGATTATCGGCCTGCCTGGTTTAAGGCCTTTTACAGAATAATCCGAGTTCAGGCCTATAACAAGTATGTCTCCCAGTGCCTTTGCCTCTTTCAGATACCTGATGTGGCCTGCATGTATGATGTCAAAGCAGCCGTTTGTGAAGACTATCCGCTTTCCGGAGGCCCTGAGCCCGGCTGATGTCTCTTTCAGCTCATCCCTGGTCAGTATCCTGCCCATTGTCTTTTAGTATCTTCTCCTTTGCTTTTTCGACTATTTCCCTGTCGTTTTTATATGATAACTGCTTTATGGCTTCGTCTATATCAATCCATATCGCATCGTCAACTTCAGGGCATTGTTTCGTGATAGTGCCTTCTACATATTTCAGCAGGAAATAGGTCACTGTCTTTCTGCATTTTACGTTTTCACCCTTTAGGGAAAACCAGTACGATTTTTCTCCAAGCTTGTCAGTGATCCTGCCTGTGAGGCCGGTCTCCTCTTCAATCTCCCTTACCGCTGTCTGTTCAGGCTTTTCATCCTTGTCTATTATGCCCTTGGGAAGTGTCCAGATTATTCTGTCTTTGATGGCGATAAGGGCTATCTCAAATGTATTGTCTGTCTTTTTGTAAATAACACCGCCGGCAGAGTGCAAATGCTTAAGTGCAGCAGGCCTCACGGTATCGGTTTTCCATCGATCAGCCTGAAAATATCGTTATACATGGCAAATACCATCAGGGCGAGGAGCAGCCCCATTCCAATGCGCTGGGCGATCATTATTACCTTTTCATTTATGGGTCTCTTTATTATCGCCTCAATGCCGAGGAACAGGATATGCCCGCCGTCAAGCACCGGTATAGGCAGCAGGTTCAATACCCCCAGGTTTATGCTTATGACCGCGGCAAAGGTAAAGAAATTGAGTATGCCTGCTGTTGCCTGCTTTTCAGCCAGCTGGAAGATGAGTATCGGGCCCCCGATTGTATCTGCCGGGATTATCCTCTGTATAAGCTTGACCATGCCTATCAGGGTCAGCGCTGAAATGTCCCATGTCCTCAAAAATGCGTTCTTTATCGAATCAGGCACATTTTCTTTTACGGTAAACGTATCGCCTGATGGCTTTACGCCGACAAGCCCAACCTCCTTTTCCTCACCGAATATGTCCTTGAGCTTTTTGCTCTCAGGGGTGATGGATATGGAAATGAGTTCTGAATTCCTCTGTATTTTTAAAGTCAGCGGCTTATTGGGGCTGCTGTGGATCAACTCCGTCATCTCGGCCCACTGTTTTATTGGTTTCCCGTTTATCCCGATGATCCTGTCGCCCTTCAGGAGCATGGCCTTTGCAGCAGGCGTATCAGGCATGACCTCGCCGATTACCGGCAGCAGGGTCGGAATGCCGAGCAGGAATACGAAGAAGAAAATTACGACTGCTGTCAGGAGGTTGAAAACAGGGCCTGCAAAGACTATGGATGCGCGTTTCAATACTGACTGGTTTTTGTATGTCCTTGCCTGGTCTGAAGGCTCTACGGCTGTTTCATCTTCAGGGTCTTCCCCGAGCATCTTGACGTAACCGCCGAGAGGCACTGCCGACAACAGGTATTCAGTGTCGCCTATCTGTTTGCCGATGATTTTAGGCCCGAACCCGAGCGAGAATTTCAATACCTTGACCCCGCTTAGCTTTGCAAATATAAAATGCCCGAGTTCATGAATAAAAATTAAAAAACCGAATAAAAGTATTGCGGATAATACACTCATTTATTTAACTCCTTGTTGGTTTCTTCTCTTGCCCATCTGTCGGCTTTCAGGACAACCTCGATAGTATCTGCGGGCTGCAGCCTGTGGGAATCCATAACTTTTTTTATTATAACAGGTATGTCCCTGAAACCGATAACTTCATCAAGAAATGCGTTGACTGCTATCTCGTTTGAGGCATTGAGCACAGCCGGCATGGTGCCTCCTGCCTTAATGGCGGAATAGGCGAGTGAAAGTGAAGGGAATGTCTTGTTGTCGGGTTTATGGAAAGTCAGGCCCGACAGTTTTTCCCACTCCAGCGGTTTCATAACCCCGGCCAGTCTTTCAGGAAAGGAAAGGGCATATGCTATAGGCCCTTTCATGTCAGGGGACGAGAGCTGTGCTGTGTAGCTCCCGTCGTTGAATTCCACGATTGAATGTATGATGCTCTGGGGGTGGACAAGGACATCTATCCTGTCTGCAGGCATTCCAAAGAGGTGATGGGCCTCTATCACCTCAAGCCCCTTGTTCATAAGGGTCGCTGAATCTATCGAGATCTTCCTGCCCATGCTCCAGTTTGGATGTCTCAAGGCATCTTCAGGACGGACATCCCCGAGTTCTGCAATGGTCCTTCCAAAAAAAGGTCCGCCGGACGCAGTGAGTATCAACTTCCTTATCGAGCTCATTTTGCAGCCATTTATGCACTGGAATATCGCGCTGTGCTCGCTGTCTACCGGCAGCAGGGACACACCGGATTTTTTGACCTCTGACATGACAATGTCACCTGCCATTACAAGTGTTTCCTTGTTGGCAAGGGCGATTGTTTTCCCGGCCCTTATTGCAGAGATTGTGGGGAGAAGGCCTGCAGCTCCAACTATGGCTGATATGACAATGTCCGCGTCCGGCATTGAGGCAACGCTACAGATTCCTTCAACGCCATGGAGCACCTTTGTGGAGTGATGACGATCAGACATCATTGCCTTTAAGGCCTCATAAGTTTCCTCGTCGGAGACTGCCACAACATCAGGGTGAAAGGTGTTTATCTGGTCGATCAGGAGAGAAATGTTTTTGCCTGCAGTAAGTCCCGTGATTTTGAACTTGTCCGGGAATTTTGAGATCACGTTCAGGGCGTTTCTGCCTATAGAGCCTGTTGAGCCGAGTATGGAGATATTCTTCATGATAATGTGCAGTGATTATAAACATTTCGGATCCATTGCTGCAATCTGTAGCATTACCTGATAGGGCGTCTGCTGCATTAGCCGCCGCAAAGCTAAATTTGATTATCTGCGTGCTATCACATTCATCCCCGGCCTCAGGTCAGCTGCGTCAATGTAGCCGACTGCGCCTGGTGTGGATTGTACATAGCTGATGACAGCCGCAGCACTGTCCAAATCGTGTGGTGGTACGCCCTTACCAATATATTTACGCACTGTCCAGTATGCGGTATATTTTTCTTCATCCTGATTGAGAAACTCCTTCAGGAAATGATTGCGTGCTGTTGTGCCTGGTTTGAACCCGACTGGCTTTACGCTAACGCCGGAAACCGAGATGAATTTTCCGGTATAAACTTTCTGAATCGTTACGGCATCCATCTTTGGCACGTTGCTATTTCCGATCACCACAATCTCACCCGCCTGAGCATTTGTGAACGCCAGGGAAACGGCCAGCAATACAACAATAATCGTCGTTTTCATGATCGCCCCCCCTTAAAATGCATAGTTGTAAGATAGTGAAAATACATTAATGACTTCCCCCCCGGACTCTCCACCTTGTGGCGCATCAACAAAAAACGACATATCGCCGGTCTTCGTACGCGCCCACTCGGACTTAACCTTGCTGGTCGGACTAATCCGGTAGGAAGTCCCCAAGGCTACGGTGGTCTGATCAAAAGCCATAATTCCATCAGCACCCGCACGCTGAGCTGCGTTGACCTTGGCGGTGATGGCATTATAGTTTGGGACCCTGTTGTTGTTTACATTGTTGTAAAGTTTACGCGTCTGAGACATTGATTGCAAAGTTGCCACGCTGATATATGGTGTCCACGCCCCAATTGGTTTGAGTAATGCAATATACCCGGACATCGAATCCGGGCCGGTTAAAATATCGTGAACATTGCGATAAACGTACTCACCCATTACCCGAAACCCATAGCCTATCTGCACATCCGCTCCCGCTGTGTAAACAAGGGCATGTATATTGCTTTTCATCGAGACACCAGGGCCCGGAAGCACATTGGATACCTGGTAATATCCCACTCCAGGTACAACAGATACGTATGGGAAGGATACCGGCATGCTGTAATTCTTGTCGGGTATTTTAGTGTAGGTATCATGCGCACTGATACGGTAAGTATCGTCACCACGCTGCAAGGTCAACACCATCCCGTAAGTGTTCTGTCTGACATGTACAAAATAAGGACCGGAAGACAGAGATAACGACGGCACATCGTCACGGCGATACCAGCGGTAGTGCGTTTCGGTGGTGCCTCCGTATCCGGCCAGGGTCACTTCGTTTGCACCTATGTCCCAGGTTTTACTTATGAATAAGCCGTCTCCATCGGTTGTCTGGGCAGTGGTATACACTTCTGCAGGTAGTCGTGCGAAATCAAATGTGGTACCAACATCCATATTTTCACTGTTAATATACAACGGTATTCGTAACCTGCCGGCACGGACCAGCCAATCGTTGGTAGGACGCCATGACAGAAATGCCCACGAAAGCGAGGGGTCCACGTTCTTATCGTTTTTTAAGGATGGCGCCAGTTTGCCTTGCAGTGTAATGGAAAAATCATTGTGAAGTTTGGCGTCCAATTGCACTCCAAGCACAGAATCTCGCCTTAAAGTCCCATCGTTATTCACAAAACGTTGATAGGTGTAGCTTTTATCTGACACAGCCA
>Ga0209211_10001506_pt1 | contig 43723 bp, 40 predicted proteins | sample RifGroA2_FD_183992 | JGI IMG/M metagenome (GOLD analysis project Ga0209211, IMG submission 183992) | Groundwater microbial communities from Rifle, Colorado, USA - Groundwater A2 (SPAdes) (version 2) | ecosystem: Environmental > Aquatic > Deep subsurface > Groundwater | place: Rifle, Colorado...
TTTTAGATATTCAGGCAAATATCTGCGAAAAACCTCTAAAATTGTTGCCATAGTCATAGAAGACTACGGTAACCTATTTATTATCTATTCGGTAGGTCTTCGGTAACATTATTTATTATCTATATCGCGGGGTTGTTTTTTGTCGCAAAAGATGCTAGAATTCTACTAAATAATAAACAATTATATGAGCATATTTTCAAAATTTTTTGGAGACGCCAACGCTAAGGTTATTAATGCTATTCAGCCAACTGTTGAGCTAGTAAATAGTTTTTCAGATCAGTTCGAGAAATTGTCAGATTCAGAACTAAAAGCGACAACAGAAGAGCTCAAAAACGAACTAAAAGAAGGAAAAACTTTGGACGAAATTTTACCACGTGCTTTTGCCGCTATTCGTGAGGCGAATCGTCGTGTCAATATAGTGCGTCATTTTGACGTGCAAATTATTGGTGGTGTTGTTTTGCACCGTGGAGAAATAGCTGAAATGAAAACAGGCGAAGGTAAAACTCACGTGGCTGCTTTAGCTTTATATTTAAATGCGTTAGAAGGCAAAGGTTCTCATTTGATCACTGTGAATGATTATTTGGCCAAACGTGATGCTGGCTGGAATGGCCGAGCTAATCACGTGCTGGGAATGAAAACCGCTTGTATTGTTCACGATCAGGCTTATATTTATGATCCTGATTATGAAAACCCAGATGTTAATGATGAAAAAGTAAAAAAGTTGAAACCCTGTTCACGCGCTGAAGCCTATCAAGCAGATATTACTTACGGAACGAACAGCGAATTCGGTTTTGATTATTTACGCGATAACATGGCGTCAGATTTAACTCAGACAGTCCAGCGTGAATTGCATTACGCGATAGTCGATGAAGTGGACTCGATTTTAATTGATGAAGCACGAACTCCTTTGATTATTTCTGCTCCAGCCGAAGAATCTGCTCAGCTCTATCAAAAGTTTGCCCAAATTGTTCCACGCTTAAAAGAAAATGATGATTATAATATAGATGAAAAAATGCGCGCTGTTACTTTAACTGATGCGGGCATCGAAAAAATAGAAAAGATTTTGAACATGGGCAATATTTATGATGAAGGAGGCATGGAAATGGTGCATCATTTAGAACAAGCCTTGCGCGCGCAAGTTCTTTTTAAACGCGATAAAGATTATGTTGTTAAAGATGATGAAGTTATTATCATTGATGAATTCACTGGCCGATTAATGGAAGGCCGTCGTTATTCTGAAGGTTTGCACCAAGCGATTGAAGCTAAAGAAGGAGTTTCTGTCCAAAAGGAAAGTCGAACACTCGCGACAATTACTATTCAAAATTATTTTCGTGCTTATAAAAAATTAGCCGGCATGACTGGTACGGCGGCCACGGAAGCGGAAGAATTTAATAAGATTTATCATTTAGATTTAACAATTATTCCTACGAATAAACCGGTTTCTCGTATAGATTTAACTGATCGTATTTATGCGACGGAAATTGGGAAGTTACATGCAGTTGTGAGTGAAATCAAACGACTTCATGCAACAGGACAACCAGTTCTTGTCGGTACTATTGCTATTGAAAAAAATGAATTGCTTTCTCGTTTGTTGAATGAGGCTGGAGTACCACATCAGATTTTAAATGCTAAACAACACGAAAAAGAAGCTTCGATTATTGCCCAAGCAGGGCGTGCGGGCGCGGTGACAGTCGCAACGAACATGGCTGGTCGTGGTGTGGATATAATTCTTGGTGGAACGCCGTTTAATCAAGCTGATTACGAAAAGGTAAAAGAGTTAGGTGGTTTGTTCGTTTTGGGAACAGAAAGACATGAATCTCGTCGTATCGACAATCAGTTACGCGGTCGTGCCGGTCGACAAGGTGACCCAGGTGTTTCGCAGTTCTATGTCTCTATGGAAGATGAGCTGATGCGCATTTTTGGTTCTGATCGCGTGAAAAATTTAATGATACGCATGGGCTTGCCAGAAGATCAGGCTATTGAAAATAAAATGATTGCCAACTCTATCGAAAAAGCGCAAAAGAAAGTTGAAGGTAATAACTTTGATATTCGTAAACACTTAGTTGACTATGATGACGTGATTAATAAGCAACGAGAAATTATTTACCGTCGTCGTCGCGAAGTTCTAGAGTCAATTAAAGCCAATCCGGAACATGTCAAAAAACAAATTTTAGAAATGGTTGAAGATGAAATTGAGCAAGTTGTTTTTTTTCATACCAATAGTCACGATCAATCTAGTTGGGACATGAAAGAAATTGCTGAAGTGGTTAAAACTATTTTCCCATTAAGTGATGCGGACATTAGTACTTTAGCTAGTATAGAGAAATTAGCTGGTGACCGCGAAGAAGATGCGGCTGCTCGTAATAAAATTGTGGAATTTTTAATGACTTTGGCTAAAGCACGTTATGAGGATTTAGAAAAAGATGTTGATAGCCAGTCTGGCTCACCGGGTTATATGCGTTTTGTGGAACGGGAAGTTGTCTTACGTAGTACTGATAATTTGTGGGTTGATCATTTGGATGCCGTGGCCTTACTCCGTACTGGTATTGGTTTACGTGGTTACGGCCAACGCGATCCGCTCATTGAGTATCAGCGCGAAACCTATGGCATGTTCATGCAATTACAGAATTTTATTAAACATCAAATAGTTTATACAATTTATAAGATTGGTTTTGCGCATCGTCAGGCCAAATCAATTTTGGAAAACGATAAAATAATGGTTAATGATGTGGCAGCTGTCAGCCAATTTCAAGCAGATCCATATAAACAAGTAAAATCAGCTAATAATTCTGGTGATATTGTTAAAAAACAACGTGATGACGTCGGTCACAAAGTCGGGCGGAATGATCCTTGCCCTTGTGGAAGTGGGAAGAAGTACAAAAAGTGTTGTGGGGAATAATAATATGAAAATTTACATCACCTCCTCATTCGGCGATAGCCCAGAAACAATAGAACGATTATGTGCGATTGTTCGTTCCGCTGGATTTGAAGACTTTAGTTTTATTCGCGATATAGAAAATTATCAAAAGATTTTTAATGATCCCAAAGAATTGATGCAACTGGCCAAAGAAGAAATACAAAAATGTGATGCGTTACTCATCGACACGACCGATAAACCAACCGGACGTTCGATTGAGGCTGGTATAGCTTATGCTTTGGGGAAAAAAGTTATTGTTGTTATGAAAAGAGGTACGCAAATTAAAGATACGACGAGAGGCATTGCAGATTTAGTAGTCGAGTATGATGAATTGGAGGACATTGGTGCGGGCTTGAGAAGATTAGCGGAATAAATAGCAGTATTAATCTCCCAATAACCTTGGGGGATTTTTGTTTTATTATCTAAATTGTTCTTCACCTAGATTTGTATATATTCAAAACATCTGAAATGATTGAATGGTAATAATTAAAAATATAAATATGACAAAAAAATATGAAAATGAAAAGATCTCCTGTTAATGTTTTCGAGCAGATCAAGAAAGTTAATGCTTATGGGCAAGAGTTTTGGAGTGCGCGTGATTTGTATAAACTTTTGGGCTACACTGAATACAGTAAATTTTTGCCGGCTATAGAACGAGCACAAAAGGCTTGTTCTAATAGTGGGCAAAAAATAAATCTGCACTTCGCTCATGTGAGCGAACCCCAAAAGTCAAACAATCAGTATGGAGAAATCCTAGGTCAGATATTGGAAGATTTTACTCTTTCGCGTTATGCATGCTATTTAATCGCTCAAAACGGTGACCCTAGAAAAGAAGAAATTGCTTTAGCGCAAACCTATTTTGCAATTCAGACAAGGCGTCAAGAAATTAAAACTACAAAGTTAGTGAATATTAACCAATGGTACGTGCAGGTCGCGACCTGCACGTACGGATATGGTTCAATCGCGTACGTGTAAGTCGCGACTTACACGTACGGGCTGGATGTAAATTTTGAAGTGAAAATATAAAAGCAATAAAAATTAGAAATATTTTAGACCATTTTCGTGACATCACGAAAATGGTCGTAGCTGGTTCTAGTACCGATGTTAAGGAGTTTTGTTTGGTGCAGTTAATAGATGTTTTATTTTAATGAAAATAAAAGAACGCGTCAATTAGGGCACGATTATTCTGCTCCTGGTTTATATTTTGTGACAATTTGTATTAAAAATAAATTTGAAACATTGGGTGAATTATTAAATGCTGAGATAGTTTTAAACATGAACGGAAAGATAGTTGAGAAACAATGGTTGTGGTTGGGAAAACAATATCATTATGTTCGCTTAGACGAATTTGTTGTTATGCCAGATCATTTCCATGGGATAATCAGCATTGAAGACATTGGTACGTGCAGGTCGCGACCTGCACGTACGGATATGAATTGTTTACGTACGTGTAAGTCGCGACTTACACGTACCGACCCAAAAAAATCGTTGTCTGATCTAATCGGAGCTTTTAAAACGACTTCCTCAAAAATTATACATAAAGAATCTGATAATAATGTTTTTGTTTGGAAGCGTTCTTTCCATGATCATATTATTAAAACAACACAAGAATTAATAAATATCAGAAAGTACATTCGTGATAACCCTCGAAATTTGCTACAATATCCTCATGACCAAACATCGACTTAAAAATTATTTATTATTTATTGTCTTGGGTTTAATGGCCTTGCTTGTTTTTCCCGTGGTCGCAGGTAAGTTGGTAATCAGTTTTACTTCACAGGCGCCATTTGGTAATTGGAGCCAACCCTGGCAAGATGCTTGCGAAGAATCATCGATCGTTATGGTCGATGCATTTTATAACAATAAACAACTAACTGCCGACTCAGCGCGCAATGCCATCAAATTAACATTAGAAATTAAAGAAAAAAGTTTTGGTGCCAGTTATGATGAAAATGCGGAAGAAATTGTTAGCATCATTAATAACTTTTTCAATTGGGAAGCGCATGTTGCTTTGCGGCCGACCATTGATGAATTTAAAAAGGAATTGGATGCCGGTCGGCCTATCATCCTCCCCACAAGTGGTACCTGGCTTAATAATCCCAATTTTTTAAATGGTGGACCAGATTACCATGTCATTGTACTTTCTGGATATGATAATTATAGAAGTGTTTTTATATCACAAGATCCAGGAACAAAGTATGGCCTCAATTATGAATATTCATTTGATACTATCATGAAGGCCATGCACGATTGGGCACCCAAAAAAATGAACGAAGAAAAAGATGAATATCGTGTGGCAGTTTTTACACAAAAGGAAATTGTTAATTCCAAAGATATCGATGCAGATAAGGATCAATTAAAAAAGAGTGATGAAATCGCAAGCAGAACTTTGCTTTTTTCTCCGGACACAGACAAAGACAGTTACCTTGATGGAGAAGAAGTTGCGTCTGGATATTCGCCACTTATAAATGAAGGCAAACTTAAAGATAATATTTTAGTGCGTTCCAATTCCACTAACCGAGTGTATCTGATTAAAAATAAACAAAAACAATATATTACCAGTCTTGGTGCTTTCGACGACCGTGGTTGGAAATGGTCTGCAGTAATTAATGTTAGTGAAAAATATTTAGAAAGATTCCCAGTTGGGAATGAGATAAAGTAATCTTCAACAAAATTTAACGCCCCCCAACTTGTAGAAGTAGGAGGGCGCTTTTCAATTGGCGTTATCGATGTCGAGCTTTTCCATTTCTCTGTACCTTCTTTTGAGATGTCCCTCATGACATTCCTCACACATGTCGTACCAACGGTAGCGATGCTTGCCTATTTGGCAGCAGATACGGGCGACACTGGGGCGATCTGAGTGGAAATCGCAGGTTGTGGGCGAGCCCATGCCAGCAGGCGGCAGCCCCCCGGGGATACTTGTACAAGATGCTCTTTCTTTTGCTGTTCGTGTGTCTTTAATAAAACACCCACAAAGGATAAACAGCAGAAAGAGGCTAAACAATATGGCAAGAGTGATCTTCCAGCCAAAGAAAAAGTAAAGTAAGAGTTCCATGATGTGTTCCTTTCAAGGTCGTTGTGGTTGATTGTCTGCCTCAATACACTCTAAGTACAGACCTTTTATAAGTAGTTGTCAATGATTTAGATTGATATTTTTTGTAAATTGAACGCCCTCCTGCTTGTTGAGGCAGGAGGGCGTCGTTGTTGCGCGTCGGTCTAGTGCGGGACGCTATCGAACCACTGGTCGATGGCGGCGTCGTCGAGCTTGCGCACGACCGCTTCTTCGTTGATCGGCTGGACCAGGCGCGCCAGCTCGTCGAGGTGCTGGTCGTCCTGGTACAGGCCGTAGCACTCCTCGCACAGGTCGGCGTAGGTACGGCTGTCGCCGTCCGACGCCTTCAGGACTCGCGCGACCGCGGGGCGATCGCTGTGGTGGTCGCAACGCTGGCCCTTCGGCATGCGAGGGGCGACTTCGGGGTGGCCGTGGGTTTGAGCGGACATGGGGTTCCTCCGAGGTGGTGTTGTTGATCTAGAGACGGCGCTCCGCCGCGTATTCTTCTTGGTCTCGGGGGTCGAAGCCGTCCTCGTCGTAGGCCTCGTCGGCGTTGTCGATCCGAGACTCCACCGGAGCCCCGTGCAGGTGGCACTCGTCGCAGACGTTTGCGTAGCAGATGACTCCGTTGACTGACACGCGACGCGTTGTCGAGGAGCTCCACGGGTGGAACTCGCACGGCTGTGCGTCTGGGGGCATGCGCCCAGGATCGTCGAACAGACTTGCCATTTCATCCTCCAGGGTGGTTTCAGTACACAAAGTTACCATCTTAGTATAGCATAGAATCTAGTTTTTGTCAACAGTGGATTGCAATTCCTGTAATCTTAGGGTAGAATAATGGCATATTAACTATAAGGAAACACTTTCTTATGTCATCAATGAAACGTACAACTAAGGTAAGACTCACAGTAGTCTTAATCTTGGTTCTAGCTATTTTTTTAGGTCTGTTCGATTTTCCTCAAGTCGTCAATTGGTTTAACCAAAAGACAGGCCTGGAAGTTACCTTTTTTAATAAAATTCCCTTTAAATTAGGTTTAGATTTACAGGGAGGCACTCAACTTACTTACGAAGCTGACCTTAAACAAATCAAGGATGCTGAAAAATCTGATGCCATGGAAGGTGTGCGCGATGTAATTGAACGTCGTGTTAATGCCTTTGGCGTCGCTGAACCAATAGTCCAAATTAACAAGGCACAAGGCAACTGGCGTATTATTGTCGAATTAGCGGGTGTTAAGGATGTTAAAGAAGCTATTAAAATGATTGGCGAAACTCCACTTTTGGAATTTAAGGAAATGAACTTAGATCCAAAACGAGAAATGACAGCTGTTGAAAAGAAAGATATGGAAGCTTATAACAAAGCTGCTAAAGCTAAAGCTGAAAAGGCTTTGTCTGCTTCTAAAAAGGGTCAAGATTTTAATTCTTTAGTTCAAGAATATACAGAAAATACAGATCAAAAATCTTCTAACGGCGATATAGGTTGGATCAAAGAAAAGGGAGCATATGCGGCTTTGTATGCAAAAGCCAAAGAAATTGGTAAGGGCGATGTTTATTCCAAAGTTATCGAATTACCAGGTAGTTATAATGTCATCATGGTTACTGATAAACGTGAAGATGGCACAGAAGTTAAGGCTAATCATATCTTGATCTGCTATAAAGGTGCTACACGTTGTGACAAAGAAACTACTAAGGAAGACGCATTAAAACAAATTCAAGATTTAAAAACCAAGGCGACTGTTGAAAATTTTATTAGCCTGGCTAAGAAAAATTCTACTGAACCAGGAGCGGACACTTCTGGTGGTGATTTAGGTTGGTTTGCTAAAGGCCAAATGGTAAAAGAATTTGAAGATGTTGTTTTTAGCATGCCCAAAGAAACAATTTCAGATGTGATTGAAACAGAATTTGGCTATCATTTAATATTAAAACAGGATGAACGTCCTGTAGTTGAATATCGAATTTCACAAGTTTATATCGATAAAAAAACCGAAGCTGAAGTTTTACCTCCACAAGAAGACTGGAAGTCTACCGGTTTGACGGGGAAACAATTGTCATCATCGAGTATTCAATTTAGTCAACAAACAAGTTTACCTTTAGTCGCTTTAAAATTTAATGATGAAGGTAAAAAACTTTTTGGTGAAATCACAGAACGTAATGTCAATAAGCAAGTAGCCATATTCCTTGATGGTGAAGTGATTAGCGCTCCGCGTGTTAATGAAGCTATTAAAGACGGTGAAGCTGTCATTGAGGGTGATTTTACTGTTACAGAAGCCAAAACATTGTCACAAAGATTAAATGCTGGTGCTCTACCAGTACCAATTGAGTTGATTTCTCAACAAACTATTGGTGCGAGTTTGGGTGGCGAATCTGTTGCCTTAAGTATGAAGGCTGGTCTAATCGGTTTCTTGTTAGTCATCTTGTTGATGATTTTATACTATCGTTTACCCGGTGTTTTATCAGTCATCACTTTGTCGATTTACGCTATTATAGTTCTATTCATATTTAAAGCTGTTCCAGTTACTATGACTTTGGCCGGTATTGCTGGGTTTATTCTATCCGTTGGTATGGCGGTGGATGCGAATGTCCTTATTTTTGAACGTATGAAAGAAGAATTGAAGCTTGGCAAACCTCTCGGTACTTCAATCGAGGAAGGTTTCAAACGAGCTTGGCCATCAATTCGTGATGGTAATACCACAACTATTATTACTTGTATTATTCTTTTCTGGTTTGGTTCTAGCACCATTAAAGGTTTTGCTCTAACTTTGACTATTGGTGTCTTAATCAGTATGTTCTCGGCCATTGTTATTGCTAAACAATTTATGCTTTTGACTCTTAGAAATAAAAGTACAGAATCAAATCATTGGCTTTTTGGTGTAGGCAAAAAGAAAGAAACAAAAGAATAAAGAATAATTAACATAATAAGCACATATGACGATTAATTTCATGAAATACCGAACGCTCTGGCTTTCACTTTCAGTGGTGGTTACAGTTTTAGCGTTGGTTTTCTTTGCTGTTTGGGGTTTAAAGTATAATATTGATTTCACAGGCGGGGGATTATTGGAAATTAAGTTTATTCAAGAACGACCAAACATTGAAGAGGTTCGTAGCGTAGTTACGTCGATTGACAATAGTATTAGTGTCCAAGATTCTGGAGACAATAATGTTATTTTTCGCTTCCAAAAAGCTGACGAAGCTATGCACCAAAATGTTGTGACTGAGTTAAGAAACAAGTATACAGATAAATTTCAAGAAGAGCGCTTTGAATCAGTTGGTCCTTCTGTTGGTAAAGAGTTGAAGACCAAGGCCTTTTATTCAATCATTTTAGCGATGATTGCTATTGTTCTGTATATCGCTTATGCCTTCCGCAAAGTTTCTTATCCGGTTGCTTCTTGGAAATACGGTCTATTTGCCATTTTAGCCTTGATTCACGATGTCTTGTTGGTAGTAGGCGTTTTTGCAGTTCTGGGCAAATTTATGGGTATTGACGTTGGTCTACCTTTTGTGGCGGCCTTACTGACAGTTTTAGGTTATTCTGTTAATGATACAATCGTAGTGTTTGATCGTGTCAGAGAAAATTTAGGTCGTATTTCAAAGATCAGCTTCACAGACTTGGTTAATAGAAGTGTAAACGAAACGCTGGCTCGCTCTATAAATACCACTTTAACTACTTTATTGGCCTTAATCGCTATCTTCTTCTGGGGTGGTGTCACCATCAAGTTCTTTGCTTTAGCTTTAATTATCGGTATTTTCTCCGGAGCTTATAGCTCTATCTTCATCGCTTGTCCTTTACTTATCTTGGCTCATAGAAAAAAACAATAAAAAAAGTAGGGCCGTAAGGAACAAAAATTTTTGTTCCTTACGAACAACCCTACTTTTTTTATTACACAAAATTCTTGACAGAAAGTAAATAATAGATTAATCTATTATGATTAATATGATTATTCTTTCCTCTAATTTGTCTAATTTTAGATAAATAATCATGATAATCATGGCCCAATCATGTTAATCATAGTCTGCTGCTTGACACGGTAACATAATAATGTTATACTTTATACGTTAATAATATAATTTGAATCTGCTTGTCACTTCACACTTTCATATGCAATTTGTCACAACTAATGCGCCTAAGAGCGAAGTCAATTTTCAAGAGCTCTTAGTTAACCTTCTTGGCAACCTTTCTGAACGAGAGCAAGAGGTTTTACGTAAGCGCTATTATTTAACTAATGATTTAGAAAAGCGCGCCACTCTTAAACAGATTGGTGACTATTATAATATTACTCGCGAACGCGTTCGTCAGATTGAGAAGGAAGCTATTCGTAAATTGGTTGGATTGGGCAAGGAATATGCTGATACTTTAAGGATTATCGAAGATAAGTTCGTATCTTATTTAGAACAAAATGGTGGTTTAGCGCGAGAGGATTATCTTTTGGATGAACATGCTTTAAAAAACCATAATTTTGATTATTTCCATACAAATTCATTTCTTTTCGTTTTTGATAAATTAATTGAATCAGTTGATAAAGAATATGAGAATGAAGCCCTTTATCCAGTTTGGCATCTTAAAGATTTCGAATTAGATAAGGTTGTGGATTATTTAGACGATGTTAAAAAGCAAATTGAAGTAAATAAAACATTACATACTCAAGAAGAAATCATAGAGCTTGCAGAGCGCATGATGCCAGTTGACTTAAAAGCAGCTGTTGATAACTTTTTAAGCAAACATTCTGAAGTTGAATTACGACAAGTGTTAGAATCATATTTGGCTGTTAGTACTGGAATTGAAAAAAATATTTTGGGCCAATGGGGCTTGTCTCATTGGGAGAATGTCGGTCCTAAGAAGTTGGGCGATAAAATCCATTTAATTTTCCAAAAAGATAATCAACCTTTACATTTCCGTGATATTGCTAATCTTATTAATGACGCTAAGTTTGATCATAAAAAGATTTGTGCAGCTACAGTTCACAATGAACTTATCGCTAACGAGAATTATGTCCTGGTCGGACGTGGTATTTATGCCTTAAAAGACTGGGGTTTTCAATCTGGTACAGTTGCTGATATTATCACTTCTATTTTGAAAGAGGCTAATCGCCCTATGACTAAGGATGAAGTGTATGAAGAAGTTTTGAAACAACGCCAAGTCAATAAATCAACCATTTATTTAACACTGATTAATAAAGATAAGTTCGATAAAATTGGTTCTAACTTATTCAACATTCGTTCATAATAGACAAATACAAGAAAAACCAGGCAAGTGTCTGGTTTTTCTTTTTGTTTGATGGAAAATATGGTACAATATAAAAAAGTTAATTTTATCTTGCAGCTAAATTGTCTGCAGGTTGTTAAATATGCTTGATACTCTCGCAAATTTAGAAATTTCCATTGATTGGAGTTGGGTTGATACCTTGGCAGAGGGAAATATTTTTGCTACCATGTGGTTTTTTGTTGTTAACGGTGGTTGGGTTTTGTTTCTTTTTACATTTTTATATGGTGGTTGGAAATTATTTGTTTATACACAGCAGCAAAAATATGCGGCCAAACAAACATTTGTTTTTTTGGCTATTGATATTCCTAAAAACATTTTGCAAACACCACGCGCAGTGGAAAATATTTTTTCTATAATTGCCGGCGCCCACTCTCCATTGGAGTGGGGCGAAAAGAAGTTTGAAGGTAAGTTTCAATTAGGTTTCAGTTTTGAAATAGTAAGTATTGATGGTTTTGTTCAATTTGTCATCATGACGCCGACGGGATTTAGAAATTTAGTAGAAGCCAGTATATATTCGCAATATCCCGATGCAGAAATTTCTGAAGTAGAAGATTATACTAAGGCTGTAACCGCCACTTTCCCAAATGATGAATATGATCTTTGGGGAGCTGATTTAGTTCCTGTTAATAAGGATTATTATCCAATTCGTTCATACATTGAATTCCAAGAAGAGTTTGACCCTGAAGTGAAATTTAAAGATCCTATGGCCGCTTTTTTGGAAATTATGAATAAGATCGGTCCGGGTGAACAAATTTGGTTTCAAATTATAGTTGTCCCTGCGGATAACGATTGGATGCATGAGGGGAAAAGAGCCATTGGTAAAATAATGAGCATCCCTGAAAAATCAACTTCAACTGTTTTTGATAAAATATTAAATGTGCCGTTGCAGGGGTTGACGATGGTGTCAGAACAATTATTAGGAAGCCCCATAGATGAATCTGCCCTTAAACCTGAAAAGTTTGATATCAACCGTTTAACTCCAATCGAGAAAAATGAGGTTGAAGCGATTGCGCGTAAAATCGATCGAGTTTGTTTTAATTGTAAAGCACGTTATCTCTACTTTGGTAAGAAAGAAGTCTTTAAGAAGGGATTGGCGGTTTCTGGTATTATGGGTGCGATTAAACAATTCACGAGTACAGGGTTAAATGCTCTAAAACCAGGCAGTAATAAAACGCAAGCACGATTACTTTTTGCGAAATATAAATTAGCCCGTTTACAAAATCAGATCTTAGAGGCTTACAAGGGAAGAAACCCTGATACAACTATTGGAACATATATTTTAAGCACAGAAGAACTAGCGACTCTGTGGCATTTCCCATATATTTCAGTTAAAGCTCCGCTCGTTAAGAAAATCGAAGCTAAGCGTGGTTCAGCTCCTATCGGTTTGCCGCTTGATAATCTCAAGCCGGCGGCTGATGATGTTGTTGAATTGCCAGTAGAAACAGAAACAGCTGTGCCTGTAATCGATTATGATAATGATTATTTCGAAGCTCGTTTTGCCATCGACAAAACTGGCAAAAAAGATAAAGAGCGCAAAGAAGAAGTCATTGAAGATTTAGCAGACAGAAAAATTAGTTTTAAGGCTGATTATGAAGAGGATAGCATCGTCATTCCAGAAACATTATTGATGCAATCAAATAAAAAAATAGAGCCGACAGCACAGGCCTCGACCTGGTCTAAAGAAAACAATGAAGCAGTAGCAGCGCCCACAGAGATTGTTGAAGAAGCAACAACAGCAGAAGAAGCTGCTTCTGCACAAGGAACCTTGGAGGTAGCTAAAAGAGATGAACAGATAGCCAAATATGTTGCTCAATTAAAACAAAAGACAGCAAGTCCTAGTACCACAGATGAGGTTAAGGTGCCGGACAAGAGCACCAACGAAAGCACTGATGAACTTAGCAGTAAACAAGTTCAACATTTACAACAACTAGAACAACAAGAACGGCCTGCTAATCCACGTCGAAGTGCCACACCTCCGCCTAATTTACCAATTGTCTAATATATGCCAGAACTTAATGAAGTCGCGCTTTTCGCGGCCACAAATTATCGAAACGAACAGAAACGTTTTGGTATAAAGCAAGATGACCGCCGTCGCCACATGTACATTATCGGAAAAACCGGTATGGGCAAATCTGTTTTATTAGAAAATTTAGTTTATGCTGATATTATTGCTGGCCACGGTGTTTGTTACATCGATCCTCACGGAGATACAGCTGAAAAGTTAATTGATTGTATCCCAAGCAATCGCATTAACGATGTGGTTTATATTAATCCAGCAGACATGGAATATCCGGTTGCTTTTAACGTTCTGGAAAAAGTTCAGCCGCGCTACCGCCATTTGGTTGCTTCTGGTTTGGTCGGTGTATTTAAAAAGATTTGGGCTGAAAGTTGGGGGCCACGTTTGGAGTATTTATTGCGTAATGCGATTTTGGCTTTGCTCGATTATCCTGAAAGTACTCTGCTTGGAGTTAACCGCATGCTCGTTGATAATGATTATCGCAAAAAAGTTGTGGCCAAGGTTCAAGATCCAGTTGTTAAAGCTTTCTGGGTTGATGAATTCTCTAAATATAATCAAGCCTTCTTGGTGGAAGCGATTGCGCCTATTCAAAATAAAGTCGGTCAATTTTTATCGACCTCTTTGATTCGTAATATTGTGGGTCAAGTTAATTCCAGTATCAATTTACGTGAGTTAATGGATCAAAAGAAAATTGTTATTTTAAATCTATCTAAAGGCCGTATTGGTGAAGATGCTTCCAGTTTGCTTGGTGCTATGATTATTACCAAAATTCAATTGGCTGCCATGAGTCGCGTTGAAATACCAGAAGACGAACGTAATGATTTTTATCTTTACGTTGACGAATTCCAAAACTTTGCTACAGAATCATTCGCCAATATTTTGTCTGAGGCCAGAAAATACCGCTTATGTTTAACTATTGCACACCAATATATCGAACAATTGGGCGAAGTTGTTAAACCAGCTGTTTTTGGTAACGTTGGTACTATTATTTGTTTTCGTGTTGGTGCCGAAGATGCTGAATTTTTAGAAAAAGAATTTATCCCAACGTTTATTATTGATGATTTGGTGAATTTACCAAAATATAATATTTATTTAAAATTGATGATCGATGGTGTTGCTTCGGAACCTTTTAGCGCCACTACTTTGCCACCAATTACGCGCGTTACAGGGTCCACTGAAAAAGTTATACGAGTTTCGCGTGAGCGTTATTCTCAATCAGTCGATGAAGTAGAAGATAAAATCGCCCGCTGGAGTGGAGTAGAAACAGAAGCCATGGTAGAAAAAATAGAACGCGATTTGATTATCAAACAATTACAAACTATAGTTGATAGAAAAGTAGATTTTTTAATGCCTATTGGTAGTCTGGCCGCAGAAGTACCAGCGGATGCTGTTGTTTTGGCTGGAACAATAAAGACAGCGGCAACAAGTGTAATTAGTGAAGACGTAAAAACAACTCCAGTTGTTAATCCAGAAGTACCGAAACCAGTAATTGTAGAGGCTCCGCGAAAGAAAAGAGAAGAAAAAGTAGAAGAGAGCGGAGAAAAGAAAGATGAAATCGTTAATATTGTGGTTTGCGATCGTTGCAAACAAAAAACTAGAATTAATTTTAATCCCAATCCTAATAAACCTTTATTTTGCAAAGAATGTTTAAAAGAGTTCCGTCGTGAACAGGCATTACTGGAAAATAATAAAACGGGTGGGAGTAGCTCGAGCAGTGGAGGGAGAAAAGGATAATTATATTTATGTTAATGCGTTTACAAAAACTTTTGGCTAATGCTGGGATTGCTTCGCGAAGACGTGCGGAGCAGTTTATTTTAGATGGGTATGTTTCTGTTAACGGGAAAGTTGTCACAGAATTAGGCACTAAGGTTGATCCTGATGAGGATAAAATTTTGTTTGATAAAAAGCCGGTTAATAGTACCAACGAAAAAATTGTTTTAATGTTGAATAAACCACCGGGCTATGTTTGTACAACCAGACATTTTAAAGAAGAAAAAAATGTCATGTCTCTTGTTAAGGCCGGTGCGCGAGTTTATCCGGTTGGTCGTTTAGACAAAGATTCTTCCGGTCTTTTAATTTTAACGAATGATGGTGAGCTTGCTGATAAATTGATGCATCCACGTTATCACAAAGAAAAAGAATATTATGTTACAGTTAATCGCGAAATCCCGTCTGATTTTGAAGCTGCTGTGAAAACCGGTATTAGATTGGAAGATGGTATGACTTTGCCAGCACTTTTTGAACAAGAAACTGAAAAAAGTTTTTATATCGTTTTAAAACAAGGCATGAAACGACAAATTCGATTGATGTGCCATCAGTTTGGGTTAAGAGTCACATCATTAAAAAGAGTTAGAATAAATCATTTAGAACTGGGTGGGTTGGCGCAAGGCGATTGCAAAGTGTTAACACCAAATGAAATAAATAAATTATTGAAATGAAGTACATCATCGTCAAAAATGTTACTAAGAATAATTTGAAAAACTTTTCTGTAAAAATACCTTTGAAGAAATTAGTTGCAATTGTCGGTCCGAGTGGAAGTGGTAAGTCAACTCTGGTTTGCGAGGTGTTATATAAAAGCTTGATTAAAAATGAGTGGAAGATACAAAACCTGCCATCGAAAATTGAGATCCTCGAACAAAAAGTTATTTTGCCAGTAAATTCCAAGCTTAGTTTAGGCGAATTCAATCTCGATAAATTAAAAAAGAAGTTAGCAGTTATAGGAAAGAAAGATTTATTGATTGTGGATGAACCTTGCGCTGGTTTTTGCAAAAAAGAACGAGAACAAATCTCAAAAATGTTGCGTCAGAAAGTGACGGCAGGATATTCTATAATTGCAGTCGAACATAATAAGGAAATAATCAAAGACGCTGACTATATTATAGAACTTGGCCCAGGTGCTGGGCGTTATGGTGGCAAACTTATTTTTGAAGGCACCAATGCTCAATTTAAGAAGTCGAAGACCATCACTGCGAATCATGTTTTTGCAAAAGCAGGGAAGAAACTAGTCCAGAAAGATCTTCGTGGTTATAAAAAAATAACGATTTCAAAAATAAATGTTGGTTGTTTTAAAAATTATTCATTTTGTTTTCCTCTTAAAGATATTGTGTGTTTAACAGGTTGTTCGGGAACAGGGAAGTCAACTTTACTCGACGTGGCTTATCGCGCATTGTATAAAGGTAAAAATGCTTGGAAGATCAGGCTTAAAAGCGTTAAAGTGGATGGCAAAACTAACGTGCGCCGCTCATTCTTTGTACCGCAATCACCAATTGGGGATCATCCATCAAGTACACTCGCTACCTACACGCAAGTTTGGGACAATATTAGAACAATTTTCTCGAACCATAAATTATCCAAGAAACTAAAATTGACGAAAGCTGATTTCATTATTTCTAAAAAGATATTAGAAGGAGCAGGTGGTTTTTCTAAAGATGTTTTAAAGGTTTGTTTTCAAGACAAAAACATTAAGGATGTCATGAACTTAACAATTGATGAGGCTCTGGAAATATTTAAAACAGATTCTTTAATTGTGAGGAAATTAAAATTCTTACAGGAAGTGGGTTTGGGTTATTTAACTTTAGGGCAAAAATCAAATTCCTTAAGTGGTGGCGAAGCTCAGCGAGTGCGCGTGGCCAAAATTCTTTCTAAAAAATTGGGTGATAGGTCGGTTTACATTTTTGACACACCATCAAGAGGCCTGCATCTCAAAGACATCCCGGTTTTAGTAAATGTTTTTAGGAAAATTGTTGATAAAAATAACACTATATTAATAGCCGATAATAGAGAAGAACTTTTTGACTATTGTGATTATAAAATAGATCTCTAAAAATGTCTGAGAAACAAAAACCCAGCACCACTCACTACGTTCGGATGCTGGGCAAGCAAAAACAAAAAGATGCATAGCAAACAAAAATTATCTTGGGTTAGTCTTAAGCTCGTATTCTCGAGCATTTACGATTTGATAAAACAATATCGTCGCTATTTTATTGTGGCTTTTGCAGTTATTATTCTTCAACAACTAATTGATTTGGCTGCTAATTATACTTTTAAAGAAATCATTGATGCACTCATTAGCCAGCCGGGGCAGGTCATCAAGCAAGTGTTTGAATGGGGTGGTTTGTGGGCTTTGTGTTATTTCGCTATCAGTGGTTTGGAGTATTTCAATTCGCGCTGGATAGTAAAAGTTGAAATTAAAATTGGTTATTATTTAGCTCTTAGAGTTTACCAAAAACTCATTGGTCTTTCGCTTGGCTATCATGAAAAAGAAAATACTGGGGCTAAACTCACCAAAATCGATAATGGATGTGAAAGCGTTCGAAGAATCATCGATCGCATCCTTTGGGATTTTGGCCCAACGGTTTTGAAAGTTATTTTTTCTTTTGTTTTTTTAATGTTTATCGATTGGCGCGTGGCTTTTACGTTCCTGATAATTATTCCAGTCTTTTTTTGGTTAACTTTAAAAATGAACGCTTCGGTTTATGGCTTAAGACGTACTATTCGTAGCAAAAATGAAAAGGTTTACGGCAAGTTTGGTCAGGCGATTTATAATGTGAAAACTGTTCAGGCCTACGTTCAAGAAGAACGCGAGATGAATGAATCTAAGAAAGGTTTCTGGTCTTTAATCCGAACTCAATTCCGTTATATCAAAATACTTTTTTCCTATAATTTTTGGCGTTATAATATCGTCGGTGTCGGTATGGCTCTAGTCATTGGTCTAGGTCTTTACTTGGCTTCTTTGAAGGAGATTACCCCAGGTGAATTAGTTCTGTTTATTAATATTTCATTCTCAACCTATTTCCAGCTTTATGCTTTAACTCGTATTTTTGACGATATCATGGAAGCTAAAGTCGGTGTGGAGCGAATTCTTAAGATATTAAATAGTGACGCAGAAATAGGCGATAGCGAAAATGCTAAAAAGATAGACATAAAAGGTTTTATTGAATTCAAAAATGTGTATTTTGATTATGATGGTGAAAAAGTATTGCATGGAATTAACTTTAAAATAAAACCCGGAGAGGTAGTGGCTATCGTCGGACATTCAGGTGGTGGAAAAACAACTTTGGCGAAACTTTTATATCGTTATTTTGATGTGAAGAAAGGACAAATTTTGATCGATGGAATAGATTTACGAGAGCTTGATCTCAATAAATATCGTTCTCAGCTTGGCATTGTAAGTCAGGATATTGATATTTTTAATGATACTGTTAAGTCAAACATCGCATACGGGAAGCCACATACAAGTTTAAAAAAGATTATAGAAGCATCAAAAGTTGCCAATGCACATGAATTTATTCAGAATCTAAAAAAGAAATATGATACAGTAGTTGGTGAACGCGGAGTTAAGCTTTCTGGTGGCCAAAGACAGCGCGTTGGCATTGCTCGAGCAATTTTAATTGAACCTAAAATATTGGTTCTTGATGAAGCGACTAGTTCTCTCGATGCTGAATCCGAGAAATTGATTCAACATGCCATTAAGCAAGTTATTCGAAATCGTACAACGATTATTATTGCGCATAGACTTTCTACTGTTAAAAACGCGGATCGCATTATTGTTCTCGACAAAGGTAGAATTATAGAAGTGGGTACCCATGCACAGCTTATCAGAAAGCGGGGTGCTTATGCCAAGTTGGTTAATTTGCAGATTAGTGGGTATTTGTCATAGCGATTTGCGAGTTTCGAGTCTATCGTCATTGCGAGACCGTGAAACAGGTCGAAGCAATCCCCGATATCTCAACGGTTTTGTGTTGCTACTGAATATCTATTAATAAGTTAACGATCATTAAGATTTCGGAGATTGCTTCGGGCTACTCAGAGTGCCCTCGCAATGACCTTTGGATTCATGGTAAATGTCATCTCTGCTCGCAAATTAAAGGAGTTTGTTGTTTAATGATCTCTGTCTATGGCGCCTCTTCGGAGTCGTTTTTTGTTAATTGACGAATTGTTAGGTAAATGCTAATCTCTTTTGATCAGCTGGAGCGTTTTCAGCTGTGTCTTAGTACCTGCCGTCGCTGGACTGACGGGCGTATTTTGGCCATTCTGGTCGACGTATGCTTATGGTCTGGTTATGGCTAACATGGAGGGCAAAATGCCCAAACCTAAGCTCAGTTGGCAGCAAGCGGTTCAGCTACTCCAACAAGAAGCAGCGTTCACACCTGCCTCGTTCGACCAGCTTACGCGCAACGCCAAGCTCTTTGCGGACTTGGGTCAGATGTTGGCGAATCGGCACTTGTCCGCGCATGACTTGGCTGGACTCCTGGCATCCTGTGGTGGAAACCGCACGCAGTTCGACCTCAACGCCCTGCCTCTCGCGTTTCGCAACTTTGCTCGCACGTTCTTGAAGTTAGTGGATTCCTCGGTTATGAACGATCAGACGTTCGACGGGATCCCGCAACTTAGTAGAAAATCACCACTTCTGCAATTGAGTGGTGACCAGGAGAGAGGGTTGTCTACGTTTCTTGCCACTGATCCTGGTGAATGGTTTCCGAGCATCACGATCGCTGGATTCCATTGGAACTGGTTCAGTCCGTTTTCAGGGATTGCCGGCGATGGCCAATCGAGGTCGGTCGTAATGCGGGGCTCTAACCTGAGCTCTCTCTATGGCGAAAAGAGCGAAATGCAAACCGGCTTGCGGTTGTACTACACAGGTTCATTGGCACCCTATGCCCATAACAGGCGGCCGAGCCTCGAATCGTTGCAACAGCAGATGCGTACTTCGTTCAGAAGTAAAAGCCTCGTGGTTCGCTTCGCCTCCGTCCAGGAATGTGTGTATTTTAGTGTTATGCATCTTTTCCTCACAGGAAAGATGTTGACTCCAGCTTCTCTTGTCGTTCCTGATAAAGAAATTGGAACTGGGACGCTGGTTCATTGGGCTGGTTTCCCTCTGAGCGGAAGTGAGGAGCTTCTTCACACTCCGATCGTTGTCGAATGGTCGCAGCTCTACCCTGGGTACCGCGGTAGCGACAGCTACCTACTGCCCATCGTCGAGTTCAACTAGTCCTTCAGTGCCCCTCTGTTCTCAGACAGAAGGGGCGCTTTTTTTGTTGCGAATAGCTATATACAAGTGAAGTTACGAATTATTGTATAGCAAATAAATCTTAGCGGTAATTCGTAACCTCATTATAAATGGTCTGATTCGTGACAAAAGGGTGTTATTCGTAACTAAATTTGCTATAATGATTACGTATAGTCTCATTCGATTGTTGTTACAAATTACAGCCAAACGATAATTCATAACTTCCTAATAAAAAGCTTTATTCGTAACTATGAAATTAAAATTTTGCGGAGCCACACAAAACGTGACCGGTTCCAGACATTTAGTTGAAATAAACGGCGTTAGAATACTTTTAGATTGTGGTATGGTTCAGGGTGGGTCTAGAGAAGAAGCTCGAAAACAAAACGAGACTTTTTTATTTGATCCAAAAGAAGTCGACATTGTTATTCTTTCTCACGCACATATCGATCACGTCGGCATGTTGCCACGCTTGGTCAAACAAGGCTTCAAAGGTAAGATTTATTGCACCACAGTGACAAAGGAGATAGCTGACGTTTTATTGCGTGATTCAGCCCATATCCAAATGCAAGATTTTGAATATGACCAAAAACATAAGGGAAAAAAACCAGAACCCTTGTACTCAGAAGAAGATGTGCTAGCTGCAGTTCAGCTGATTGAAACATATGAATATAGGCAGAAATTTCGTTTGGCCGAAGGAGTTTGGATTACTTTTTATGATGCAGGTCATGTTTTAGGGTCAGCCATAACAGTTATTGATTATACGGAAAAAGATCAAGAGCAACGTCGTTTAGTTTTTACTGGAGATTTGGGTCGTAAGTACATGCCTCTTTTAAATGATCCTTATCAAGTTGACCATGCACAAACGTTAATTATCGAAAGTACCTATGCCAGCCATTTGCACGATACCATTGATAGTATTACTGATGAACTGTGCACGGCCGTGAATGATGTTGTTAAGCGTGGTGGCAAGATTATTGTTCCGGGATTTTCGTTTGAACGTACACAGGAAATTGTCTATATTTTGCATCAGCTTTATAATCAAGGCAGACTTCCTCGCATTCCAATTTTCGTGGATAGTCCTATGTCAATTGCCATCTCAAAAGTTTTCGACAAATACAGTGCACAATATGATAAGGAAACTTTTCGTGATTTTGTATCTAAAAAAGAAAATCCTCTCTATTTCACAGAAATTAAATATACTCAAACCGTCGAAGAATCTAAGGCCATCAATAATTTTAAAGGACCTTGCTTCATTGTTTCCGCTTCTGGCATGTGCGATGCCGGGCGCATTAAGCATCATTTAAAGAATAATATTAGCGATCCAAAGAATTTAGTTTTGGTCGTTGGTTTTATGGCACAAGGTACTCGTGGACGTGACATTGTTGAAGGTAAGAATAAAATTAATATTTTTGGAGTAGATGTTCCGCTGCGTGCTGAGGTCGTTGTTTTTAATGCTTTCTCTGGTCATGCTGATAAACTTGAGTTGCTCGACTACATCCGAAACATAAAAGATCTTGAACAAATTTTTATCGTTCATGGTGAAGAAAATGAATGCGCTGTGCTCCGTGACAATATTTATAATATTTTGAAGTTAAAATGCAAAGTTGATGTAGTTGATCTCGGCGAGGAGTTTGACATCACTCCTGCTGGAGTCGAGAGTAAACTCGGTGCAAGGCGTCAGGATTATGTTAAAAAGATGGATTTATTGAAAAAAGAGCAAAAACTTTTATGATAATTGTATTAAGGTTAATAAATTACGCTTACCCCTTACCCCATAATACTTAACCCAAACACATATGGATAAAAACATCGAAGCAGTCTATCGTGATATCCAAGCTATCAAAATCCAAGGCGCAACTAACGTTGCTAAAGCTATAGCGAAAGCTTTGCGTGAATATGCCAAAAAACTAGACAGTAAAAAGAGCTCAGATTTTATTCGTGACATTAGTTTTGCTGGTAAATACTTAGTTAGCTCCAGAATTACTGAACCCATGGCCGATAATGTGGTTGAATTTATTCTGCATTATCTAAAAAAGAATAAAGACAACGAAGTCCCTGAGTTAAAAAAGATCATGCAAGATGCAATTGATTATTTTTTCGTTTTAGTGGCACAAAATGAAAAGAGAATAATTCAAACAGGGGAGAAGCTAATAAAATTTGGTGATAAAGTTTTTACGCATTGCCATTCTTCGACAGTCATAAACATTTTATTAGCTGCGAAGAATAATAAAAAGAATTTTGAAGTGTTTCAAACTGAAACTCGTCCACTTTATCAGGGGCATAGTACAGCGAACGATTTGCGTCGAGCGAGTATCAAAGATACTTTGGTGATCGATTCCGCTGCGCCGTTTTTGATTAGTAAAATCAGTGGTTCCAAGTTTAATGTCGACAAACTTATACTCGGTTGTGACGCCATCTCGCGTGACGGTTCTTGCGTAAATAAAGTGGGGAGTTTTTCCTTAGCTTTGACTGCCTGTCTCAATAAAATACCAGTTTATATAGCAACTCAAACATTAAAGTTGAATGAAGATGCTAAAAATTTGAAGGCGATAAAAATTGAACAACGCGAAGCGCGAGAAGTTTGGGAAAAGGCTCCCAAGGGCCTAAAAATCTACAATCCTGCTTTTGATAAAGTCCCTGTCGAATTAATCACAGGTTATATCACTGAATTTGGCTTAATTAAGCCAAAAGACATGGTGGATAAGGTCAAGGCGAACTATCCGTGGTTGTGGTAAAATAACTTATGCTTTGGGGTTTGTCATAGATCATGGATCATGTATCAAGTGAACAAGCGAAGCGATACAACAATTAGAACAATTTGAACAATTAAATAATTAGAAAAAATATGGCTCACATTGGCTTCGTACAAATCGGTTATAAACCGAAATATGATCGAGAAATAATTACGACCTTTTACGTTGAACCAAGCGCTGGCGTGGCTTTTAATGAAGTCGCCGATGCTGTGGCGGGCGAAAGTTCCATCGGTTCGTGGACTGATTTGGGGACTTTGAAAAAAAGTGTAGCCGAAAAAATTCAGGCTCGAGTTTTTTATATTGATGTCAAAAAGAAAATAATGAAAATTGCTTATCCACTCGCACTTTTTGAGTTGGGCAGTATTCCTCAGTTTCTTTCTAGTGTCGGAGGAAACATTTTTTCCATGAAGGCTGTTAAACACTTACGTTTACTAGATGTTGAATTCCCCAAGAAATATATTGATAGTTTTCAAGGTCCTGCATTCGGTTTAGCGGGAATCAGAAAAATTACGGGCATAAAAAAGCGTTTAATCCTTGGTAGTATTATTAAACCAAAAGTAGGTTTAAATCCTGACGAACAAGCAGAACTTTCATATGCAGTCTGGAGGAATGGAATCGATCTCATTAAGGATGATGAGAATTTAACCAACATGAGCTTTAATAATTTTGAAGAACGTGTTCGCAAAGTTTTAAAAGCTTTGAAAAAAGTTGAACAAGAAACCGGTCTTGTAAAATTATATTCTGCAAACATTACTGCTCCACCAGACATAATGCTCGAGAGAGCGAAGTTCGTTAAATCGCAAGGCGGAAAAGTTGTTATGGTAGATATTGTTTCAACGGGATTAGACTCAGTCCAATATTTACGCAAACAAAATTTAGGTTTAATTATCCATGGCCATCGTGCTGGGCATAGTACTTTTACACGATACGAGAAACACGGTATCACCATGTTAGTCTTAGCCAAGCTTGCACGTCTGGCTGGCGTCGACCAATTACATACCGGCACAGTCGTCGGCAAAATGGATGGCACACGCGAAGAAGTTCTAACTATCAATCAACTTTTGCAAGAAGATTGGCGAGATTATCATGCCTTAAGGGAAGATTGGTCAAGTATAAAACCAACCATGCCCATTGCTTCGGGTGGAATGCATCCTGGATTGTTGCCGAAGTTAGTCGAATCGTTGGGATCTGATTTAATTGCCAACTTTGGCGGTGGTATTCATGGCCATGTGGATGGCTCTGCTGCGGGCGCACGTGGTTGTTTCCAGGCGGCCGAAGCAGTTGAAAAAGGTATTCCGCTGGCTGTTTATGCTAAAGATCATGATGAATTACGCAAAGCGCTTATCCAATGGAATAATGTAAAATATAAATATAAAAGATAATTAATATGGCCTATTTTTTACGCTGTAAAAATTTAGATTTTTCAACAGGGAATCAACCAGTTGCCATGTTTAATGAAGAAGAAGCGGACAATTACGGAATTCACCCAGGCGACCGCGTCTCTTTGCTTTGGAGTAAATCAAAAAAAATAATCGCTTCAGTTGATGTGTCCAATAAGCATGTTAAATCGGGCGAGATTGGTTTATTCGAAGAGATTTGGCAAAAGCATAAAGTCGAATTAGGAGACATTGTTGAGGTTTCCTTGGAGTCGCGTCCGCTTTCTGTCGAAACAATCAAGAAAAAAATGCTAGGCAAACCAGCGACTTATGCAGAAATTTACGCTTTAATTGAAGATATTTCCGAAAATCGCTTGAGTGAAGTCATGACAACATATTATGCGGCTAGTGGTTTTGTAAAAGAATTTTCTGAGCAAGAACTGTATTATGTGGCTAAAGCCATGGCAGAAACTGGTGAGCAATTCAATTTAACGACAAAAGTTGTCGATAAACACTCGGTTGGAGGTCTTGCCGGAAATAGGATTACACCAATTATTGTTTCGATTATTGCCTCGCTGGGAATTTATATCCCAAAAACATCTTCGCGCGCTATTACTTCTCCGGCCGGTACAGCTGATACTATGGAAGTGCTTTGTCCAGTTTCGTTTGAGATGGATGCGATTAAACAGATTGTCAAAAAAACTAAGGCCTGTTTAGTTTGGGGCGGTGGCGTGAAGATGGCTCCGGCTGATGATCACATTATTAAAGTTTCTCGTCCCCTAGCATTAGAATCTTATGATAAAATGATAGTCAGTATCATGGCTAAGAAAGTCGCCATGGGTGTTGATTGTTTAATTGTTGATGTACCAGTTGGTCTTTCTTGTAAAGTTCCAACAATGAAAGATGCTAAGATCATTGAAGAAAAATTCAAACGTTTAGGGAGGCGTTTCGGCATGAAAGTCGAAATTATGGCTATCAAAGCCACTGAGCCAGTGGGCGAAGGCGTGGGGCCGGCGCTGGAGGCTCGCGATCTTCTCCGGGTTGTACAACAACACAAGTTCCGTCCCATTGATCTTGAGAATAAAGGTTGCAAGTTAGCTGGACGTCTTTTAGAGATGAAGGGTTATTGCAAAAAGGGCAAGGGATTTGAAATAGCTAAAAAACAAATTATTTCTGGTGCTGCCTGGAAAAAACTAAATGAGATAATTATTGCTCAAGGCGGAAAAAAAGATTGGAACTCAGAGGAAGTAATGCAGGAATATCAACGTTATGAAATTCATGCTAAAAAAAGTGGCCGAGTTAAGTTCATTGATAATAAAGCTATTAATGAAGTTTGTATGAATTTAGGCGCACCAATCGATAAATATGCAGGGATGCACATCCATGCGCGTTATGGGACAAAAGTGAAAAAGGGTGATAAACTCTTTACTATGTATGCTAGTTCAGAAGAACGCTTGAAACTTGGTATTCTCGGAGCAGGCAGGAATATAATTTTCCACATAGGCTAATTGCTTGTCTCTTTTGACTGTGTTAAAATTAAGCCCAGCACTATAAAGTGTTCCCTTTAAATGCTGGGCAAGCATAAAAATATTAATAACTTTTTTCTATGAGTGAACAAACACCAAAGACTAATTTTCTGCTCGGTTTCTTTGTGGGCATGGCTATCTTATCAACAGTAGCATTTTTCACATTGTTAATTGTTGTCTTTAATCAACCAGCTCAAGCCAATTTAGCAGTAAATCCAACTATTGATACCACCCAACCAGCTGCAGAACCGACTTATGTGCCAGTAGTAGGAGTTAAAGAGAATGAACCTTTCAAGGGAGGAAAAGACGCTAAAGTTACAATTATCGAATATACAGATTTTGAATGTCCTTATTGCTTAAAGCATCATGATACTATTAAGCAAATTATCAGCACTTATGGGAATAAGATTAAGTATGTGTTAAGAAATTTCCCTCTAGGTTTTCATCCTGAGGCTCAAAAAGCAGCGGAATCATTTGAATGTGCCTTAGAACAAGGCAAGTCTTTTGAAATGTCCGATGCTATGTTCCAAGCTAATGAGGCGGGGAATATGAGTGTGGATAAATGGAAATCACTAGCCAAAGGCTTTGGCTTGAATACAACTGAGTTTAATGATTGTTTAGATACTGGTAAGTACGCTGACAAAGTAGCAGCTGACGCGGCTGAAGGTGGTGCCTCTGGTGTCACTGGAACTCCAGCGACTTTCGTTAATGGCCAACTGGTTAGCGGGGCGCTACCATTTGAAAATTTCCAACAAACAATCGATGCCTTATTAAAGTAATTTAGAAAAAAATGCCCCGGCGTTATTAGAAACGTCGGGGTTTTCGTTAGGCTGGTTCGTGGTAGATTTTGTATAGCTTCATGACGATGGACAGGAAGCTGATGATGGCCAGCGGGATGCTGAGCCAAATGCCAAGCTTAGAGATGAACATGAACAGGTCTACGAGCCATTCGTAGTGGATGTACTTGCCGCAGATATCTGCTAGTAACAGAGCGACGAGACCGCTCTTCTCGAAGTTGGTTTTGTACTTGCCAGCCATTCCAGCCATGATGTCGATGTTGACGGCGGGATTGCGGTTGGCAATCAGAATTATGATTCTGCCAATCGTTGCTAGCAACCCAGTTATCATGATGATGACTGCAGCTTCTTTTGGAACTCGATGCCAGTTGTCAATGAGAATTGACCAGGTGAAGGCTTTGTCTGTCAGTGGATCAAGGAAGGTGCCGATCTTGCTTGTCATAACGAATTTGCGGGCAAAGTGACCATCGGCCCAGTCGCAGAACCAGGCGACCACGAAGTAGAAGAGCGATGACCCAAACATTCCTGCTCTGCGAGCCAGAATGATGGGCAGGATCATCAAGACGCCGACGAAAGTGATGCAGTTGGGGAGTAGCCCCTTCTTGAAGTCAGCCTTGAAATTGTACACGATGAACCTCCGGTTACTTACGCACTTGCTCATTTTCATATAAATTTGGCTAAAAGTCAAGTTGATCATCCTTAAAAAATTTGCTAAAATTACATTGTTAAACTTTTATTTATGGATATTGTTAGTCGAGTCAAAAATGCTATCAAAAGAGATTGCCTGGAACTTGGTCATTTCGAGCCTTGGTTTTATCCAGTTCATCTACTTGCAGTCGAAAAAAATGCTAAATATCTATTAAAGAAAATGCCAGATGCGGACTCTTTAGTTATTCTTTTAGCTGTTTGGTGTCATGACTTGCAACGTATCCATGGCTTACCAGGAGATCATCAAAAAGCTGGTGCAGAAGAAACAAAGAGATTTTTACCTCAATTTGGTGTTTCAAAAGAAATAATCAAAAAAGTCGCTGATATTGTGGCTTTGCATGATTTTGATGCAAGGGCCCCTAAAAGTTTAGAAGCCAAAATATTAGTTTGTGCTGATGCTATGTCGCACTTTGATAATAGTTTTTATGTTTGGTTGATAAGTTCTTGGTTACAAAGAAAGAAATTTTCGATGAAACAAGCTAAGAAAGATTTGGTCGAAAAAATAGAATTGGACTTTAATAAAAGAATATTTTTTGAATTTGCAAAAAAGAAATTAGAGAAAAAATATAAACTGTTCAAAGAGTTTTATAAGACAGTTTAGAGAAAAATACATGGAGAGGTCGCCCAGTACCAGTCACTATCGTTCCGGTACTGGGTAAACCCGATATCAGTCACTATCGTTCCGGTACTGGGTAAACAGAGTTGGTCATTGATTATTATAATATGGAGAGGTCGCATAGTGGTCGAGTGCACCGCCTTGTCCCGCGAAGCGGGATGCCGCTACGCGGCAGAAAGCGTAATTGTTATGTATAAAGTTTATATAAATAGAAGTATAGTAAAGAATAGGTATTACATTGGTCATGCTGAAGATTTAGAAAATAGATTAAATCTGCATAATAGGGGTGAAGTCAAATCAACAAAATATGGCATCCCTTGGGAGACTGTTTACACGGAGGAGTTTCAAACAAGGGCTGAAGCATGTCGTCGAGAAAGGGAAATCAAGGCTTATAAGGGAGGCATAAAGTTCAAAAAACTACTGGGATTGTTTAAGGATGATGATAAATAATTTGGAGAGATCGCATAGTTGGTCTAGTGCGCACGCTTGGAAAGCGTGTATACCGCAAGGTATCGAGGGTTCGAATCCCTCTCTCTCCGCCACGAACCATTCACTACGTTCAGGTTCGTGGCAAGCCAATCGCTAAGTTAGGTACCATTCGCTACGCTCAGGTACTTGTTTACCCAGAACTCGAGAAGAACGAGTAGTTCTGGGGTAAACCACTATTCACTAGCGTTCAGGTTCGTGGTAAACCAGGCCGATGAATTTCAAGAAAAATTATGAAAAAGAAAATAGTAATTATAATCATCGGATTGCTTCTTCCTGTCGTTGCCTATTTGTTCATTGCCTATCATTATATGTATCAAAAAATTGAAGCTGGTGCTTTGAGCGTGGTAGATACAAAGACTGAGTATATTATCAAGATTAGCGATGATAAAGCATTGAATTTGGCATATACAGCACTAGGAGATAGTTTAACCGCTGGAATTGGAGCTTCAATATATGAAGAATCATATCCGTATCTGCTGGCCCAGAAAATATCAAAGGGAAGTACTAGTGTGACATTGCGCGACCGTGCGTATTCTGGTGCGAGAACGAGTGATTTAATTGAAAATCTATTAACGTCAGCGATTAATGACAAGCCGGATGTTGTTACAATGCTTATTGGTATTAATGATGTTATGGGTAATGTACCAAAGACAAGCTTTGCCGAAAATTATGCCGAGATTTTAAAGCGACTTAAAACTGAAACCAAGGCTAGAATTTTGGCTATTAGTATTCCATATATCGGTACAAAGGCGCTTTTACTCCCTCCTTATAACTCATATTTTAGACATGAAATAGTAGAATATAATAAAATAATTAAAGAGCTCGCGGTAGCTAATGATGTCGAATATGTTGATTTGTACACGCAGACTGAAAACATGTTTGATAACGAGGAATTCTTCTCGAGGGACTTATTTCATCCGTCAGCCAAGGGGTACGAACTTTGGGCAAAAATAATTTATGCCAATTTCAATAATTAATGTAGTCTTGTCGACCCAAATATTTATTGCGATTTTTGTTATCGCTTTACTTGTTTCGATTCGTAGGAAAGAAAAAGCTGAAACATTTCCATTGACTGTAACGCAAGAACTTAAGGGAATTGCGATTTTTGCAGTTATTTTTTCTCATGTTGGTTATTTTCTTTCAACTGATCACGGATTTTTATTCCCACTTTCAATCTTGGCCGGGGTTGGAGTGAATTTATTTTTTTTCTTGTCGGGTTATGGATTAACACAGCGTGCACTTAAAGCGAAATTATCTATCGCCAAGTTTTATCAAAAACGTTTATTGAAATTATTTACACCGTTTTGGATAGTTATCGTTATTCTTTTTTTGCTTGATTTTTTTCTTTTGCATATTACTTATTCGTGGCCCTATAATATCCGATCTGTATTTGGACTTTTCCCAAGTGCAGATTTATTCCACGACATTAATTCACCATTCTGGTTTATAACTCCAATTTTGTTTTATTACATCATTTTCCCATTTGTTTTTTCCAAAAAACGTCCCTGGTTGACAGCGATTGTTGTTTTCTTAGTCTCATATATTGTTTTGCAATTCAAACTACCAGTTACCAGCGGTGTGTCGCATTTATATCAATTGCATTCATGGGCGTTTCCTTTGGGTATCGCTTTTGCTTCATTGATTCATTGGTTTGCCTCAAGTGCTGCGCAATCCTTATGGCGTAACCTCGAACAAGTTGCTTGGATGAAAAAAGGCGCGAATAAATATAAAGTATTAAAGCGGGTTGGTTATTATACAATCTTGCTTGTTTTGCTGGGGGTAATCGCGTTCACGGCTTATCACTCCGGTGTTGGTGCGAGTGTTAATAAGGAACAGATCATTAGTTTGTTGACCATGTTTGCGTTAATACTTTTCTTTATCATGAAAAGATTTGAAATAAAATTCTTTTATCTCTTCGGTTTTTATTCTTTTGAAATTTACCTTATTCATTGGCCACTAATGTCTCGTTATGATATATTCTTCAAATGGCTTCCTGGCTGGTTGGCAGTGATTCTCTACTTAGGTATTTTCTTATTCTTTGCTTGGGTATTAAAATATTTAGAATCTTTAATTAGCCGAAGTGCCTCTTCGAAGAAATAATGATGAAGAATCCAATAAAAAACAACTTAATCATTGAATTGCATGTTCCTGATTTGAATGTAGCAAAAGATTTTTATTCAAAACTCGGTTTTACTGTTGGCCTGGATGACAAATTAAACGATCAAGAACTCGGCTACATGACAATGATCCGTGAAGATAAATTGGGTTTGACCATGTTAAATTTTTATGGCGGTGACGAAAGGGTCTATGGTCAGTCTTATTTTAAACAGTTTCCCAAAGACACCAAAAGAGGCTATGCAATTGAGGTGACGATACCAACTGGTAATATCGAGCAGTTGTATGAATTGGCTTCTGTTAATTTAAAAGAAAATATTGCACGTGAGTTAAAAGAATTAAATGATCACGAGCATGTCTGGAAAGACTTCCGAATGGTGGATCCGTTCGGATTTTATTTGAGATTTACTGAGTTAATTGATTGGGGACAAAAATAAGTTTTTTGTAAAACATTAATGATATGCAAACAAACCAAAAAATTGAAAAACTTCTAAGTCTCGCTGATGTTAAAATCAACGGCGAGCGTCCTTGGGACATTCAAGTCAAAAACGAAAAGTTATTTGATCGAGTACTCGCTCAGGGTTCTTTGGGGTTTGGTGAAGCCTATATGGATGCTTGGTGGGAGTCAGAACAACTTGATGAAATGATTAATAAACTTTTAGCGGCTGATTTGGATAAAAAAGTTCAACCATGGCAGTTTGTTTTCCCCTATATGAAATCGAAGTTAGTCAATTTGCAAAAAGGTAAGCGTGCTTTTAATATCGGAGAAAAGCATTATGACATTGGTAATGATTTATATAGTCGGATGCTGGGTAAGCGCATGGTTTATACTTGTGGCTACTGGAAAGAAGTTGCAAATCTCGATGACGCTCAAGACGCTAAACTTGATCTTGTTTGCAAAAAAATTGGATTAAAAGCTGGCGATCGAGTACTCGACATCGGCTGCGGCTGGGGAAGTTTTGCCAAATTTGCTGCAGAAAAATATGGCGCTTCTGTTGTCGGTATCACAGTTTCAAAAGAACAATTAGCTTTGGCTAAAAAAATGTGCGAAGGCTTGCCAATTGAATTGCGCCTGCAAGATTATCGAGATGTGAATGAAAAATTTGACCATATTGTTTCGCTCGGAATGATCGAACATGTCGGTCATAAGAATTATCGAACATACATGAAGGTTGTTCGAAAAAATTTAAAGGGTGGTGGTTTGTTTTTACTGCATACCATCGCAGGAAATGAGTCAAGCACTGGAACGAATGCTTGGATTGATAGATATATTTTTCCAGATTCCATGTTGCCCAGTGCCAAACAATTAACTTCTGCGTTTGAAAGTTTGTTTGTTATGGAGGATTGGCATAGTTTCGGTGCGCACTATGATGAAACTTTGATGGCTTGGTTCCAAAATTTTGATAAAACATGGTCGGAAATCAAAGACAAGTACTCAGAAAAATTCTATCGCATGTGGAAGTTTTATTTGCTCAGCTGTGCTGGATCATTCCGTTGTCGTAAAAATCAGCTTTGGCAGATAGTTTTATCGCCGAATGGTGTTAAGGGTGGTTACGAATCAATTAGATAAAAAATGTAATCAGTAATAATTTGTCATGCTTTTTTCTTCACCAATTTTTCTTTTTCTTTTTCTGCCAGTCCTTTTTGGGATATACTTTTTAGCTGATAGGAAGTTTAAAAATATAATTTTGTTGATTTTTAGTTTACTTTTTTATGCTTGGGGTGAACCAATATACGTATTGTTAATGATTGCCTCGATTACAGTTTCTTATGTCCTAGCTCTTTTAATAGAAAAGCAAGCAGACGTGAAAAAAAGAAAAGGTTTATTGATACTCTCGGTGGTTTTACATATCGGCGCTCTAGTTTTCTTTAAGTATAGTAATCTTTTGGTCGATACATTTTCGGGGTTATTACATATCAACATCCCCTTTGGTCCTGTGGGGTTACCTATCGGTATTTCATTTTTTACATTTCAGGCATTGTCTTATGTAATTGATGTTTATCGAAAAGAAGTTGCAGCATCAAAAAGCTTATTTAATTTGGCACTCTATATTTCGTTCTTTCCGCAGTTAATTGCTGGTCCTATTGTTCGGTATAAAGACATTGATGATCAACTTTTATCGCGCAAAGAAACAGTTGGCAAGTTTTCGTCTGGTGTTCAACGGTTTATCATTGGGCTTACTCACAAAGTAATCTTAGCTAATTTTGCGGGGAAAATAGCGGACTCTATTTTTGCTTTACCCGAAGGTGATTTGAAATGGACAACAGCCTGGATTGGTATTTTTGCGTATTCATTGCAAATATATTTTGATTTTGCCGGTTATTCAAGTATGGCTATTGGGTTGGGTAGAATGTTTGGTTTTGAATTTTTGGAAAACTTTAATTACCCCTATATTTCACATACGATTACTGAGTTTTGGCGTCGATGGCATATTTCGCTCTCAACTTGGTTTCGTGACTATGTTTATATCCCTCTAGGTGGTAATAGATCTGGTGCAACTCGAACTACCATAAATCAGTTTATTGTTTTCGGCTTATGTGGATTGTGGCACGGTGCTTTATGGTCATTTCTAATTTGGGGCTTGTATCATGGAGCTCTTTTGACTATTGAAAAAATAAGTTTTGTCGCAAAAGCCAGGAAACATATTCCTCGATTTTTAAATACTATCATAACATTCATTTTGGTTATGATTGGCTGGATAATATTTAAGGCCGATAGTGTTTCTAGCACAGATTATTTCAAATCTTTTCTTGGTTTTGGAACAGGGGCAGAAAAGTATATACTGACATCATTAGATATCACAATATTATTGGCCGGTGCTCTTTTTGCGCTTCCAGTGATCCCGTATTTATCACGTTTCAATTGGTTTATGGTAATTAAAAAGTATTCCAGTGTTTTTGCCTTTATACTTTTGGCAATTGATTTGATGGTTTTAATTTCATCGTCATATAATCCCTTTATCTATTTTAGATTTTAATATATGAAGACAAGCTTATTGAAAATAAAGGAATTTCTAACCGGTCTTGTCGATTATTTGGTTGTGACAAGTTTTGTTGTCTTCGTTTGTGGTGTTTTTGTGTTTTTTATCTTTGACATTGGTGTTTTAAACGCCACAACAGAAAATAGAAATTTAAAATCTTTGCCTGTGTTACCTAGAAGTTTTTTGCAATTGCAAAAATACACCAAAGAGTATACTGCCTACTTCGATGATCATGTCCCATATAGAAACCAAATTACGGCTTTTTACAATAAAAGCTTGATGAATATTTTTAAGATTTCAGGCAGCGACAAAGTGTTGTTAGGGGAACAAGGCTGGCTATATTTTAATGGTAATGATGGTAAGTCGTTTGATGAATATTTGGGAAAAGATATTTTGACTAAGAAACAAATAGAGTTACTAGAAACGTATTTAATTGATGTAAATGAAATGTTACGTGCCCAAGGAAGGAGCTTTGTTGTCTCTATCGCACCAAAGAAAGAAACAATATATCCGGAATATCTACCAGATGGATATAGCCGTGGTTCAAAAACGAAAATGGATCAAGTGGTATCAATTCTCAAAGACAAGAAAATTTTATTTACGGATTTGAGACCGCAGTTAATTGCTGGAAAAAAAGAACAACAATTATATTACAAAACAGACACACACTGGAATCAGCACGGTGGATACATTCAGTATTCCAGTGTTATGAAAGATTTAGGTTTATTGGCACAACCAGCAGAATATTTTAAAATACATAATTTGCCAGAGCAGGTTTCAGGCGATTTAGCTTCAAAGATGCTTGGTCGTGATGATATCAGGGAGAACTGGGAAACTTTAGGATTTAGCTCAGCCGTGATTGTCGATCCGGATCCACAAGCGGACAATGGTTTTTCTGCAGAAAACATAAACGCACCATATAAGAAAAATGTATTTGTCTTTGGAGATTCATTCTCACGTGTACTTACATCATTAATGGCAGAATCATTTAGGGAAGTACGATTCGAATGGGCCTATGATGTTAATTATGATTTAGTCAAGAGTTCTAATCCTGATTTTGTTGTATTAGAATTTGCGGAAGGTAAGGTTTCGGCATTGATAGATTCTATAGCTAAAAACACAGAAACAGTGCCTTCAATGGTAATTGGTGTAAGGGAAACAAATAATGTCAGTTGGCGCTTTGATGAATTTGTCGAAGATGATGATGTCCTTAAGATTAATGGGTGGGCGCATATTAATAAAAAGAGTTCCGAAAAATCGTTGATATCAGTGGTGTTATCGTCTGATACCACAAATTATTTAATACCAACGATGCCGATTAGACGTACAGATGTCACAACTCATTTTAGTAGTTTGAATTTTGATGATTCGGGATTTTCGATTAATCTCAAGAAAAAGAACTTACAAAAAGGTATTTATAGCATAGCTGTTTACATAAATAAGAAGGGGATTATAGCTTTACAATATACGGACAAAATTGTAACTGTTAATTAATAAAGATATGGACATCCACAGAGAATTGATTAAACGACAAAACAAAATACAAGCGAAAAATTTGTCTCGTTTTTTTAAAACAGGAGTTGGTGAATACGGCGCTGGTGATAAATTTTTGGGAATTAAAGTTCCAGTTCTTCGCGCGTTGGCCAAGCAGTTTGTCGAATCAAGTTTTCCCGAAGTGCAAATATTACTCAAAAGCGTTTATCATGAGGAACGACTCCTTGGTGCTTTTATACTCGTTTATAAGTTTCAACGAGCTGACGAAAAAACAAGAGCACAGATCTACAAATTTTATCTTAAAAATTGGCGTGCACTTAATAATTGGGACATTATTGATACCACCACTCCGAAGATAGTTGGCGAATATCTTGTCGACAAGGATAAAAAAATCATTTATGAATTTGCTCGTTCAAATAATCTTTGGAAAAAAAGAATTGCTGTATTGACAACATTTAGTTTTATTAAACAGCACCAGTTTGAGGATTTTTTGTTGATTGCAGAAATTTTGATCAGAGACAAACATGATTTGATTCACAAAGCCGTCGGTTGGATGTTACGCGAAGTTGGTAAGAGAGATTTGCCCGTAGAAGAGACATTTTTGCGAAAATGGTATAAAATGATGCCAAGGACTATGCTGCGTTATTCAATTGAAAAGTTCCCTGAAGCTAAACGTCAGCAGTATCTGAATGGTGGAATAGGTGAGATCTCAGCAAAAAAGCAAGAAAGCAAGAAAACAAACAGGTCGCTATGCTTTTTGCTTCGTTGCTTTCTTGTTTTCTTGATTATAGTTTAATTATTACTTGACTAACAGTATGAAATTTAAATTTCCACTCCGCAACATCAAGCCAGATGAGTTGATTAAACGTTGCAGCTACGCGACATGGCAAGGTCATGAAGAAAAACCAAGCTTTGCGCGTCGTTTAAGTTCTGGGCTATATCCACGTTTTCATATCTATCTGACAGAATATGACACTTATTTTGAGTTAGATATGCACTTAGACCAAAAACAAGCTTCATACGAAGGTTCCAGGGCGCATGGTGGTGAGCATGAAGGAGTAGCTGTTGAAAATGAAGCTCGTCGAATTACAGGAATCATTGCTGATATTTACAACACAAAGTGATTTTTAGAATAATGAGATAATAGAATTTTTAAAATATAAATTTATGACTATCGAACAAGTCCCAACAATACAACCAGAAGGTACAACTGGCGTACGTGAAAAAGGTCTATTAAAAGTTGTTAATTTCGACCCAGAAAAGTGCAAGTGCAATTTAGGCAAAGCGCAAAAATTACAACCCAAAGACGGTGAGATGGTTCTTGATACAGGTGATTTTGAAGTCACAGGCACTGGTGATTGTTATGTTGAAACGATTAAGACGGGAGTTGTAGACCATCATCGTCTAGATAATATGTTCCGGGTTCGAGGACAAGTATTAGACCCCAGATGTTCTGCTAAGATTATAGTTACCTATGTTGATGATGTCTCTCGAATGATTGAGGCTAGAGGTGTCCACACAACCTTGGCACACGCTGATGGTGACTTGGACTCAATTGTTTCGAGCTATTTAATACAATCTTTAATTCAAAGAAAAGAACTTCCAGTTGGAGCAATGAAATTAGCGGAACATGTAAATAAGGTAGACTATGGGATGTATCGTGAGGCAGATATTGAAAAGTATTTAGCTAGTTTATCTGGAATTTTTTCAGCTATTAAATCTGACTTGGCGAGTGCACGAGATGGAGAACTAGGGAAGGAAGTATTTGGAAACCCAGAAATGAAGGCTCCCAATGGACGATTGAACGATGCGGGTGTGCAAAGATTAAATGAAATAAAAACAAAATACGAAAATCTTTTGGCTGAAAGAATGTTTCAGGTTTTGAATGAAACGGAAAATGCAGCTGTTGCAAATTCTGAATTTGACCCAGAAAAAGACATGGATGCGCATGTAATTAACCTAGCTCCAGAAGTTCAGGAATCAATTGAACGAGGAAAAGTTTTGACCAGGAAAGAACTGGAAGTTTTTAATCAAGATTTTGAACAGGCAGAACGAACTACTATAAAAATTAAAGTTCCGAAAACAGGTGAAACTATAGAGGTTCCTGTAATTATTGCGTTGGAACCCAAAACAGTACCGACTGCTTTTACGAATATTGCCTATCAAAGAATAACGCCAGATACTATTGTGGCTGTTTATGGCGGGGCAAATAGAAAAGGCGGCGATATGTATGATATTGGAATTAAACAGGAATCAGCGGCTTTACTAGATATAGGGGAATTGTGCGTAGCCTTAAATCGTGCTGAAAAAGAAAAACGAGACCAATTAGCCGTAGATGATCCGATTCGAACAGCTTTAGAATCTCAACCGGATAGACTGGGCATGTCTGGGCCGGAGCAGATTCTAACTAAGGATCCAACGGTTCTTGTCGCTGGTGGGACCTTAATTGCCGCAACCCGAAGTTCTTTGTTATCAGCAAAAGATTTTAATAGTATTATTAAGAGCCTTCAAAAATAATCGAATTATTACATTAGAGGGTTTGCTGGAATTGCCAAACTTTGTTCTCTCAGTTAAGATTGGAATATATGGATCAAGTAGACGAAATCAAACAAAAATTGGATATTATTCAAGTCGTAGGAGAATATGTCCAACTAAAGAAGGCAGGGGTTAACTGGAAAGGCCGCTGTCCTTTTCATAATGAAAAAACCCCTTCTTTTATGGTTAATCCAGATAAGGGAATTTACCATTGTTTTGGTTGCAACGAAGGTGGTGATATTTATAGTTTCGTTCAAAAGATCGAGGGCATTGATTTTCCTGAGGCTTTACGTCTTTTAGCTGGCAAGGCCGGTGTTCAACTGGAACAATACGATCCCAGAATTTCTAGCCAAAAAAATCGATTGCTCGACATTTGTAGTGCTGCCACCAATCACTGGCACGAAATTCTTTATTTGGCTCAAGGAAAAAAGGCTTTAGAATATTTACAAAAACGTGGATTAAGTGAATTAACAATCAAATCTTTCAAATTTGGTTATGCTTTAGAATCTTGGGATGATTTATTGAAATATTTAAAAAGTAAAGATTTCACGGAAGCAGAAATTTTTCTCGCAGGACTGACTGTCGAAAAATCAGGTGGCCGAGGCTACTATGACCGTTTTCGCGATCGAGTAACTTTCCCTGTTTTCGATATCCATAGTAATGTGATTGGTTTTAGCGCTCGCACATTAAATAAAGATGAAGCTGCGAAATATATTAATTCTCCCGAGAATCCAATCTATCATAAAGGACGAACACTGTATGGATTGGACAAAGCCAAACAGGCGATTCGCGACAATGGTTATGCCATTATCGTAGAAGGGAATATGGATGTGGTGGCTTGTCATCAGGCCGGGTTTAAAAATGTGATTGCTTGCTCAGGGACAGCGTTGACGGTAGAGCAAATAAAAATATTGAAAAGATATACAGAAAATATCGCTCTCTGTTTTGATCAAGATGAAGCTGGACAACGCGCGGCACAACGTTCAGTCGATTTACTTTGGGACGCAGAAATGAATATTAAAATTGTGCAACTTGCTTACGGTAAAGATCCTGACGAATGTATTAAGCATGACATTAAACTTTGGGAACAGTCTTTGCGTAGTGCTAAATTGGTCATGCAATTTTACATAGATAAATATTTGACTGAAGAAGCACTTTCGAATATCAATACTAAAAAACCAGCAACAAAAATTGTTTTACAGGAATTAGCTAAGATAAAAAATAAGATCGAACAAGCTCATTGGTTAAAAGAATTAGCTAATAAGCTTGATCTTTCTGAAGCTATTTTACGAGAATCAATCCCAAATCCATCAATGACGTCACTGAACCCACAAAAGACTTTTGTTGTTGAGCCCAAGGTAGAAAAAACACAGGATATGAAGTATTTGGAAAAAGTTTTTACTATTTTAATCAATCACCCGCAGTTGATTTCCTATGCCGAAGAGTTTTTGCCAATCGATTATATTCAGTCAACGGAAATGGCTACCTTTTACAAAAACTTATTAATACACTATAATGAGGCTAGTTGTGAGCTAACCCGCAAACAGCTTGTGGAGTGGTTAGCCAATAATCACGATTTACCAACCAGCTATCTCGATAGTCTGATTATTTATATTGATGAAGTCTATGAGGGCTTTAGGATCGATGATATCAATAATGAACTGATTGGTTTAATCAAAACCCTCACCAAGCATCACCTGGAAGCAACTATCAAGATGCTTACTAAAGAATTAGAAGCGGCTGAAAAAAGAAATGATAAAGAACAAATTCAGATGCTTATGCGCGAAATGCAAACAAAGTCAGAGGAATTATCCAAATTAAAATAGCTATGGCGAGAACCAAGGGAGCAACAGCTTCCAAGACAATTAAAAAGCTAGCAAAATTTCTTGCTAAAAAAAGAACAGCCAATAAAGCTGTTTACAAAAAAACATCTTCCGGCACAAAAAAAAGTGCTAAAAAACCAACCAGACAGAGTTCTGGTAAACGTCCTACAACCAAAATCAAGAAGGTCCCACTCGTGCGTCAACCAAAAGCCGAGCCACCGGTCCCAGAATTAATTAAAAAATTAATTGGGAAGGGTCGATCTAGAAATTTCATTACCGAAGAAGAAGTAATGCAAGTTTTTGTTTATTTAGAAGATTATTTGGATGTGTATGAGGATTTTTTAGATGATTTGGAAGGTTTGGGAATTAAAGTTATCGAAGTTCGCGGTGCTATGCTCGGTCGTCGTAAAGAACGCGAAAAGTTGTTGTCCGAAGTTGGCGCAACAACCCGCAGCGACACCGGTAAAAAACAAAAGCTTGAATTGCCAGAATTGTCAGCTGATTCAATCCAGATGTATTTACGTGAGATTGGCAAGGTTGCTCTTTTGAAACAAGAAGAAGAATTATCTCTCGCCAAAAGAAAAGAACATGGAGATAGAGATGCTGAGAAAAAAATAATTGAAGCTAATTTGCGTTTGGTTGTTTCGATTGCCAAGAAATTCGTTGGTAAAAGCCTCTCACTGCTTGATTTAATTCAAGAAGGCAATATCGGCTTGTTCCGTGCAGTGGAAAAATTTGATTATAAAAAAGGTTACAAGTTTTCGACTTATGCGACTTGGTGGATACGACAAGCGATTACTCGCGCGCTGGCCGATCAATCGCGTACAATTCGTATTCCAGTGCACATGGTGGAAACCATTAATAAGTTTCATCAAATAGAACGCCGACTTATACAAGATTTAGGACGTGAACCATTGCCAGAAGAAATTGCGGCTGAAATGGAAGAAGATGTGACCAAGGTTAAATACATCATGAAAATTTCTCAAGAGACTGTTTCTCTTGAAACTTCAGTGGGTGATGATGATGAAGATAGTACCCTCGAGGATTTTATCGAAGATGTAAAAAATGTTGGTCCAGATCGTTCAGCAGCGCTCCGTTTGTTAAAGGATTATGTCAAGGAAGTTATCAAAGATCTTTCTCCACGTGAACAAAAGATTTTGGAAATGCGTTTTGGCTTGATTGATGGTGTTTCTCATACCTTGGAAGAAGTAGGCCAAGAATTTGACGTGACACGTGAACGTATACGTCAAATTGAAGCTAAGTCACTTGAGAAGGTTAAGCAATTTCCTGGTATTGAAAAACTTAGAGATTACTACTAATAAGATCGTTCAATATAAAATCGACCCCATATGGGTCGATTTTTTTGTTGACGTTCCTTGATAAATATGATAAATTCATCATAATCTGTTGATGTGTTTTGGGGCTCGTCCACAACTTGGAGGAATGATCATGCCGGTCAAAAAGTCTGAAGTCTGTCGGGTCGTGAGGAACCTCAGTTTGCTCCCCACGAAGGTCATGTCGGCTCCTGTCATGGTGCCTGTCGTCTACTTCCTTTCCCCTGTCCTCACGTTCTTGGTCGGCACGTACGACGTCGCTCTGGGCGGTCGTTGGCCCTCCAACCAGCCCACTGTCCTCGGACTCACGAAAGAGTGGGTCTGGCCCTCGTCTTGATCTGTGCGTCATACGCACGACACGTCGCTACTCCTCAGAGTGGTGACGTGTTTTCTTTATATCTCCAGATCCAAGATAACGGGGCAGTGATCTGAGCCAACAACATCATCAAGAATAGCTGCTTTTTTAATTTTATCTTTAAGCTTTGGACTGATACAAAAGTAATCAATTCTCCAACCGATATTTCTTCTTCTAGCACCGGAACGATATGACCACCAAGAGTATTGAACTTTGTCTGGATATTTATAACGGAAGCTATCGATAAAGCCTTTCTTTATAAGCTCATCAAAACTATCTCGCTCTTCAATCGTAAAGCCAGCATTGTGAATATTCTCTTTTGGATTTTTTAAATCAATTTCCTTGTGCGCGACATTAAAATCACCGGTGATTACAATCGGCTTTTTCTTTTCTAGTTTAATCAGATGAGCCCAAAGAAGGTTATTGAATTCCACTTTGTATTTTAATCGAGAAAGATCGTGTCGAGAGTTTGGGAAATAGACATTGACTAAAAAGAACTTTTTAAATTCGAGCGTTTGTACGCGTCCTTCTGAATCAAACTTTGCCTCTCCGATTCCCTCGGTGTAACGGATTATCTCTGCTGTCAATTTATTCTTGACTAAAACTGCGGTGCCGCTATAGCCTTTCTTTTGCGCTGGGTTCCAAAATTCTTCGTACTTGGTGAAGTCAAAGCTTTCTTTGGCGCGGGCTTCGTTGTCGATTTTAATTTCTTGCAAACAGATGATGTCTGGATTGTGTTTGTCTAAGTAGTCGGTAAAACCGTTTTTGATAACAGCACGCATACCATTGACGTTCCAGGAGCTAAGTTTCATACAATTAGTATTAAGGGGTATGGGTTATGGGGTAAGGGTTCTTAAGTTTATGAATCCTTACTTGTTTCTATTTTATAATATATTGGGCTTGCTGTCTAAGTTGTTATGCACTATGATATCCCTGTATGGCAATTATCAAATTCAAAGACAAAAAAATTGATGTCGAATTAAGAGACGAAGTTGACCGTAGCGTGGCCAATGAAATTTTTAAATTTCGTGAATATCGTTCAGCCGAAAGCGCTATTGAGTCAGCCAAGTTACCAATCCTCGATGTCGGTGCACACATTGGTTTGTTCTCTCTGTATGTCCGTGCTTTAAATCCGACTGTTCCGATTATAGCGCTCGAACCAGAAGTAAACAATTTTAAGCGTCTCGAAAAAACAATCGCAGAAAATCAAATTGAAAATATTCAGCTGGAATGTTTAGCTCTTTCGTCGAAAAGCGGTCAAGGAAATTTAATCGTTTCGAACGATTCACAAAATCATCGTTTGTCTTTTGCGTCGGAGAATGTCAGTGGTCAAAAAGTTGAGAAAGTTAAAACAACTTCTCTTGCCGATTATTGTAAAAAGAATCAGATCAAAAAAATTGCTTTAATCAAACTAGATATTGAGGGTGGGGAATTTGAGCTGATAGAAAGTTGGGCTAAAGATGATTTTAATTTATTTGAATCAATTTTACTTGAGTATCACAATGTTTTTGGGAATGAGCATAAACGTCTTGTTGAAATTTTGCGAATAAATGGTTTCGGGGTGCAGGTTTTTCCATCCCAGTTTGATAGAATGATGGGGTTTGTTTTTGCAAAACGTAAAAAATAAAGATAGACCATTAGTATTGCCACAAGAGAATATTTATGATAGTATAGTAACAGTTATTCCGCGATAGCTCAGTCGGTAGAGCAACTGGCTGTGAACACAAAATTTTATGGCGGACAAACGAACCTACAAGGATCGTGCAGCCTATTTAAAACAGGCGGTACAAAAAAGACGAAAAGAGCTTCGAGAAAAACTTATTAACTACAAAGGCGGCAAATGCTGCCTCTGTGGATATCGAAAGTATCCTGGAGCGCTTGAATGTCATCATCTTGATAGTCAAAAAAAAGATTTTGGTTTATCCTCCAGAGGATTAACAAGGTCTTGGCTCTTGATAAAAAAAGAAGCTGACAAGTGCCTTCTTGTGTGTTCGAACTGCCATAAAGAAATTCATGCCAAAATTACGCAGCCTCCAAAAGAAACTTTGGAGTGAAGAACGAGGTGAATTGCGGGAAGGCTAAATCCCTTTTGGGACATGCTAATCCGCAGCCAAGATCCGCCTTTGGCGGATAAGGTTCAGAGACTATTCCGCAAGGAAGTACGCCGCATTATGCGGTGGAAGCGCCTCGCACCTAAAGCATTATGCTATGGTGATGATATAGTCCACGCTGTAGAGAAATCTATGGATAAGTGTAACCAGTGGGTCGTCGGTCCGAGTCCGACTCGCGGAGCCAAAAAAGTACGGAACAAAAATTTTTGTTCCGTACTTTTTTTGTTTTAATTCGGGTTCATGGCAAGCCATATTTTATAAAGGTGAGTGGTTTTCGTTTAGATAAATTAGCAATTTAAGCAAGTGATCTAGTATAATAAGTTCATTATTAGAGAGCGTTGAAAAACCACAACAATGATACAAAATCTCATTTTAACTCTTAATATTCCGCCACATTACTGGCTTTTTAAGTAAATTTTAGTCGTTGTTAGTGTTTTTTACATGTTTCAGACAGAATA
>Ga0209211_10001507_pt1 | contig 43723 bp, 41 predicted proteins | sample RifGroA2_FD_183992 | JGI IMG/M metagenome (GOLD analysis project Ga0209211, IMG submission 183992) | Groundwater microbial communities from Rifle, Colorado, USA - Groundwater A2 (SPAdes) (version 2) | ecosystem: Environmental > Aquatic > Deep subsurface > Groundwater | place: Rifle, Colorado...
TTCATTGTCTTTATATTACAGTATCAAGTCTCCCTGTAGGGGCAACCCTCGCGGTCGCCCGACATCTGTGTCAATCCATCCCCTCCGTCATTGCGAGGAGTGTATTTCTATAGATACCCCGAAGAGTGTACACGACGTGGCAATCTATATAAATTATTCATTATTTCTTTACTGTTACAATATTTATCTTAAATAAAAATAGTAGTAAATAGTAATAGGCGACGTGGACAAGTGGACAATAGCTTTACTCCCTGCCTGTTTTCTCTGTTATTAAAATATTTTCGATGTCTGTATCCATCCAATTTATATAAAAACAAATAACTCCCCTTCTAATCAATAACCAACAACTCTCTCCCCATGTGGATTTATTTCTGAATAAGTCGACGTTTTATCCACCAACTAATTAAAAATATGATATTTCTTCACAGTTTTTGAAGATATCCACAGAGCGTGGATAAGATGTGGATAGTTAGGTGTATAACGCCTGCTTCAGAGCCATTACTTTACGCCTGATATCCATATTTTTTTCAATTTCGATCTCTATTTTTTCGCACGCATGCATCACTGTAGTATGATCCCGGCCACCCATCAACTCCGCTACTTCTGTCAGGTTAAGTTTTAGCGTTTCTCTCAGAATATACATGGCAATATGTCTCGCCACCACCAAGTCAGCCTTCCGGCTCTCCCCCAACAGATCTTTATTTCTGAAGTCAAAATACTTAGCAACTGTCGAAATCACCTTGATCGGCCGCACTTTAATGTCTTTCACTGTATTGGCCGGGAGTCCCATTGTTTGCTGTACCATTTGTCTCGTCAAGACTCCCCCATCAATACTGGCGCCTGTAGCTAGCCTGACGAAAGTTCCTTCCAGTTCGCGGGCATTGGTTGGATAGCTGTTCGCTATTAGCTCGAAGGCACTATCTTCTACCTCTGCTTTTATATCAAGTGCTCTTTGATGCAGGATAGCGAGTCTCATCTCGTAGTCCGGTAAACCAATATCCACCATCATGCCTCCTAAGAAACGGCTTCGTAATCTGTCTTCCAAACCGACGATCTCTTGTGGCTTCCGGTCACTCGTCATGATAATCTGTGCCTGCTTATTCGTCAGCTCGTTAAAAGTATGAAAAAATTCCTCCTGTGTCGAGTCCTTTCCTCCAAAAAACTGCACATCATCGACCAGTAGCACACCCACTTGTCTATATTTCTTTTTAAAAGCGTCTGTCATCTTCGACTTGAGAGATCCAACTAAGTCGTTGGTAAACTGCTCACTAGTCACACAGACTACCTTTCCGACTCCTTTTTTTACTAATTCATGTCCGATCGCGTGCATCAAGTGGGTTTTACCTACTCCGACTCCTCCATAGATAAACAATGGGTTATGTCTGGTACCCGGATAATCAACCACCGCTTTGGCGGCTGCAAAGGCCAAACGATTAGAACTTCCCACCATATATGATTCAAAGACATATCGTGGGTTTAAATTTGTGCCAATTTGCTTGTTCTCCTCCGCAGGGGCAAATAGCCCGATATTTGTCTCTCTTATTTCCGAGTCCTTAATTTCTTTCTTACTAGCCTTCACTTCTTTTGTTGCCTCAACTACAATCAAAGCGATATCACACTTCTTTTCGGAAATCTTCTCGGCAGCCTGTTTGATGAGACTGTAATACTTGGTCTCGATAGTATGACTCAAAAAAGCAGACGAAGCAGCCAATTCCAAAAGCAGCCGTTGATCATCAATAGGAGTTACCGATCGCAAAAAACAAGGCTTGATAAAGCCGGCAAAACTGGCGGGAGACATTGAAACTCCTAACTCCCCACAGATACCATGCCATAATCTCTCACTGTCCATACGCCCATTCTCACTACTTATCCACATTTTTACAACCCCCAAATTACCCAAAAAGAATAATACTATCCACATCACCAATCCCAGCTCCCCTAAAGGATCTTCCTTGTAGGTTGAGTATTCGAAATCCTGTGGATATTCCTGCGAGGAGGATCCTTGTTGGTTTCCATCTCTTTCGTCATTGCGAGGAGGTAATCCGACGCGGCAATCCATCCGGGCATTTATCAGGTATAATACTCACCAGTCACGTGTCATGTCATTCCGAGCGTAGTCGAGGAATCTCACTCCACGAATTAAACAACAATCACCTAATATGCCCAAAAGAGTCTACCAACCCAAAAAAGTTAAACGTATTAGAAAACACGGTTTTCGTATTAAGATGGCCAGTGCCTCAGGACGCAACGTTATCAAACGCCGCCGAGCTAAGGGCCGAACCAAGTTAGCGCTCTAAAATGCCACTTCCGGCCATAAACCGGCTTCCCTTGCGAAAAGAACGAGATCGTCTCACCCGTGAAGGAAAATCTTTCCACACCCGCCACTTCACCCTCGTCACCACCCCCACCTCCTCCCAAAGGACTCTCCTTGTAGGTACTCCTGCGAGGAGAGTCCTTGCCGGTCTCCATCCGATAAATCCCCTTGTCCCAAGATTTTCCATCCTCCTCTCCAAAAAGACGGCCAAACTCGCCGTCGACCGAAATCTCATCAAACGCCGTACCTCCGCCCTCCTCACCGAAATCCTCCCCTCCTTCCCCCCCGCCGACTACTTGGTCATCCCCAAACGCTCCGTCCTCGACACCCCCCACTCCGACCTCCTCTCCGACCTCTCCTCCCTCCTCCCCAAACTGGCGTAATCCTCTCGTCATTGCGAATCTCGTACTCGAGCTGTGGCAATCTCACTCCACCAAATCTTCTGTCATCTTCGCGCATGCGGAGATCCATTCCCTTCTCACCCACCCCATAACTATCATTTTGCCTGAGTCTAACTTATAATACCCTTCATAGGTACTTCATAGGTATCTGTACACTAATAATCAAGGAGCATTTACACATGAATCCCAAGAAATGGTCTTTTGAGACAAAACTATATATCATCATTGCCATTTTTACTTTGATTTTCACGGGGGTTCTATATCAGAGTCTGCGTAGCTCTTCAGATGTAACCTTTTCTGGCCAAACCGCCACAGTACCGGATGGCGGTCGTTTAGCTCTAGCTGAATTCAGAGCATACCTTTGGGTTGTTCCTAACGGGAACACGGTCACATTGTCCGCCGCTTATAACATATTCAAAGAAGAGATCAAAATCTGTGATCCGAAATGTAAAAAAACGATTGATCCAGGTCGGGGGTTCCCAATTCTGGAAGTAGAAAAAATCTCAGGTGGTATAAAGGTTACTTGGTCATCCAAGTGGCTGAAACCAGCAAAATAACCAAATACTTCTCTCTCAGAACACATCCGCACGCTAACTAGGAGCGAAACATGAAATCTGTCAGACTAATGATCAAGGCTAAGAAAATGTTTTGGGTTGGAATTGCTGGTCTTTGTATAGGTGCCCTATCGATGGTCGCCTTTGCCAACTACTTTTCGGTGACAATCTATCTCGTGAGTGTCGTTTTGATAGTTTGGTCGATATTTCTGAAAATGAAAGCCGATCGAATTACCGGTGAATAAATTATCAACAGGGCTCACCACCCTGTTTTTTTATTGTCAAAAACCGTCATTGCGAACAAGCTTGCCCTGAGCAGTGCCGAAGGGTGGCAACCTGCCTGCCGTAGGTCGAAGATGTCGTGTATTTCACGATCAGGTCTCACTCCACCCATTATTGACTTCGGGTATTTTATGGAATAAATTTAATATATGCCCACCAAAGTCATTGACCTTACCAGGATTGCAATTTTTCAGAAAAAAGAAATTCGCAAAACCATTTACAAAAACGAATGGTACTTCTCAGTCGTTGACGTAATTTTTGCCTTGACAGATAGTATCAACCCCCGAGACTACTGGTTTAAGATGAAGATTCGCGTCAAAAGTGAAGACGGAGCTGAGTTGTCGACAAATTGTCGACAACTGAAATTGAAGTCAGCAGACGGAAAACTGTATTTGACTGATTGTTCTGATACGGAAGGCATCTTCCGCATCATCCAATCCATCCCCTCTCCCAAAGCCGAACCATTCAAACGTTGGTTGGCCAAAGTCGGTTACGAGCGAATTCAAGAAGTCGAAGATCCGGAACTCGCTCAAAAAAGAGCCAGAGCTATTTACAAAGCCAAAGGCTACCCCGACAGTTGGATAGAAAAACGCATGAGATCTATCGCTATTCGTGAAGATCTTACCGAGCAATGGGAAATTCACGGGGTCAAACTCCAAAAGGAATATGCCATTCTCACAGCCGAGATATCTCAAGCCGCTTTTGGGGTGACACCCTCTCAGCACAAAAAGATCAAAGGACTCGAGAGACAAAATCTCCGAGATCACATGTCCGATCTGGAATTACTCTTCTCCATGCTTGGTGAAGCCTCCACCACCGCCATTACCAAGACAGAACACCCCAAAGGCTTCACCGAAAACAAAAAGGCCTCCCGGCGGGGTGGCAAAATTGCCGGAGATGCCCGGGTAAATTTGGAAAAGGAAATTGGCAAGAGCATCGTCACTCCCCAAAACTTCCTTCGCAAGCCTAGAAAATCCAAAAAACTAAAATAAATTACCCGACTAGTTCGTCAATCTCTCTCCTCACCTGTTCCCCACTCTCATATTTGATTCCCTTAATTCCCAAAGACCTCGCCACTTCCAAATTCTCCTCAGAGTCATCGATGTAAATACACTCTTCTCCATCGAGATTATTTTCATTCAGCAGGTTTGTATATGCCCTAACATCAGGCTTCACCAAGCCTGTCTCCCAAGAAAAATAAGCCTTGTCTACCATTTGAAACAACAACGGGAAATTCGTCCGGTAATACTCCGTCCTCTCCCTGAAATTATTGGAAAGAATAAAAACAATCACTCCTTTCTTCTTCAGAGACTTGGCGAAGTCCAACATCTCCATGTCTATCGACTCCCCCGAAAAATAAAACTCGAAAAAATCGGTCCGGTTCATCCCTACCATGTCCAGCAAAGGTTGCCAAACCTCTTCACCCCTTCTCTCCGGATTTCTGACTTCCCTCAAAATCGGTTTCATCACAGCCAAAATCTCGTCCACTGCCTTCCCAGATTTTTCCGACAGTCTTTCACTCAAATTCTTACTCAGCAGGAAAACCCCATTCAAATCAAAAACAATTGCCTTAAATGTCGCCATACGGCTAATTATACGCAAAAACCATTGTCCTTCTCTAAAATGTAAAATATACAATGTTAAATCTAAAATATTATGTTCTCCTTCTACCAAAAATATATCTCTCCCTATTATCACGCTCTCGGTCACGCTCTTTTTGGCAACTCCTTTGCTTGCCGTTTCTCCCCTACTTGTTCCGAGTATGCCAAAGAATCCTACCGCCTTCATGGTATCATTATCGGGACAAAACTTACTGTTAGTCGCTTTCTCCGTTGCCAACCATTTAGTAAAGGCGGAATCGACCCCGTCCCTCCCCACCAAGCGGCAGGGCCTGCTAAAATCAAATAACTATGTTCGCACCAATCAACTACGTCCTCTACCAAGCTCTAGTCTTCTTCTATCGTCTTTTTGGTGGCAATCTCGGTTTGCCAATTATCGCGATCACTCTTATCACTAAATTCATCCTGATCCCCTTTGTTCTTCCTTCCATGAAGTCGGCCAAAAAAATGCAGGAACTCAAGCCGGCATTAGATAGGCTCAAAGAAAAACATAAAGATAAAAAAGAACTTCAAGTGGCTCAGATGGCTCTCTACAAAGAGCAAGGTATCAACCCAGCCGCCGGATGTCTGCCCCAGATAGTTCAAATCATTATTCTCATTTCCCTTTACCAGGTCTTCATGGAGTTCATCAAACAGCCTTCCATTGGAGGAATTCTGGTTAATCCCCGCTTTCTTTACTTGGATCTCACCAAGCCGGATCACACATATATCATGCCGGTCCTTGCCGGTGTTTCTCAGTTGATCTTTTCCCTAATGATGCAGTCCGGAGTCGAATCGCACGTTCAGAACCCTAAGGGGAAAGACGAGAAGAAAAAAGAAGAAGATAATCTTGAGATGGCCACCAGCATGCAACAGCAAATGCTCTACATGATGCCGATTATGACCGTCCTTATCTCACTCAACTTCCAATCCGGTCTGATTCTCTACTGGGTAGCTTCAACAGTCTTTTCCATTGTTCAGCAATACTACTTTTCCGGTCTGGGTGGTCTTAGGCCCATCCTTCTTAAACTAAGGATTATCAAACAATAATTAATATGGACCAATCAAAGGTTACCGAAATACTTTCCAACGTCTTGACTCAGCTGGAGTTGAATGAAGATCAGATCGAAATCGAAGTTGCCGATGAGGATAATATAAAAATTCTCCTCACCCCCTCCACTGACGCCGCCGGTATTTTTGTCGGACACCACGGTGAAGGATTGGCTTCTCTTCGTATGATTTTCTCACTTATGATCTACCAGCGCTTCGGCATCTGGCCCAAACTTCATCTCAATGTCAACGACTATCAAGAACGCCGTGAAGATTCCCTCAAAGAGTTGGCTCAGAACGCCGCCGACCGCGCAGTTTCTCTCCAAAAGGAAATTATTCTTCCCAACCTCAGCTCCTTTGAACGCCGTATTATTCACCTCTTCCTAGAAGAATACAAAGGAGTCCGGACCGAATCACGCGGAGAGGCACCCTACCGTCAAATGGTCATCATCCCCACCGGAGAGTAAAACGTCGTCATTGCGAGGAGGTACCCCGACGTGGCAATCTCACTCCACCTGTAGACTGATACAATCTCCTTAGTGTTTTCAACCATCCTTCTCCAACTAATTGTCTTCTTTCTTCCTTCCCAACTCGGACTTCATTTTTGGCCCGAGTTCTCTCGTGCGGCCGGCATCAAAATCGACTATCTCTCCCCCACTCTATATTTCACCGACCTCCTCATCATCGCTTTCATTGCCCTTAATCTCAAGATTATTCTTATTTGGCTCAAAAACTATAAGTTTGAAGTCGTTTTCTTATTGGTATATGTTTTCCTTAACTCCTTTTACGGAGTATCGCCTTCTAACTCCTTTTTTTGGTGGGGTCGTGTTTTGCTCTATCTCCTCTTTATTCTTACCCTCCGTCTTAGGAAAGTCACTTGGCTTCATATCAAAAATCCTCTCATTATTTCCACCCTCTTGGTGGTTTCTTTGGAGATGTTTCAATTGTTCCACCAATCCTCATTCGGTGGTCTCTTTTACTGGCTTGGGGAAAGAGCCTTCAGCTCTTCGACCTCCGGTCTCGCCAGACTCTCTCTTGGAGGGTTAGATTTTGTTCGGCCGCCTTCCGTTTTTTCTCACCCCAACTCTCTTGCCGGCTATCTTCTCGTCGTCTACTATCTTCTTCATCTTCGCCGAAGCGCACTCTGGTGTCGTCTTTTTGTGTTTCTCGGACTATTGTTTACTTTCTCCAAAGGAGCACTACTCGCTTTCCTTCTTATTTTTACTTTTCCATTTAATTCCTATCTTATCCTTGCTTTTTTTCTGACGTTTTCTCTGCTTCAACCGTTTCTTCCCAACCTTCTGTCTAGTCTTCAGTTTGTCTCCGATCGCCTCTTTCTTCTGGTTCCCTCCAGAAAAATAATCTTCTTGTCCCCGCTTTTGGGTGTGGGGCTTGGTAACTTTGTACCCTCACTCATTCGGTTCCTTCCCGGTTCGTTTTTACTTCCTGAGAAGTTACAGCCGGTTCACAATCTGCCGGTTCTGCTTGTGTCAGAGATTGGCTTTGTCGGGCTAGCTCTTCTAATTCTTCTTATTCGAAAACATTATCGGAAAATTCTTAATCCCCAATTCCTCACCCTTGTAGTCATCATCATTATTACCGGTTCCTTTGACCATTACTGGTGGACACTACCTCAAAATAAACTTATTCTTCTTCTCGCCGGAGCCATTTTACTGTAGACTATGCCTATGTCGAAAATATATGATCTTCTGGAAATAAATACCGATGGAGGATCTCGGGGAAATCCTGGCCAGGCTGCCATTGGTGTCATCGCCAAAGCCGAAGGACAAGTCATCTATACTCTCTCGGAAAAAATTGGTGAGACTACCAACAACGTGGCCGAATATACCGCCGTCCTTAGAGCCTTGGAAGAAATTGAAAGTCAGGACATATTTACGGAAAAAATTCGCTTTATTCTTGACTCTGAATTAATTGTCAAACAAATTACCGGTCTCTATAAAGTCAAACAGCCGCATCTCCAAGAGTTACGGAAGACCATTATTGATCTGATCAAAAAACTTAGAGACACGGGACAAATAAAATTAATGTCTTTTGTTAACGTCCTGAGGGATAAAAACGAAGAAGCCGATCAATTGGTAAACAACGCTCTCGACAAATAATTTTCTAAAAATTTTCACGGATTCCATAGCCATACAATTGCTGAATGTTGCGTTCAAAAAAGAATGTGAATAAGTCTAATCTATCGTAGCCACTAATTTTCACATGTAGAAAGTAAGTACGGAAAGTAAAAATCATTAAGCACAAAATAAATTTAAATATAAGGCTAAAAATAATAAAAAGAATCGTGCATACAGAAATTACAAAAAGGTAAAAGTGCAAATCATCTATACTAAATTAATGGCCGAAGGAAATATCAAGATTGCCGTCTGGAGCAACAACTCATTTCTTGAGGAAAGTTTTCTTGGACAAATCGATGCCCCTGAAATAAACTTTCGTGGGTTGAAAGATGTGACCCAATTGCCGTATGTCTTGGTTCTCATCGATCTTTCACAAGATCTCAGTCACATCAGCCAAAAAATCATCGATATCTATTGTCAAGCCAAAAAAAGAAATCAGAAGCTCACAGTCTTGATCCTTCATGGTGAAAAAATCGATTCCGAAAAAAATCTCTATTTCCAAGAACTACTTAACAAACTTGGCGGCGACCGTCCGTTACATCGTTTGGTTTCTATTAGGGACCTATTTCAATCCACTCTTCTCTATTCAGAGACTTTTTTGGAAAAATATATTCTTGAGTCTATAGCGGACAGAAAGATCTCAATTTCCAAAAAAGGTGAAAATACTTTTTACCCAATATCTTTTGCTGATCTCACTGACTGTCTCAAAAAGATCTTCTTTTTACATACTACTGCCGGAAAAAGTTTCTGGGTTGTGGGAGATCCTATCACCGATCTCGAAGTCGCCTATTTGATTAAAAAAAATTTTGAGGATTCTGAGGGACCTGAGTTTGAAATTGATGCCAGTGGTGTAGATGATAATTCCACTCTGGATTTAAGCTCATTGGGCAATCAAACGCGAGCCTTACTCAATTGGGAACCTCAAGACGATTTTGCCTCCAAACTTAAAGATGCAGTGAACCGTTTTTCCGAAGACCGTACCCTACTACTCACCAAACTTCACCATGATCACAAACAAAATCAACACCCAAAACTAAAAAAAATAAATTCCCTGTTTCTGTCACTTTCCAAAATTATCATAGCCTTCAAAACGAAAAAGGGGAATGAGAAAAATATTGAGACCGCCCATCAATTGTTAACCAAAACCTTCGAATACACCTTAGCCTCAATTGCTACCGTCTATTTAATTTTAACTTTGTGTTTTATTTGTTTTACGGCACTTTCTTTAAAAAATCTTGAGACAACTCTGTTTGATATACGAAAAGGGAATATTACGTTATCGGTTCAAGATCTTGGTCGGTCGAAGTTTTTCTCACAGATAGGGGAATATTCCTACTCTGCAGTCTCACCATTAATCTCACTTCTGGCCAGTGATGTCCACGAAAAAAACTATAACCTCTTCATTTTTCTTAATTATTCGCAAGCTAGCCTTGCTAGCCTCCAACAAACTTATCAATTAGCCGAGAAGATTTATCAGACCATTGGTAGTCAATCGACAGGGCAGTTCTACGTGGACTCCAGCCTTGCACTTCGGTCTAATCTCAGTCAGGTTTACGAAAATCTTAATCAAATTGAACTTTTAAGCAATCAGAATAAATTGCCCTTAGTTCTCCAGGAAAAAATCAATTCCAGTACCGAATTCAAAAATTTGAAACTGATCGAGCAGCAAATTTCGGATCTCCTAAAAACCTCTGAACTTATTCCGGTTTTTTTGGCAGGGGATTCAGCCAAAAATATAATTGTCTTGTTCCAAAACAGTCAAGAAATACGTAGCACAGGGGGAGCCATAGACTACGTCCTAGCCTTAGTTCTCGATCAAGGCAGGGTCGTCTCCAAAAACCTATACCGGAGCGATGAAATAGATAATTTGGCAGTGGGAGTTATCACGGCGCCCCCATTTGTCAGACAATTTACCGGACAAAACGATTGGAAGATGAGAGATCTAAACTACAATCCTGATTTTCCTCAAACCGCAACAAATATTTCCTGGTTAATTGAAAAAACCCTTAAGTTTAAGCCGGACGTGGTCCTAGCTGTAAATGACAAACTCATCAGTAGTTTACTTTCCGAAGACAAAGGAGTTGTGTTACAAGGTCAAAACGTCACCGCAGAGTCATTTCAGAAAGAATTGAGCTCCGTTTCACCCAGTCCTCTATATAGAGACCTAATTGGCTATTATTTGGATGGTATATTCGACCACACTCGAACACTCGTTTCGCTTGGTAGGATAATTGCCAGGCAGTCGGACGAAAATCAAATATTATTTTGGTCATCAGACATCAATATAGAAAAATCAATAATAAGCCAGTCCATTTCCGGAGCGGTTTATCCACATACCTGTCATGGAGGGTTATCAAATGCACGAACCTGTATCGCCCAAACAATCTATGTAAACGAATCCAATTATTCGTTATTACTCCTATCCGACATCCTTGAACGCAAAACTTTGCATACGGTATGGCTTGAACCGAATATCGTCAGGCACGAATACCATATTCAATATCAATTTAAGGAGAAACAAATCAGCCTAAATCAGGATATAAAAGAACTTATTCAGATTTATGCTCCGATGAATTCTACGTTGGATCAGGTTCAATTGGATGACAAGAATCAGTCATTAGATTTGGTTACAGAGCAGCGGGACAATGATATGGAAAGATTCCAAATTCCCATATCCCTATCTCTCAATCAGCCACACAATCTTGTTTTTAGGTTTAGTACTCGCTTGGCAAATCCGAATTTTCTCCCCTATGCCTATTCTCTAACAGAATATCAACAGCCGGGAATCTCTAATCAGTATGCAGAGCTAAACATCAATATTCCAGAAGCTGCCAGACCTGCGTCTATAACCGCTCCTGTTACAACAGGACCAAACACTTTAAAGTTAGTATTGCCAGCCAAAACAATAACTTTCGGAGTCAACCTTGTCGCTGGGAATCAATAAAAGTTGAGATGGCCGACTTTCTAGGATACAATACCACTCATGAACAAATATGTTTTAAAAGCCGAAAAACGAATTTTAACGGGTAGTAAGGTAAAGAAGCTCAGACGACAGGGTGTTATTCCTGCCAACGTCTTTGGCCATACCATCAAAAGCCAGGCAATTCAAGTTTCTGAGGTTGAATTCAGTCGAGTCTACAAAGATGCAGGAGAAACAAACCTTATCTGGCTAAAGCTCGAAGGTGAAGACAAAGAGAGACCTACCCTCATTAAGGCCTTGACCAACAATCCTACAACCGGAAAGAGATACCACGTCGACTTCCACCAGGTTAACCTGAAGGAAAAAGTTTCCGCTAATGTGCCTGTAGAAATCACTGGTGAAGCTCAAATGGTTAAAGATGGGTTGGCAGTACTCGATATCAACCTACATGAAATCGAAGTTGAAGCCCTGCCTACCGACATCCCTGAAAACATCATTTTTGACATCTCTACCCTCAAGGAAATTGGTGATAGTCTTAAGCTTTCCGATATCAAACTTCCTTCTGAGGTCACGGTCCTCACCGACCTCGAAACGGTTGTCGTCGCATTAGGTGCTCCACAAAAAGAAGAGGCTCCACTGGTTGAAGAAGTTCCAGCAGAGGCTGAAGTCACCGGCGCCGTACCTGCAGAAGGCGGAGCTGTCGAAGCTGGAAAGCCAGCGGAAACCCCAAAAGCCGAGTAATTCTCATCCGCTATTACGTATTTTTCCCTGTAGGGGTGGGCACCCGCGCCCGCCCGTCACCTCCGTAATCTACCTATTCTCGCTGTCATCATGGGACGAATCGCTTATAGGGACACCGAACCGTGGTTCCAAACCAAGGGAAGCTGGTTTGACGATGAAAAAGAAACTAAATAGTTTTTGTCCCGAATACCCGCTACACAATGGCGGGTATTTTAATTTAAAATATCCACTTCTGACTAACAAGCAATCCTTCTTCTGGGAACAACTCCTGCCACACCGCCTCCGTCACAAAGGGGACGAATGGATGGAGCATTACCAAGAATGACTTGAACCCCTCATTTAGAACCTCATCACTTATCTTTCCTTGCTTATTTTGTTCAATCTGTTCGTCACAGAACCAGTGCCAAAATTCATTGTAGATGTACTCCGCCGCCAATCCGACACGGTTATTCTCCAATAATCGCGTCAATTCCGTTCTTACTTCTTGAACTTTCATCCTGAAATCTTCATCTTGTTCATTGTTTTTTGTCTTGAGTTCTTGATTCCTTGATTCCTTAAGTTCTTGAATATACCTTCCCGCATTCCAAATCTTGTTTCCAAAATTTCTCATGCCTCTAACCTTGCCGTCTCCCGTATTACTATCTTGCCCAGGAGTAGTACTCATCACTAGAGCCATCCTTAGAGAATCTGCTCCATATTTCTCGACCAAATCCAATGGGTTGATCACATTACCTACACTTTTACTCATTTTCCTTCCCTGTTCATCCCTTACCAATCCGTGCAGATATACGGTCTTAAACGGAGATTTCCCTGTCATATATATGCCCATCATCATCATCCTCATCACCCAAAAGGGGAGAATATCGTATGCTGTTTCCATAACATTCGTGGGATAGTATGTTTCAAAGTCACCGGGCTTACTGGTTTTTAATGTCACCACCGGCCACTGTCCCGAAGAAAACCAGGTATCAAATGTGTCTGTCTCTTGTACCCACCCTTCACCCGGACTCATCTCACTTACAACATATTCCTCATTCTCTGTCTTGAGTTTTTGATTCCTTGATTCCTTGAGTTCTTTTGGGGGGTACCACACCGGTATTCTTATTCCCCAAACAATCTGTCGGCTGATGTTCCAATCTCGTAAATTACTTAGCCAATGTCGTAGGATTTTGTCATGACCGGATCCTAGAATCTCAGTTTCTCCTTGATCGAGAGCCTTCAAAGCTTTCTCCGCGAGAGACTTAACCTTGATAAAAAATTGCTTCATCGGCAAAGGTTCAATGGTCCTATGACATCTGTAACACGTTCCGACTCGATGAATATATTTATCATCAATTTTCTCCATCAAGCCATTTGCCTTAAGATCTTCGACTACTACTTTTCTTGCCTCCAAAACCGACAAACCGGCATACTTTCCTGCCACATCGGTCAGTTTTCCGTTCTGTCCAATTACTTGAATCATTGGCAAATCGTGTTTTTGACCCATCTCAAAATCATCGGGATCATGTGCCGGAGTTACCTTTACTACTCCCGTGCCAAACTCTGGATCGACCAGATCGTCTCCAATTACTTTAATTTTAAATTTTCCGAGCAATCCTTCCACTTCGATCTCTTTTCCGATCCACTCAACATATCTCGTATCTTTAGGATTTACCGCCACCGCCGTATCTCCGAATTTGGTCTCTGGTCTGACTGTTGCCAGGACAAATGGACCATATTTAATGTAATACAAAGGATCATTTTTTTCTTCGTACTCCACTTCCAGCTCCGAATAGGCAGTTCCACATTTGGTGCAATAGTTAACAAGCTTAACCCCCCTATACACCAGATCATCTTCGTAGAGCTTCTTAAATGTCTTGATAACCTCTTTGATTACCTCCTTGTCGAGGGTAAACTTGTATCGACTCCAATCGGCACTGGCACCTAACTTCTTCATCTGTCCGATGGCTACTCCGGAGTTCTCTTGTACATAATCCCAGATCATTTGGTATAGAGTGTCTCTATCAAAATCAAAGCGGCTCTTATCCTGTTTTGCCAACTTTTTCTCAAAAACAAACTGCGTTTCAATTCCGGCGTGATCAGTCCCCGGAAGCCACAAGGTTGCTTCTCCTCTCATTCTGTGGAATCTAACCAAAATATCCTCGATCGTCACGAACATCGCATGCCCCACGTGTAACGGATCGTTAGCGTTGGGGGGCGGCATAATGATCGCAAAAGTCTTCTGTCCGGTTTTTGCTACCTCAGCCCCAGTTGGGGGAGTAAAGGCTCCACTAGCCTCCCACTCGCGATAAATCTTGTCTTCGTTTTCTTTATGATCGTAGTTTTTGTCCATCACCCTCATTTTACCTCATCACTTGACGAGGGCCCTAAGGGATACTATAATACCCCATAAGTATTACACCTTAACTCTTAGGAGCAGGAAGACCATGTTCAATTCAAGCTTGTTGCTGGTTTTACTTTGTGCCTTCATTATCATATCCAATATGTTTCACCCCCGAGATTACTGTCCGAGTCGCCTCGACTACTATTTCTTTTGGATGGATTTGGTAGTTGTGGCTGTCTCCTTAATTCCTCCGATCGACTGGTTGTTGGTATTTTCGTTTGCAGTTGTTGCCTTTTCTCAGTACTATTTACTCAATCTATTTCCTCGAAAAACTCCAAACAAAAACTCCTCTAAGAAATAGTTGTGACATTCTCGCCCACCCTTACCGGTGGGTTTTTTGTTTATTTTGATTAGACCGTTGCCAAACTTGGCTCCGGTTTCAGGTCTAGCTCCGCTTCTTCACGGCGTAGTATGGCTACCGCTCCCACCATTGCGGCATTGTCGCCACAATATTTAAGTTCAGGTACGTGAAAAGACAATCCGGCCCTTTCAACTTCGTGTTTCAGAGTTTCCCGTAACTTGTTGTTTGCCGCTACTCCACCTGCCAGAACGACGCTCTTTAGTCGATATTGTTCTATCGCCATCATTGTTTTTTTCACCAAAACCTCTATTACTGCCTCACTAAATTCCCTCGCCACCAAATTTCTCTTTAGTTCGTCATTCCGAGCACAGTCGAGGAATCTCACTCCATTTGTTTTGTCATTCCCTACCTGATAGGGCCGCTGGTCCCCGAAGGGGGAAATCCAGTCTTTGTATTCTTTGCTTTCGACAACTCTTGCGATTGCAGCCTTGATGCCCGAAAAACTCATTTCTAATCCAGGATCATGGATCAACGGTCTCGGTAATTTAAATTTGTTTTTGTTTGTTTTCCATTCTTTCTCTGTTACCTTGCTTGCTGCCTTTTCGATTTCCGGGCCTCCAGGGTAGAGGAGACCAAGAATTCTCGCCGCTTTATCAAAAGCCTCTCCTACCGCATCATCTCTTGTCCCACCAATCCAAGTCCATTTTGTCAGGCTCTCCATGAGTATCAAATCGGTATGCCCCCCACTGACCACGAGTCCCACCGCCGGCAACTCCGGCACAGTATCTGTGTGCCACTGTGACACTGTGTCACTTTCTGCAAGGATCCAATTCGCCATTACATGCGCTGCCATGTGATTTACTTTCAGCAGCGGTTTTTTCCACGCCCAAGCCAAAACCTTAGCTGTTTCTACACCTACCAGTAAACTTCCCATCAAGCCCGGCCCGTAACTTACGGCCACCGCGTCAACTTCTTCATCGGACATTGCTTCCGTGATTACTGGAATAATGCTCTTAATTTGCTCTCTCGCTGCCACCTCAGGGACAATTCCGCCATATTTTTCGTGCATCTCCACCGAACTAGCCACCACGCTCTTGAGCACCCGCACACCATCCCCAAAACTCTCCACCACCGCGGCTGCAGTTTCATCACACGTGCTTTCAATCGCCAATATCTTCATCCTGCCTATTTTACCCCACATCATCATTGCGAGTGAAGCGCAGCAATCCAGAACTTGCCTGTCCTGTGTAACTCTAGCGAAGTAGAGTCATTCCCGTGAAGGCGGGAATCCACCCAATAAGTATCACAAACAAAGGTAAAATACTTTGTGTCAAAAACAGAAAGAGAAAAAATTATAGAGCGAAAAGTTTTATTTGTAGACTTCAATGGAGTTATCTCCTACGACACTTTTTGGGCAAGTATACAAAAAACCGATCATCCATTACACTCTTTCTACGAACCGATTGAAGAACTGTTGTTTGTGGGTGAAAACAGAATCAAAGGATTGGTTGACGAGTGGATGTTGGGGGAGTTCACCAGTGAAAAAGTTCATCAAATAATTGTTGATAATTTAGGGGCTCCGTATCAAGAATTGTTTGACATTTTTGTTGAAGATTGTAAACGATTAGATATCTCCAGGCCAATCCTCCAATCTATACAGGCTCTTAGAAAAGATTGGTACTGCGTTTTGCGAACAGACAACATGGATACCTTTCATCGTTTTACTTTACCAGCTAACCCGTATTTGGCGGAAGCTTTTGACGAAGTTCACAGTTCATATTTGCTTCGTCAGCTCAAAAAATCAGACGGCGGGGCATATTATACGGAAACAGTCAAAAATCTGAATTCAGAAATTAACAACTGCGTCTTAATTGACGATAGCCTCTCAAACTGCCGGCTATTTGAAAAACTTGGAGGAAGGGCTTATTGTCCCAGAGGTGAAACCGAAGTTATTTCGGCGTTGGAAAATCTGAGAACTAAAATCTAATTTCCCGTTCCCTTCAGATAAATCGCCTGCCAAGGCTGGTAGTTGCTTACAAAAGTTTTTTCATAGATAGTTTCCCCACCTCTTTCCACGTTGTAATTAAATACTACTTTGGCTCCCCAGGCCGACCAATCGATTTGTTTCATGGTACCGAGAGGTAGGGTGGGATCGTCTACGTACATCGTCGCTGGCGGCGGTGTTTGATTTGAAATCTTTGGCTTGGAAATAGTCGATCTCCTCCCATCGCTTGTCCCGTAAATATCCACTCTCATTGTCAATTTTTTGGTATCCACAATCTCTTGAATCAAAATATGGTGCCCGGTATCATTCAAGAATTTTAGATCAGCAGTCGGGAAGTAGACTGTAGCATCAATACCTGGGGGGCTATCCTGCTCGTAATAGCCTACACGATAGGCGTGTGCTTTTCTCTCAGTAATTGGCAAACCAGCATCTAGTGCTGCCCTGAAAGTGGTGGTGGACACTTGGCAAACTCCGCCACCGTCTCCAAGGACCGTTCTGCCCTGACTGATGATATATGCTGTTTGATATCCGGTGGCTCTTGAAATATCTCCCACCGCCCCGTCAAAGGAAAATTCTTCACCCGGAGCAACCAATGTTCCATTAATTCTTGATGCAGCCAAATTTACATTGAACACTCTCCCGGGGATGGAATGAAAAAAGGTTGACTTTCCGGTGCCAATTAATTCTTTGATGCCCAAGTTATTAATGTCTCCGGTCTTTATTTTTGGGTAAGTTAAAATAACCGGAATTTCCAAGGCTTTACCTTCTACAGATAGGAGAGCCTGAGCTAGTTTTGTCTTAAACTGTGGTATATCGATTGTGGCACCAACAATTTCCGGTTTAAATTCGTGAACTTTATTGTTTTCAAAAACAAAAACAGCATCTCTTGGTTCTACTTCGACAGCAGTTTCAATTTCACTGACTAAAGATTCGAATTTGCTGTTATCAATTTGTTCGTTAATGAGCCCAAACAAGTGGGATATCTCATCAACATTTAATTGTCTCTCGAAATCTCTGAAACGAATGCTTAATTTGTTATTGCCCCATTTTTCTAGGCTTTGTATGGCGGTTTTGACCATTTCCCCATTTTCCTTTGTCTCGACCAAGCTGGTTGGTATCTGTATTACATGACTACCTGGCCTACCAAACTGCATAATAATTTCCCCAATTAAATCGTTTTGTTTGACCTCGATGCCATTTTTACCGGGAACCAGTTTATATTTCTCATTTTCCTTTCGTAACTCTGGCCATGTTGGTTTTTGATTCAACTTTTCGGAAATCTGTTCGACTAGGCCTAGAATATCATCCTTGTCATAGCTTACCGGAACATCAATAGTCCTTCCGTGCAACAAAACTCTCGATCCTTCCATCATCTGGGTCAAAACATTTCCGTTTCTACCCACACTCATAGCCTGATCAACAGCCCAGATAAGATCTTGCTCAACTTTTATCCCCGTTAATTTAGATATTATTTTACCATCAGATTCCAGAGAAATTTTGCTTGGATTATTCTCAAAATATGAGTTAATGAGCTTTTGGGCTGTCGGTTTGTCCATTCCGGTCATGTCTACTCCGGCAATGTTGACTTTTGGGATGATTAATCTTCTAAAAGCCAGTCTAAAACCACCGTATACGGTAATTGTCATCAATAGGATCACCGTTAGTGAACCAAAAAGATATTTTAATTTTTCCATTCTTGATATACTTTAACTGTAATCGGTAGTCCCTGTTTATATATTCTAACTTGACTATTTAATTTATGGATAATCAATTTCCACCACCAGGCCCGGTTCCTTCCGTTCCCGAGCCAACAACCTTCTCCCCGACAACGTCTGAAGCCTTACCTTTGCCTAGCCCTGAAGAGGCAGCTCCCCCTCCTCCCGGATATCAGCCACCCGCCTCGGTAAACCCTCCAAAGGTTTCAAGCTCACCCTTCAAAATGATTACTCCTATCATCATAGGCTTGGTCGTCATTGGTCTTGTTGCCTATATTTTATTCCGTATCCTCGGCAAGACAGTTAGCGATAAAACTCAGTCAGTCTCTCCGTCTACAGCCGTTACTTTGACATATTATGGTCTTTGGGAACCATCTTCCGTCATGAAACCTGTTATCGATGCCTTCGAAAAACAAAATCCTAACATCAAAGTTGATTACCAACTCCAATCTCCACAGGATTACCAAGATCGTGTAAAAACGGCCTTGGAAAGCCAGTCCTCTCCGGATGTCGTCCGACTGCACACCACCTGGCTACCCCTTTTCGCCGCCGATCTGCTACCGGCATCCTCTAATACCTTATCGGCGACAGAACTAGCGACTAATTTTTATCCTATCATCAGCAAACTTCTAGTCTCCGGTAATCAAGTTTATGGTGCACCCATGACAGCGGAAACTCTAGGGCTTTTTGTTAACACCGCCATTCTTCAGCAAAAACAGCTTCAGCCACCCAAAACTTGGGAGGATTTACTCACAGCCGCCAAAGCAGTCAGAGAACTGGAGCCAATTACTGGAAAAATTAGACGTGCAGGCGTCGCTCTAGGAAACACCACTAACGTCGAATACTGGCCCGACATTGTCTCCATGATGCTTCTCCAGGCTGGTGTCTCTCTCACGGATATCAACGGGCCAGAGGTGGGCGTCACCTTAAAGTACTACACGGATTTTGTTACCAAACATCAAGTCTGGGACGATACTCTACCTCCTTCAACTGTGGCTTTTGCGAATGAAAAAGTGGCTATGATTATTGCTCCCAGTTGGGTGGCGAAAGATATTAAATCTATTAATCCGTCACTTTCCTGGCAGGTAGTTCCGGTCCCTCAACTTCCGGATATTGATCCAATTAATTGGACATCAATCTGGTTTGAAGGTGTTGCCAGAAACAGTGCTCATCCGCAGGAAGCTTGGAAATTTGTTAGTTTCTTGGCTTCAGCGAATGCCCAGCAAATTCTTTTTGACTCAGCCACACAAGATAGGGGTTTCCCCCAACCTCCAGCCAACAAAGCTGTAGCCGAAATTGCTTCCAAGAATCCGGTTCTAGCCCCCTTCGTTGAGAGTCTAAACACGGCCAAAACCTTTTATACTGCCTCAAAAACTCAAGATTCAAAAACCGCTATAAATTCTCGCCTAATTAAATATCTGGAAGACGCCATCAATAGTACTGCCACCAACCAAGAGGACAATAAAATTGTGGAGACATTACACAACGGCTTCACTCAGATATTATCTCAATACGGCTTGGTAGCCGCCCCGTCTCCCTCACCCACTCCGTAATTATGGATCTCCGTCAAGCCATCTCCGATACCATTAAGTATGCGGATTATTTTCACTATCCGCTTTCCCATCAGGAAATTCACTATTGGCTTACAACTTCCCGTGTTATTTTGTTTGACACAATCAAACCATTGTTTCCTCCTGATCTATCTAAAACACAGAAAAAACTTCGGTTCTCTTTGTCACGCACTTCGGAACAAAAATTGACTCATGCCCAAGAACTTGTACCAGTTCTTAAATTTGTTCCTGGTCTCCGCATGATTGCTCTCTCTGGCTCTGTCGCTGCCGGCAACGCCCATCCCACTGACGACATAGACCTTTTTTTTATTACGTCACCCTACTGTCTTTGGTTGGTTCGCCCTCTGGTGGTTCTGTTAATATCTCTTTTCTTTCGCCGTCGTCATCCAGGGGAAGATCATTCAATGACCGCCGACGCCTTTTGCCCTAATCTATGGTTGGATACTCTATCAATCTCCATCCCGGACAATAAACGTAATTTATATACAGCTCACGAGGTACTGCAAACGATCCCGCTTCTGGATAGGGGAGACACCTATCGGACTTTTCTCTTTGAAAATCGATGGACAAAAAGATATCTAGCCAATGCCTACACTACTTTAACCCATTCCGTCATTGCGAGGAAACGACCTGCCTGCCGGCAGGCAGGAGCGACGTGGCAATCCATCCCTTTACTATTAATTTTTGCCCCCTTAAATTATCTTTTTTTTCTCATTCAGCTTTTGTATATGAACCCCAAGAAAACTAGCGAAGTTGTTCATCTCCACGCCGCTTTTCTCCATACTACAGACTTCGCTGGAGCGATCAGCCACCACCTAAAAGCCTCTTAGGACATATAATTACATTTGAATATGGATATCTTCACCCTCTACATCTACCAGCCCTTCTTTAATATTTTGGTCGGTCTTTATTGGTTTGTGGGGCAAATTCTTCCTTCTCCCGATATGGGCATTGCCGTTATTCTTTTCGCCGTCGCCGTCCGGGTTATCCTTCTGCCAATCGATCTCATTGGAGAACAATCTGATGAAGAAAAACTTCAAATCTCTCTTAAGGTGAAAAAAGTCAGGAAAGAATTTGCTTCAGATCCTGTCCGCCAAAAAGAGGGCATCAGACAATTAATGCGCCAAAGTCCGGGAGCTATCTTTTCCGAGGTTTTTACCATCACGGTTCAAGTGTTAATTATTCTTATCCTATATCGTATTTTTACGACAGGCTTGGAAGGTGATGATATGCACCTACTTTACAAGTTTATGCCCTCGGTCCACCAGCCCATTGACCTCATTTTTCTTGGAAGATACGATCTGTCCCACACCAACAGTGCTCTCAATCTCCTTCAGTCCACCATGATCTGTTTAAGCGAAATAGTTCACCTCTACTTTGAACCTGTTAGACCCTCCAGAAAAGACTTCCTCTCTCTGGTGATCATTCTTCCCGTTGTTAGCTTCCTTATTTTTATGTTCCTTCCGGCAGGAAAAAAGGTCTTTATTATCACTTCGCTCGCCTTCGGCATCGCTCTCAAAATTATTAGACAAATTCTCTATCTTACCTACTCTTTTAGACATCAAACCCCCGAAAACATCATCCAATCTATCTCTACAGCTCCCGCACAGTCTGCTGGTGCTCCTACAAACACCCCTCCGACGGCCTAAAAAAGGTTATAATAGACCAAGTTATGGCTGATTTTGATAAATTAGTAGTCTCTTTTCTCGTCGACGAAGTCGTTGGTGGCTTCTTTATTTCCGTCCCACCCGGACACGTTGCCTGTGTTTACGATCGGGGGGCCGGAGTTCTTAAGCGTGTTTGGGGTCCAGGTCTTCATCTTAAAATTCCTTTCTGGCAAATTGCTAAGCTTTTTAATGCCCAAGTCTTGGAGTATACCATCAGGCATGGGTTTGACCTTTCTGTCAAGGAAGCGCTCGGTGATGAGCCTGTCATTGCTACCACCAAGGATAACAAGGCTATCTCTATCGAGGGCTCGATTCTCTTCAGGTTAGACAAAGCCAATGCTCCTTTACTTTGGGAGAATATTGGCGATAATTTTGTTTCCAAAGTTATTCGTCCCTATTCCAGAAGTCGCATAGCTTCTGCCTTCAGCAAGTTTGATTCCAAAGAGATCGGCTCTGAGCGATCTAAAATCGAAGGTATGCTCAAAAATGAATTAAACGAACTTTTTCATAGCAGTGCTTTAATTATTGAAAATGTTCTATTTTCTGAGGTTAAGACTGTCGCACCGGAAGCCAGCCGTTCTGGGCAAAACATTCTTTCTGCTACCCCCACTGTTTAGTTTTTTTAATATACTTAAATCATGGCCTTGCCCAAATATTCTGTATTGCAGGTTCGTCCCGCTAAAGATTCCCTAACCGGTCAAGCGGCTTTTGTTGAATTTCTTTCCTCTCTCAGGGCTGCCTTGAAAGCTAGTTTTTTTGACCGTTTACTGGGAACTTTCGATACGATTTGCCTTGAGATAGTTAATCTAAATCAAACTACCTATTTTGTTATTGCTTGTCCTGAGAAACTGGAACATTTAATCAGAGCTCAAATTGCAGCCCAGTACCCTACGGCCTTAATCACTCCCATGAAGGATTATCTATCTGACTGGCTGAATCACGGACAGGCCGCCTTTGGTCAGCTCGTCCTCACCAGCCCTTCACATCTTTCTCTAAACAACACACTGGACGATAAAGTTGATCAGATGGCCTCCATTCTTGGTAGTCTAGCAAGAATTCCTGCCGGCCAGGCTGGCATAATCCAGATATGTCTTTTTGCAGCTCCGAAGAACTGGCAAAAATCCGCCCGTTCACAGCTAGAGATAATTACACCCGCCACGGCGACCGATGCCGCCAAAAGCAAACCAAGCCCATATAAAGCTATTATCGAAAAAAAATTAATCTACCCAGCTTATTCGTGTGATATTCGTCTGGCTGCCATTACTCAAGATCAACACACTTCCGCACAGCTCCTTTCTCAACTATCCGCCGCTTTTGGGACATATGCCCTTTCAGAAGGGAACAGTTTTAAATTAAAAATACCGAAATACTCAGGATCACTCAAAAAACTCCGTCAAACGATTTCAGATCGTTCTGCCAAATACGCAAATCAATATCAATATTTAAACTATGGTGAAATTACCGCGATGTATCACTTGCCAGGGGTTTTGCTGGCACCCATCAAGGGGATAGCTTGGGGTAAAACGCTTAAGGGAGAGGCTCCAACCAATTTGCCGGTCGACGAGAATGTTCCTGATAGTGAAAGACATTTGTACAACTTTTTTGCCAAGACCGAGTACAAAAACCATTTAGCCGTTTTTGGAATGAGGAAGGGGATAGATCGTCTCCGTCACACTTACATTCTGGGAAAGTCCGGAACCGGTAAATCTACCCTCATCGGTCGTATGGCCATAAACGATATTCAACACGGAGAAGGGGTTGCCTTTGTCGATCCTCACGGTGATGCTGCCGAAGTCCTTTTGGATTATATTCCAGAGGACCGCATCGATGAAGTCGCTTATTTAGATCCCTCAGTTCCTGGAATATCTTTTTGGATGAATCCTCTCTATGTTAAAAATCCCGCTCAGGGTGAAATGGTTGCTTCCAGTATAGTCTCCATTTTTAGTAAACTTTACGGTAACTCTTGGGGACCTCGTCTAGAATATATTTTAAGGAATACCTTACTTACTCTGGTTTACAAACCGGAAACGACTCTTGCCGATGTTCCTCGCATTCTCACCAATAAAGATTTCCGGGAAAAAGAATGTCTAATCCACGTGACGGACCCTATTCTTGTAAATTTCTGGCGTGACGAATACGATAAATATTCTGAAAAGTTTCAGACTGAAGCCATTGCCCCGATCTTAAATAAAGTTGGTCAATTTGTTACCTCTCCAACAATTAGAGACATCATTAATCATCCCAAAAGTACCGTTGATTTTGAGGATATGATGAACACCGGCAAGATTATTATTCTAAATCTACCTCAAGGGAAGATAGGAGAAGATAATGCCGCTTTGCTTGGAGCTATGTTCATTTCTCAAATCCAAATTGCGGCTATGAACAGGGCTCATGTGGCCGAGGAAAAACGTCGCGATTTTTTCCTCTATGTCGATGAGTTCCAAAACTTCGCGACCTCCTCCTTTGTGAAGATTCTTTCCGAGGCCAGAAAGTACCGACTAGGATTAATCCTGGCCAATCAGTATATCGCTCAGCTTCCAGAAGAAATTCAAAATGCCATTTTTGGTAACGTCGGAACTGTTATGAGTTACGTTGTAGGCGCTTCGGACGCCGATCGTATCGTAAAAGAGTTGAATAATCTGTACACGGCTGATGAACTTGTAGGGCTAGGTAAATATCAACTGGCTATGAAAATGTCTGTCGACTCCCAAATGACACAACCTTTCTCCTCCTATGGACTGCCGCTACCTGACACCAGGACCCATCAAAAAGAAAAGGTTCTCGAAGCCACTTATGCAAAATATTATCGCAAAATAGAGCCCATGGATATGTCCCAGGTTACCGCCATCATGACCCCGGCTCCCAAGAGATATACCGAGCCTCCTTACATCCCCAAGGCACTTAGACCCCCTGACAATTCACCCGCTCCTACAACCACTACACCCGTCATTGCGAGTTTCGGTACCCCGAACCGTGGCAATCTCACTCCATCAACTTCTCCAAAGCCACCATACCAACCCCAGCTTCCCCCCACCCCGGCCTTATCCACACCCAATCCCTTCAAAATCCCTCCCTCTGGCACTCCACTTACCACTCAACCGTCATTGCGAGGAATTCCGGGCAATCTGCCCGTCCGGCAGGCGGGTCTCACTCCACCAACCGTTTCCTCAACCCCTCTCACAGAGCCTACCTTGGAAGAGCTTGACAATCTTCGCAAACAGGGTTTGCGTCCCAGTGTCGTCGGTTGTTTCTTGCATGATAAAAAAATTCTTCTGACTTATCAGAAATCGTTTAATCAATGGACTCTTCCCCAGGGGGGAGTGGACAATAAGAAGACCATCAAAGAAACCTTCTTCCAAGAAATGAGTGAAGAGGTCACCGAGGACTTTGTTAAAACATGTAGTGTGGATATTAAACTAGTCTCCGTAGATAAAATAGAATTTCCTCCAAGCAAACAAGGGCTCAGAGATATGGTTACTGATTCGGGAGAGCCTGTGGTGATGAAAGGAAAATATTATTATTTCTATACCTCAGAAGCCAAAAGCACCGACATTACCATTGGGGCGACAGAGTTTGACGATGTCAAATGGCTAAATTACGACGAAGCATATAAACTAATTAAAGAAACCAATTCCGGTGGCAGGTTGAGGATGATCACCAAACTCCTTCGTGTGCTCATGGAAAAAGGTTTTCTATCTACTAATCAACCAACCAACTATGGATCCGAACCAACTAGTAAAACTCGACCAAGACTTGATGATCAGCCCGGACGATACCCTCACGAACATCGAAGAGACAGTTCCGACCGCCCCAGTCACACCAACCCCTCAAGAGAAAGTAAGCTATACTCCACCCAAAGCCTGGGGGCAGGACGAAAACTTCTCCCCACAGAGCGTAGCGACGACCCCCTCACCAATCTTCTCGGAAACCCTCCCACCAATCGATTTCCCAGTAATCCCCCCAATCCCAGAAAATCCTCCAGTCCCGACGGTTCCGACCACACCACCAAGCCCGTCGTCCTCGTGGACAACGCCTCCGGAGACAAGCCATCAGGAGACTCCGTTCCTCCCTCCGCATACTGAAAAATCTTCATCTCCTGTTATAAAAACCTTATTTACAGGAGTAGCATTAATCCTTTTTGGCACCTTGCTCGGTGTCCTTGCTTCGCGTTTTCTTCCCATATCTCCAGATCTTTCTTCTGTTACTCCCGTACTCTCTCCTTCTCCGACTCCTCCACTCACCGAGACACCGGGAAAACCTGGTTCTTGCACAGCTATATACGAAGTTGAGACTAATACGGAGGGGATATCCGCCAAACAAAATTATTCTATGTATTGTTCGGACAAACGGTCCGAAAAAGATTGTCTTTCTATCGATGTTTACAATCAGAAAACTGATGATTTTAGCGTCCCCGATGGGTCACCTGATTGCAAATGGAGCAAACCAATAGCATCTCCTTCCTCCGTTGAAGGAAAATTTTGTGGAGGAATCGCTGGTGTAATCTGTCCCGAAAGCTACTTCTGTAAATACGATGGAAAATATCCGGACGCTAGTGGTGTTTGTTTAAAGAGGTAATTCCTTCTCTGATATTAGATCTGCAAGGCCTGGCCCTGCAGGTCCTATCGAGCCCACCCTTGAAGAGCTAGACGACTTGAGGAAACAAGGCCTTCGACCAAGTGTAGTTGGTTGTTTCTTGCATGATAAAAAATTCTTCTCACCTATCAGATAGTGGTATTCTTGAGGAATTTAACTACATCCTCGGAAAAATTGTTATACTAAAGTAGATGGAAGATCAGGGAATCACAACTTTAGAACCCGTACCTTCAGCCAGATTGAGACCTATTTTTCTAGGGTTTGTGACATTTTTTTCAGGCATTCTTGTTGGTCTCATTGTTTCTGTCTATTTACCTTTGTCTTTTTTGTCCAAAGTTATTAGACCTCAAGTTTTCGTACCTCCCACCGATGAAGTGGAAAAAAATCTCTTGCCATCGGAAGGTTTATCGATGGGTATACAAATAAATACTTGTTGTTCTTGCCCGAGGTTGGTGAGTGCTACCGTCATTGGAAAGGACGGCTGGGTTCTTTACGAAAAAGGCAAAAATTACGCCAGTCTATTACCTGAAGAGTGTAAAATGGCCGATTGTGCCCCTTGTCCGCCACTCGAGACGAAACTACTACCTTGTCAATACAATGACAAAACATACCAAGATGGAGAAATGGTTCCTGTAGACAAATGTAACACTTGTACTTGCCTCAATGGTCAGGTTGCTTGCACGCTTATGGCTTGCGAGTAACACTTCCTCTTGACAGTCTTCCCTGTTTTCGCTATAAAATAGCAATCGAGATAGTAGACTGCTACTTTTCTGCTATACTCATCCATGTCATTGCGAGTCTCGTACGCGAGCCGAAGCAATCCAGAAAATATTTATCAATTAAATATCCAAATCAAATATGGTCAACACTTTAACCGTCAAAAAATTACAACCCGCCCCCGGTTTCCTTTTGGTAGAGCCAGCCAAACAAGAGAAGAAAACCGCATCCGGCCTCTATCTTCCCGATTCCCACGAGGAAAAACCTCAATATGGTACCGTTCTCGCTGTCGGTGGAAAATTAATTAACGACCGTGGCGTAGAAATTAGTTCACCTGCAAAAGTAGGGGACACGGTTCTCTACAAAAAATGGGGCGGCAACGAAGTCGAGATCGGTGACACCGAATATCAATTCCTCAAGTTCGACGATATATTAGCAACTGTTTCTAAATAACTATGGCCAAACAAATACTTTTTGCCGAAGAAGCCCGCACCAAATTAGTGAGCGGAGTAAACAAATTAGCTAGAGCTGTCGTTACCACTCTCGGGCCAAAAGGTCGCAATGTGGCTATTGATAAAAAATGGGGAGCTCCTACCGTTCTTCATGATGGTGTTTCCGTCGCCAAAGAAGTCGAGCTTCCCGATCCATTCGAAAACATGGGAGCACAGCTCGTCAAGGAAGCCGCCAGCAAAACAAACGACATTGCGGGAGACGGAACCACCACCGCTACTCTCTTGGCTCAACAAATTGTCTTGGCCGGTATGAAAAATATCACTGCTGGTGCCAATCCAATGCAGATGAAACGGGGAATTGATAAGGCGGTAACTGCCATAGTGGCACAGCTACAAAAAATAAAAACCGATCTCTCCGAAAGTGATTGGCAATCCGTTGCCACCATCTCGGCACAAAATCCCGAAATTGGTGCCAAAATAGCCGAAGCCCTCAAGCTTGTCGGTCGTGATGGTGTCGTCACCGTCGAAGAATCAAAAGGTATGGAGTTCGAGATCGAGCACAAAGATGGTATGCAGTTCGACAAAGGCTATGCTTCTGCTTACTTCGTCACCGACCCTGCCAGTATGGAAGCGGTTATCGAAAATCCATATATTCTAATCAGCGATCAAAAAATTTCTGCCATTAGTGATCTATTACCTTTCTTGGAAAACACCATGAAAGTTAGTAAGAATATCGTCATTATCGCCGACGATATCGAAGGCGAAGCCCTGGCCACTTTAGTGGTCAATAAAATGCGTGGTACCTTCAACATTCTTGCCCTCAAGGCACCTGCCTTTGGGGATCGTCGAAAAGCACTACTACAAGATATTGCCATCCTTACTGGTGGAACTTTGATTTCCGAAGATACCGGCCGCAAACTCGACTCTGTTACCATTGAGGATCTTGGACGCGCCGATAGGGTCTGGTCCGACAAAGACAATACTCAGATTATTGGTGGCAAGGGAGACAAAAAAGCTCTCAAAGCCCGCCTCGACCAAATTCGTCATGAGCTGGAAAAATCCACCTCTGAATTTGATAAAGAGAAACTAGCAGAACGTGTTGCCAAGCTGGCAGGAGGTGTTGCCGTCATTAAGGTCGGTGCCGCCACCGAAGTAGAGCTCAACGAACTTAAGGAACGTGTCAAGGATGCCGTGGGTGCTACCAAAGCCGCTATTGATGAAGGCATCGTCCCCGGTGGTGGAGTTGCTCTTATCCGTGCTGGTCAAGCCCTGAAAAGTATTAAAGCAGATAACTCGGACGAAGAAATTGGCATCGAGATCGTCAAACAGTCTCTTTCACAGCCACTCCGCTGGTTAGCCAAAAATGCAGGCGCCGATGATGGTTGGGTAGTCAAAAAAGTCGAGAAGAACAATAATGCTGCCTATGGCTTTAACTCCCTTACCCTCGAATTTGAGGATATGCTCAAGGCCGGTATCTTGGATCCGGTAAAAGTGACCCGCTCAGCTCTCCAGAACGCCGCCTCTGTCGCCAGTATGATTCTGACCACCGAATGTCTGATCACCGACATAAAAACGGATGATGATAAAACCTCTCAAGGCGGTGGAGGAATGGAAGGTATGGGCATGTAATTCCCCGGAGTAGGGGCGGACCCCTGCGTCCGCCCGTCACGTCATTGCGCGATTCGTACTCGAACCAAAGCAATCCAGAAAAAAAGACCCCGTAAGGGGTCTTTTGGTTACTCAATGATTTTGTTGTTAGTATCTTCCTTCAATCTGGCCAAGATACTTTGAATGTTTTCAGTTCGGAGATATGCATCGTCACAGGCTTCCGAAGCTAATCTCTCGGACGCATGATCAGCGAGCAAATTTTGTTTTGCTTTTTCTGATATTCCATAGATCACTGTCGCCATCTCACCCCGTTGAGAAAGCGCGAAATCTGCCATCAGGTTCTTTGCTCGTAGAAGTAAATCTTGCGGCTTCTCACCCGGTATTCCAACAACAACTTGGACCATATTTAGTCTCCTTGTAAGAGTTCGTTTCAAAGCAATCCAGCCCATAGTTTACCATACGAATGAACATTGTCAAGATATTCACAAAAAAAATGAGTTATTCACACAACGAAAACCATTGATAAATCAATCCAAATTACTTACACAATTGTTGGAATCGTTATCTACCCTTAGCCAACGAATTCTTCGTTAGAGTCAGGTAGGCTCTAGGATTTACCGCTCGATTGTTTTTGAGAATTTCAATATGAAGATGAGGTCCTGTGGTTCTTCCGGTAAGTCCGACTTCGCCCACAGCCGTATCGGTGGTTATGCTGTCTCCTTCCTCAACAAAGATTTTTCCCATATGGGCATATCTGGTCTGCATACCATTTCCATGGTCAACGACCACCGACCTTCCGTAATCCCATCTGGAAAAACTCATCAGCACCACGGTTCCGTCTTTGAGGGGGTAGATCTTGGCTCCGAGCTCAGCTGTAATGTCCATGCCTGGATGGCCAAAGTGATATTCTTGGGACACTCCGGTAAACTCCGGCAAAACATTGACCAAAGTCTTCTTGGTTTCTATGACAATATTTTCATCAAGAGGCTGAATGTTTGCTGAAGCCATTACAGACGGGTCCCCGGGCAATACAAACATACCCGAAGCCAATGTGGTCATCGAAATGACGCCACCAAAGGCGGCCTTTATATTTCTTTTTTCGAACACCGGCCTGAAGAGTTTGGAGATGGGGTGGGATGTTCTGGTTTTGGGTAGTATTTGTATCATATACGCGGGAAAAACCCGCTTAGGCACAAAAAATGCTCGACTTCTCAAGCAGAACGGTATCATACCATATCAGACCCCCTAAAGTCAAGTTGACGTATACTCTACATATGTTTACAGTTGCAGAACTCAAGGGTAAAAACGTTCTTCTCAGAGCCGATCTGGACGTGCCCATCAAGGATGGCAGAGTAGAAAATAACTTCAGATTGGTGGCCCTCCTTCCTACCCTCAAACTATGCCTCGAAAACGCCCACCGCACCTGTCTGATAGGGCATCTGGGCCGACCAGAGAGCTTGGATCCTGCCTTTAGCCTCGCTCCCATACAAGAGGAGCTAAAAAGATTGATAAATCAAGAGATTTTATTCATTACTTCGGGTTTTTCTCCAGGGGAGTGTTGGAAGGGGGAATTCCCCCTCGCTCTGATGGAGAACTTGAGGTTCGATCCACGGGAAGAATCTATTAATAGGGAACTTGCCCACGAATTGAGTCAGGGAGCCGAAATCTATGTCTATGAGGCCTTTGCCAGTTACCGGCCTTGTACTAGCCTCCAAATAATACCCGAAATTATCCCTACACGCACCGGTCTTCAGTTTGACAGGGAAGTCTCGATCCTCCAAGGAATCCTGCGCGAACCCGCCCACCCAACCCTGCTTATAGCTTCCGGGGCCAAGCCTGACAAGCTCGAAATAATCAAGCAGATCACTCCTAAGTTCGACCGGACGCTTCTCGGCGGTAAATTTGCCTCACCCGATCATCTGACACCAGACGGTTTGGATATAAACGAAGAGGCTACTTCCCTATTCAAAAAAGCCATTTCTGAAGCAAAAACTGTCGTTCTAAACGGCCCTCTAGGTGCTTATGAGGATGGTACCCACGCCACCGCCACTAAGGCTGTCTTCCAGGCCATCAAAGATAGCTCAGCTTTGACTATCGTGGGCGGCGGCGACACAGTCTCTGCCATACCTCTCCTTGGCTTCAAATACTCCGACTTTGGCTTCGTCAGCACCGGCGGTGGTGCCATGCTCGACTTCTTGGCCCTCGGCACCCACCCCCTCCTCGAAATCATCAAATAGGGTAGCTTGTGCTACAGTTTAAATAGTTACTATTACTGCCCATATGACAAAATTTTCAATAAACGGCTTCGGTCGCATTGGACGCTCGGCCACCCGCGTCTGGCTCGCCAGCCATCTCGATGAATCAAACCTGGTTGCCATTAACACATCCGGTTCGCAAGGAGTTCACGGCTGGGCGTATCTCCTCAAGTACGATACTTCCTATGGTCCATTACCTTATGAAATTTCTGCCGAGGAAGTCCAAAAACCAGATATGGTTTCCGATGCCAACCCCCTACTCGGCTACCTAAACATCAAACACCCCCAGAAAGATCTCCGTATTCCTGTTCTTGCCCAAAGAGATCCTTCTCGTATCCCCTGGGACAAGTATGGCACCGAAATTGTTATCGAATCTACCGGGGCTTTTACTTCTCTCGAAAAAGCCATTCTTCATATCTGTGGTGGAGTTAAGATGGTCGTTCTTTCCGCTCCTGCCAAAGGGGCTGGTGTCCCCACTGCCGTCCTGGGTGTCAATGACAAAGAAATATTTCACAAAGATAGGGTCAATGTCATCTCCGTCATTAGCAACGCTTCATGTACCACCAATAGTGTTGCTCCCGTGGCCGACATTCTTCACGAAAAACTTGGTATTCTCAAGGCCATGTTAACCACCGTGCATGGCTACACCGACGATCAAAATCTTCAGGACAACTCTCATCGCGACCTTCGCCGTTCTCGCGCCGCGGCCATGAATATTGTTCCCACCAGTACCGGTGCCGCTATCGCTGCTACTCAAGCCATTCCGGAGTTAAAAGGGCTCTTTGATGGCATTTCCCTCCGTGTTCCCGTTCTTACCGGTTCCATCACCGACTTTACATTTATTACTCAACACGCCACTAGCGTTGAGGAAATAAATCAAATTTTTATCGATGCCTCCAGAACACCACGTTACCGTGGCATCTTGGCGGTGACAGACGAACCCATTGTCTCTTCCGATATTATTGGCCGGCCCGAGTCCAGCATTGTTGACATGGATATGACCCGTGTCGTCGATGGGACTATGGTTAAAGTTCTGGCTTGGTACGACAACGAATGGGGCTACGCCAACAGACTCTTGGAAGAAACCATCAAAGTCGGAAACGCTTTAAGCTAATTATTGTGAGGCCGGAGAGGGAATCGAACCCTCGCATAAGAGTTTTGCAGACTCTCGACTTTCCACTTGTCTATCCGGCCACAACTAACACGCACTATTTTAACATTTTCTGCTAAACTAAGGATATTATGAGGTCACGTCTTTTACGCACACTGCCCATCCTATTATTCTCAGTCTTTTTCGCCGGCTGTCAATTAAATCCCTTTACCAAGAAATCAGGCATTCAAATTACTTCACATCCGGACGCCAATCTGGTTATCAACGGAAAGTCAGTTAGTAAGACTCCTTTTTACGACGAAAATCTTGCTCCTGGCGCCACGACCATTCAGATGACCGCTATCGACTCAGGCCAATCTTGGGAAACAAAAGTCAATCTGGTCAGTGGCACTTTGACTACCGTTCACCGAGAATTCGGCACCACCCCAGACAAATCCCATAGCTACACTCTTTCTTTCGAAAAATTATCTAACAACAAAGACTCTTCAGTAAACATCATTAGCCTGCCAGCCAATGCCACTGTAAGCATCGATGGAAAACCTGCCGGTTTTACTCCTGTTACTGCTGACATTGCTCCCGGTCCTCACGTTTTTTCTTTCACTGCTCCAGGATATCAAGACAAAATTGTTAATGCCGCTGTTCAAACAGGGTACAGACTGGTTCTCAACTTAACCATGGCCACAATGGAAATAGTTCCCACCCCTACGCCTACCCCGATGGCCACTCCCTCGGCCACTCCTAAACCTACCGGCACTACTACCATTACACCTCTGCCCAAACAGGCAACTTCTTCAGCTGCTCTGACAAAACCATATATTGAAATTGTAAGTCCATCAATGAAGTGGGCAAGGGTTCGTGAGACACCCGGTCTTAATGGTACGGAGCTTGCCAAGGTAAATCACGGTGATATTTTCCCCTACAAAGAAACTGAGACCGTGGGTTGGTTTAATATCGAGTATCTTAAAGGTTCTTGGGGCTACGTCTCCTCCCAATACGCCAAGTTGGTTAAATAAAGTCTCGTCATTGCGAATCTCGTACTCGAGCTGTGGCAATCCACATAGATTTTCCTTATCTTGAGCTCTTGAGTTCTTTTTCTATCCCACGTAATACAGCACCCCGATCACCATAATCGCCCAAGAGATACCAGTAATCATCAAGGGCTTATCCGAAAGCAGGATTCTCTCCGGGCTTTCCCCTTCATTCTTTTCATAAATCAGCTGCAGATAACGCATAATTCCGTAAACCACAAAAGGAATTGTTATCATCATCCATTTCCATCCATTTCTCGGATACTAAAGTCCTTGGCAAAAAAGAAATGAGTTGCAAGGCTCTTCCGTCCGGCACGATCTTCGGTTGGTTAAAGGTAAACAGGGCGTATGTGATCCATGTCCCAGTGGCAAACATTGCCGTATATATGTCAAGAAGATGCTCGGTGTATCTTTTGAGAGTGGCTCTGGTATGTGACTCTTTGAAGTTCAGCAGTAGGGTCATCTCTCCTCGACGCTTTCCTACGGCTAAAAACAAAGAGGCGGCGATTACAGTCATTAGAAACCACACGTCCATGTGTGCCGATATTGTGAGGGCTCCAGCGTACACCCGAATTAGGTATCCGGAAGCGATCACTATCACATCAATAATTGGAACGGTTTTTAGATATTTTGTATAGGCAATTTGGATGCTTAGATAAACTACCCCGCTAATGAAAAGAAAATAATTTAGACTATATGCCCAAGCCAAGCCAACTATCACACCCAAGACCAAGGCCAATACTGCCACGGGCACAGGCAATTCCCCACTAGCGATCGGCCTAAGTTTCTTATATGGATGCTCTTGATCAGAGTCAATATCTAGGAGATCATTAAATAGATAGGTCGCACTACTAAAAATCGTAAATATAATAAAAGCCTGAAAAACCTTACCAAAAGCACCTTCTTGAAAAAGAAGCCCCGCAAATATCAGTGCCGCGAACAAACTTAGATTTTTGACCCACTGTCGCGGCCTGACTTCTTTGAGAAGTGCCAAGAGTATTGCCATAGCATGAAACCCAACATTAATATTACCAATCCTACCATGATGATCAGTTTACTTCTAGCCTCAACCTTGACTGCCGTCAGTCCTAAAATAGCCGTAATCAGCCAGTAAAACAAAGCAATTCGCCTTTTCCCCCAGCCCAATTTCAGTAATTTATGGTGTAGATGACTCTTATCTCCCCACACCGGGGATTTGCCCGAAAGCATTCTCTTTATGACTATATATGTGAAATCGACTAAAGGTACTCCTAGTACAACCAGGACCGTTCCTACTTTTGCTGTGGCCAAAATGGAGATCACTCCCAGAAGTAAACCGGCAAGAGATGTGGCCGAATAACCGGGCATAATTTTTTGCGGGAAGAAATGAAAAATCGTTAAACCGGCAAAAGACCCTGAAAGAGCAAAGGCGAGAGTTGCTACCGGCCATTGGGCGATATCCGCGCTGAAGCTTAGTGAAATCAGCCCCAAAGCAATCGCCGCAATAGTCACCACCCCGGAGATTTGGCCATCAACACCGGAAGACCAGTTAATTGCGTTCATCAACACCGGAATCCACAAGAGGGCAAACAGGTCGGCTAGAATCCAGATTTCGTGATACTTACCCAGGAACTCAAAACCCCAACGCCATTGTGAGAGATCGATGACTCCCCCAAAGGGATTGGATACGTATGCAATCCCGATTCCTGAGGCCACTATTATCCCCACTGCCAAAAAATTTATGGTTAGTCTCAAGTATGGATTTATTCCTTTGACATCATCCACCAAACCTGTAATTAATACCAGCAGACACGCCACCCCGATTGCAATCAAATGTTTATCCCATCTTAAAAATATTGCTAAAGTCAAAATCACCGCTACAAAGATGGGCAGACCTCCGCCTTTGGGAACCGGTTCTCTATGAATGTGCGCCGGATGGGGTGTTTTTTTGGGGTCTATCTTCCATCCCATCTTAGAAAACCAAATTACCGTTAGCGGGGTAACTACTATACTGATCAGAAAAGCCACGATGAAAGGAAAGATGGTGATAACAGGGTTTATCATAGAGCGAATATTTGTATCACTCTAAAAAAGCTAGCGGCCAACAAGCCAACCGCCAATAATGAACCAGCCATTAGAGTCGTTTCCACCGGAGCGTCTCCTTTACTAGCCCATGAGGCAAGAACTCTTGTAATTCCGATTACTACCCCCATGCCAAGCAATATTCCCGCTAGAATGAACTTGCTAATCAACTGTTGTTCACCGCCCGGTAGAGAATAAAACCAAGGTAATTGGGGGGGTAAAATCTTCCAAAACCAGGCAAGAACCGCACTCATTAACAACAATATTCCCCAATCGGTTGCCAGTATTTGTTGTGCTGCTTTGTTTGTTGTCATATTATGCCTTTTTCTCAGTAACCCGATATTCCAAATATCTTCCCATCATCAATCTTGTGTGAGCGTCAAGTCCCGGTAGTGCCGAAAAGAAAAAACCCACTACCGGCAGTAATACAAACTCAAAAGGGGCAGTCAACTTCCTCCAAACCGGTAGACCAGCCACTTTAGGCCGTGCCTTAAGATCAATTAGTACCATTGCGGCCAAACTGATTAAAGATAGTGTCAATATTGCCGAGGATACCTGAGGTAGGGTTCTTCCAATCACCGTTCTGGAAAAGGTAGAGTTTAACAGCGGGGGCATATTAGCACCCACTGTGATGATAAACCAGTTGACCGGCCACATAAAATGATCTTCGATGACCTTAAATACCCGAATAGTCTTGTCCCAAAAAGGAGCTCCGTCATCCAAAATATATTCTTTAATTATATAAGAGTCATCGCTTGCTCCCCATGCCCATCGTTTCACTTGTTCATAGGTATTTGTATAGGTACTCCAAAAGCCGTTTGCCTCAGCCGCGTCGGCAGAGACAGAAATAAATATCGGCTCCACCTCGACCTCACCCTTAGTCGCAAAATATGTCTTAAAAAATATTCGATAATCCTCCGGAATTACATCTGTATCCCAGTAGTTAATTTCGTCCATCAATTTCAAACTCAAAGTATAAGTGGAAAAATTAATTAATCTGTCCGGGCGGGAAAGCTGTGCCATGTTAATGACACTACTCATGCGATTAAACACTCTCATCGGCCAGGGAATCCTTTCAATGTTATTGTAAAAGACGATTGCCCCCTGCCAGATTTTTCGATATCTATTCGGATCGTCGAGAAACATGTATGTAATTGCCGCCAGATGGTTCGGGTGAAGTGCCACATCGCAATCAACCGAGGAGATGGTCATTTTGTCGAGCTTCCAATCAGTCCGCTTGGTTAACATTTTTTTGAACTCTTTTCCTGCCCAAGACGCGTTGCTAGACTTTCCTACCACCTCTCCAGTTAGGTTAGCCGGATGATATGTAAAAAAGAGATCGGCAAACTTACCCATAAAAGCCTTTCTAATCAACGCTTCTCTGTGATCATTTATATCATTCCCGGCCCGTTCTTCCATGGCGATAATGGGAATAATTTGTTTTGGTCCGATAGTTTGCTTTGTTAGAGCCTGCAGTGTTCTAACGAGGATCTCACCTGGTTCTTTATAGGTAGGTAACACGATTACGTGCTTAACTTCTTTCCAGTCGGCGAAGCCGATTACATCACCCATCCAGTCATATCTCTCCCACGCTTTAATCCTGTAATAAGACATTACGCCAGCCCAAGCCAGAGTTGTCGAGCGATAAAGCCAGTAAACGTTAAAAGCAATAATAAAATAAGCCACCCCAATTGGCCAAAAAATCGATCCCCAAACCGGAAAAAGTATGAAGGTCCAGCTGGTGAAACCAGGCAGGATCTCCAGAACCCGCTGACTCCCTCTAGGGTATTTTTTGATCAATTTTCTAAGGAATACAAACATTTTGTGTTTTGACTTGTGATTTCTGCCAGTTCCTGGAGGCCCAAGTTTAATTCGGAGGCTACGAACTCAGCTATTATTTTAACATTTGCCGGGGTGTTCACCGTCCCTCTCAGTGGTTCCGGGGGTAAATATGGACTGTCTGTCTCCAGTAGCAGGCGATCCCGTGGCACCCTCAGGAGGAGCTCTCGGAGGTTACCCGCCGATTTATAGGTAATATTTCCACAAAAACTGACATAGAAGCCTTTCGCTAAGATCATTTCCAGAAATTCCTGACTACCGGCAAAACAATGGAACTGTCCCCGGGGTAGTTGTCTCATTCCAAGAATCTCGTTCTTCATTTCTTCCTCGGCTCCTCTCATGTGAGTTGCTACAGGCAGATCATTTTCCACTGCCAGAGTTATTTGTCTTCTAAAAAGTTCTTTTTGTCGGTCTTTTTCTTGTTTTGTATATTCCAGACGGAAAGGATTATTCTTATCATGTCCGGTAAAAAAATCCAGGCCAATTTCTCCCACCCCCGCCACTCTCTTCGAACTCTTAATGATTTTCTCCATCTCCTCCATCGCTTTATCTAACACACCCCCGTCATTGCGAGTTTCGGTACCCCGAACCGAAGCAATCCCCGACTTTGAGTGTAGGTAGTCCTGCGAGGAGACTCCTTGTTGGTCTCCACCCAACCCATACAAAGTTTCCACTTCCTCCGGGTGTATCCCCACCAGACAATACTGTTCATATTTTTCCGCAATCTCTACTGCTTTCTTCGCATCAGTTATACTGGTCGACGGTGTGATCACTTTTCCAACACCTGCCCTCTTTGCATCCTCCAACACTTTCCCAATATCGGTGAAACGTTCATCAGTCAAATGGCAATGTGTATCAATTAACATATTTCGTCATTGCGAGTTTCGGTACTCCGAACCGTGGCAATCCAGTTCTTTGTATTCATTTTTCAATCCGTTGAAATAAGTTACCTCCGCGCTTAATTACTTCATTGCCAAATGAGATCATAAGCTTTTCTGAAGTTTCCGGCATAAAAGGCACCAAGTCCGCGGCGATCTGTCGGATGATTCTTACGAGATCAGCCAACACAAACTCCTGCTCCTCTCCTGTCAACTTCCACACTTCTCTTTGATTAATCAAAGTATCCGCAGTTTTTACATCATCCCAGATAAATTTAAGTGCTTCATCAAATCGGAAGGCCTTTAGTTTGTTTATTACCGCCTCTCTGATACCCAGTCTTTGTTCCGGAACTTTCAAATTAATTTTCTCTGCCATAGTTGCCACCCTGGCCGCCAGATTTCCGATTCCATTAGCCAAATTGTTCTGATAAGCTTCTTCAAACCTCTCAACAGTCACATCAGAGTCCTCAAAGACACTTACTTCCGCCAGCAAAAAATATCTCAAAGCATCTGTTCCGTACTTCTCCGCCCATTCAATCGGATTAATGACGTTGCCCAAACTCTTTGATATTTTTTGTCCTCCTGATGTTAAAAATCCGCCGACAAAAACTTGTTTCGATGTTGGCAAACCTGCGGACATCAGCATCGCCTGCCACATAGCGGTTTGCTGTCTCAAATTATCCTTTCCGCACACCTGAGTTCCAGGCCAAAACTCAGCGAACTTCTTCTGATCTTCCGGCCACCCCAGTGCCGAAATGTAGTTGATTAAAGCGTCGAACCAAACGTAAATAATTTGTTTGTCATCACCCGGAACATTCACTCCCCAAGGCATTTTGGTTTTTAGTCTAGAAATGCTAAAGTCCTGAAGGCCTCCCTTTACAAAAGTTTTCATCTCATTCTGCCGGAACTCTGGGATGACAAAGTCAGGTTGTGATTCATAAAGATCCAACAATCTTTGTTGATAGTTCGAAAATTTAAAGAAGTAATTCTCTTCCTCAATATTTTCTAGATCCTGGTTTGGGTGCAAGGGGCAATTGCCGTTTGTTAGCTCGGAATCAGTTTTCTCAAGTTCACATCCCACACAGTATTTAATTTTGTAAACTTTCTTGTAAATATCACCCTTTGCCTCACAAAGTTTCCAAAATTCTTGAGCCGCAGTTAGATGGTGTTCATCTGTAGTTCGGATAAAGTTGCTGTATGAAAGATTAAGGCCCGTCTTTAATCCTTGGAACTTTATCGCGTACTCATCGCAATAGCTTTTTGGGTCTTTTCCTGCTTCGAGAGCCCTCTGGTATATTTTTTGCCCATGTTCGTCGGTCCCTGTATTAAAGAACACCTCATCGCCCAACGCCTTATGCATTCTGGCAAGTACATCGGCCCTAATAATCTCCAAAGCGAATCCGATATGCGGATCGGCATTCACGTATGGAGTCGTAGTGGTGATATAAAATTTTCCCATGCCTCATTTTACCCTACTTCCCCTTTCCAAAGGACTCTCCTTGTAGTTTGAGTACTCGAAATCCTGTGGATACTCCTGCGAGGTGATTCCTTGTTGGTCACCAACAATCTCCCTCCACACCCCCCGTCATTGCGAACCCGCCGAGCGGCGGGTGTGGCAATCTATACACATTATTCCGATTTATTTAAACATCCTCTTTATCCCCCCGGTAATTTTATTCGTCCACTCGTTAGCCCACTCTTCGGCTTTGATTCTCTTGATCATCTCCTGCCAGCCGGAATTCCCCAAGTTCTCCGCCACCGTGGCAATCGTCGCCGAGCTGACCTTAATATTATTTTTGACATCCTCATAGTTTCTGCCTTTATCCAAGTAAAGTGCAATTCCTAGCCTCTTCAACACCGCCGTTCTCTCTCCCTCTGTCAGGATGTCACTCAACACCAGCTTCAGATCTTCCGGAGAATCGATCTCGGCCAATACTTGGTAGAACAAGTTGTCCAGCTGTTTCTCCAGCGTCTTATTAATGGGATTGTGTGAAAGTTGCATTTTCTGTCCTAAATATTAACCCTGCTACCGACAGGTCTTCAATTAATTAAACCACACCGCCCCCGTCATTGCGAGCGACCTGTCCACTGTGGCGGGAGCGTGGCAATCCCACTCCACTCACTCCAACTGTCATTCCGGGCTTGACCCGGAATCCATCTTCTTTCCCTTCGACTTCATCAAATATATCTCCAAAGAAATCAGCAGTCCCAAAATCAAAATTCCATTTAACATCGACCCCAGTCCCAGCACTCTCAATTCCAAAAAAGCCGTCATCCCGATAGTCCATCTCAAAGCCGCGGAGGCTGACATCAAGAGAATCGACAATAGCCAAAAAATTCCCCCCATCACTAATAGTGTCATGGGTAAATAACTACCAGGAATAATAAAGTCTCTGATTGTTTCCGGATCGACTCTCCAGATTACCAGACCTATGAAAATCCAGTTGATCACCGCAAAAAACACCAGCCAGCCATATCTTTTCTTCTGTCTATGTTTTGTTGTCTCCATATTTATTCTCTCCCAAAGGACTCTCCTTGTAGGGTGAGTGTACTCACGAAGTCCTGCGAGGTGAGTCCTTGTCGGTCCCCGCTTCACTACACTCCATTTAACCACACCAACCACTCGTCATTGCGAGGAGGTACTCCGACGTGGCAATCTCACTCCACTAGGTTAAAATGAATCCATGTCCTCCGACACCCTGATCATTATTGTTTTCCTTTTTGTCGGGCTGATCGTGGTCTATCTTCTTCTTAAGCAGAAGTTGGAGATCCAAAAAACCGACCCCACTCTCAACGCTTGGCTTAAGTCCCTCCAACAGTCCTTCGATACCACGAATCGGACCACGAATGCCTCCCTCCAGCAAAATTATCGCGAATTATTTTCCCGTCTGGATCAGGCGACCGCGGTCATCTCCGACCTGAAGAAAGAAGCCGGCGCCTTCGGCGAGGTCAGTCGCTCCATGAAAGATCTCCAGGACTATCTCAAGTCCCCCAAGCTCCGGGGCAACATCGGCGAACAAGTCCTCAAAGACCTCATCGCTCAGATGTTCCCCAAGAACAGCTTCCATCTTCAGTATCACTTCAAGACGGGCCAGATAGTTGACGCCGCCATCAAAACCCAGGCCGGTATTCTCCCTATCGACAGCAAGTTCCCCATGGAAAATTTTCAGAAGATCTACTCCGCCGCCTCGGCGACCGACAAAGCCGCCGCCCGTTCCGCCTTCATCCGCGACGTCAAAAAACACATCAAGGATATCTCCGGTAAATATATTCTCCCGGAAGAAGGCACTCTGGACTTCGCCCTCATGTACATTCCCTCCGAAAGTATTTATTACGAAATAGTTAGCGAACAAGAGCTTCTCGATCTGGCCCGTGAGTCCCGTGTCTATCCCGTCTCTCCCACTACTCTCTACGCCCATCTCCAAACCATTCTTCTTTCGCTGGAAGGCCAAAAGATCGCCGGCAAAACCTCCGAAGTGTTCACTCTGCTCCGCGCCGTCCAGAAAGACTACGAAAAGCTCAACGAAAACTTTACCTTGCTGGGCAAACACCTCACGAACGCCTACAACTCCATGAACTCCACCGGCCAAAGCATCAATCAGATCGGCAGCAAGCTCGACTCCGCCCGCGATCTAAAAGCCAACCTCCTCCCCGAAGAAAAACAGGCAAAAGAGTAATTAAGCGTGTTTGATTCGCAGATTACTTAATAAAAATATCGATATATTTCTTGTAAGTGTAAACCTTATCATATGCTTCTGACCCTGTTTTGGGTACTAGAATTCCCAGACTGACAAACCTGTTGATAGCCTTGATCGCTCCACTTCGCGAGAAACCTGTCCATTCCATAACGTTTTTGGAGGAAATAATTGGTTGTGAGTATAGTTTTTTCAAAATGACAACTCCGCTTTCGGATTCTCTTTTTGCCAATGCTTGAATTTTTTCCATCTCCAAATCTCTTAGTTTTGTAATATCTTTTGAGATTTGAATTGATTCTTTTGCGGTTTCAATTACTCCATCCAGGAAAAATTCAAGCCATGAACCAACATTGCCGTTATGATAGTCATGCAATTTCTGGTAGTATGTTTTTTGATGTTTCTTGAAATACGAAGACAAGAAAAGAACAGGGTTTTCCAGCAGTTTTCTGAAATACATCATGAGCGTAATCAGTAACCTGCCGGTTCTACCATTTCCATCCAAGAAAGGGTGAATGGTTTCGAACTGGGCGTGCATAAGTGCTATTTGAACTACCGGCAAGGTAAGCTTTTCATTTCTTATAAATGTTTCAAAATCACTTAGGGCGGTATTTAAGTCATCTGGGGATGGTGGAACAAAGGATGCATTGGCTGGTACGGTTCCTCCGATCCAATTTTGACTTCTTCTAAACTCTCCCGGATCGGCGAAGTGGGTTGATCTTGCTCCGGTCATTAGAACCGAATGAAGTTCGCGAATAAACCTTAGCGAAAGGGGGAATGTTTCCAACCTCTTGATACCGTAATGAAGAGCTTTGATATAAAAGATAATGTCATCAGCATCTGTTTGTCCTGTTGCTACGCCGGAATCGAGCTCAATCGCATCAATAAGGGTAGCCTTTGTCCCTTCAATTTGTGAAGAAGAGGTAGCATCTTTGGCCACAAACATCGATAGAAAGAAATCTACATCCGGCAAGGTATGGGTGACCCCGTCCAATTTTCCGATCAATCTTTCTGCCTCGGAAGCTTTCAGTAGTATTCCTGGGGAGATGACCAATATCCCTTTAGGGGGGTATTTATTGGGTAAAAATGAAGAATAACCTCCCTTTTGCTTGATGTATCTGCCAATTTCGACTTTCATATATAGTTAACCTACTATTAGTAGATATAGCCTATCTTAGTACTTAGTTAACATCTTGTCAAGCCCTGTTAACTAAATCTAGTATAACAGGCAAACAATTTCTAGGCCGAATATAATCATTTAGCCTCGACTCCATGAACTCCACCGGCCAAAGCATCAATCAGATCGGCAGCAAGCTCGACTCCGCCCGCGATCTAAAAGCCAACCTCCTCCCCGAAGAAAAAGAAGCCTAAAAAAACTCAACTACATTTAGGGGGCTAGAATCTTTTTAAACTGAGGCTTGGCAAGAATTGTATCGACGATCTCTTCTCTCCGGTCGTAATCATATTTGTCGTCATAGGTCGCCAGATGAAGGATCTCGTGGATGATCGTGTCCAGGAGTTCTTGGTCTCCTCCATTCTTTGGGAAACGAACATGGATTGAGCTATCATCGGTATCAAACCATCCTTCGCAAGATATTCCGTGAAGGTAGCAGGGCATAATCCCGGGGTCTTTTATATTAAGTTCTTTGAACGCCTTTTGGACATTCGCTTCATATTTTGACCACAGTTGAGTGGTTTCTTTGATTCCACTATTTTTATTTGTCGCAAAAGAGATGATCGACCTGGGTGTCGGCATGATAAAGGAACGGAGATATTTATATTCATCCAGGTGCAATAGGACATTGATTGCCTCCTTAAGCTCTTTAAGTAAAGAGTATTTTATTATTAG
>Ga0209211_10001508_pt1 | contig 43722 bp, 38 predicted proteins | sample RifGroA2_FD_183992 | JGI IMG/M metagenome (GOLD analysis project Ga0209211, IMG submission 183992) | Groundwater microbial communities from Rifle, Colorado, USA - Groundwater A2 (SPAdes) (version 2) | ecosystem: Environmental > Aquatic > Deep subsurface > Groundwater | place: Rifle, Colorado...
CTACGAGACCACGTCCAGCTTCACCCTGACGGTGAGCGCCACGGACGGCACGAACAGCGACACCGCCGCCATCACCATCAACCTCAACAACCTCAACGATACCGCCCCGCTGATCAGCAGCAACGGCGGCGGCGCCACGGCCACGATCAGCATCAACGAAGGCACCACGGCGGTGACCACCGCCGCCGCCAGCGATGCCGACGGCAGCACGCCGACCTACACAATCAGCGGCGGCAGCGACCACGCCAAGTTCACCATCGACGCCACCACCGGTGTGCTGGCTTTTGCCAGCGCCCCCGACTACGAGGCCCCCACCGACAGCGACAGCAACAACACCTACGTCGTCAATGTCACCGCCACCGATGGCACCAACACCGATGTCCAGGCCATCACGGTCACCGTGCTCAACCTCAACGACAACCCGGTTGCGCTCACCGACAGCAACGCGGGCGTCAACATCGTCGCTGAAAACGCCACCATCGGCACGACCGTCGGCATCACCGCTCTGGGCGTCGATGCCGATCCCGGCACCAGCGTCACCTACGAGCTGACCGACACGGCCGGCGACAAGTTTGCGATCAATGCCAGCACCGGTGTCGTCACCGTCAATGGCGCGCTCGACTACGAAAGCGCCACCAGCCACACCATTACGGTCAAGGCCACCAGCAGTGATGGCAGCATCACCAGCGGCAACTTCGTCATTGCCGTCAGCGACTACGACGAAATTGCTCCAGATGTTGCTATAAGCAGTATCACCACCGACTCCGGCGTCGCCGCCGACTTCCGCACCAACGATCAGAACCTCATCATCGCCGGCAGCTTCAACGCCGCCGATACCAACGTGCTCACGGTCAGCCTCGCCGGCACCACCTACACCCTGGGCAGCAGCGCCCAGCTCACCGCCGTCGGCAACGTGTGGACCCTGAATGCCACCGGCGTCACCCTGGCCGAAGGTACCTACCCGGTGGTGGCCACTGCCACCGATGTCGCCGGCAACACCGCCACCGCGACCCAGGCCGTGGTGATCGACACCAACGCCCCCGGCGCCAACGGCGACGGCACGGCGCCGGCCATCACCGGCATCAGCGACGACAGCAATATCACCACCGACTACATCACCAACAACCAGACGCTGACCTTCCACGGCACGGCGGGCGCCAATGAAGTCGTCACCGTCAAGCTCGACGGCAACACTTTGGGCACCGCCACCGCCAACGGCAGCGGCGTGTGGAGCTACGACCACACCGGCACGACGCTGGCCAACGGCACCTACAGCCTCACCGCCAGCACCACCGACGTGGCGGGCAACACCGCCACCGCGACCCAGGCCGTGGTGATCGATACCAACGCCCCCGGCGCCAACGGCGACGGCACGGCGCCGGCCATCACCAGCATCTCCACCGACAGCAACGTCATCACCGACTTCATCACCAACGATCAGACCCTGGTGTTCAACGGCACCGCCGGCGCCAGCGAAGTTGTCACCATCAAGCTCGACGGCACCACGCTGGGCACCGCCACCGCCAACGGCAGCGGCGCATGGAGCTACAACCACACCGCCACCACGCTGGCCAACGGCACCTACAGCCTCACCGCCAGCACCACCGATGTCGCCGGCAACACCGCCACCGCCACCCAGGCCGTGGTGATCGACACCAACGCCCCGACTACACCGACCGTCAACTCTCTGGTGACTATTGACCAGACGCCAACACTCACTGGTAATGCAGTTCTTGGATCGGGTGAAACACTGACCGTTTCGGTCGGTGGCATGACCTATACCGTAGGCGATGGTCATTTGAGCCTGAATGCGGCCACGGGGTCTTGGACTCTGGCGATTCCGGCCAGTCATGGCCTCGGCATTGGGCAGAGTTATGACGTCGTGGCGACGGTTCGCGATACAGCCGGCAACACGGCGACCGATGCCTCCAGCAGCGAAGTGACTGTACTGGCGCCGTTGCCGCCCGCGCCGCCACCGCCACCGGTCATCGATCAACCTGCTATCAAGGTGCAAGCGGAAACTGCCAAGCCGTCTACCGAGCAAGCCGCATCCTCCGCCAAGTCAGGCGGTTCGTCGTCTGTTTCGCTTGCCGGGGCCGAAGCGGGTACCGGTGATGTCGGTACCCGTATGGTCATCCGCGCCGTGACGCCGATCGGCTCGCAGCTGGCGGCATCCGGCCAAGGTGGTACCCCGGCAGCTGCCAAACTGGAGTCCACCGACCGGGGCTTCCCGGTCGAGCGCTTGCAGACCGACGTGGTCAGGACGGCAACGGTGCAGGATCAGCAGAAGGGCGGCGAACGCCTGTTCGTGTACAACGGTATCAAGAACATCACAACGCAAGTTGGGCAGGCGCTCGATTACCGTGTCCCCAAAGATGCCTTTGGCCACACCAACACGGGGGCCATCGTGCAGCTCGAAGCATCGATGTCCGACGGCGCGCCGTTGCCCGAATGGATGGACTTCGATCCGATCTCAGGCACATTCAGCGGGAAGCCGTCCGCCAGCACCGTCGGCAATATTGAGGTGAAGGTGACGGCTCGCGACGATCAGGGACGCGAGGTCACCGCCAACTTCAAGCTGCAGATAGAGAACCATCGCGCGCAGACACAGACGCCCGAGAAACCGGCGCCAGGATCTGGAGCGGATGCAGGCGGGCAGGAGATCGAGGGTAGTAAGCCGATCAAGCTGGCAGCCGAGAAACCGCAACCGTTGAGGCGGGGTACCATCCCGTTCTCGGATCAGCTCAAATTGTCGAAACGCGATCCGTTGGTTGAACGGATATTGTCAAGACAACAAACCGCTGCCCGCGCCACCGCAGCGCAACGCATGGTCGGATAACAATAATTTCAATTGGGGAAAGATTCGACAAATATGAGAAGTCTAATTCTGGCAATCGGTTCCGCTCTAGTGGCTACCGGCTGCGCCATCAAGCCCGTGGCGATAACGGACGAGGCCCACTTGAAGCGCGCCGTCGAGGACCAGCGACGTCTGTTCGACGACCAGGAACCCATCAAGGCGCCGCTCACGCTGCATCAGGCCATCGCCCGTGCGCTCAGGTACAACATGGACTACCGCACCCGCCTGATGGAGGAGGCATCTTCGCTGGGACAGACTGAACTGGCGAACTTCGACTTGTTGCCGCGAGTGACGGCGGCGGCCGGCTACTCGACGCGCAACAACGATTCCTTTGGCTTCGGTTATACGCCCGGCGGTACGATTTCGACGACGCCTTCGGCCGCCTCGGAACGCACCCATAATTTCGATAGCCTCACATTCTCGTGGAACGTGCTCGATTTCGGGCTTTCCTACATCCGCGCCAAGCAGCTTGCCGACCAGTCGATGATCGCCGAGGAACGTCGTCGCAAGGCCGTGCAGAACCTGATCCAGGACGTGCGCAATGCCTGGTGGCGCGTCGAAGCGGCGCAACGCCTGTTGCCCGAAACGGATGCCCTGCTTACCGAAGTGGCCCAGGCGACTGCGCGCGCCAAATTGATCGAAACGCGCAAACTGCTGCCGCCCTTGCAGATCGTGGCCTACAAGCGATCACTGCTCGACCTGGAGCAACAGATATCGATGCGCCGGCAGGATCTGGCGCAGGCGAAACTGGAACTTTCCCAGTTGCTGAATCTGCGTCCCGGTCTTGAATACGCGATCGCGACGCCGCGCATCGACGACCCGACGCCGCCGGACCTGACGGCAAATGTCGAAGTGTTGGAGCAGATCGCCGTGCAAAACCGCCCGGAACTGCGCGAGGAGGGGTACCGCGCTCGCATCACCGATCTGGAAGGCGACAAGCAGTTGCTGTCGCTGCTGCCCTCGCTCGCTTTCGATACCGGCGCCAATTTCGACTCGAACAAGTATCTGGTCAATAACCGCTGGTCGTCTGCCGGTTTGAATCTGTCGTGGAACCTGATGAAGCTGGTGTCGCTGCCGAGCCTCAAGGACGCCAGCCAGTCGGCCGCCAGGGTCGACGAGACGCGGCGTCTTGGCATGACTTCGGCGGTGTTGGCGCAGACGCGCATCGCCGCGGTGCGCTACCGCCTGCTGACGCACGAGTTCGCCATCTGGGACGAGGCCGTCAATGACGATGCCCGCATTGTCGGCTACCTCAACGCCTCCAAACAGGTCGGCCTGGAGACCGAACTCGAACTGATCCGTGCCAAAGCGCGTGGCATGATTTCAAAGATCAACCGAGACCTGATGTACGCCAACCTGCAAGGCGCCATCGGTCGCCTCTACAATTCCATAGGCATAGACAGCCTGCCGCTCGAAGCCGAGAGCCACGCGCCGGACGCGCTGGCGGCGGCGCTGGCGAAGACGATTCAGGGCTGGGAGGACGCGAGCTTTGCGCCGAAGCCGATCGGAGCACAGACGCCGGTCGCGGTGATACCGGTCGCCGGACTGGCGAAAAACGACGCCGAGGCGTTCACGAGTTCCCTGCATCGGATCTTGAGACTGTCCAAAGTCGCCACGGTCGGTCGCGGTCAGCCGGCGCCGTACCGCGTCGAGTCCGTCATCGTCCTTCAGCCGCCGGGCATTTCCGGCCAGCCGGTAACGATGAAGCTGAAACTCCTCGACGACGCGGGCGCTGTGCTATTCGAGGGCGAACAGAAAAGCACGCTGATGACCCCGGTGGGCCCCGAGCAGTGGCGCGCTCTGGGAGAAGGCGCCGGCTACCGCGTCATTAACCCGGTTCGCCAACATCTGGTCAAAACGGCTGCGGTAGCGCCCAGCCAGTTGAAGGCGCCACCCAAGCCGGCCATGGACGCGGAAAAGGTGCCATCGGCCGACGCGCTGGATAATCAGGCCGCGACACTCAAGACCGAAACCGCTACCGCAGTCGCCGAAGCCCTCAAGCGCGGCGAAAACGAATAACCCGATTGGATAATCCAAAGATGAATACTTACCTGTCCCTCATCGTTGCCGCTCTTGCCTTCTCTGTCGGCGTTGCGCATGCGCAGCAACCCGCCGCCGGCACCGTCGCCAAACCGGTCATCGCCGCAACGGCGCCGGCTCCAACTCCTGTAATTCCGGCGCCCACTGCGCCAAAGGCGGAAGCCGGCATGGAACTCTCGGCCCTGGTAACCGCTGACAATGAAGCGACGCTTTCCGCCCAGATGGCCGGCAAGATCAAGAAGATCAATTACGGCATCGGCCAGGGATTCCGCTCCGGCGCCTTCCTCGTCGAGTTCGAGTGCGCGGAATCGCAAGCCAAGCTCGATGCCCTGAATGCCGAATACCTTGGCGCTCGCGAAACCCATCTCGCAAAACTGAAGCTGCAAGGACTGGGCGCGGCCGGCGACCTCGAAGTGACCCTGGCCGCCGCCGCCGGCGAAAAGGCCAAGAGCCAGGTCAAGCAGCAGGAAGCCCAAATGGCCTACTGCAACATCGTTGCGCCATATGGCGGTCGCGTTGTGCGACTCAAGGCCAAGCAGGCCGAGAACGTCGCCCCGAACCAACCGGTGATGGAAATTGTCGCCACTGCCAAGCTGAAAGCGACGGTGCACGTACCGTCGGCGCTGGCCGTTCGCCTAAAACCCGGTTCGCCCCTGTCCATCCTCATCAAGGAAACCGGACGCAAGTATTCAGCGAAGGTTTCCAAGCTGAACGCCCGCGTGGACGGCGTTTCGCAGTCGCTCGAACTTGAAGCGGTGTTCGTCGGTAACACGGCAGGCCTGTTGCCGGGGATGATCGGGCAGGCGCTGTTCCCCGCAGAAGACACCGGCAAGCCCAATTGACTTCGCCCACTGCGGTCGACCTGCTGGCTTTCGAGGGTCGGCTGCGGACCGCCCGTTCGTCCGAGGAAATCGAGTTCCTTCTCGTCAACGAACCGTTTGCATTGCTGCACTACGATCAGGCCTTCCTCTGGAAGCCTGATGTTCTTGGGCGACCGACGCTGGCCGCCGCCTCGGGGCTGGCCGAAACCGATGCCAATGCGCCGTTTGCGCTGTGGTTTACGCGCGCCGCGAGCTATGCTATAAGCATCCTCGGGGACACACCGGTGCGCGTCCTGGACGATGCGGATTTTCCGACCGCGCTGAACGACGGCGCCGAGTGGATTCCACACCATGCGCTGGTCGTCCTGCTGAAGACTCCTGGCGGCGAGCCGCTCGGCGGACTCTGGTTCGGTCGCCCTACGCCGTTTTCCGAGGATGAGATTGCATTGGCTACCTGGCTCGGGCAGCAAAGCGCATTTGCGCTGTGGGCGTGGCGACGCGAGCAACTGGCCTTGCACAACCGGATTGCGGCGCTGGCGCCGCAGCGCTGGCGGGCGTTCTCCAGGCGAAAGAAGATGGCGCTGCTGGCATGCGTCGGCGCCATCCTGGTTGCTCCGGTGCGCTTGTCGGTGCTCGCTCCTGCCGAGGTTGTGTCGCAGAAGCCCAACCCGGTAACCGCACCGGTCGACGGCGTGGTAGCGCGAATTCTCGTCGCCCCGAACCAATCGGTACGGGCGGGAACGAAGCTGGTCGAGATCGACGACACGGCAACGCGCAACCGCCTCCTGGTGGCGCAGAAGACGCTCGATGTAGCGCGCGCCGACTTGACGCGTGCGGCGGGAAAGGCTTTCGCCGATGATGCCTCCAAGTCGGAACTCCAACTTCTCGATTCGCGCGTGCGCGAGCGCACCGCGGAGGTTGCGTACCTGACGGAACTCCTGGCTCGCCTCGCCTTGCAGGCGCCGACCGATGGCATCGCGCTCTTTGCCGATGCCGAGGAATGGCGCGGCAAGCCTGTCCAGGTCGGCGAACGCATCATGACGGTGGCCGATCCTTCCCAAGTCGTCCTGACGATTTACGTCTCTCCGGACGACGCCATTGCCCTCGATCCGGGTGCGGAAGTGAAGATGTATCTCAACATCTCGCCGCTGGCCTCGTACGATGCCATTGTTATGCAGGCATCCTACGAAACCGGCACGTCGCCCGATGGACATCCAGCGTATGTTGTCAAGGCGGCATTCACTGCGGGCGCGGTCCCGCCACGCCTCGGACTGAAGGGCACGGCAAAGATTTACGCCGAGCGGGTGCCGCTGACTTACTACCTTCTGCGCAAGCCCCTGCGGACTTTGCGTCACGCGCTCGGCATTTAGCCCGCGCTTCTCAGAACCCGCTTTCGCGAACCAGCACCGAGGCGACGTGGGCGATGCCCGCCCAGCCGATGGCCAGCCAATTGACCTGGATGCGTACAGTACCGCGTACCACCTGCGCGAACCCAGGCTCGCCGGCAGCGGTTCGAATGCGCACTCGATAAATGGTTTCGTGGGCGACGAACGTGTCCTTGGCGGACTGGATTGCGGCAATGCCGCCGCCATTAAGCGAGGCGAGCAACGGATGGGGGATGGCATGTCCGGCGGCTGGATCGATTTCCGCGACCGTTCCTTCCATAACCGGCCAGTTGGGTGCCTCGGGGTAGAAACGCACGGTCTGCCCAATAGCCACGACGCCAATCTGCCTCTCCCCGAGATAGGCATCGATATCACCGGCGCTGCTATCCACAACACGCATCAGCGGATGGCGGACGTTGATCCAGCGCCCGGCAACGAGGTCGGAAGGAACGTCGCGCACGCGTCCGTCGTGCGGCGCAACCAGTGTCAGCGCGGCAATCTCGGCCTGCGCCCCGGTTTCGTCGGCCAGCGCCTCGCCGAGTTGTTCCTCAATGACGAGCCGGCGTTCAAGCTGGGCATTACTTGCAGACGTTCGCGCGGCTTCGACGGCATAGCCCTCGCTACGCATGCGCGCCCGTACGGCGCGGCTCGACAATTCGGCTGATTCGAGGCGTACGAGCACGTCGCCGCGCCGCACTTCCTGCCCCGGCACAACCTTGACTTCGACCACGCGCGCCGAACTTGGCGGAAATATTGCCAAATCATGTGCGGCGCGAAACAGGGCGGGAGCGGAAACCTCATGGCCGACCGGCAGCAGCCACAGCAACACGGCCAGCAGCGCAAACAGGCCCGCCCACGGCGGCAGTCGCAGGCGCCAGCGCCCCTGCTCGCGACCGATTGCCATCATTTCCTTGCCAATCGGCAGCGCGACAAACCAGATGATTTCGACCGCCATGAGAAATATGCCCAACAGCTTGAAGAAAAACGTGTAGACAAGCAGGGCGATGCCAAGAAACAGCACCAGCCGATAGAGCCAGGTAGCCCACGCAAAGGCGATCATAGCGCGCCGCGCGCGCGCCGTCAGCGCAGGATCCGGGTCCGGGCTGTCGTAGCCGAAGAAGGTGGCGCGCAGTTGCCGTCGCGCCAGGGCAAAGCTGCGCTCGTGCAGGTTGGGCAGGCCGACCAGGTCGGAAAGCAGGAAGTAGCCGTCGAAACGCATGAAGGGGCTGGCGTTGATCGCCAGGGTCCACATCCAGGTGGTGGTCGCCAGCAGGAAGAATGCGCTACGCAGCACCCCGTCGGGCGTCAGCGCCCAAGCCAGTGTCGTCCATGCAGCAAGCATCATCTCCACCGCGATGCCGGCTCCCGCAACGGCGAAACGGTCGGTGCGGCGCGTCAACTTCCATGATTCGCTGGTGTCGGTATAGAGCACCGGCATCATGACCAGAAAGGCCACCCCTACCGTAGGTATGCGCAGGCCACGCCGCTTGGCGGCGAGGGCATGGCCAAGTTCGTGCAACACTTTGGCGACGCTGGCGGCCAGGGCATAGAACGCCATCCCTTCGAGACTAAAAAAATAGCCGAAAGCCGTGGTCAGCGCCTCGCTTTGCCGTGTGGCGAGAAACAGGCCGAGCAGGCCTGCAGCGAGCGTCGTCGCCAGGAAAGTTCGACCGAAAAGCCATGCCAGCGCCGGCGCCGCTCTTTCGAGCCACGCATCCGGTCGCAGCAGGGGAATACGGAAAAACAGGTAGTGGTGAAGCAACTGCTTCCACAGCGGTTGCTTGCGCGCCTGACAGCGGCGCCTAAGGGCATCGCGCCTTTCAACCGTACTGGGCGACAGCAGTTGGTGCTGCTCGAGGAAGACCACCAGCGCGGACAATTCCTCGGCACTTGGGCGCAAAGGGGTGGCCGCACCGACTTCGGCAATCAGGTCGGCGCCTATCCCACCCTCACGCCAGCGTTGCAGCAACTCGAACTCGATCCAGCCGACGTCGAAAAAACGGTTGCGCACGGGATCATGGATGCGCCAGGAGGGAACGCCGTCGCCCTGCGGCTCGCCCGGCAGCAGATGCAAATCCTGCCGCAATCCTGGCAGGACGGAAATATCGGCGGTTGGTGTCGTCGTCGCTTGTTCCATGCTTATCCTGTCACCGCCGGGCCGGTCGCGCCGTCGAACCCCAATTCCGGCAACAGCGCGAGGTCTTCGTCCGTCGCCACGCCAAGAGCGTAAATATCCAGGCCCATGTTGTGGCAGATGCCGCACACGCCTTTGAGAAATTCCTGGTTTCCGCGTGAAGCAGCCAGGCCGTTGATGAAGCTAGCATCGACCTTGACGTAGTCGAGGCCGAGGCCATGGAACTGCCCGATGCGGTCGAACTCGCGTCCGAAGTGATCCGCCCCCACGCGGCAGCCAAGCGCCTTCATGCGTTGCAAAATGTCCCGAAATCCGTCGGGAAACTGGAGAATGCCTTTCTCCGGAGCATCGATCCATAAACGCCGTGCGAAGTCCGGCACGGCGGCAACGATCGCCTCCAGACGCGCGCCGAAACCGGATGCGCCCAGCGAATCCGGCGACAGGTTCAGCGCCAGCTTGTCCGCTGCGCCGCCGAACCTGGTCATTTCGCGTGCCACGGCAAGATCGAAATCCGCCGTCAGGTGCAGACGCGCGACCTGAGGCAGGAAGCGTCCGGCGGGAAGCCATTCGCCGTCGTCGTCGAGACGCAGGCGCACGAAACATTCGCGATGCGACGACGTGCCATCGAATGCGCGCGTATCGAACGCATCCAGCCGCAACCAGCCGCAACGGAGTGCGTGCGAGAGCTTCTCGCGCCATTCCTGGCCGCCAAGCGGCCTTTCTGCGGCGCGCGGTTGCGACACAACCACGCAGCCGTTGCCATCCCCGTGTTCCGCCGAGGCCAGTGCAGCATCCAGGCGGGCCATGAGCGCACCGACTTCCTCGCCCGGCGCATAGCTGGTCGCCGCAGTTGCCGCCAATGGCTGCACCTGTTGTGGCAACGGTGGAACCAGGGCCGCGAGGCCGGCGGCTACGACCGCCGCAACGGCTTGTGGGTCGTCGACTGCGGGCAGCAGGATGGCGAAGTCGGCGCCGTTGAGACGCCCGGCGATGCCCTGTGGCGCCGAGTCTGCGGCATTTTCCGCGACCTTGGCTGCACCGCGCAGCAGTGCGTCCGCAGCAACGCGACCTGCGGCGAGATTGATGCGGGCGAGATCGCGCAGACGGAACAGCACCAGCACCCCCGCCCCAGCGCCGGTATCAACGTCGAGAACACCGCGCAATTGGTTCATGAAATAGCCACGGTTCGACAAGCGCGTCAGGTCATCGAGATTTGCCGCCATGCGCATGGTTTCGAGCCTGGCGGCTTCTTCGGCAAACATGGTCTGGACGCGCCCCACCATCCGGTTCATCGCTTCGCCAACGCTGCGCAGTTCGGGTACCGAGGGCGGCGGCACCGTCAAGTAGCGGCGATCCATGATGGCCTGCGCCTGCTCGACAATGCGCGCGAGCGGGCGGCGGATGCGCGACAGAATGCCGGCACCGAGCGCGCCAATGGCCAAGGCCGCGGCGACGAACCCGGTCAGCATGTGCTGCGCGCCAAGATAAAGATCGCGATAGGCGAACGAGGAGACGCTTTTGATCTCCACCGTGCCGAACTGCCTGAAGCCGTCGCCGATCTGGCCGTTGCCCGGCTTGGACTCGATAGGCAGCAGGGCGACGAACCAGCCCGGCGCGCCAACGTCGTCGATGCGCGCCACGCGTCCGGCGACGACAGTTCCCCGCGTGTTCGTAACGCGTATGCTCTCGTACTGACCAGTTTCGAACAACGAAACGACTTGAAGGTCCAGCGTCGCCCGATCCTTTTCCAGTTGTGACATCGAAAGCGCCAGCGCAGCCGCGTTATCCGCGTTCTTGATGGCGAGTTGCTGTTCAAGGTAGCCGCGTGCCGCCAGCATTGTCGCGGCGAAACTTCCTGCGAAGGCCAGCGCAATGCTGACAACGATGGCCAATAACAGCTGCCGGTAAAGTGACAAGTCGTGCTCCCCTATTTGGGCGTGATGACGATGGCCGCCGCGCCATAGGCGTCCGAACAACCGCGCCAGAGCGATACGTTGCGTTTTCGTCCGCTGGCCTGGCAGGGGGCTTCGGCAGCGCGAATCGAGGTGGTGGCAAAGTCGTACAAGGCCTTGCGTGCCGCAGGATCGCCACCGAAACTCCCGCCCGGAGGCGCTGGCAGCAGTGCCATGTCGCGCTCGTTATCGGCCAGGATCGCCAGCACCGATGTGCCGGGCACCAGAGGACTGCGACCGGCCTGGGGAAAAACGAAGGTTTCGCCCGAGCGGACGCGGTTGCTGCCGTCGGCTGCCGACGGATACACCAGCCGCGCCGCGCCTTCGCCGTCAGAGGCAATCAGGTAAAGGTAACCCACCGTCGCGGCGCGCACGGATATGGCCGGGCCGTCGACTCCCGCCGGAGGCCGGACACTTTCGAGCAGCACATCCTTGCGTCCGTCGCGCCCCCAGGCCAGATCATCGAACAGCTTGATGAGCGGCCCTTGGCCGCCGGCCCTGAGCATGAAAGGAACGAAGCCCTGGTTGCCGTTCAGCGTGATCTGACCGCCTTTGCCTCCGCCGCCGAGACGTCGGTCGGTCGCCCGTTGGGCGCAGACGGAAAGTTCGGCAAGGGAGACGGCACCCGAATGGTCCTGGTCCGGAATTTCCGCCAGGCTGCACCGCTGGAAGGCGGACGTGAATACCCCGCCCGTAGTCTCATCGAAAACCGTTTCGTCGGGCTTGCCGGCATGTACAACGACGAGATTGGCCGTCGGCACGGCCTGCTTGCGGACATCGGCAACGAAGTTGCGCCAGCGCGTGTTGGCGCCAACCCGACAATCGCTCCCCGCCTCGGCGGGAATGCAACGTGCGTTCAGTCCGCCGCTTCCGCGCTGCAAGGTTCCGCAGGTGTCGAAAAAGATCATGGTCTTCTCGGCCCGTTCCGCTACCGGAATCGTCAGCCCGGCCAACTCGCCATAGCCGAGCGCTTCGCCGTCGGCAGCGAGATAGACGGTCTCGCAGCCGCCGGGACGGTCGAGATCCTGCCGCCGGCTACCCAGGCCGGAAAAATATATCAAAACGCGGTCCGCCGGCGACAGGCGTAGCGCCAAGTCCGTCAGCGCCCGCCGGATGCCCTCGGCACTGGCGTCGCGGTCGTGCAAGGAAACAATATTGTCGTCCGGAACACCGGCCGCCTTTGCCACCGCGCGCGCATGCTCCCGGTCGTGCTGGGCTCCGGGTACTTTCGGCAAACCGGCGTAGTGGGCGACGGTGACAAGCAGGGCGAACCGCCCGCCGCGCAACGCTGGCGTGGCGGCCTGGGCTCGTCCTGCGAGTACGGTCAGCATGGCCAGGAAAAGACAGGCCGGAAGAAACCAATGGCATGGACGATATCCCGGTCGCAGACGGGCAGATGGATGGCAAAGCGTCATCGCGCCTTATTCGTAGTCTGGAACATGCGGTGGAAGATATCGCGAATACTAGCAGCCTGTTGTCGGCTTGGTCGCCTCATCGTCCTGCTAAAGCTCATGACAGCAAGCTCCACCCGCCGATGATGGAACGCGCGAAAACGAAGTTTCAGTGGAGGCTAACGCCGGAATCATCGGCGTTAAGCGCAACGGTCGTAACCAAGGTGAATTGGTCGTGCGCAAGCGATGAACAGGCCATCACCGCCCCGGATCGCCATACAGCGCATACGGCGCCCAGAAGGCCGGATGGGCGTAGGAGTATTCCGGCTTGCCGCGTTCGTCCAGCGCCATCCCCTTGTCGATCATTTCCAGCATGGCCTGGCGCAAGGCCTTGGCGCGGGTGAGCTTGCCATCTTTGGCGTAGCGCTCGAACACATACGTCATCAGTTCCCGTGCCGAGACGGTTTCCACCGGCCAGTGGGTGGCCAGCACGGCACGCGCGCCTGCATAGAAAAAGCCGCGACCCAGCCCCGATACGGCCTCGGCGCCGCTGCCGTCGGCCGCCGCCGTATTGCAGGCGGAAAGCACGACCAGGTCCGCGTTCATCGACAGCTTGAGGATGTCTTCGAGCTTCAGCAGGCCCTCCTCGACGCCCTTGCCCGCTTGCGGCGCCAGCGCCAGCGCCGGCTGGTCGAGGCCCGGCAAATCGCCGGGGATCAGGCCGTGGGTGGCGAAGGCGACCACGCGATGGTGCTTGATGTCCGCCTCCAGCACGTTCTTGCGATTCGCCTGAGCGCCGAAAAAAGTATGCCGCGATATGTCGGCGCCGAGCGCGGCGCCGATGGCCAGAATCTCGTCGCGCGTGTCCGGCAGCGGCAGCAGCAGCGGCGTGCCGCGCGTGGCGACGGACGCGGCGCCGCTGTTGCTCTCCTCCCACTTCGGCGCATGGCTGATGTTCAGGTTGCGGACGCTGCGTACGCGCCCGCCTCTGCTGGTGGCGCCGCCAGCCGCCGACCTGGCCGCCGGGATGCCGGTCGAATGGTTGCCTTGCGCGCCGAAATCCGGATCGCCGAAACCGATGAAGGGATCGCGCTGGTTCTTGATCGCCGGCAGGGCACGCAGGGTCACCAGCGCACTGATGGATGGAACATACGCCACCGCCACTTTGCGCGCCAGCCACGGCGTCTGGCGGAAACGGGACAGCGGCAGCCCGGCCTCGGCCTTGTCCGGCGCGACCTTCGTTGTCGGCAGCAACGAGAAGGGTATCTGCCCCAATGATTCGTTGGCCACCACCAGCAGCGTGTCGGCCTTCTCCCAAGCGCCCTGCACCGGCGCGAGCAGTTCCTGATACAGGGCCGACCCGGCTTCCATATCGAAGCGCATCTGGTCGACGCCGTCTGCGCTAGAGAGATCGACCGAATTGCGCAAACGCTTGACCATGCCGGCGACCCAGGCCGCGGTTTGCGGGCTGAAATGAAAATGCAGCGCGCCATCCGTGCCGCTGGCCCAGACATAGCTGCCGCCCGGCGTGACGTAGATCGACAGCAGCGCCTCGTTGGGCAGCAAGGCCTTGCGCGCGGTGGCCAGATCGGCCGGGCGCGGACTGACCAGCGCATCGTATTGCGGGAACTCGCGCCGGATGATCACCAGCGTCTCCGCCTGCTCCTTGCGCAGGGCGTCGATACGGCCTTCCATGGCCTCGATGACTTTCGGCAACTGCTTGTCCGGCGGTGCGGAACGCTGGCTGATCAAATTTTTATAGACCGCCTCCAGTTCATCGTCGGCGTCCTGCACTTTCCTGATTTTCGCTCCCAGTTCCGGCGTCCCGGCCGCCGCCCGCAGCGCCGAGCCGGAGATGGCCTTTTGCACGCTCTGCCAGCGCGCGACATCGGCGACGCGAAAGGCTTCGGCGGTATCCTTCTCGTTGCGCGTGCCTTTTCTGCCCACCAGCACGCCGAGATATTCGTTCAGGATATAGCGCAGGCGACCGGTGCGGGCGACACTGGTCTTCTGTTTGCCGACCACCCTGGCCGGGTCGATCAACACGGCGACGGCGCGCTCGAACTCCTTGCGCGCCTCATCGACGCGACTGGAACGGTGCAGCGCCATGGCACGGTAGGCGCGGGCTTCGGCGGTGTAGTAGTGGTCGGCGCCGAAGTTGCGAGTGTGCATGCCAAGCAGGTTGTCGCCATCGCGCAGCGCGTCGGCGATCCGCCCGACGGCGATGAAGGAGCGAATCGAGTTGAGCGTGCCTCGGGCAAAGCTTTCCTCAAGACGCGTGTCGTCCGTCAACTTGCCGCGAATGTCATCGGTCAAGGCCACGGCCTCGCCATACCGACCGACCACGGTGAGGGCGTTGACCAGGTTGATGCGGGCGTTCAGACGCATCGGGCTGCGCTCCGCAATGCCCGCCTCAACCAGGGTCTTGTCCGCCCATTCGGCCAGCACCAGGGCCTCGGCATGACGCCCGCGGTTGGTGAAGACGGCACGTAGCGTCGACAACACGCGCCCGACCAACGGCGAATTGCGGCCATCGCGCGCCAGGGATCGTTTCAGCACCTCGCGCAGCAACAGCTCCGCTTCGTCAAGCCGCTCCCCGGCGAGCAGCGTCTGGGCGAGCCCGATGCGCATCGAATCGACGCCACTTTCCGCGCGACTGACGGGCGGCGTCCACATGCCACGGCCATGGCGGGTCGGCAACAAGGCGACATCCTCCTCCGCCAGGCGCACCGCAGCCAGATTGGCTAGCTCTTCCTCTTCCAGGCGCCCCTGCCGCCGCATCAGAAAACCTCGGCTGCTCTCGATCTGTTTTGCCCAACCGGGCAGATGGAGCGCCGCCCGTTGCCGCTGGGCCAGCCGCTTGTAGATCGCCTCGGCCTTGGCGTGCGATGCCTTGGCGCGCTCGATATCGCCGAGATGAAGATAGTAGCCCGTCATCCGGCAGTGAATATGAATCGTGAAACCGTTGGGCGTACCCTTCTCGTTTTCCGCCAGAAACTCGGCAAAGCTGTCCAGCGCCGCCGTCAGGCCTCGGGTCGCCATCAGGCTGTCGGCATACTCGGATCTGACGCGCACATAACCGCCGACACCGTTGGGATTCGAGTCCCGCGCCAGCCGCGCGTATTCGAGAGACTTGGCGAGAAACTCGCCGTGACGCTCCGGTTCCTGAAGTTCTCCGGCGGCGAGCGCCTTCCTGTGCCACGCCGCCGCCAGCAGACCGGCATCCTCGGTGGCCGGCAGGGCGGCGTCCATCTCCGCCCGCAGTTTGGCGATCCGCTCCGGGTCGGGCTTGTAGCTTTGCAGCAGCAGCACCAGATCGGCAATGGTCGGCGGCGGCGGCCTGACGATGGTTACCACGGCGCGCGTGACCTCGGGCGCGGCGGATGGCATGGCCTTGGCGGGCTGTGCCCGAGCCTGCGCCACAGACGCCGCCAGCATCAACGCCATCAGCAGCTTCACCGCATTCATCATCAACTTCCCCTTACCTTGTCGTCGGCAACGTATCATTCCGAGTCGCTAGACTACCGCGTTCGACGCCCTCGTTCCACCCCCATGCGCCACCCACCAGCAATTCTGCTCATCGGCCCCACCGCCAGCGGCAAGACCGCGCTGGCGTTCGAGTTGGCGACGCGCCTGCCCTGCGACATCGTCAGCGTCGATTCGGCGCAAGTGTTTCGCGACATGGACATCGGCACCGCCAAGCCCGATGCCGAAACGCTGGCGCGCTTTCCGCACCGGCTGATCGACCTGATCACGCCGGAGGAGCGTTATTCGGCGGCGCAGTTTCGCGCCGACGCCCTGCGCGAAATGGCCGCGATCACGGCGGCGGGCCGCATTCCGCTGCTGGTGGGCGGCACCATGCTGTATGTCAAAGCGTTGCGCGACGGACTGGCCGACCTGCCGCAGGCCGACGCCGCGCTGCGCGGCCAGATCGATGCAGAAGCCGAGGCGCGCGGCTGGCCGGCGCTGCATGCCGAACTGGCGCGGCTCGATCCGGACACCGCCGCGCGCCTGAAACCGACCGACGCCCAGCGCATCCAGCGCGCCGTCGAAGTGCTGCGCCTGACGGGGCGCACGCTGGGCAGCTTCTTCGCCGAACAGAAGGACAGCATCCTGCCCTTCCGCCTCCTGACGCTGGCGCTGGTGCCGGCGGATCGCGGCGAGTTGCACCGGCGCATCGAACAGCGCTTCGACGCCATGCTGGCGGCGGGTCTGGTCGACGAAGTGGTGATGCTGCGGCAAAAATACCGGCTCGACGCCGGCCTGCCGTCGATGCGCTGCGTCGGCTACCGCCAGGTGTGGGAGATGCTCGAAGGACAACTGCCGCAGGCTGAGTTGCGTAATCGCGGCATATTCGCCACGCGCCAGTTTGCCAAGCGGCAACTGACCTGGCTGAGAAGCATGGAAGACATGAAGATTATCGATCCGCTGGCATCAGACCCGACGTCAAGCACGCTTGCCGCGGTCGACGCCCATCTGTCGATGTAAGAGTCGGCGCTGGCGGTACGGCGCCTCAGAGCACTACGGTCTGCGCCTGTCCTTCGCCGCGCGCCTCGATACGCCCAATCCGATGGACCGTCTCGCCCGCCGCGGCCAGCAGTTGCATCGCCGCGCCGGCCTCGGCCTCGGCGACGATCACCACCATGCCGATGCCACAATTAAAGACGCGGTGCATCTCGGCGTCGGCCACCTGTCCCTTTTGTTGCAGCCACTGGAACAGCGGCGGCAGCGGCCAGTTCTTCTTTTCGATGATCGCCGTCAGATTTTCAGCCAGCACCCGCGGAATGTTCTCGGTCAGCCCGCCGCCGGTGATATGCGCCATGCCCTTCACCGGCAGCGCCTGCATCAGTGCCAGCAGCGATCTGACGTAGATGCGGGTCGGCGCGATGATCGCGTCGGCCAGCGGCACGCCACCCATGTCCTGCGCCAGATCGGGCTGCGCCCGCTCCAGTATCTTGCGGATCAGCGAATAGCCGTTGGAGTGCGCACCGGAGGAGCCTAGGCCGAGCACCACATCGCCCGGCCGGATCGACTTGCCGTCGATGATCGCCGATTTTTCCACCGCGCCGACGGCGAAGCCGGCCAGGTCGTATTCGCCATCGGGGTACATGCTGGGCATTTCCGCAGTCTCGCCGCCGATCAGTGCGCAGCCAGCCAGCTCGCACCCCTTGGCAATGCCTTCGACCACCGTCGCGGCGGTGTTCACGTCGAGCCGACCGCAGGCGAAGTAGTCGAGAAAGAACAGCGGCTCGGCGCCCTGCACCAGAATGTCATTGACGCTCATCGCCACCAGATCCTGGCCGACAGTGTCGTGGCGGTTCCACTGGAACGCCAGCTTGAGCTTGGTGCCGACACCGTCGGTGCCGGACACCAGCACCGGTTCGCGATACTTCTTCGATATCTCGAACAGCGCGCCGAAGCCGCCGATGCCGGCCAGCACTTCAGGTCGCATGGTGCGTTTGGCCGCCGGCTTGATGCGTTCGACCAGCGCATCGCCGGCATCGATATCGACTCCGGCATCGCGGTAGGTGAGCGGGGATGAGGAAGAGGTGAAGGCAGTCAAGATGAAGTCCTTGAAGACTCGGGCGGAATGAGTGACAGGAGCGCGGTTTGCCGCCGGATGGGCGATAATCCTCGCTGCCAACCACAGCTAAGCCGCGAATTTTACCGGAAATGACCTCGCCCCTCGAAGCCAAGCACGCCGACCGACTGCAAGCCGCCCTGTGGATTGCCGCCGGGCTGGGGATTCTCGCCCTGTTGTATGTGCTCTCCCCCATCCTTACGCCGTTCCTGCTGGCGGGCATCTTCGCCTATATCTGCAACCCGGTGACGGACCGCATCGCGCGCTGGGGATTGCCGCGCATTCTGGCGGTGGTTCTCGTCATGCTCGGTCTGGCCGCGCTGAGCGCCGGCCTGATCCTGATCATCCTGCCGCTGCTGTATGAAGAAGCCGCCGTGCTCGCCGCGCGAGCGCCGGAGGCGCTGGCGCTGGCCAACGAGAAACTGGCGCCCTGGCTGCGGGATCACTTCGGACTTCGGCTGCGCTTCGATACCGCCTCGCTGCAGAAACTGGCCGCCGGCAACTGGGATGCCGTGCAGGCAATCCTTGAGCGTATCTTCAATTCACTCAAGATCGGCGGCGTGGCCCTGGTCGGCCTCGCCATCAACCTGATGCTGGCGCCGGTGGCGATGTTCTACCTGCTGCTCGACTGGCACAGCATGCGGGCTCGCGTGGGCGCCATCATTCCGCGCCCCTGGCATGGCAAGCTGATGCGCATGGCGAACGACATCGATGGCGTGCTCTCGCAATATCTGCGCGGCCAGATCCTGGTCATGGCGCTGCTCGCCGCGTATTACTGCGTGGCCCTGTGGCTGGCCGGCATTCCCTCCGCCCTGTCCATCGGCGTCGTCACCGGCCTGCTGATCTTCATACCCTATCTGGGTTATGCCACCGGTTTTATTCTGGCGCTGCTGGTCGCCACGCTCCAGTTTGCCGGCTGGGGACCCATCGTCGCAGTGCTGATCGTGTATGGCATCGGCCAGGTGCTGGAAGGCTTTCTGCTCACGCCATTTCTCGTCGGCGAGCGTATCGGCCTGCACCCGCTGGCGGTGATCTTCGCCTTGATGGCCTTCGGCCAGATCTTTGGCTTCTTCGGCATCCTCGCCGCGTTGCCGGCTTCGGCCGCGCTGCTGGTCGGCCTGCGCGAGGTTCGCGCGCTGTACCTCGCCAGCCGGTTCTATCAGGGTTCCTGAGTGGGCACGCTGCAACGACAATTGCTGCTCGACCTCAAGCCCGAGCAACCACCCACGCTCGGCAACTTCGTCGTCGGCGCCAATGCCGAGTTGGTGGCGCGCCTGCGCGGACTGAGCGACACCGGCAGCTTCGAGGCCCTGTACATCTGGGGACCGCCAGGCTGCGGCAGAAGCCACCTGCTTGCCGCCACCGCCGAAGCCGCACGGGAACGGCGACCCCTGGTATTTCTGCAAGGCGCGGAAACCGACATTGAACTGACGCTTGCCCCCGGCAGCCTGCTGGTGATCGACGACGTGCAGGAACTCGGCGCCGAAGCCCAGATCGCCCTGTTCCGCGCCTTCAATGCCGCGCGCTTCCTCGGTCTGGCCCTGTTGCTTGCCGGCAACCAGCCGCCGTTGCGGCTTGAACTCCGCGAGGATCTGCGCACCCGCATCGGCCAGACCCTGATCTACGAAATCCAGGCGCTGTCCGACGAGCAAAAAGCCGCTGCCCTGCGGCGCCACGCCATCGAACGCGGCATGCTGATGGATGCCGGCGTGGTGCACTACCTGCTGCGCCACGGTCGCCGCGACCTGCCTTCGCTGATGGCCATGCTCAACAGCCTGGACCGCGCCTCGCTCGAACAAAAGCGCCCGCCTACCCTGCCCCTGCTGCGCGAACTGATGCAGACCTCGCTCGACCTTGACAAGGAATCCGATCCGTCATGAATCTCGCCCTCTTCGATCTCGACAACACGCTCCTCTCCAGCGACTCGGATTTCGAGTGGGCGCAATTCCTCATCGACCAGGGCGTGCTCGACCGCGAGGTGTACGAAGCGAAGAACGTCGAGTTCTTCGAGCAGTACAAGGCCGGCACACTGGACATTCATGCCTTTCTCGATTTCCAGCTCGCGCCGCTGTCGCGCCATTCGCGCGCCGAACTCGACGCCTGGCATTTGCAGTTCATGACCACGCGCATCCGGCCCCTCATCGGCGCCGCTTCGCGCGAGCTGGTGGCGAAGCACGCCAGGAGAGGCGACCTGCTCGCCATCGTCACCGCCACCAACAGCTTCGTCACCGGACCCATCGCGCGCGAAATCGGCATCCCGCACCTGATCGCCACCATACCCGCCCAAGAGAACGGTCGCTTCACCGGCCAGCCGCGCGGCATGCCGTCCTTCCGTGAAGGCAAGATCGCGCGCGTCGAGGCCTGGCTCGAATCGCTCGGCTTGTGGCTCGACGGCTTCGAGCAAAGCTGGTTCTACAGCGACTCGCACAACGACCTGCCCTTGCTGGAAAAAGTCACGCATCCGGTGGCGGTCGACGCCGACGCCACGCTGACGCAAATCGCCACCCAGCGCGGCTGGCCGCAAATCAGCCTGCGCGGCTAGCTGGACTCCCGCGCGCGTCGCCTTCCGCCGCACGCATGGCATATCAACAGCGGAGATCGATTCGGGTATACTCCGCCCCCTGCAAACGGCTGCGGGCCACAAGCTCATCGCCGTTTTCGGAGACGTGGCCGAGTGGTCGAAGGCACGCCCCTGCTAAGGGCGCATCTGGGCAAAACCTGGATCCAGGGTTCGAATCCCTGCGTCTCCGCCAGTGAATCAACGGAAACCCGCACTGCCTGAGGCTTTGCGGGTTTTTCGTTTTCCGGCTCCCGCGCTCCTGATGACAACACCCTGCTCGCCGTCCCGCCAGCGCCGACTCCGAGAGATTTCGTCGCCGACGGGACGCCGCGCTTGCTAACCGAGCGCCTTCAACGCTGCCGCGTAGTCGGGCTCCTGCGCGATCTCCGGCACCATTTCGCTGTGAATCACCTTGTCGTTTTCGTCCAGCACCACCACCGCGCGCGCCGTGAGGCCAGCCAGCGGGCCGTCGGCCATGGCCACGCCCCAGGCCTTGAGGAACTCCGGATGACGGAAGGTGGACAGATGGGCGACGTTCTTCAGCCCTTCGAGTTCGCAAAAACGCTTGGCGGCGAAAGGCAGGTCGGCGGAAACCACCAGCACCGTGGCATTGGTCAAACCGCCGGCGGCTTCGTTGAATTTGCGCGCGGAGGTGGCGCAGGTCGGCGTGTCGAGGCTGGGCACGATATTCAGCACCTTGCGCTTGCCGGCAAAGTCCTTGAGCGAGACATCGACCAGCGCCGTGCTGGTCAGCTTGAAGTCCTGAGCTTGCGCGCCGGCAACGGGCAGATCGCCATCGACGCGAACGGGGGTACCGCGCAGAGTTACGGTCGTAGTCATGAGTCGCTCCTGTTGAGGTGGGTTGAGGGGGTCAATGAATCCGGGCCAGCCCGGGAAGCATGGCGATGGCGTTGGCCGTGGTGGCCTCGGCAATCTCCTGCACCGTGATGCCGCGCAAGTCGGCCAGCACTTGCGCCATGCGCGGCAATTGATCCGGCGTGTTGCGAGCGCCGACTTTCCACTCGGGCGGAATATCCGGCGCATCGGTTTCCAGCACGATGGCATCGAGCGGCAGCGTCGCGGCGAGTTCGCGGATGCGGCTGGCGCGCGGGAAAGTCATCGCGCCGCCAAAGCCCAGCTTGAAACCGAGCTTGATGAATTCGTCGGCTTGCTGCCGGCTGCCGTTGAAGGCATGGGCGATCCCGCCGGGCACGCGACAGTGCCGCAGTTGCTTCAATATCGGGTCGATGGCGCGGCGAACATGCAGCAGCACCGGCAAGTTCGCCTCGCGGGCGATCTGCAACTGGGCACTGAAATAGAACTCCTGTCGCGGGTCGTCGCGCGGCTCGACGAATCGATCGAGGCCGATCTCGCCGACCGCCACAGGATGCTCGCGCTGGATCGTTTCGCGCAGGGCGTCGAGGTCTTCTTCGCGGGCGTGTTCCACGTACATGGGATGAATGCCGTAGGCGGCAAAGCAGAATGGATAGTCACGGCAAACCGAGGCGACGGCGCCGAAGTTGGCCCGCTCGACCGCCGGCACCACGATCAACCCCACTCCTGCCTGCACTGCCGCATCGGCCACTGCGGCACGGTCGCCATCAAACTCGGCGGCGTCCAGATGGCAGTGGGTATCCACCAGCATGACTCACTCGACTTCGTCGATCCACGCCTGCTGTATCGCTTCGAGCTGCTTTTCGCCGCAGTGACTTTCGCTTTCCTCGAAGCCGGGCAGTTCCATAACCCAACTCATCAGGTCGACAAAATTGAGGCGCGTCGGATCGACCTCAGGGTGAGCGTCGGCAAGTGCAATGGCGACTTCAAGGCTGTCGGTCCACTTCATTTTTTGTGTCCCTCCTTGACCATGTTGATGGTGTATTTCGGAATTTCAAGCACCAGCGGAACCTGGCCGACCACGGCCTGACACGAAAGGCGCGAAGTGGGTTCCAGTCCCCAGGCCTTGTCGAGCATATCTTCCTCGCCTTCCTCCGCCTCCGCAAGCGAACCGAAACCTTTGCGCACGATGACATGGCAAGTGGTGCAGGCACACGACTTCTCACAGGCGTGTTCAATCTCGATGTCGTTGGCAAGCAGCGCATCGCAGAGCGATGTCCCCGGTTCGGCGTCGATCACCGCACCCTCCGGACACAACTCGACATGGGGAAGAACAATGATCTGGGTCATAGCGATAGCTGATCCACATTCCGACCGGCGAGCGCGCGCTGGACGCTCTGGTTCATGCGCCGCGCCGCGAATTCGTTGGTGGCGGCGCTCAAGGCTTGCATGGCTGCGTCGATGGCGCGGCGATCATCGCCGATCATCACGGTTTGCAGTTTGGTCACGGTCGCATCGATATGCGCGCGCTCCAGGGTCGACAACAGATCGGCGGATTCCAACAGCGCTGACTGGGTGGCCTCGATCAAGCGCTGGGACTCCACCTGCGCCTCGCGCAAGGCGCGGCGGAAAGCGTCATCGCTGGCGTGGCTGAAGCTTTCCTTGAGCATGCCCGCAATTTCGTCATCGGAGAGGCCGTAGGATGGCTTGACCTCGATGCGCGCCTGATGCCCGGTGGTCTGTTCGCGCGCGGTGACGGAAAGCAACCCGTCGGCATCGACCTGGAAAGTAACGCGAATCCGCGCCGCGCCCGCCACCATGGGCGGTATGCCACGCAGCTCGAAGCGCGCCAGACTGCGGCAGTCGGTGACCAGTTCGCGCTCGCCCTGGACGACATGGATCGCCATCGCCGTCTGGCCATCCTTGAAAGTAGTGAAGTCCTGCGCGCGCGCCACCGGAATCGTGGAGTTGCGCGGAATGACCTTCTCGACCAGGCCGCCCATGGTCTCCAGCCCCAGCGACAGCGGATTCACGTCGAGCAGCAGCCAGTCGTCGCCGGTGGCGCGGTTGCCCGCCAGCAGATTGGCCTGGGTCGCCGCGCCGAGCGCCACGACCTTGTCGGGATCGAGGTTGTTGAGCGGCTCCTGTTTGAACAGCTCGGCCACGGCATGCTGGATTTGCGGCATGCGCGTCGAGCCGCCCACCATCACCACGCCGCTGACATCCGCCACCGTAAGACCCGCATCGCGCAGCGCCTTCTTGCACGGCGCCAGCGCCTTCTGCACCAGCGTACGGGTGATCTCGGTAAACACTTCGGTGGTCAGCACCAGATCGACATACTCGCTGCTGCCAAGCTTGACGGTGATCGGCGCTTCGCCATGCTGGGACAGTTGCTCCTTGGCCTCGCGGGCGCGCATTTGCAGCAGCCGCGCATCGTGCGGCGAGAGCGGCATCAGCTTGGCCTGTTCGATGATCCAGCAGAAGACGCGATGATCGAAGTCGTCGCCGCCGAGAGCCGAATCGCCCCCGGTCGCCATGACCTCGAAGACACCCTTCGACAGGCGCAGGATGGAAATATCGAAGGTGCCGCCACCCAGATCGAACACGGCGTAGACGCCCTCGACCGAATTGTCCAGTCCATAGGCAATGGCGGCGGCGGTCGGTTCGTTCAGCAGGCGCAACACGTTGAGACCGGCCAGTCGCGCCGCGTCCTTGGTGGCCTGCCGCTGGGCATCGTCGAAGTACGCCGGCACGGTGATCACGGCGCCGGTCAGTTCGCCGCCCAAAGACGCCTCGGCCCGATGGCGTATGGTCTTCAGTATCTCGGCCGAAATTTCGACCGGGCTCCTGATGCCGGCGATGGTCTTGAGCTTGACCATGCCTTCGGCATCGACGAAATCGTAGGGCAAGGTTTCAATGTGGGCGATGTCATGCCGCCCGCGCCCCATGAAGCGCTTGACCGAAACAATGGTGTTCCTCGGGTCGATGGACTGCCTGGCTTCCGCGCTGTAGCCCACTTCGACGCTGCCGTCGGCGGCATAGGCGACCACCGAGGGCAGCAAGGGCCGCCCGCTGGCGTCGTTGAGCACCACGCTCATGCCGCTCCTGACGGTGGCGACCAGCGAATTGGTGGTGCCGAGGTCGATGCCGACGGCAAGACGATGTTCGTGGGGCGCGGCGGATTCTCCCGGCTCCGCAATCTGAAGAAGTGCCATATTTTTCTTTTAAGCAGTGACGGCTTCGAGCGCGTCGTCGATTTCGGTCAGCAGTTTTTCCTGAAACATCAGTTGTCGCACCAGATTGGCCGCGGCGGTGAAATCCCTGGTCACGTCGATCAGCTCGGCGAGCCGCTGGTACTCGACTTTTATTTCATTCAGCAGGTTCGAACGAACCGCCTCCAGCGCCTCTTCGTCGGCGGCGGACCGCGCTTCCATCACCGCTTCGCGCAATTCCATCTGCTTCATCAGGAATTCCACCGGCATCGCCGTGTTGCTTTCAATCTGGGGATCGTGACCGAGCAGGTGCAACAGATAGCGCGCGCGTTTGCCCGGCGACTTGAGCGTCTGAAACGCCTCATTGACCCGCGTCGCCCACTGCATCGCCAGGCGTCGATCGGAATCGCCGGCGTGGGCGTGCTTGTCGGGATGGACCTTGGCCTGAACCGCGCGGAAACACTTCTCGAGGCTTGCGAGATCGAGCGCCTGCTCACGCGGCAGACCGAACAGCGTGAAGTAATCTTCAGCGAAGTTCAGATCGAAGGTAGTCATCAGGTAGTGAAGGACTCGCCGCAGCCACAGGCATCCTTGACGTTCGGATTATTGAACTTGAAGCCCTCGTTGAGGCCCTCGCGCGCATAGTCGAGTTCGGTGCCGGCCAGGTAGGGCAGGCTCCGGGGATCGACCAGCACCTTGATGCCATGGCTGTCGAAGATGTGATCTTCCGGCTCCGCCGCATCGGCGAATTCCAGCTTGTAGGCCATGCCCGAACAGCCCGAAGTCTTGACGCCGAGACGAATGCCAATGCCCTTGCCGCGCTTGGCGATGTACCTGGCGATGTGGTCGGCGGCACGCTCGCTGAGAGTCACCGGGCTCGCGCGTTCGCTGCCCTGCCAGCTTGCGGGAGGAACCTGGGGCGTGGCGGCGGCATCGGTCGTGGTGGGGGTTGCGGTGCAGGCGGACATGTTCAAGCTCCCTGTTTCTTTCGGTAGTCGGCCACGGCGGCCTTGATCGCATCCTCGGCGAGGATGGAGCAGTGAATTTTGACCGGCGGCAACGCCAGTTCCTCGGCGATCTGGGTGTTCTTGATGTCCAGCGCCTGATCCAGCGTCTTGCCCTTGACCCATTCCGTCACCAGCGACGACGAAGCTATCGCCGAGCCGCAGCCATAGGTCTTGAACTTGGCGTCTTCGATGACGCCATCCTTGCCGACCTTGATCTGCAATTTCATCACGTCGCCGCAAGCCGGCGCGCCGACCATGCCGGTGGCGATGCCTTCATCGTCCGGATTGAAAGAACCGACGTTGCGCGGGTTCTCGTAGTGATCCAGTACTTTTTCGCTGTATGCCATGATACTACTCCTTAATGCGCTGCCCAGTGGACAGAATTGAGGTCAACGCCGTCCTTGTACATTTCCCAAAGCGGGGAAAGTTCGCGCAGTTTGCCCAGTTTTTCGTGCAGCAACTTGATGGTGAAATCGATATCCTCTTCCGTCGTGAAACGACCGAGCGTGAAGCGGATCGAGCTGTGCGCCAGTTCGTCCGAACGTCCCAGCGAGCGCAGCACATAGGACGGTTCGAGACTGGCCGAGGTGCACGCCGAGCCGCTCGACACGGCGATGTCCTTCACCGCCATGATGAGCGATTCGCCCTCGACGAAGTTGAAGCTGACATTCAGATTGTGCGGCACGCGCTGCTCGATGTCGCCATTGACATAGGTCTCCTCGATGTCGGTAAGACCCTTGAGCAGCTTGTCGCGCAGCATGCGGATGCGTTCGTTTTCGGTGGCCATTTCCACGCGAGCGAGACGGAAGCATTCGCCCATGCCGATGATCTGGTGCGTCGCCAGCGTGCCGGAACGCATGCCGCGCTCGTGGCCGCCGCCGTGCATCTGCGCTTCCAGCCGGATGCGCGGCTTGCGCCTAACGTACAGCGCGCCGACGCCCTTGGGACCGTAAGTCTTGTGCGCGCTGAAGGACATCAGGTCCACCTTCAGCCTGGAAAGATCGATCGGCATCTTGCCGGTGGCCTGCGCCGCATCGACATGAAAAATCACGCCCTTCTCGCGGCAGATTTCGCCGATCTCGGCGATGGGCTGGATCACGCCGATCTCGTTATTCACGGCCATCACCGAAGCCACCACGGTGTCGGGCCGCAGCGCCGCCTTGAACTGCTCGATGGTGATCAGGCCGTTTTCCTGAGGCACCAGATAGGTCGCCTCGAAGCCCTGGCGTTCCAGTTCCTTGACGGTATCCAGCACCGCCTTGTGCTCGGTTGAAACCGTGATGATGTGCTTGCCCTTGGTCCCGGCGTAAAAATGCGCCGCGCCCTTGATGGCCAGATTGTTGGATTCCGTCGCGCCCGAGGTCCAGATGATTTCCTTGGCGTCGGCGCCGACCAGCGCAGCGACTTCTTCGCGCGCCTCTTCCACCGCCTTTTCGGCTTCCCAGCCATAGGCGTGCGAACGCGACGCCGGGTTGCCGAAGTGCTCCGTCAGCCAGGGAATCATCTTCGCCGCGACGCGCGGATCGACCGGCGTGGTGGCGGAGTAGTCGAGGTACACCGGCAATTTCATTCCTGCTTGCATTGCAAATTTCTCCAGTTCAGCCAGTCAGGGCCGTCAAACGCTTAAAGCCCGCAATTGTAGTATTCAACGCGGTCAGAAAATCGCGCACCTGCGCCACAGTGTTGTCCGCGCCAAGGCTCACCCGCACCGCGCCGCGCGCCAGCGAAGGCGCGACCCCCATCGCCAGCAGTACGTGCGAGGGTTCCGGATTGGCGCTGGAACAGGCCGCGCCCGCCGCCACGGCAAAACCGGCGCGATCGAGTTTGCCCACCAGCGTTTCGCCATCGATGCCGGGGAAAGCGAAGTAACTGGTGTTGGGCAGGCGCTCGGCGGCGGCGCCGAATAGCGTCGCGCCCTGCTCCACCAAACCCGCTTCAAGTTCCTTGCGCAGCGCCACCATCTGCCTTGCGCGTTCGTCGAGCCGGGCCACCGCCAGTTCCGCCGCAAGGCCGAAGCCGACAATCGCCGCGACGTTTTCGGTACCGGAACGAAGACCGCGCTCATGGCCGCCGCCAGCGATCAGCGGCTGCAACTCGACGCGCTTGTCGATCACCAGCGCACCCGCGCCCTTCGGCCCGCCCAGCTTGTGCGCGGAAAGCGTCAGGGCATGTACGCCGGCACTGTTGAGCGAGCGAAAGTCCAGCGGCAACTTGCCGAAGGCCTGCACCGCATCGGTGTGAAACCACGGTCGACCCGGCTTGGCCTGGGCCGCCAGGGCGCCAATGTCCTGCACCACGCCAGTTTCGTTGTTGGCCAGCATGATGGAAACCAGTGCCGGCTTTTCTTCGAGTGCGGCCTGAAAGTCGGCGCCGACGACACGGCAATTTTCATCCACGGCAATCTCGCGCAGCCTCCAACCGGCGCGCTGCAAAGCTTTCGCCGGCTCGCGCACGCAGGGATGCTCGATGGCGGAGATATTCACCGTACCCGGCGCGAGGCACGCTGCGGCGCCCTTGATGAAAAGATTGTTGGCTTCGGAACCGCCGCTGGTAAACACCACTTCGGTCGGATGGGCGCCGACCGCATACGCCACGCGCTGTCGCGCCTCGTCGATGGCGCGCCGCGCCGCGCGACCGTACTCGTGACGGCTGGAGGCATTGCCGAACTGCGCCGCGAGATACGGCAGCATGCCTTCCAGCACGCGCGGCTGCAGCGGCGTGGTGGCGTTGTGATCGAAATAGACGGGAGCGAACATGGCGTTACACGACAGAGGTGGAATGGTCAGGCGGCAACATGCGCCTCGGACGAGCGACGCGTCGCACGGCGCAACGGACGTTCGTCCGGCGAAGCGGCAGCGATCCCGCACTTCTCCCGTTGCCGGGCCACCAACTCGGCCAGACTGACCGAACCGAGGTAATCCAGCATCTTTTCGTTGAGGCGGGTCCATAGTTCGTGAGTCATGCAGGGGTGATGATCCTCGACACAATCGCCTCTGCCGCTGCATTGCGTCGCGTCAATCGCCTCGTCAACCGCATGGATGATGTCAGCCACCGAGACCGCCTCCAGCGGTTTGGCCAAACAATAGCCGCCGCCCGGCCCGCGCACGCTGGATACCAGTTGGCTGCGCCGCAACTTGCCGAACAACTGCTCAAGATAGGAGAGAGATATCTTCTGCCGCTCGCTGATGCCGGAAAGTGTTACCGGACCGTCATGCTGGCGCAGGGCAAGATCGATCATTGCGGTTACGGCAAAACGTCCTTTGGTCGTCAGTCTCATGGCAAATACTCCATCGAATGATTCAGTTGAGAAAAGCACCAGGAGAAATACCTGAGCGCCCGTGTCAACTATATGGTATCCCTATTATCTTAGTCAACTATCTTCGACAGATAGTTCGGGTCAAACTTGTCGGCAGTGGCGACATCGTCTTCCAGCGACACCCCGGAACGTTCCATGGTCTTCAGCAGGGCCTCGATGCGCCGGTCGGTTTCCACCGCGTGATTGAGCAAACCGTGAATCGCCCGCGCCACGGGATCGTCCTCGGTGCGCGTCACGGCGTAGGCCGAGAAACCCAGTTGCCCGGCCTTGATTTCACGGTCGATCTCGCTTCGGTCTTCGACAATCCGCGCCGGAATGCCCACGGCGGTCGCTCCCGGCGGCACGTCACGCACCACCACCGCGTTCGAGCCGACCTTGGAACCGGCGCCCAGGGTAATCGGCCCCAGTACCTTGGCTCCGGCGCCGATCACCACGCCGCGCTGCAAGGTCGGATGCCGCCGGCCCTTGCTCCACGACGTACCTCCGAGCGTGACGCCGTGATAGAGCGTGCATTCGTCCTCGATCACCGCCGTCTCGCCAATCACCACGCCCATGCCATGGTCGATGAAAACCCGCCGACCGATGGTCGCGCCGGGATGAATCTCGATGCCGGTGATGCCGCGCGTGAAATGCGACAGAAACCGCGCCAGCCAGCGCAGCCGCGCACTCCACAACCAGTGCGAAACGCGATGCAGGGTCAGGGCATGAAAACCGGGATAGCAGGTCAGCACCTCCCACGTGGAACGGGCGGCGGGATCGCGTTCAAAAACGCAGGAAACATCTTCACGCAGACGGGAAAACATGGACTGATCCATTAGCACTTTCTGAAATGGTAAAAATCCCCAGCGTCGGGGTCAAGTTTTATTTTCAATTCGCGTCTCTGCGGCCTTCTCCAGCGCCGCAAAAAGCCCGCGCAGGATATTGACCTCTTCCTTTTCCGGCGCGGCGCGGGAAAACATGCGCCGCAGACGCGCAATCAATCGTTTCGGACTGGCCGGGTCGAGAAATTCGCTGGACAGCGCCGCGCGTTCGATATGCGCGATCAAACGCTCCACCTCGTCGTGGCTGGCAAGCAACCCCGCCCCTGAAATGGCCGGCGGCAGGCCGGGGTCGAGCGCCGCCAGGCGCAATTCGTAGCACATCACCTGCACCGCCGCCGCCAGGTTGAGGGAACTGAATTCGGCATTCACCGGGATCATCGCCCAGCGCCGGCACAGGGCCAGTTCATCGTTGGACAGCCCCGAGGTCTCGTTGCCGAACACCAGCGCGACCTCGCCCGCAGCCGCCTGCGCCACCAGTTCCGCCGCCCCGTCGCGCGCCCAAAGCGCCGGCACCGCCAGTTCGCGGCGACGCGCCGTCATGGCCATCGCCAGCACGGTGCCGCTCAAGGCCTCCGCCAGCGTATCGACCACCTCGGCCTGCACCAGCAGATCGGTGGCGCCGACCGCCATGGCGTCAGCCTGGGCATCGGGGAAAACCTTCGGCTTGACCAGCACCAGACGCGACAAGCCCATGGTCTTCATCGCCCGCGCCGCCGCCCCGATATTGCCGGGATGGCTCGGCTGCGAGAGGACGACGCGGATGCGATCGAGCACGGCAGTGGCGGGTAATGGCTCGGTGTTCATAGTTTAGAATTGCGCACTTCCCGCGCAACATGCGCCCCTCCGGCTTGCCCCGCCTAAAAAATCCATGCATCCCACGCTGAATATTGCCGTCAAAGCCGCGCGTCGCGCCGGCACGATCATCAACCGCGCCAGTCTGGACGTGGACAAGCTCAGAATCGACGTCAAGCAGCAGAGCGACTACGTGACGGAGGTCGACCGCGCCGCGGAAGCCGCGATCCTGGACGTGTTGCGCGATGCCTATCCGTCCTACGGAATTTTAGCAGAGGAGTCGGGGCTGGCCGGAACCAGCGCGGACAGCGAATACCAGTGGATCATCGATCCGCTCGACGGCACCACCAACTTCATCCATGGCGTGCCGCAATATGCCATCTCGATTGGTCTGGCGCACAAGGGCGTGATGACGCAAGCCGTGGTCTATGACCCCAACCGCAATGAAATATTCACCGCCAGCAAGGGCGGCGGCGCCTTCGTCAATGAAAAGCGCATCCGCGTCGCCAAGCGCGTCAAGCTCGACGAGGCGCTGATCGGCACCGGCTTTCCGTATCGCATGTTCGACCACATCGACGCCTACCTGGCAATCTTCCGCGAAGTGGCGCAACGAACCGCCGGCATGCGTCGCCCCGGCGCCGCCGCGCTCGATCTGGCCTGGGTCGCCTGCGGTCGCATGGACGGCTTCTGGGAACTCGGCCTGTCGCCCTGGGACATGGCCGCCGGCAGCCTGCTGATCACCGAAGCCGGTGGCCTGGTCGGCGACCTGGCGGGCGAAACCAACTACATGAAAACCGGCAACATCATCGGCGGCAATCCGAAGATATTTTCGCAATTGCTGAAACTCATCGCGCCGCACTTGAGCGCGAAGCTGCCCGCCTGACCCGACCTCAAGCCGACGGCGAGTGGTGCCGGAAACTCCGAAATTGAATTATTGCGGGCATGGGAATACCATAAAGACCGTAATCCCATATTTACGGAGCCCGTGAAATGAAAACCACCATCGAAATGCCCGATGACCTCTTCCGCCGGGCCAAGGCCGTTGCAGCCTTGCAAGGGTTGAGCATGAAGGACTGGCTGACGAACCTCCTGCGCCGGGAAGTCGGCGCTGGCGCCACGGCGCCGCCTGGTGATAAACAGCAGGAGATCGAAGCGTTCAACCGCGAACTTGATCGACTGTCGAAGAAAATTTCTGCGGCATGGCAGGGGCCGCAGGATGCCGTTGCCGCCGTACGCGAGCAACGCCGGGACCTCGGCGCATGATTGTCGATGCCTCTGTATGGGTCGCCAGATTTCTTGATGCCGACCGGCATCATGATGTTGCCATGGCCTGCATCACTGCCCTATTGGAACGTGAATCTCGCCTCGTCATTCCCGTATTGGCCTGGCCCGAGGTAGCCGGTGCGATTGCCCGACGCACTGGCGTTGCCGAAAACGGCCATGATGCAGTCGACATCATCCGTGGATTGCGTTGGATCGAGAGTGTCCCGATGGACCAGTCGCTGGCGCACGAAGCGGCGAAAATCGCCGGGTCCAGAAAACTGCGCGGCGCCGATGCCGTTTACGTTGCCCTCGCGTTCATGCGCCGCGAACCGCTGCTTACCCTGGACGCAGAAATGCTCGAACGCGCCCGAAGCGTGGCGGAAGTATTCACGCCTGAACAGTGGCTACAGACGCACTGACCATGCCGCAAGCCGGCTCTGCCGCCGAACTGGCGGCCCACACCCCCGTGATGCAGCAATGGCTGCGCGCCAAGGCGGAGCATGCCGACAAGCTGCTGTTTTTCCGCATGGGGGATTTCTACGAGCTGTTTTACGATGATGCCGAACTCGCGGCACGTCTGCTCGACATCACGCTGACCGCGCGCGGACAGTCGGTCGGCAAGCCGATCCCGATGGCCGGCATTCCCTACCATGCGGTCGACGGCTATCTGGCCAAGCTGGTCAAGCTCGGCGTCTCGGTGGCGATCTGCGAGCAGATCGGCGATCCGGCGCTGAGTAAAGGACCGGTGGAGCGCGCCGTGACGCGCATCGTCACGCCGGGCACGCTGACCGATGCCAACCTGCTCGACGACAAGCATGACAGCCTGCTGCTGGCGCTGACCATCGACCGCCAGCGCGCAGGCATGGCCTGGCTCAACCTCGCCAACGGCGACTTGCGCCTGCTGGAAACCACCGTCGATGCCCTGCCTGCTCATTTCGAACGCCTGCGCCCGGCCGAACTGCTGTTGCCCGACGGCCTGCGCTCGGGCCTGCCGGAAAGCCGCGCGGTCAGCCAGCATCTACCCGACTGGCATTTCGACGCGCGCGCCGCCGCGCATGCGCTGGCCGAGCACTTCGGCAGCCGCGACCTGGCCGGCTTCGGCGTGCATGACGAAGAACTGGCGCTGGCCGCCGCCGGCGCGCTCTACCGCTACGCGCAGGCGACGCAGTTGCAGGCGCTGGCGCATGTGACGCAACTCACGGTGGAGCACGAAGGCAGCTTTCTGCGCCTCGATGCCGCCACCCGGCGCAACCTGGAAATTTCCGAAACCCTGCGCGGCGAAACGTCCCCCACCCTGCTCTCGCTGCTCGACACCTGCGCCACCAGCATGGGCTCGCGCTGGCTGCGCCACTGCCTGCATCATCCGCTGACCGAGCGCGGCATTCCCCGCGCGCGCCACGAAGCCGTCGCCGCACTGATCGGCGATGCCGGCAACGGGCCGTTCGCCGATCTCGCCAAGTCGCTAACCGGCTTCGCCGACATTGACCGCATCACCGCTCGCATCGCCTTGAAGAGCGCCCGACCGCGCGACCTTTCCGCGCTGCGCGACAGCCTCGCCCGCCTCGACGGCATCCGCACAAGAGTCGGCGCTGGTGGTACGGCGACCCGGCTCGCCGAACTGGCCGACGCGCTGGCCACGCCGCATGCCTGCGTCAGCCTGCTGACCCAGGCCGTCGCGCTGGAGCCGGCGGCGCTGATTCGCGAAGGCGGCGTCATCGCGCCCGGCTACAACGCCGATCTCGACGAACTGCGGGCGATCCAGCACAACTGCGGCGCCTTCCTCATCGAACTCGAAGCCCGCGAACGGACCCGCAGCGGCATTGCCAACCTCAAGGTCGAGTTCAACAAGGTGCATGGCTTCTACATCGAGGTTACCCACGCCAACGTCGAGAAAATTCCGGATGACTATCGCCGCCGGCAGACGCTGAAGAACGCCGAGCGCTACATCACGCCCGAACTGAAGACCTTCGAGGACAAGGCGCTGTCGGCCAACGAGCGCGCGCTGGCGCTGGAAAAACAGCTCTGGGACGAGTTGCTGGCCGCGCTGATGATCCATATCCCGGTCTTGCAGCGCATCGCCCGCGCCATTGCCGAACTCGACGGCCTCGCCGCCTTTGCCGACGCCGCAGTGCGCCACGACTACCGCCAGCCGGAGTTCTGCAATGACGCCGCCATCGAGATCGAAGGCGGTCGTCATCCGGTGGTGGAAAGGCAGATCGACACGCAATCGGGCACGTTCATCGCCAACGACACGCGCCTCTCGCCAGCGCGCCGCATGCTGCTCATCACCGGCCCCAACATGGGCGGCAAATCGACCTACATGCGCCAGGCCGCGCTGATCGTCCTGCTCGCCCATTGCGGCAGCTTCGTCCCCGCCGCGCGTTGCCGGCTGGGACCGATCGACGCGATCTACACGCGCATCGGCGCCTCGGACGACCTTGCCTCGGGGCGTTCCACCTTCATGGTCGAAATGACCGAAGCGGCGGCGATCCTCAACGGCGCCACCGACCGCTCGCTGGTGCTGATGGACGAAATCGGGCGCGGCACCTCGACCTTCGACGGCGTCGCGCTGGCCTTCGCCATCGCCCGCCACCTGATCGAGAAGAACCGCGCCTGGACGCTGTTCTCCACGCATTATTTCGAGCTGACGCGAATGGCGCAGGATTACCCGGTGTGCGCCAATGTCCATCTCGACGCCGTCGAGCACGGCCACAAGATCGTCTTCCTGCATGCGGTCGAGGAAGGCCCGGCCTCGCAAAGCTATGGCGTGCAGGTCGCCGCGCTGGCCGGCATGCCGCCCGCCGTGGTGCGCGAAGCGCGCCGCCGCCTGACGCTGCTGGAAAACCGCGAGGCCGGTTCGCTGGTGCAGCCCGACCTGTTCGCCAGCGCGCCGCCGCTGCCCGAACCGCCGCATCCGGCGCTGGATGCATTGCGCGACCTCAATCCCGATGAACTCAGCCCGCGCGAAGCGCTGGAAAGACTCTACCAACTCGCCAAACTCGCGAAGTCGTGAAACGACTTGCGGCGAACGCTGCAAGCGAACGAAAAATCAGTGCAGTTCGTCTTCCGGCGGCACGGGCGCCGGAAGGACAATAATTCCTTCGTCGAGCAGATCACGGGTTTCATCCGCCGTGGCGACGCCGCGAATGGTGCGCGCCGGCGCTTCGTCGTAGTGAATGCGGCGCGCCTCTTCCGGAAACCGCTCGCCGACGTTCTCCGCCTGTCGCGCCATGGTCGCCAAAGCCCGATGCAGTTGCGCCATGACCGGCGCGGCAATCGACGCTGCGGGATTCTCCGAAATCGCGATATCGCTTGCACCGCGTTTGACATGCGGCGCCGATGGCAGTTGAGTGACCGACGCTGTCCGGCATTGCGGACAATGCACAAGATGACTCTGGCATTGACTGCGAAACGCCTCGGCCGAAGCGAACCAGCCTTCGAAGCGGTGTCCCTGATCGCAGAGAAGATTGAGAACGATCACGAGTTCGAGTGCGCGTTTGAGTTTGAGTAGCTGGTGCCCGGAACCGGACTTGAACCGGTATGGCTTGCGCCGAGGGATTTTAAGTCCCTTGTGTATACCAATTTCACCATCCGGGCCTTCGAATGCTCTCGAAGCGGGGGAACACTGGAGGCGCGACCCGGAATCGAACCGAGGTACACGGCTTTGCAGGCCGCTGCATAACCACTCTGCCATCGCGCCGCGAAGGACTTGAACTTGAAGCTAAAAGGGGGAAAGCAACAGCTTTCCCCCATGAATTTGGAGCGGGAGAAGAGTCTCGAACTCTCGACCTCAACCTTGGCAAGGTTGCGCTCTACCAACTGAGCTACTCCCGCAGAACAGCCGCGCATTATAGCGTCCGCACTTCCGCTGTCAACGACTGCGCGCCGAGATTTCCGGCCACGCTTTTCTCAAGTAATAAATCATCGACCACAGCGTCAGCAGCGCCGCAATCCACAGTGACCAGGTGCCGAGCAGATGCACGTCGAGCGGGCCGATCGGCGTGTGCCAAAGCAGCAACGGGATCGCCGTCATCTGCGCGATGGTCTTGAGTTTTCCGACCAGCGAGACCGCGACGCTTTTCGCCGCGCCGATCTTCGCCATCCACTCGCGCAACGCCGAGATCGCGATCTCGCGCCCGATGATGATGAAGGCCAGCATGACATCGGCACGCTCAAGCCGCACCAGCACAACCAGCGCCGCCGCCACCATCAGCTTGTCCGCCACCGGATCGAGGAAGGCGCCAAACGCCGAGGTCTGATTCAGCTTGCGCGCCAGCCAGCCGTCGATCCAGTCGGTGATGGCGGCAACGAGAAAGGCTGCGGTGGCAATGAAGTTCTGCTCGGCGGCAGACAGCGGCAGGTAGAACACGCCCACCACCAGCGGAATCAGGAGAATGCGCGCCCAGGTCAAAAGGTTCGGAATGTTCAGCGGCATGTCATCTCAAAGTCTTGTGTATTACTTCGGCCAGGCGCCGCGAGATGCCGTCGACACGGCACAGGTCTTCGGTCGTCGCCGCCTTTACCCCGTCCAGACCGCCGAACTGCGCCAGCAGTTTCTTGCGCCGCGCCGGGCCGACACCCGCCACGTCTTCGAGCTTCGACCGTCCGCGCACTTTGGCGCGCCGCGCCCGATGGCCGACGATGGCGAAGCGATGCGCCTCGTCGCGAATTTCCTGTATCAAGTGAAAGCCCGGATGGTCCATGCCCAATTGTAGCGGCACGTTGCGGCCATGGACGAAGAGAGTTTCCAGTCCGGGCTTTCTGTCCTCGCCTTTCGCAACACCGATGCTGGCGAGGTGATCCAACCCCAGTTCGGCGAACACTTCGCGCGCGACGCGGTGCTGGCCCTTGCCGCCGTCGATCAGGATCAGGTCGGGCGCCACCGTCTCGCCCGTGGCGACTTTCTCGTAGCGCCGCGTCAATGCCTGGCGCATCGCCGCGTAGTCGTCGCCGGGCTGTATGCCTTCGATGTTGAAGCGGCGATAGTCGCCCTTCTTCATCGCGCCATCGACGCAGACCACGCAGGACGCCACCGTGCCTTCGCCCATGGTGTGGCTGATGTCGAAGCACTCGATGCGACGCGGCGGCTCGGGCATGTCCAGCGCCTCCTGCAAGGCCGTCAGGCGTCCGCTGCTGCGCGTTTTGGCCTGCCAGCGGGCCTGCACCGCCAAGCGCGCGTTGGTCGTCGCCATCTCGACCCAGGCGCGCTCCATTTCGTTCTTCGGCGGACCGGCATTGACACCGGAAGGCAGGTCCTCGACCGGCCAGGTACTCAATATGAGTCGCGCCGGCGCCGGCTGCTCCACATAGTGCTGGGCGACAAAGGCCGCCAGCCCCTCGGCGGCTTCGGCCTCGGGCGCGGCCTGTGGAAAATAGGCGCGATCACCCAGATGCAAACCGCCGCGCACCATGGCCAGATTGACACACAGACTGCCGCGCTCGACCACCGCAGCGATGATATCGACATCGGCATCCGTGGTCGAACTGACGTACTGGCGATGCAGCACCGCTTGCAAGGCCCTGATCTGGTCGCGCAGGGCGGCGGCCTCCTCGAAACGCAAGGCCGTCGCGGCTTCCTCCATCTGCCGCGTCAAACCTTCGATGACCTCGGAGTGCCGGCCACGCAGGAAGAGTTCGGCCAGCCGCACGTCGGCGGCATAGTCCTGCTGCGACACCAGGCCGACGCACGGCGCCTTGCAGCGCTTGATCTGGTGCATCAGGCAGGGCCGCGAGCGATGGGCGAACACCGACTCCTCGCAGGTGCGCAGCAAAAATGTCTTCTGGATCAGTTGAATGCTCTCGCGCACCGCCAGGCCGTTGGGGAAAGGTCCGAAGTACCGCGATTTTTTCTCGAAGCCGCCGCGATGGTAGAACAGCCGAGGAAACTCGCCGCCGCCGTCTTTGCCGCCGATGCCGATGTAGGGATAGGACTTGTCGTCGCGAAACAGGATGTTGTATTTCGGCGCCAGCTTCTTTATCAGCGTATTTTCGAGGATCAGCGCCTCGGCCTCGGAGCGCGTCGCCGTCACCTCCATGGCGGCCACCTGTTGCAGCATCAGCGCGATGCGCGGGCTGTGGCCGGTCTTCTGAAAGTAGGATGACACACGCTTCTTCAGATTCTTCGCCTTGCCGACGTACAGGACCTTGCGCTCCACGTCGAGCATGCGATAGACGCCCGGCGCATCGGTCAGCGTCGCCAGAAATTCCCTGGAATCGAAGGTAGCGTCAGGCGTCGAGCTCGTCACGGATCTTGCGGAAGACATTCTGAAAGTCGGCGCTGGTGAGACGGCGCGTTTGGGTGTTGTAGCGGCTGCAATGGTAGCTGTCGATCAGGATGCGGCCATCGGGCAGGACATGGCGCGCGGCATGGCCGAAAGCCAGCGCCGACTGCTTCAGTCCCAGCGCCATCAGTACCGCCTTGTGCGCCACCAGCCCCAGCGCGAGGATCACCCGCACGTCCGGCGCAGTCTGCAACTCGGCGGCCAGATAGTGGTTGCAGGTCCTGATCTCGACCGGCTCCGGCTTGTTTTCCGGCGGCAGGCATTTCACCGCGTTGGTGATGCGGCAATCGGTGAGTGTCAGGTCGTCGTCGGCTGCGACCGATACCGGCTGCGAGCCGAAACCGAAGGCGTGCAGCGTTTCGTAGAGCAGGATGCCGGCAAAGTCGCCAGTGAAGGGACGTCCGGTGCGATTGGCGCCATGCATGCCGGGCGCCAGCCCGACGATCAGCAGCCGCGCCCGAGGATCGCCGAAAGGCAGCACCGGGCGACCGTGGTAGCCCGGCTGACGGCTGCGCACCTCGGCGAGGAATCCGGCGAGTCGCGGGCAGTCGGTACAACGTAGGAGTTCGTTCATTGAGCTAGGATACCGCCTCGCCATGACCAACACACCCACCCGCTGCGACATTTTCTGCACCGTCGTCGACAACTTCGGCGATGCCGGCGTGTCCTGGCGACTGGCGCGTCAGTTGGCCGGCGAATTCGGCTGGCGGGTGCGGCTGTGGATCGACGATCTGGCGCCCTTGCTGCGGATGGCGCCGAATCACGCCGACGGCCCGGTCGAGGTTCGCCTTTGGCCAAAGACGTGGCCAACCCCGTGGCTCGCCATCGACACCGCCGAAGTCGTCATCGAAGCCTTCGCCTGCGAACCGCCGCCGATCTACATCGAAGCCATGGCGATCCGCGCCCGACCGCCGGTCTGGCTCAATCTCGAATACCTCTCGGCCGAAAACTGGGTCGCCGGCTGCCACGGACTGAGTTCGCCGCATCCGCGCCTGCCGCTGCTCAAGCATTTCTTCTTTCCCGGCTTCGCCCCGAACACCGGCGGCCTGCTGCGCGAGCGCGACTATGGCGCGCGACGCCAGGCCTTCGACGAATCGGCCTTCCGCGCCGAATTCGGCCTGCCCAAAAAAGCACCGGACGAACTGACGATTTCCCTGTTCAGCTACCCGAACCCGGCGCTGCCTGAGCTGATGCAAGCCTGGGCCGCATCGCCGCAACCGATCCGCCTGCTGCTACCGGGCAGCAGCGAAGCGGCCCATAAAACAGGCAATCTGACCGTGCATCCCCTGCCCTTTCTGCCCCAGCCGCGCTACGACGAACTGCTCTGGGCCTGCGATCTGAATTTCGTCCGTGGCGAGGATTCCTTCGTCCGCGCCCAGTGGGCGGGCAAGCCCTTCGTTTGGCACATTTATCCCCAGACCGACGAGGCGCATCAAGCCAAGCTGGATGCCTTCCTGTCCATCCACCCCGCCGGACCCCGGCTCAAGGCCTTCTGGCAGGCCTGGAACGGCGCGGGAACGCCCGACTGGCCTGGATTCACCGCAAGTCTGCCCGGCCTGAAAGCCCCGCTGCGAGAATGGGCAAACACCCTCGCCGCGCGCCCCGATCTCGCCAGCAAGCTTGTGCAGTTCTGCCTTGACCGGCTAAAATAGCGGGTTCTAATTTTCGCTTCAGGAAGCACAGCCATGAAAACCGCTCAGGAACTCCGCGCCGGCAACGTCATATTGATCGGCAGCGATCCGCTTGTCGTGCAAAAGGCCGAATACAACAAAGGCGGCCGCAGCTCTGCGGTGGTCAAGTTCAAGTTCAAGAACCTGCTCTCCGGCGCCGCCTCGGAAGGCATCTACAAGGCCGACGACAAGTTCGAGCAGGTGGTGCCTGAGCGCAAGGAATGCACCTATTCCTATTTCGCCGATCCCATGTATGTCTTCATGGACGCCGAGTACAACCAGTACGAAGTCGAAGGCGAAAACATGATCGATGCGGTGAATTACCTCGAAGACGGCATGCCCGTCGAAGTGGTTTTCTACGATGAAAAACCCATCTCTGTTGAAATGCCCAACAGCGTGGTGCGCGAAGTGATCTACACGGAACCCGCCGTCAAGGGCGACACCTCCGGCAAGGTCATGAAGCCGGCCAAGATCAGCACCGGCATGACGCTCCCCGTGCCGCTGTTCGTCGAAATCGGCAACAGGATCGAAATCGACACGCGCACCGGCGAGTATCGCGCCCGCGTCATCAAGTAACCACGCTTCGGTTTTGCACAGCGACGGGCAGCCCAGGCTGCCCGTTGTCGTTTCAGGCCAGCGCCCGCTGCGCCAGCCTTACCCAGTAACGAATGCCGGTGGCGATGATCTCGTCATTGAAGTCGTAGTGCGGGCTGTGCAGCATGCAGCCGCCCTCCCCCGGCCCGTTGCCGAGCCAGACATAGCAGGCGGGCACCACGCGCGCCATGTAGGCGAAATCCTCGGCGCCCATGCTCGGCGGCAAGTGCGTCAGCACCTTGGCATCACCCACCACTTCGCGCGCCACTTCGCGAGCAATGAACGTAGGCTCGGAGGCATTGGTGGTCGGCGGATAACCGCGCTCGTAGCGCAGATCGATGCTCACCCGGTAGGTCGCCTCGATGCCGGCGCAGACACGGCGCAAGCCCGCCTCCATGGCATCCTGCAATTCACCGTTGAGCGTGCGCACGGTGCCGCCGAGCATCGCCGTCTCGGGCAAGATGTTGTCGGCATGGCCGGCATGGAAGCGCGTCACGCTGACCACCGCCGCCGCGAGCGGATCGGTGTCGCGCGACACGAGAGACTGCACCGCCTGCACCAGGGCGCTGCCGGCCAGCACCACATCCACCGCCTGATGCGGCATCGCGGCGTGGCCGCCACGACCGGTGATGATGATTTCAAAACTGTCGGTGCCCGCCATCACCGGCCCCTCGGTGACGCCGAAACTGCCCACCGGCATGCCGGGCCAGTTATGCAGGCCGAACACCCTGTCCATCGGGAAGCGCTCGAACAGGCCCTCTTCCACCATGACCCGGCCACCGCCCGCGTGCTCCTCGGCCGGCTGAAAAATGAAATACACCGTGCCGTCGAAATTGCGCAGCGTGCTCAAGGCCTCTGCCGCGCCCAGCAGCATCGCCGTGTGGCCGTCGTGGCCGCAGGCGTGCATCTTTCCCTCGTGCGTCGAATGGTGCGGAAAAGTATTCAGTTCGGCAAGCGGCAGCGCATCCATTTCGGCGCGCAGGCCGATAGCGCGCGGGCTGGCGCCCAGCGAGAGCTTCGCCACCACGCCGGTGCGGGCAACGCCGCGATGGACTTCAAGACCGAGGCCATCGAGGTACGCCGCCACCTTCTCCGAGGTGCGCTTCTCGTCGAAGGCCAGCTCGGGATGGGCGTGGATGTCGCGTCGCAGCGCGGCGATTTTCGGCGTCAGGGTCGGCAGCAGTTCGTTGATCATGGCAAGGTGACAGTATCGATTTGCCAATCCTAGCCCAAAGCGACGCATTGATCGACAAAACAGGTTTTACGGTATCGTCGCTGCTCCATGAACACGCCCCCTCGCCGCATTGCACATCTGGACATGGACGCCTTCTACGCGTCGGTCGATCTGTTGCGCTATCCCGAATTGCGCGGCCTGCCCGTGGTGATCGGCGGGCGACGGCAACACCAGCCCGAACTGCTGGCCGACGGCACTCGCCGCTTTGCCCATCTGCGCGACTATGTCGGACGCGGCGTCGTCACCACCTCCACCTACGAAGCGCGCGCGCTCGGCGTCTTCTCCGGCATGGGCGTGATGAAGGCGGCGCAGCTCGCCCCGGACGCGATCCTGCTGCCCACCGACTTCGACGCCTATCGCCATTACTCGCGCCTGTTCAAGGCCGCCGTCGCCGCCATTGCGCCGCAGATCGAAGATCGCGGCATCGATGAAATCTACATCGACCTGACGCATCTGCCCGGCGACACGCTGGCCCTCGCGCAAACCATCAAGCAGGCGGTGAAGGACGCCACGGGTCTGTCCTGCTCGATCGGCGTCAGCCCCAACAAGCTGCTGTCGAAAATCTGCTCGGACCTGGAAAAACCGGATGGCATCACCCTGCTCGACCCGAGCGACATTCCGCTGCGCATCTGGCCGTTGCGGGTGCGCAAGATCAACGGCATCGGTCCCAAGGCCGGCGAAAAACTGGCGACGCTGGGCATCGCCACCATCGCCGACCTGGCGCGCGCCGAACCAGCATTGCTGCAACAGCACTTCGGTCGCAGCTATGCCGAATGGCTGCACGAGGCGTCGCACGGCATCGACCAGCGACCAGTGGTGACCCATTCCGAACCCAAGTCGATCAGCCGCGAAACCACCTTCGAGCGCGACCTCCATCCGCGCCGCGACCGCGCCACCCTGTCCGAAGTATTCACCGCGCTGTGCACCCGCGTCGCCGGCGATCTCCAGCGCAAGGGCTACATGGGGCGCACCATCGGCATCAAGCTGCGCTTCGAGGATTTCCACACCGTGACGCGCGACCTGACGCTGCCCAGCCCCACCGCCGACCCGGTCGTCATCCGCCGCGCCGCCAGCGAGTGCCTGCGCCGCGTACCGCTGGAACAAAAGCTGCGCCTGCTCGGCGTGCGCGCCAGCGCATTATCGTCACACAATACACCGCAAGTGACGACCGAATCGCCGCAGGGCGAACTGCCGCTGACCGCGCCGGTCCGCTGACAGGGACGCCGCTCCCGAGAAACCCCGAAATTGGCAGTGTTGGGCGCTCCCTCCCCTTCAAGGGGAGGGCTGGGGAGGGGATGGGGCAAACTGGCCCTGACACACCTGCAAAACGCTCGTTTCCTCCCCCATCCCCCTCCCGGTCTCCAATCGCAAACGTCGCATGCGACCTTCCCCCTTGAAGGGGGAGGAGATGCTATTTCCTTCATTCATGCGATTGTTCTGAAAACAAACCCCGGCTCCGGCGAAATGGGTGTGAATGGGTGAAGTATTGGCGTCCATGATCCGCTCCCATGCCGTCCAGATAAGCCCGGATATCCTGAGCCTCATCGCGGGCATCGATGAATTCAAGGGGCCTGGCGCGCGCTCGGCACCCTGGCGCCGGACCGGCTTTCGGCATTGCTCCAGCACGTTGGCCACTGCTGATCCGGCTTCCATGAACTTGAATCAGGCTGCATAGCGAACGGGGACATGCTGAAAGTTGTTGTAATCCTTTACAACGCCCATCGCTGTTGTTATGATTTACAACATGCAGGCTGAAATGATCCTCGATGACCGCTACCCGCAAGGGGATCATGCATTTGTTGCCGTGCGTGTGTTCCGGGTGCCGGCCCAGGTGACCGGCAGCGCGCATGACCTGAAATACAGTCTGGCTTACGTGGTGGATGGGGTGTGCGTGCTGCGCTTCGATAACGAGGCCGGCAAGGGCGACCACTTCCACCGGGGCGAAACAGAGGCGCCGTACACTTTCATCTCGCTGGA
>Ga0209211_10001510_pt1 | contig 43683 bp, 42 predicted proteins | sample RifGroA2_FD_183992 | JGI IMG/M metagenome (GOLD analysis project Ga0209211, IMG submission 183992) | Groundwater microbial communities from Rifle, Colorado, USA - Groundwater A2 (SPAdes) (version 2) | ecosystem: Environmental > Aquatic > Deep subsurface > Groundwater | place: Rifle, Colorado...
GATCACGGGGATGCAGGCGTTGCGGAAGGCGTGCTTGATGACGACCATCCGCTCGCCGACGCCCTTGGCGCGCGCGGTCTTGATGTACTCCATGTTCATGACCTCGATCACGCCCGCGCGGACGAGCCGCATCGTGATCGGGGCGAGGAAGGCGCCGAGCGTGAAGGCGGGCATGACGAAGTGCTGCCAGGTGCCGTAGCCGGAGGCGGGCAGGGCCTTCAGGCGGACCGCGAAGACGATGATCAGCATGATGCCGAGCCAGAAGATCGGCATCGCCTGGCCCGCGACCGCGAGCGCCGTGCAGAGGTTGTCCACGAACGAGTGGCGCTGGAGCGCGGCGAGGATGCCCAGCGGCAGCGCGATCAGGAGCGCGACGCCGAGACCGGCGAGCGTGAGATAGATGGTCGGCGGCATCCGCTGGAGGACCAGGCCGAAGGCGGGCACGTCGCCGTACCACGAGTTGCCGAAGTCGCCCCGGACCGCCCGGCTCGCGAACTTCCAGTACTGGACGTAGAGGGGCTGGTCGAGCCCGAGCAACCGGCGGTAGCGCTCGAACTCCTCCTTGCCGGCGTTCTGCGGGAGCAGGAGCAGCACGGGATCGCCGACGACGTACAGGATCGCGAACGCGAGCATCGAGATGCCGATGACCACGACGACGAGCTGGACGAGCTGGCCGGCCGCGTACCCTCGCATGAGGCTAGTGTCGCGTCCGCGAAATCATGTGAACAATCGTGCGGCGGAGCCGACGGGCGCGTACGACAGGGGTCGCAGGGACCCGTTCCGGCCCCGTGGCAGCGGACCGGGCGCGACGGGATGGAGCCCAGCCGCGACGGGGCGGCGGACGCGTGCCGCGTGGTCCCGCGACCCCTGTCGTACGCGCCCGTCGGCTCCGAGCCCGCGTGGCGGCTACTTCCTCCTGGGCGTCACGATGAACATCCGGTCGATCTCGTCGCGCGGCGCCGCGTATTCCACGCGATTGCTGATGCCCCACACGCCGCGGAGCCCCCACTTGTAGATGTAGGCGGCGTCGTCGAAGAGGAGCCGCTGGGCCTTGACGTAGATCTCGGTCCGCTTCTTGGGGTCGAGCGTCGAGCGTCCCGCCTGGATCAGGTCGTCCAGCTCCTTGTTGCAGTAGTAGCTGTACGACTCCCCGCACTTGAAGACGTCGTAGAGGATCGCGTCGGCGTCGAAGACCGAGTAGTAGCCCCACGACCAGTTGAACATCGGACCCGCCTTGCCCTCCTTGACCTGCGCGACGTAGGGCCCGACGTCGCCCATCAGGTTCTGCTTCGCGACGATGCCGGCCTTCGCGAGGTCGGCCACGATCGCGTCGTTGGTCTGCTGGACCCCGGGCTCGACGATCGCCAGGCCCGTGCGGAAGCGCACCTCGAAGCCGTTCGGGTACCCGGCGGCCGCGAGGAGTTTCTTGGCGGCGGCGAGGTCCGGCTTGTAGGGCTTGAGGGACGGATCGAACCCGAACGCCATCGGGTTGACGCCGGTGGCCACGCGGTCGCCGAGACCGTTCAGCACGTACTTGATGATCGCGTCCATGTCCACGGCCATGTTGGCCGCCTGGCGCACGCGGCGGTCGGTGAAGGGGTTGGGGCCGCTGCGCGCCGCCTGGTCGAGCTGGAGCATCGCCGTGCGGAGGATCGGCGAGGTCGAGGTCCGGGCCTGGCCGGACTTGTCGATGACGTCCATCTGGTCGGGCGGCACCGCCTTGATCACGTCCACGCCCCCCGAGATCAGCTCGGCGATCTGGGTCGCGGTCTCGGGAATGATGCGGACGCGGACGTATTTGAACGCGGGCTTGGCGCCCCAGTAGTCGTCGTTGCGCACCAGCAGGTGCTCCTGCTTCCGGTTCCACCGGACGAGCTTGTAGGGCCCGGTGCCGATCGGGTTCTCCTGCATCCACTGGTGGCCTTTCTCCTTGATCACCTTGTCGGACTGCATGACCTGGGCGGTCAGCCGCTCGACGAAGAGCGGATACGGCCCGTCGGTCTTGAAGCGCACGGTGGAGTCGTCGACGATCTCGACCGACTTGATCTTGGCGTGATTGCCCCGCGCGGTGAGCTTGTTCTTGGGGTCCAGCACGCGGTCGAAGGTCGCCTTGACGGCGGCGGCCGTGAAGGGATACCCGTCGTGGAACCGGACGCCCTTGCGGAGCTTGACCTCCCACGTGGTCTCGTCGAGCGCCCTCCAGGACGTGGCGAGGTTCGGACCCACACGGCCCGTCTTGAGGTCGCGGACGGCGAGATGGTCGAAGACCTGGTAGCCGAGGATGATCGCCTCGCGCAGGACCGAGTTCGGCGGGTCCCAGCTGTCCACGTCCGACTGGAACGCGTAGACGACGGTGTCGTCCTTCGTCTGCGCCGCGGGGGCGTCCGGCAGGGCGAGGACGAGCGCGAGAAGCAGGAGCATCGCGAGGCGGCTGCGGCTCATGGCGTCCTCCATCATTGCGGTGCGGGTCCCGGGTCGACGGGCTGCCCGAAGGTGCCGCCATGATGGGGCGAAATCGCCAGGGCTGTCAAATGCTACAATCGGCGCCGTGAAGAGCGCCGTGCTCGTCACCGGAGGCGCGGGATTCATCGGCTCGCACCTCGTCGAGCGCCTGCTCGCCGAGGGCGCACGCGTGCGGGTGCTCGACAACTTCTCGACGGGCGACCGCGCGAACCTGGCCTTCGCGGCGCGCCACCGGCGGCGGCTCGAGATCGTGCGCGGCGACGTCCGTCGGCTCGACGCGGTCGTGCGCGCGGCGCGCGGCGCGCGCGTGATCTTCCACCAGGCGGCGATGCGCTCGGTGCCGCGCTCGGTCGGGGACCCGCTCGGCGCGAACGAGAACAACGTGACCGGCACGCTCAACGTGCTCGAGGCCGCGCGGCGCTGCCGCGTGCGGCGCGTCGTCTACGCCTCGTCGTCCTCGGTGTACGGCGCGCGGCCGGACCTGCCCAAGCGCGAGGAGCAGCCGCCGGCGCCGGTCTCCCCGTACGCGGTGTCGAAGGTCGCGGGCGAGCAGTACGCCCGGGTCTGGGCGCAGCTCTACGGCGTCGAGACGGTCGGGCTCCGCTACTTCAACGTCTTCGGCCCGCGGCAGGACCCGAAGTCGGAGTACGCCGCGGTGATCCCGCGCTTCATCCTGTGGGCGCTCCGCGGCCGGCCGCTCGAGGTCCACGGCGACGGCACCCAGTCGCGTGACTTCACGTACATCGACAACGTCGTCGAGGCCAACCTGCTCGCGGCGCGGGCGCCCGACGCGGCGGGCGAGGTGTTCAACGTCGGCTGCGGCGAGCGGGTGACGCTCCTGGCGATCATCGCGACGCTCGAGGCGATCCTCGGCCGGGCGCTGGCGCGGCGCCACACGCCGCCGCGCGCGGGCGACGTGCCGCACACGCTCGCCGACGTGTCGAAGGCCAAGCGGCTCCTCGCGTACGCGCCGCTCGTGGGCTTCGACGAGGGCTTCCACCGCACCGTGGACCACTTCCGGGAGGCGCTGACGCGCAAGGGGAGGGCGGGCTGATGCGCCGAACGGCCGTCGTCGTGTGGTGCGCGATGGTCGTGGCTTCCCTCGCGGCGGGGCCCGCCGCCGCCCAGGCGCCCCGAAGCCTCGTGGTCCAGACGAGCGCCGAGCCGCCCGGGCTCGACCTCACCGCGAGCCCCGCGTCCGCGATCGCGGCGGTCGTGCACTACAACATCCAGGAGACCCTGGTGAAGATCGACCGCCAGGGTCGGCTCGTGCCGTGGCTCGCCGAGCGCTGGCACACCGCCGACAACCGGAACTACACGTTCTTCCTCAAGCGCGGCGTCCGCTTCCACAACGGGCGCGAGATGAAGGCGGCGGACGTCCGGTTCGTGTTCCAGCGCGCGATGAACCCCGAGACGAAGCACCCGCACCCGAAGCACTACGCGAGCATCCGCGACATCATCGTCACGGACGACTACACGGTCACCTTCGCGCTCAGGGACGTCGACGCCTCGTTCCTGCTGAACCTCGCGCGCCAGGGCTCGGTCATCTACCCGCGCGAGGCGGTGGGCACGTTCAAGAGCGAGCCGATCGGCACGGGCCCGTTCACGCTCGCGCAGTGGGTGCGCGGCGACCGGATCGTGCTCGCGCGGAACCCCGACTACCACGTCCCGGGGCTGCCGAAGCTCGACCGGGTCACGTACCGCTTCATCGCCGACCCGAACGCGGTGCTCGCCGCGCTCAAGGCCGGCGACATCGACGCCTCGATGTTCGGCCTCGGGCCGGAGCACGTCGGGGAGCTGCAGAAGGACCCGCGGTTCAGGGTGATCGTCGGCGACACGACCAACGACGTGATCCTCGCGATGAACAACTCCCGCAAGCCCTTCACGGACGTGCGCGTGCGTCGCGCGCTCACCCACGCCAGCGACAAGCGGGAGGTGGTCCGGGGCGCGATGTTCGGGCTCGGGCGCGTGCTGGGCAGCAACGTGGACCCGCTCAACCCGTACTTCGTCGACCTCGCCGGGGCCGTGCCGTACGATCCGGCGAGGGCGAAGAAGCTCCTCGCCGAGGCCGGCTACCCGAACGGCTTCGACGCGGTGCTCAGGGTCTCGCCGCAGTACTACTACACGGTGCGCACCGGCGAGGTCCTGACCGACCAGCTCAAGAGAGTCGGCGTCCGCGTGCGCATCGAGCAGATCGAGTGGGGGCAATGGATCGCGCGCGTCTACCGGCAGGCCGACTACGACCTGACGATCATCGGCCACGCCGAGCCCTGGGACATCAACAACTACGCGAACCCGACGTACTACTTCCGTTGGGACAGCCCGAAGTTCCAGGCGCTCTACGCGAAGTCCGAGGCCACGCTCGACGGCCCCGCCCGCCGCGCGCTCTACGGCGAGATGCAGCGCCTCCTCGCCGCGGAGGCCCCGGTCGTCTGGCTCTACGTGCATCCGCGGCTCGCGGTCACCAAGGCGGGCGTCACCGGGATCTGGAAGGACCTGCCGCTGCCGGCCCTCGACCTCTCCGAGGTGGCCTGGGCCAAGTAGCGGCCGGGCCGGCGCGGCGTGCGTCGCTACGTCGTCCGGAGGGCCGCGGCGACCGCCGCGACCCTCTGCGTCGTCTCGGTCCTGATCTTCGTCGTGGTGCGCGTGCTGCCAGGGGACCCGGCGCTCATCATCATGGGGACCGAGGGGAGCCCCGAGGCGGCCGAGCGCCTCCGCGAAGCGCTGGGCCTGAACCACTCGCTGCCCGTCCAGTACGCGGACTGGCTCGCGCGCGCCGCGCGCGGCGACCTCGGCGTGTCGATCCAGTACGACGTGCCGGTCGGGCGCCTGATCGCGAGCCGCCTGCCCGTAACCGCGCCGCTCGCGCTGATGGCCGCGCTGCTCATGCTCGCCACGGCGCTGCCGCTCGGGCTCTACGCCGCCACGCGCCACCGGCGCGCCGGCGACTACCTCGCGATGGTGGTCTCCCAGCTCGGCATCGCGATTCCGTCGTTCTGGGCCGGCCTGCTCCTGATCCTGCTCTTCTCGGTGCGGCTCGGCTGGATGCGGTCGGGCGGCTTCGACGGCTGGTCCGCGGGGTTCTGGCCCGGCGTCACGGCGCTGCTGCTGCCGGCCGTCGCGCTCGGGCTGTTCCAGGCGGCGGTGCTCGTGCGCGCGACGCGCTCGGCGGTGCTCGACGTCCTGCGCGAGGACTACGTGCGGAGCGCGCGGGCCAAGGGCGTGCCCGAGGCCGTCGTCATCGGCAAGCACACGCTCCGCAACGCGCTGATCCCCGTCGTCACCGTGGCCGGCGTCCAGCTCGGCCAGCTCGTCGCGGGCTCGATCATCCTGGAGTCGGTGTTCGCGCTGCCGGGCCTCGGGCGGCTGGCGCTCGGCGCGATCGGCGCGCGCGATCTGCCCGTCGTCCAGGGCGTGACGCTGTTCGTCGCGGCGCTGATCGTGCTGATCAACTTCGCGGTCGACCTCCTGTACGGGTTCCTGGACCCCCGGATCCGGTACGAGTGACCGCGATGCGCCGGCGCCGGCCGCTCCGCCACGTGACGTTCGCCCTCGGCGCCGCGCTCGCGCTCGCGCTCGTCCTGACCGCGGGGCTCTCGCTCGTCTGGACGCCGGCCGACCCGCTCGCGATGGCGATCGGGGCGCGCCTCGAGGCGCCGAGCGGCGCCCACCCGTTCGGCACCGACCACTACGGCCGCGACGTGCTCTCGCGCGTCATGCGGGGCGCGATCACCTCGATCGCGGTGGGCGTGATCGCGGTCGCGATCGGCGCCGGCGCCGGCGTCCTCCTCGGCCTGCTGGCGGGCTGGGTGGGCGGCTGGCCCGACGAGGGCTGCATGCGCGTGATCGACGCCGTGCAGGGGTTCCCGGCGATCCTCTCGGCGTTGCTCTTCGCCGCCGTCTTCGCGCCGGGCGTCGCGATCAGCATGGTCGCGATCGGCATCGCGTTCGTGCCCGCCTTCGCCCGGCTCACGCGCGCGAGCGTCCTCGCGCTGCGCGAGCGCGAGTTCGTGATGGCCGCGCGGGCGCTCGGCGCGGGCGACGCGCGCGTGATCGGCCGGCACCTCCTGCCGAACACGCTGCCGCCGCTCGTCATCCAGGCGACCACGAGCTTCCCCGTGGCGATCCTCGCCGAGGCGGGGCTCGCCTACCTGGGCCTGGGCACCCAGCCCCCGCACCCCTCGTGGGGGCTCATGCTCAAGGAAGCGCAGAATTTCCTGTCGCTCGCCCCGGCGCTCGCGATCTTCCCGGGCGGGGCGATCGCCCTGACCGTGCTGGGCCTGAACCTGCTGGGCGACGGCCTCAGGGACCTGCTCGACCCGCGGGGCGGGTGAGACGGGTCGGGCGGGCACCTGCGGGTGTCCCGGGAGCCGGGGCGGAGCGATGAGGCGTTTGACTTTTACCGCACTGTGTCGTTATGGTATCGGTTGGTCTCGGCGCAGCCTCGCTGACATTACCGCCAGCGAATCCAGGGTGATGCGCCTCGGAGAGAGCACGACATGAAGGTTTTCAGCGCCTCGTTCACGCTATCGAGTGAGGAGCGCACGGAGGTCTCAGACATCACCAAGCTCGTGCGGGACGCGGTTCAGCAGTTTCCCGTCTCGACGGGCATCGCCCTGGTCAACACGCTGCACACGACGTGCGCGCTCTTCGTCAACGAGTTCCAGAGCGCGCTGATCGACGATCTCAAGGCCCTCGCCGAGCGGCTCGTGCCCGAGCGGCAGGGCTACCGGCACGACGACCCCCGGGTCTCCGACTGCGAGCGCGGCAACGCCCACTCGCACCTGCGGGCCGCCCTCCTCGGGCGCAACATCGCCGTCGCGCTGAACCACGGCGAGCTGACGCTCGGCCGCTTCCAGTCGATCATCTTCGCCGAGTTCGACGGTCCCCGGCGCCGCGAGGTCTCGGTCCAGGTGATCGGCGAGTAGGCGCCGGCCCGCCGCCGCCCGCCCCCCCCTCCCGCTCTCCGTCGGCCGGCCGTCTCGTTTGGCTTGACCTGCGGGCCTGTTGTGTTCAATTATTGAACGCTCATCCATGGAGCGTAGCGACGAGCGTCATCTCCAGATCCTGACCGTCATCGGCGAGGCCGACTCGCTGACCCAGCGCGCCCTCGCCCAGCGGCTCGGCGTCGCGGTCGGCCTGACGAACCTCTACCTCAAGCGGCTGGCGCGCAAGGGCTTCATCAAGATTGTCGAGTTCCCGCGGAAACCCCGACCCCGCCGCCGGCTGCGCTACCTCCTGACCCCGCGGGGCCTCGCCGAGAAGACCCGCCTCACGTACCAGTACATGGACCGCTCGCTCGCGCTCTACCGGCTGGCCCGCGCGACCCTGCGGGACGCGCTCGCGCACCTGCCGCGGAGCGGCCTCCGGCGCATCGCGCTCTACGGCACGGGCGAGGCCGCGGAGCTCGCGTACCTCACGCTCCGGGAGGCCGGCCTCGAGCCCGTGGGCGTGTTCGCGCGGAACGCCGAGGGCGTCTTCCTCGGGCTCACGGTGCGCGACTGGCGGGAGCTCGCGACCGCGGACGTGGACCGGATCGTCGTGGCCACGTTCGACAAGCCCAAGCTCCACGTGCCCGACCTCGTGGCGCTCGGGATCCCCGCGGAGAAGCTGCTCACCCTCTCCCCGCCCAAGAGGACCAATGGAGCTCACTGACGCCTCGATCCTCGTCACCGGCGGCACCGGCTCGTTCGGCACTCGGTTCGTCGAGACCGTGCTCGCCCGCCACCGCCCGCGCCGGCTCGTCGTGTTCAGCCGCGACGAGCTCAAGCAGTCGGAGATGCAGGGGCGCCTCCGACACCCGGCGCTCCGGTTCTTCATCGGCGACGTCCGCGACCGCGAGCGGCTGGTCCGCGCCATGCACGACATCGACGTCGTGGTGCACGCGGCGGCGCTCAAGCAGATCCCGGCGTGCGAGTACAACCCGTTCGAGGCGATCCAGACCAACGTGATGGGCGCCAAGAACGTGGTCGACGCGGCGATCGACTCGGGCGTCGGGCGGGTCATCGCGCTCAGCAGCGATAAGGCGGTGAACCCGCTCAACCTCTACGGCGCGACGAAGCTCTGCGCCGAGAAGCTGTTCGTGCAGGCGAACACCTACGGCTTCGTGCGGGGCACCACCTTCGCCTGCGTCCGCTACGGCAACGTCATCGGTAGCCGCGGCAGCGTGATCCCGCTCTTCCAGGCCCAGCGCGCCAACGGCTCGGTGAGCGTCACCGACCCGAAGATGACCCGCTTCTGGATCACGCTCCAGCAGGGCGTGGACTTCGTCGCCCGCTGCCTCGGCCTCATGCGCGGCGGCGAGATCTTCGTGCCGAAGATCCCGAGCACCCGGATCATGGATCTCGTCGAAGCGGTCGCGCCGGGCTGCCGCGCGGAGTTCGTCGGGATCCGCCCGGGCGAGAAGCTCCACGAGATCCTGATCTCCGAGGACGAGGCGCGCCAGGCGCTCGAGCTCGACGACATGTTCGTCGTCGAGCCGCTCTCGCCGAGCTGGGCATACCCCCGCCGGACCGAGGGGCGGCGGCTGGCGGCCGGCGCGAGCTACGCGAGCGACACGAACGACCACTTCCTGACGTCCGCGGAGATGCGGAGCCTCGTCGATGGGTGAGCGGCTCGCCGTTCACGGCGGCCCACCGGTGCGTACCGCGATGCTACCGTACGGACGCCAGACGATCGACGACGCCGACGTGGCCGCGGTCGTGGAGACCCTGCGGGGCGACTGGATCACGACGGGGCCGCGGGTCGCGGAGTTCGAGCGGCGCGTGGCGGAGCGGCTCGGGCTTCGCCACGCGATCGCCGTGTCCTCGGGCACGGCCGCGCTCCACACGGCGGCCTTCGCCGCGGGGCTCGGTCCGGGGCACGAAGTCGTCGTCCCGGCCCTCACGTTCGCGGCCACGGCCAACGCGATGCTCTATGTCGGCGCGACGCCGGTCTTCGCCGACGTCCGATCGGACACGCTCACCCTCGATCCCGCCCGCGTGCGCGAGAAGCTCACGGCTCGGACCCGGGCGATCGTCGCGGTGGACTTCGCCGGCCACCCGGCGGACCTCGACGAGCTGCGGCAGCTGGCGCAGACGCATGGGCTCGTGCTGCTCGACGACGCCGCGCACGCCCTGGGCGCCGAGTACCACGGCCGCCCGCTCGGACGCCAGGCGCACCTGACCACGCTCAGCTTCCATCCGGTCAAGCACGTGACGACCGGCGAGGGCGGCATGGTCGTGACGGACGACGCCGGGTTCGCCGAGCGGGCGACGCGCTTTCGCAACCACGGGATCACCTCGAGCGCCGGGGAACGGTTTCGGAGCGGCGAGTGGCTCTACGAGATGGTGGATCTCGGGTTCAACTACCGGCTGACCGACGTGCAGTGCGCGCTGGGCCTCTCGCAGCTCGCCAAGCTCGACCGGTTTCTCGCCCGCCGTGAGGCGATCGCGGCCCGCTACCGCGCGGCGCTGGGAGGGCTCCCGGGCGTCGCCCTCCAGGCGGTGACGCCCGGCGTGCGGCACGCGTGGCACATCTTCCCGCTGCTGCTCGCCCTCGAGCGCCTCGCGGCCGACCGGCGCGCGATCTTCGCGGCGCTGCGCGCCGAGGGCATCGGCGTCAGCGTCCACTACGTCCCCGTGTACTGGCACCCCTACTACCAGCGCCTCGGGTACCCGAAGGGGCTCTGCCCCGTGGCCGAGCGCGCGTACGAGCGTCTGCTGACGCTGCCGCTGTTCCCCTCGATGGAGGACCGCGACGTGGACGACGTCGTCGCCGCGGTGGTGAAGGTTGTCGACCACTTCGCGCGCTGAGCACCCGCGCGTCGTCCTGCGGGCCGATGGTGGGCGGGCCGCCGGGCTCGGCCACGTGCGCCGCGCGGAGGCGCTCGTCGAGGCGCTCGCGCCCTGGGCCGAGTGCCGGATGCTCGTCGACGAGACCGAGGGGCTCGGGCGCGCCCTCGAGGTTGTGCGCGATCTCACCGCGGTCGCGCTGGTCGTGGACAGCTACCGCGTGTCCCCACGCGAGCTCGAGGCGGCGCGTGGGCGCGTGCGGCTCACGGTGCGTGTGGACGACGCCGGCCGTTTTCCCCTGGCGGCGGACATCGTCGTGAACGCGGCCCTCGGCCTGGCCCCGCCGCCGCCGGCTCGGGGCACACGCTACCTGCTCGGACCGCGCTTCGCGCTCCTCGGGCGCGTGTTCGCGGCGGGGCCCGCGCGGCCGGCGGGCCGCGACGTCGAGCGCGTGCTCGTGGCGTTCGGCGGCGCGACGCCGGCGGCGCTGGTGGCGCGCGTGGCCGGCGCGGTCCGCGCGGCGTTGCCCCGGGCGGCGCTCGACGTGGTCGTCGGGCCGGCGGGCGACGGGGCCGAAGCGGTGCGGGCCGCGCTCGGCGTCCTCGACGGCGTCACCCTCCGGGTCGCGCCCGAGTCGCTCCGCCCGCTGATGCTGGCAGCCGACCTCGCGGTGTCCGCGGGCGGCGTGACCGCGCTGGAGCTCGCCGCGACCGCGACGCCGACGGTCGCGGTCTGCCTGGCGCCGAACCAGCGGACGAACCTCGACGGCCTCGCCGCCACGGGCGCGCTCGTCGTCGCCGGCGACGCGGACGACCCGCGCCTTGTTGACACGGTGCGCGCGGCGGTCGCGGCGCTCGCCGCCGAGCCCGAGCGCCGACGGCGCCTGGGCGCGCGCGGGCGCGCGCTCGTGGACGGGCTCGGCGCGGCCCGCGTGGCGGACGAGATGCGCGCGCGCCTCGGGGCGGCGACGCCGGTTGGGGGCCGGCCGTGCTGAGGCTCCGGATCGGCGAGCGCTGGATCGGCGACGGCGAGCCGTGCTTCGTCGTCGCCGAGGCCGGCGCGAACCACAACCGCGACCTGGGGATGGCGAAGGAGTTGATCGCGGTCGCGGCGGCGGCGAAGGCCGACGCGGTGAAGTTCCAGACCTACTCGGCCGAGACGCTCTACTCGAAGAAGACGCCTCGGTTCACGTACCTCGCGGGGCTCACCGACGCGAGCACGTGGGATGTGATCAAGGCGATCGAGCTGCCGCGCGAGTGGCAGCCGGAGCTCGCCGCCGAGGCGCGCCGCCACGGTCTCGTCTTCCTGTCCACGCCCTTCGACCATCGCGCGATCGACGAGCTGGACGCGCTCGGCGTCCCGGCGTACAAGATCGCGTCGTTCGAGATCGTGGATCTCCCGCTGATCCGTGACGCCGCGTCCCGCGGCAAGCCGATGATCCTCTCGACCGGGCTCGCCACCTACGAGGACGTCGAGGACGCGGTGGGCACGTGCCGCGGCGCCGGCAACGACCAGATCGCGCTGCTCCAGTGCGCCTCGCTCTACCCCGCGCCGCCGGCTCGCATGAACCTCCGCGCCATGGAGACGATGCGGCGCGCCTTCGGCGCCGTGGTGGGCCTGTCCGACCACACCCTCGGGATCCACGTCGCCGCCGCCGCGGCGGCGCTCGGCGCGTGCATCATCGAAAAGCACTACACGCTGAGCCGGAAGCTCAAGGGCCCCGACCACCCGTTCGCGGTCGAGCCGAAGGAGCTCGCCGAGCTCGTGGGGCAGGTCCGCGAGGTCGAGGCGGCGCTGGGCGACGGGCGCAAGGCCGGCCCCGCGGCGGACGAGCTCGAGATGCACGAGAAAGCGCGCCGGAGCCTCGTGGCGGCGTGCGCGATCCCCACGGGCACGCGGATTGCGCGGGACATGGTGACGATCAAGCGGCCGGGCTACGGCATCAAGCCGAAGTATCTCGACCTCGTGATCGGCCGGGTGGCGAAGGCCGACATCGAGGAGGACACGATCCTGACGTGGGATCTCGTGTGAGCGCGGCCGGGATGCGCCTGCGTCCGGCGGACGCCGGCGACTGCGAGGCCCTCTGGCGCTGGCGGAACGACCCGGAGACGCGCCGGGCCTCGTTCGACGAGCGGGAGGTGCCCCTCGACGTCCACGCGCGCTGGTTCGAGGGCGTGCTCGGGGACGCCGACCGCCGGCTCTACGTGATCGAGGTGGAGGCGGCCGCCGTGGGCATGGTCCGGCTGGATCTCCAGGGTCGGGCGGCGGTCGTGTCGATCAACCTCGCGCCGGAGTGGCGGGGGAAGGGGCTCGGGCTGGAGGCGCTCCGGCGGCTGGGCCGCGAGGCGTTCGACGTCCTCGGCCTCGAGCGTCTGATCGCGCGCGTCAAGGGGCAGAACCTGGCGTCGCTCGCGACGTTCGAGCGCGCGGGATATCGGCCGAGACCCTCCGGCGCGGCAGGCCCGACGGTGGAGCTCGTCTGCGAGCGACCCGCGGCGGGGGCGCGGCCGTGACGAGGGCGTCGGCGCGCAGGTTGTGCGTGATTCCCGCCCGGGGAGGGTCCAAGCGCTTCCCGGGGAAGAACCTGGCCCGGTTCGAGGGCAAACCGCTGGTGGCGCACGCGGTGGACGTCGCGCGCAGGAGCCGGCTGTTCGACCGCGTGGTGGTGTCGACCGAGGACCGGGACATCGCCCGCGTGGCGGCGCGGGCGGGCGCCACGGTCCACCGGCGCAGCCGGCGCCTGGCGAGCGACTCCGCGCGGGTCGTGGACGTCTGCCTCGACGTCCTGGACGACCTGACCCGCCGCGGCGAGCGCTTCGGCGCCTTCTGCGTCCTCCTGCCGACGTCGCCCATGCGGACGGCGCGCCACGTGCGGGAGAGCTGGGCGCTCCTCGACCGGCGGCGCGCCGACGTGGTGATGTCGGTGGTCGAGTTCCCCCACGTCCCCTGGTGGGCGGTCCGCGAAGCGCGCGGCGTCCTGCGCCTGGCCTTCGGGCCCCGGTTGCTGAGAAGCCGCTCCCGGCTGCCCCGGCTCTACCGGCACAACGGCGTCGCGCTGTGGGCGCGGACGGACGGGTTCCGCCGCGCGAAGGAGTTCTACGGACGTCGGGTGGTCGCGTACCACATGGACCGGGAGTCGTCGGTCGACGTCGACCATCCCCTGGACCTGGAATTCGCGACGTTTCTCAGGCGAGGGCGCAAGGCATGAGACACAGCGTGATCGGCAGTCGCCCGTGCGGGGACGGCCACCCCGTGTTCATCGTCTTCGAGGCGGGCCCCACCCACCACGGGTTCGAGTCGGCGCGGCGGCTCGTGGAGGTGGCGGCCGAGGCCGGCGGCGACGCGATCAAGTTCCAGATCCTGGACACGGACCGGCTGATGGGCCAGCGGGACGTCGCGATCACGTACAAGGTCCTCAACGCCGACGGGTCCGTCGAGGACGTCACCGAGCCGCTCGAGGTCATCCTGCGGCGCCGGGAGCTGACGCGGGCGGAGTGGGCCGAGCTCAAGCGCTACGCGGACAAGCTCGGCATCACCTTCTTCGCCACCGTGGACTATTCCGAGACCCTCGATTTCGTCCGGGAGCTGGGCTGCCACGCGGTCAAGGTCGCGTCCGGCGACCTCAATCATCACCCGTGGCTCGCCCGGGTCGCCGCCAGCGCGATCCCGGTGATGATCGACACCGGCTCCTCGACGATCGGCGAGATCGAGCGGGCGGTGGAGATCATCACCGGGGCCGGCAACGACCGCATCATCATCCACCACTGTCCGTCCGGGTATCCGGCGCGCCTCGAGTCGATCAACCTGCGGATCATCCCCACGCTCCGGCAGATGTTCGAGTTCCCGATCGCGTTCTCCGACCACACGCCCGGCTGGGACATGGACATCGCCGCGGTGGCGCTCGGCGTCAACATGGTCGAGAAGACGCTCACGCTGGACCGCCGCACGCGGAGCCCCGAGCACATCATGTCGGTCGAGCCGCACGAGGCCGCCGCCTTCGTCCGGGCGATCCGCGACCTGGAGGTCGCGCTGGGCCGCGCCCGCCGGATCATGTCCCCGGAGGAGGCCCAGGGGAAACTGAAGGCCCGGCGCAGCCTGTTCGCGGCCCGCGATCTCGCGCGCGGCGCGCGCCTCACGGGGGACGCCGTGGACTGGCGGCGGCCGGGGACGGGGATCACGCCCGCGGAGCTGCCGTACGTGCTCGGGCGCACGCTCGCCCGCGACGTCGGGCGCGGGACCATGCTCGCCTGGAGCGACCTCGCGTGAATCTCGGCATCTTCGTGATGCGGCGGAATTACTTCAAGCACTTCGCGGGGCTGATCGAGCATGCGCTCGCGCGAGGCGACCGGGTGACGCTCCTGTGCGACCACCGCGGCGTGAACACGCCGCGACGGGGGCCCAAGGCGTACGAGTTCCCGTACCTCGAGGAGGTGCCGGCGTTCCGCAACGGCACGCCGCGCGCCGCGGCGTTCGCCTCGCTGGACGAGCTGGCGCGGCTCGTCCACGAGGCCCGGCTCCACGTTCTCTTCGCGCAGGCCGAGAATCCGGTGCTGGAGGCGCTGCGGCTGCATCCGCTGGCCGCGGGCGTGCTCCTCGCGCAGCTCCAGTGCTTCCCGCACCCGAGCATCATCTCGGCCGTGCACCTGTTCGACGTCGTCTACGGCTTCTCGGCCGAGTGGGTTCAGTGGTCGGCCGAGTACGTGACGCACGAGCGCGCGCTGACGCGCGAGGAGCATGACCGCTACCGCAAGGATCTCGGCGCCATCTTCGTCCCGGTGGGTTTCGCCGAGCTGGAGCAGCTCCGCTTCATCGACCGGGCGACGGTCCGGGCCCGGCTCGGGCTGCCCGCGGGGCGCCCCGTCGTCGTCTACCTGCCGTTCCCGTTCGCGAGCGTCCGTCACCATCGCGACTTCTGGCCGGGGCGCATCTACGGTCGGGGGCGACTCCTCCAGTACGCCAGTATCGCGCTCTCGGGCCGCACAGAGTACCTGCCGTACCCGAGGAACGGCTGGAACGACCGGCGCACGGCGCAGAGCGTGCGGGAGTTCTGCGACCGCAACGGCGCGTTGCTGGTGGTGAAGTCGCGGATGAAGAACCCGGTGCCGCGGTACGTGCGCCGCCTGGCGGATCGGGTCTTCTACGACGAGGCCTACTACCCGGCCACGATCCTCGAGCTCCTCTCGGCGGCGGACCTCTGCGTCCACTTCTACAGCGGCGCGCTCTGCGAGGCCGCCTTCGCCGGGGTCCCCAACGTCTGCATCTCGCCGACGCCCGCGGAATGGCCCGCCTACGGCCGGCGCATGGTGGTGCCGGCGCTCTCCACCGCGCCGGGATGCCTGTTCAATTACCCGGGCGTGACCTGGAGCCTCGGCGTGGGCGAGTTCATCGCGCGGTTCGGCCGGAGCCGGCTCGCGGAGTTCCGCCTGGACCGCGCGCGGCGGCACGAGTTCCTCCGGCGCTACTTCGCGCACGTCGACGTCGACGTCGCCGCGCGGATCGTCGCCGACCTGCGCCGGCGGCTGGGCGAGGAGACCTGATGGCGGGGTCGGCCCTCGTCGAGCGGATCCGCTACGCGCGCTACCTGTGGAGCCAGATCCGGCAAACCCGCGCCAAGCGCGACAAGGACGCCCGCTTCCGCCTGGTGCCGTTCGTCGAGCTGGTGCGGGTCCGGTGCGCCGACCTGGCGCCGGACGCGCCGGTCCTGTCGATCGGCGCGCGGAACGAGGTCGAGCTCGAGGTGTTCGCGGCCGCCGGCTTCACGAACGTGACGGCGATCGACCTCTACTCGCGCTCGCGTCGCGTCCGGCGCATGGACATGCACCGCCTGCGGTTTCCCGACGCGAGCTTCGGGCTGGTCTTCGCGTCGCACGCCTTCGAGCACGCGTGGGATTTCCCCCGGGTCGCGCGGGAGTGCGCGCGGGTCCTGCGCCCCGGCGGGTACGTCTTCTCGGCGACGCCGCGCGATTTCGTCCCCGACGCGCACGACCGGTACTGCTTCGACCGCCCCGAGGACCTGCTCGCGCACTTCGCGCCGGCGCGCCCGCGCGTGATCCATCAGGAGATCCGCGAGGGCGAGCTGCGGCTGCTCTTCAGGCTGGAGGCGCCGCGATGCGCGGGCCGGTGACGCCGCGGCGCGTGCTGGCGGTGCTCTCGCACAGCCTGCACATCCGCAATTTCGTCGCCTCGGGACTGCTCGACCTGCTGCGCGCGCGCGGCCATCGCCTCACGGCGGTGGTCCCCGCGGCGTTCGTCGCCCGGGTCGCGGCCGACCTCGGCGGCGAGGGCGCCGTGTCGGTCGAGCCGCTCGAGCCCCACGTCGGAGGCCGCGTGCGGCAGCGGGTGCGCGCCGTGCTCCGCACGGCCAGCTACGTGCGCCGCGAGGCGCTCTCCACGTACCGCCACAAGCTGGCGGTCCGCACGCGGACCGTGCGGGGCGCGCTGGAGGTGCGCCTCCTGCGGGCGCTCGGGCGCCTCGGCGACCTGGAGGCGATGGCCCGCGCCGCCGAGGCGGCGATCCCCGTGCAGCGCAGCGCGGTGGCCTTGATCCGGCGGACGGCCCCGGACACGGTGCTGATCCCGACCTTCATCCACGACGCGCTCGACGTCGAGATCGCCAAGGCGGCCCGCGCCGCGGGCGTGCCCGTCGTGGGGTGCCCGGTGAGCTGGGACACCCTCACCTCCAAGGGCTTCTTCCTGGTGGTCCCGGACGAGCTGGCGGTCTGGGGGGAGGACACGCTCCGCCACGCCGTCGAGTACCACGGCGTCGCGCCCGAGCGGGTCGCCGTCACGGGGCCGCCGCACTTCGACATCTACGGGCCGACGTGGGAGGCGCCGGGACGCGCCCGGTTCCTCGCCGCCCGGGGCATCGATCCCGAGACGCGGGTCATCCTGTTCGCCGGGACGACGGTGACCTACTGGGCGGACGAGCCGCTGCAGCTCCGCGCGCTGTCCGGCGCCATCGGCCGCGGAGAGCTGGGCCGGTGCCTGGTCTGGTACCGCCCCCATCCCCGGCGCAGCTACCGCGACGTCAGCGAGCTGGCCGGTCTGCCGGGGGTGTGGATCGACGACCAGATCATGCGGCAGAAGGTGTCGAGCGCCAGCTCCTACTCCGTGGAGCGGGAGGACCTGGCGCACTACCGTGGGCTGATCGATGCGTGCGACGGGGTCGTCACGTCCTTCTCCACGCTGATCATCGAGGCGGCGCTCATGGGCAAACCGTCGCTGGTGGTGGCCTACGGCCTCGGCGACCAGACGCCCGACCGGCTCCTGCAGCACTCCGAGTACGAGCACATGCGGGACGTGATCTCGACTCCTGGGGTCACGCTGTGTCGGAGCCTGCCCGAGACGCTCGAGGGGCTCCGGCGGATCGTGCGCGGCGACTTCGCCCCCTACGCCGAGGTGCTGCGGAAGCGGGCCAGCGAGATCGCGCACTGCCTGGACGGGCGCGCGCGGGAGCGGCTGGTCGAGGTGATCGAGCGCTCCGCCGCCAGGAGGGGGCCGGGTGTCTGAGGCGCACATCTCGGCGCGGACGATCCGCGAGCGGTACGAGACGCTGTACGGCGCCGGGCACCTCTCGCTCTCGAAGAACTACAGCGACAAGTTCCCGCTCCTCGAGCACGTGCTGCGGGACGAGGTACGCGGCCGCACCGTGCTCGACTTCGGCTGCGGTCCGGGGCGGCTGGCCCTCATGCTGGCGCGGTCCGCGCGGGCCGTCCACGGCGTGGACTACGCGGGGGAGGGGATCGAGCTCGCCGCGCTCCTGGCCCGGGCGACCGGGACCTCCAACGCCACGTTCGAGGCGGGCGACCTGGGCAGCGTGCGCGCGCCCGCGGGAGCCTACGACGTCGTCGTACTGGCCGGCGTGCTCGAGCATCTGGAGCAGCCGATGGAGCAGCTGGCGGCGCTCGCCGCGCTGGTGGCCCCCGGCGGCCTCCTGTGCGTCCAGTCTCCGTCGTTCGCGAACTTCCGCGGAGACGTCTACAACACGCTGGGCGCCCTGCTCGGGTTGCCGATGTCCCTGACGGACCTCTGGCAGGTCACGCCGGGGATCATGGCCTCGGCGGCCCCGGCGCTGGGCGTGCGTCTCGAGCGCGTGGTGGGCGGCCACTACCGGCTCGGGTTCCTCGACCGGGCGCTCGAGGACTTCCGGCAGCGCGTGCCCGCGGCCGCGCGCGACGCCGGGCAGGGAGCCGGCTGGCACTGGGACCGGTTCTTCGCCTGGATCGAGGAGCGGGTCGCGCAAAACCGCGTCCTCGTGGACGCGTGGGTCGCCCAGGGATGGCTCAAGCCGGTGCCCGTCTCGCCGCCGCTGGCCGTGCGCCGGCCGGCGGGCCTGGACGACGACGTGTGGCGGCCGCTGGAGCAGTATCTCACGCACGACGGCTGGCGCGAGCCGTGGTACGCCGACGCCCCGCCGCTCTGTTACCACGGGGCGAGCGCAGTCTACCTGTACAGGAAGGGCGGAACATGAGCGAGTTCTGGCAGGACCGTCGGGTGATGATCACCGGAGCGGGCGGCTTCCTCGGGGCGTGGCTCGGCCGCGTCCTGGTGGATCGGGGCGCCCGGGCGTGGGGCTTCGATCTCTCGACCGGCGACTGCCTGGCGGTGCACGGGCTGGCCGACCGGGTGCCGGTGACCCGCGGCACCGTGCTCGACGGCGCGGCGGTGGAGCGGGCCCTGCGCGAGCACGCGATCGACGTGTGCTTCCACCTCGCCGGCCAGTCCATGATCGAGGGCGCCGCGGCGGGGCCCGTGGCCGCGTTCGAGGTGAACGTCCGCGGCACGTGGACGGTGCTGGAGGCGTGCCGGCGCGCCGGACCGCTGCGCGCCGTCGTGTGCGCGTCGTCGAACCATGCCTACGGGCCCCAGGCCGTCGCGCCGTTTCCCGAGGACGCGCCGCTGAACCAGCTCGACCCCTACGGGGTCTCCAAGGCGTGCGCGGATCTCCTGGCGCGGTCCTTCGCGGCGAACTTCGACCTGCCCGTCGTCGCCGCGCGGAACGTCAACAGCTTCGGACCCGGCGACCCGCACACGAGCCACATCGTCACGGGCTCGGTGCTGGCGCTCCTCCGGGGCGAGCCGCCCGTCATCCGGAGCGACGGCAGCCCCGTCAAGGCGTACCTGCACGCGCGCGACACCGTCGAGGCGTACGCGCTGCTGGCCGAGCACGCGGCCGAGCCCGCTGTCCGCGGCCAGGCCTTCAACATCACCCCGGCGGCGCCGGTGAGCGTGCTGGAGCTGGTCCGTACGCTCATCGCCGTCGCCGGCGCCGGTGTCGAGCCCGTCGTCGCGGCGACGGACCTGTCCCAGAAGGGCTACTTCGAGCACCTCTCCGGCGAGAAGCTGCGGGCCCGGCTGGGCTGGAGGCCGCGGCTCACGCTCGAGGAGGGGCTCCGGGACACGTACCGCTGGTTCGCGGAGCACGGCACGCGCTGGATCACGGAACGCCGGCATGCCTGAGCACACCCGGGCGCTCGGCATCATCCCGGCGCGCGGAGGCTCGAAGAGCGTGCCGCGGAAGAACCTGCATCCGCTGCTCGGGCGGCCGCTGATCGTGTGGTCGATCGAGAGCGCTCGCCGGGCGAAGAGCCTCGACCGCCTCATCGTCTCCACCGACGATCCCGAGATCGCCGAGGTGGCGCGCGCGCACGGCGCCGAGGTGCCGTTCCTGCGGCCGCCGGAGCTGGCCGCCGACGACACCCCGGACCTGCCGGTCTTCCAGCACGCGCTCCGGATGCTCGGCGACGCCGCGGGATACGTCCCGGACGCGATCGTCCACCTGCGCCCGACGCAGCCGCTGCGGACCGCGCAGGAGATCGACGAGGCCGTCGGGCTGTGGGAGCGCACGCGGGCCGACTGCGTGAAGTCCGTGCGGCCCGCGGGCGAGCACCCGTTTAAGATGTACCGGCTGCGGGAGGGGAGGCTCGTGCCCTACCTGGACACCGCCGAGCGGCGGCGGCGCGGTCCGGACGTGCCGCGACAGAGCCTGGAGCCCCTGTACCTCTCGGCGGGCGTCGTGGACGTGGTGCGCCGGGAGATCGTCGAGGCGGGGAGCACCGAGGGCGCGGCCGTCGTGCCGTACTTCGCCGCCCCGGAGCGGTACGTCAACCTCGACTCTGCGCGGGACTTCGAGATCGCCGAGGCGCTCATGCGCGCCCTCGGCAGGGGAGTGGAGCCGTGACGACCATCCAGATCGGCGAGCGACTGGTCGGCGAGGGGCAGCCCTGCTACGTCGTCGCCGAGGGCGGCGTGAACCACAACGGCGAGCGCGATCTGGCGCTCCGGCTCGTGGAGATCGCCGCGCGCGCCGGCGCCGATGCGGTGAAGTTCCAGAAGCGCTCGGTGCCCGACATCCTGATTCGTGCGGCGCTCGACGCGCCGTACCTCAGGCCGAACTCCCTCGGCGCGACGTACGGCGAGCACCGCGAGCGCCTCGAGCTGCCGGAGGAGGTGTTCTGGGAGCTGGCCGACGCGGCGCGCAAGCAGGGCGTCACGCTGCTCGCCAGCGCCTGGGACCGGCGGAGTGCCGATTTCGTGGAGGAGCTGGGCGTCCCGGCGTTCAAGATCGCCTCGGCGGACGTCACCAACCTGCCGCTGATCGACCACATCGCGCGCAAGCGGCGCCCGATCCTCATGTCGACGGGGATGAGCGAGCTCGACGAGATCGCCGACGCCGTCGGCACCATCCGGCGCCACCACGATCAGCTCGTCCTGCTGCAGTGCACCTCGACGTACCCGGCGGAGAACGAGGACCTCAACCTGCGCGCGATGGAGCTGCTGCGGCGCGAGTTCGGCGTGCTCGTGGGCTACTCCGGCCACGAGCGCGGGCTGGCGCCCACCGAGGCCGCCGTGGCGCTCGGCGCGGTCGTGGTCGAGCGGCACGTCACGCTCGACCGGACCCTGCCGGGCCCCGATCATGCCGCCTCCCTCGAGCCGCGAGGGCTCGAGCTGCTCGTTCGCAACGTCCGGAACATCGAGGCCGCGCTGGGGGCGCCCGTCAAGCGCCTGCTGCCCCGCGAGGAGCCCGTGCGGGCGCGGCTGGCGAAGAGCGTCGTGGCCGCGCGGGACATCCGGAAGGGCGCGGTCATCACGGCCGCGGACCTCGCCGTCAAGGGGCCCGGGACCGGGATCTCGCCGCGCGACCTGCCGCGGCTGATCGGGGTGGTGGCCCGCGCGGATGTGGCGGGCGACACCCTGCTGCCGAGGGAGGCGCTCGCCTGGTGACCGGTGCCCGCCTCGATCGGCTCAAGCGGCTCGTCCGCCCCCTGGTGCCCGCCGGGCTGCGGCGCGCGGTGCGGATCGCGCTGACGCCGGCCCACGAGCGCTACGCGCAGGCCGACCTCGAGCGCGTCAAGGCGGTCACCGCCGCCGTCTGGCGCGGCGCCGCCCACCGCTCCGCGAAGTACGTCCCGGGGTACTGGGACGAGGTCGATCGGGTGGAGCGGCGGACCCGCGCCAGCCGGCGCAGCGAGTGGCTGGCGGCGCTGCCGCCGTTCGCCGCGGCCGAGAGCGCGCTGGAGATCGGCTGCGCCTCCGGGCGCAACCTGTACGTCCTGCAGGAGCGCTACCCCCGCATGCGGCTCGGCGGCATCGACATCAGCCCCGAGGCGGTCGCGCACGCGCAGAGCCGCGTCCGGGGCGAGTTCCTCGTCGGCGACCTCTACGAGTCCGCGGCGATGCTCGCCGGCCGCACCGTGGACATCATCTTCACCATGGGTGTGCTGATCCACCTCCACCCGGGAGCGCTCCCCGGGCTCCTGGCGGAGATGCGGCGTCACGCGCGGCGCCACCTCGTGCTGTGCGAGCAGCTCAGCGGGACGAACGAGGTCGTCAAGGGACCGGCGTGGTGGCGGCCCTCGCGCAAGGTGACCGGCGACTACATCCAGTGGTCGCCGGACCTGCCCGCAATGCTGCGACGCCTCGGCCTGCCGTGCGAGGTGTCGGACGTGCCGGGGGTCCTGCAGAGCAACGGCGCCCGGCACCTCGTGGTGGTGCCGCTCCGGTGACGGGACGCGAGGGAGGGCGATGAGCGCGACGGGGTCGGTCACGGACGGCGTGCGGAGTGTCGCGAGCCTGCTCGGCGGGCTCCACCGGGCCTGGGCGCTCGCGGCGCTCGTGATCGGCCTGGGCGCCGTCACGACCCTGTTCGAGGGGGCCGGGATCATCCTGATCCTGCCCTTCCTGCAGAAGCTCCTCGGTGGGCCCGCGGCGGCGCTCACCGTCTCCCTGCCGCAGCTCCCGCGCGTGGCGCAGTGGATCAACACCGTGGACCCGGGGCGGCAGCTCCCGCTGATCGGTGGACTGATCCTGCTCGCGGTGGCCGGGCGCGAGGCGCTCGCGTACGCGAACGGGCTGCTCAAGACCTGGCTGTCGATGCGTGTCGCGAACGTCCACCGCGCGCGTCTGCACGACGCGCTGGTCTCGGCCCAGTTCAAGGTGAGCGCCCGCCCGCATCACGGCTACTGGCAGAGCCTGTTGCACATCGAGGCGAACCGCCTGAGCAGCCTCGTGCTCCAGCTCTTGACCTTCGGCGAGATGGTCGTCGTCACGCTCACCGTGCTGGCGATCATGAGCACCCTCTCCCCGAGCCTGACGGCCGTGGTGGTCGGGCTGCTCCTCGCGGGCGCGCTGCCGCTCACGCGCTTCTTCACGTGGATCTACCGATCGAGCCGGGGCCGCATGGACTCCCGGACGACCCTGAACAGCTACCTTGCCGAACTGCTGCCCTTCCTCGCCGGCGTGCACGTCTTCGGCGGGCAGGCGCGCGAGCGCGAGCGGTTCGCGGCCCGCTACCTCGACATGTTCCGGCAGGACCTGCGGCTGCAGCGGATCGCCGGGCTGATCGGGCCCGTGTATCATGTGCTGGGTATCGTCGGCGTCGTGGGCGTGGTCCTGCTGGCCGTGGCCCTCACCGGGGGCGCGCCGGGCGCGGTCGGATGGGTCGTGCCCTTCATCCTGCTCTTCTCGCGGCTCCTGCCGATCATGAACGGGCTCAACCACGCCCTCGGCACCATGGGCGACGGCCTCGCCGCGTATCGGCGATTCGCGGGCGAGATCGACTTCCTGCGGGCGCATCGCATGACGGACGGCGCGCGGCGGTTCCCGGCGCGGGTGGAGCGGATCGAGGGGCGGGGCGTGTCCTTCAGCTACGACGGCGAGACGCCGGTGCTGCGGGACGTGTCCTTCGAGCTCCGCCGCGGGCGGCACGTCGCCCTCACGGGGCCCTCCGGCTCGGGCAAGAGCACCCTATGTCTGCTCCTCTGCCGCCTCCACGACCCGAGCAAGGGCGAGATCCTGGTCGACGGCGTCGGGCTGCCCGAGTTCCAGCTCGCGGGCCTGCGGCGGGCGATCACCCTGGTCGAGCAGAACCCGGTGCTGCTGCACGACACGATCCGCGCGAACATCGCCTACGGGTGCGCGGAGGCGACCGACGCCGACGTCCGGCAGGCCGCCCGCGAGGCGCACGCGGAGGAGTTCATCGAGCGTTTGCCCGACGGCTACGCGGCCAACGTCGGCAACCTGGGGACCGCGCTCTCGGGCGGGCAACGCCAGCGCATCGCGCTGGCGCGGGCGCTGCTGCGCCGGCCGCAAGTGCTGATCCTCGACGAGGCGACGAGCGCCGTGGACGGGCGCAGCGAGCTGCTGATCCGGCAGGCCATCGAGCGGCAGCGCGGGGAGACGACCATCCTGAGTGTTGCGCATCGGCTGTCGACGATCAAGGACGCGGACGAGATCCATTTCGTCCGCGGGGGGCAGATCGTCGCCTCCGGGACGTTCGCGGAGCTGCTCGCGGCGAGCGACGAATTCCGCGAGTACGTGCGCGCGCAGGAGCTGTCGGCGGCGGGCGCCGTCAGGGGGGAGCAGCCGTGACCCCGCACCGGATTCCGCTGGCGCGGCCCGACCTCGGGCCCGCCGAGGTCGCGAACGTGCTGGACGCGATCAACTCCGGCTGGATCAGCTCGCTCGGCGCCTACATCCCCCGCTTCGAGACGGGCCTGGCGGCATTCTGCGCCGCGCGCTTCGGCGTCGCCGTGATGAACGGCACCGCCGCGCTCCACCTGGCCCTCGCCGCGGCGGGTGTCGGCCCGGACGACGAGGTGGTGGTCCCGACGCTCACGTTCGTCGCGACGGCGAACGCGGTCCGGTACTGCGGCGCGCGTCCGGTGTTCGTCGAGGCCGATCGCACACACTGGGGCCTCGACGTGCGCGACCTCGAGGCGCGGGTCACGGACCGGACCCGGGCGATCGTTCCCGTGCACCTCTACGGCCACCCGTGCGACATGGACGCGGTGCTCGCCGTCGCGCGGCGGCGGAACCTGGTCGTGATCGAGGACGCCGCCGAGGCGCTCGGCGCCGAGTACCGGGGACGGCGCGTCGGCGCCCTGGGCCACGTCGGGTGCTTCTCGTTCTACGGCAACAAGATCATCACGACCGGCGAGGGGGGCATGTGCCTGACCGACGACCCGGCCCTCCGCGAGCGGTTGGCGCTGCTGCGCGACCACGGGATGGACGCCAAGCGACGCTACTGGCACGAGGTCGTCGGCTTCAACTACCGCATGACCAACCTGCAGGCGGCGGTCGGCGTCGCGCAGGTCGAGCGGCTGCCGCAGCTCGTCGAAGCGCGCCGGCGCGTGGCGGGGTGGTACGCCGAGAGCCTCGCCGACCTCGTCCGGCGCCGTGGGCTCGGGCTGCAGCCGGAGCTCCCGTGGGCGAAGAACGCGTTCTGGCTGTCCTCGGTGCTGCTGCCCCCGGACGGGGCCGGCGCGGCGGAGATCGTCGCGCGGCTCGCCGACGCGGGCGTCGAGAGCCGGCCCTTCTTCCACCCGATGCACACGCTCCCGCCGTACGCCACGGGCGAGCGGTTCCCCGTCGCCGAGGATCTGGCGGCGCGGGGCGTGAACCTGCCGTCGGGATACGGGCTGACCCGCGACGCCGTCGAGCGCGTGGCGCGGGCGCTCGCGCACGCGCTCGAGGCCTAGCCGCGATGGCCTGGCGGGTCCCGGTGGCGAGTCCCGAGCTCGGCGAGGCCGAGGCCGAGGCCGTGCTCGCGGTGATGCGGAGCGGCTGGGTCACCCAGGGCGCGCGCGTGCGGGACCTCGAGGCCGCCTTCGCCCGGTTCTGCGACGTACGCGCCGCGGTGGCCACGAGCACGGGGACCGCCGCGCTCCACGTGGCCCTCCTCGCGCTCGGCGTCGGGCCCGGCGACGAGGTCGTCACCACCCCGCTCTCGTGCATCGCCTCCGCCAACGCGATCCTGTTCGCGGGGGCGCGACCGGTCTTCGCGGACGTCGACCCGGGCACGCTCAACAGCGAGGCCGCGCAGATCGAGAAGCGACTCACCGGGCGGACGCGCGCGATCCTCGTCGTCCACCTCTTCGGCCACCCCGTGGACCTCGATCCGGTGCTCGCCCTCGCCGGCCGGCACGGGCTTCCGGTGATCGAGGACGCCTCGCAGGCCGCCGGGGCGGAGTACCGGGGGCGCCGGGTCGGCGGCCTCGCGGCCGTCGGGACGTTCTCCCTCTACGCCAACAAGCTCGTGACGAGCGGCGAGGGGGGGATGGCGACCACGAACGAAGAGGCACTGGCCGCCCGGATGGCGTCGATACGGAACTTCGGTCAGGCGCCCGGGCAGCCTTTCGTGCACACGCTCCTCGGCGGGAACTACAAGATGACCGACCTGCACGCCGCGGTCGGCGTCACCCAGCTGGCCCGGGCGGAGGACTTCCTCGCCCGTCGGCGCGCCAACGTGGCGGAGCTGAACGCGCGCCTCACCGGCCTGGAGGACGCGATCACCCGGCTGCCGGTGGACCGGCCCTGGGCCCGCAGCGCGCCGTTCGCGTACTGGGTGCTCTTCCGCACGCCCGAGCTCAGGGCGCGGGCCGAGCGCCTGCTCCAGGCCGCGGGTGTCGAGACCCGCCCCTTCTTCTCGCTGATCCCCGCGCAGGCGCCGTACCGCGCGCTCGGGTTCGATCCGGCCGCCACGCCGGCCGCCGCGGACGTCTTCGCGCGCGGCCTCTACGTCTCCAACTCCCCCGGGCTCGAGGCCGGCGACAAGGACCTGATCGTGGACACCCTCCGCCGGGCGGCCCAGGGCGGCGCCGGATGAGGGTCTGCACGCCCCACTGCGGCATCGCGCCGGAGTCCGGCTCCGGCGGGGAGGTCTACGAGCGCGAGCTGCTGCGCGACCTCGCCGGGCTCGGCGTCGAGCTGCACATTCTCCTGGCGCGCGGCAAGCCCCACGACGACGTCCCGGGCTGCAGGGTCCATCCGGTCTGGCCGCCGAAGGGCCTGCGCTGGCCGGTGACGCCGTTCGTCTTTCCACGCTACGTGAAGCGGGTCTGGGACCGCCACGGCTTCGACCTCCTGCGCGCCCACTCGGTGCGCTACGTCGGGCCGGCCGCCCTGCTGGCGCGGCGGCGGTACCGCCTGCCGGTGCCGATCGTCACGCACCACCACCACCTGGACCCGAGCCCGCTCAACCCGCACCTCGAGCGGCGGGTGCTCGCGGCCTCCGACTGCGTCGTCACCGACAGCGAGTTCGCCCGCCGGCAGCTCGCCGACGAGCTGGGACTGGGGACCGAGCACGTGCGCGTCGTCCACTGCGGCGTCGGGCGCAAGTACGAGCCCCGCGCCAGGGACCGGGCGCTCGCCCGGCGCTTCGCGCTCGAGGGCCGGCGGGTGCTGCTCTCGCTCGGCCCCCTCATCGAGCGGAAGAACCCGTTCTTCATGCTCGAGGTGCTCCGCGACGTGCGCGGCGCGCTCGGCCCCGACGTCGTCCTCGTGTGGATCGGCGCGGGCCCGCTCCGCGGGCCGCTCGAGCGCCGCGCCCGCGAGCTCGGCCTCGAGGAGGCCGTGCTCTTCACCGGGTACCTTCCGGAGGCCGAGAAGGTCGCCGCCCTGAACCTCGCGGACGTGTTCGTCTTCCCGTCGCTCCTCGAAGGCTTTCCGCTCGCGCCGCAAGAGGCGATGTCCTGCGGCAAGCCCGTCGTGGCCTTCCGCGTCGCCTCCCTCGGCGAGATGGTGGAGGACGGCGCCACGGGGTTCCTCACGCAGGCCAACGACCGCCCGGCCTTCGCCGAGCGCGTGGCCCGGCTCCTCCGCGACGAGCCGCTCCGCGCGCGCTTCGGCGCCGCCGCGGCGGAGCGCGTCGAGCGCCACTTCCGCTGGGACCAGACGGTGCGCAACGTCCTCAAGATCTACCAGGAGGTCGTCGATGACTTCGGGCGGCGCGGTTAGCCTCCGCTGCCCGGACTGCGCCAAGGCCGTGGGGGCGCTCGAGGACGGCGTGCAGTGCAGGGGGTGCGGCCGGCGGTTCGCCCCGGCCGAGGGCGTGTGGGACCTGCTGCCGGCCGTGCTCGGCGCGCCCACGCGGAGCGAGGACCGCCTGCACGAGCAGGACGCCGTGCCGACGTGGCGCCGGCTCTTCTACCACAAGCGCGACTGGATCGAGTGGTGCGACGCGCGCTGGCTGCCGGAGCTGATCGGCCCCGGGGCGCGGACGTTCCTCGAGGTCGGTGGCGGGCTCTGCTACGCGAGCGCCCTGGCCAAGGCCCGGCTGCCGCGCGGCACCGTGGTCGCGACCGACGTCTCGCCCCGCTACCTGCGCCGGCACGCGCTCGCGGTGGGGAGGATCCTCGGCGCGCCGGCCGACGTGTACGCCGCCGCCGACGTCGAGCGCCTGCCGTTCGAGGACGGCCAGTTCGACGCGGTCTACTCGCAAGTCGTGCTCTACCGCGTGCCCGACCCGGTCCGCGCGCTCCGCGAGATCCGGCGGGTGCTGGCTCCCGGCGGGCGCTACCTGGGGATCGAGCGCGCCTCGCCCTGGGCCCTGCTCTTCCGCGAGGACCGGACGATGCGGGCGCGCGCCGCGGCGCGGGGGATCGCCGAGCGGCCGCTACGCTACTGGGAGTGGGAGCGGCTCCTGCGCGCGGCGGGGCTCGCCGCCGCCGCGCTCCGGCCCGTCCCGGGACGGCGAGTGCGCTCGGCGCTGCTCCGGCGCGCGGGCAACGCGGTCCGCCAGATCCACGTCGCCATCTCCTTCCACGGCTGAGCATGCGGGCGCGTCGGACGGTCCTCGGCGCGGCGGTCTTCGCGAACGCGAAGGCCAAGCGGCTCGCCATCCGCCTCACGAAGTGGACCGGCAAGAGTCCGGACTACGTCCACCCCAAGCACCTGCTGCCCGAGACGGACGAGCAGTACTGGTACCTGCCGCACGTCGCGCCGCGGGCCCGCCTCCTCGACGTCGGCTGCGGCAACGCGATGCACACGCTCAAGGCGGCCGCGCGGTGCGCGGTCGCCGTCGGCATCGACCGGAGCGAAGAGTCGCTCCGAGTCGGCCGGCGCGCGAGCGCGGGGCCGCGCCCCGGCACGGTCGCCCTCGTGCGGGGCGACGTGGAGACGGGGTTGCCCTTCGGCGACGCCGGCTTCGACACGGTGCTGTGCATGGACCTCCTCGAGCACGTCCACGCGCGGCAGGCCGTGCTGACCGAGATCCGGCGCGTGCTCAGGCCCGGCGGCGCGCTGCTCCTGGCGGTGCCCAATCGGGCGACCACCTGGAAGCGGCGCCTCGAGCGGGCGGGCCTGTTCCACTACTCCGACCCCGACCACAAGGTGGAATACACGTTCCCGGAGCTGGAGGCGGAGCTGGATCGCGGCGGCTTCGTGGTGGCCTCGCGGTACCCGTCCGTCTACGACACGCCTCTGGTGGGCCTGATCGACGTCGTCGGAGGCGTGTCGCTCGCCCTCTACCGACGGCTGTCGCGGCTGCGGCGACGGCTGGCGGCCCGCTACCCGGAGGAGGACGCGGGCTTCTACGTGGTCTGCCGCGCCCGATGAACATCCTCTTCGCCACCGAGTACTTCCCGCCCTTCGCGCCCGGGGGCTCGCCCTGGTCCATCCGGCTGCTCGCCGAGGCGCTCGTCCGGCGAGGACACGCGGTGACGGTCGTCACGCCCAACTACGGGGCGGCGGCGCGCGAGGACGTGGGCGGCGTGGCGGTGGTCCGGTTCCCGTTCTGGCGCCGGCTCGAGCGGGGCGCGAGCCTCGCGCCGATCCGCGATTTCGTGAGCCCGCGCTTCCACTGGCGGCTCGCCCGCGCCGTCGCGGCCGAGGCGCGCCGGGCGCGCGCCGACGTCGTCCACGCCCAGGACAAGCACGCGGTCGTCGGCAGCTTCCTGGCCGCCCGCGTGCTCCGACGGCCGGTGTTCGTCACGCTGCGGGACACGGGGCTCATCTGCCCCATCGTGACGTGTCTGCTCTCTCACGACTTCGTGCCGAAGGACTGCAGCGCGCTCAAGCTCCAGCGCGAGTGCGCCGGCTTCTATCTCGATCACTACATCGCTCCCCGCGGGCGTCCGGGCGCCGCGCTGCGCCGCGCGCGCGTGCGGGCGAACCTCGCGCTCCTCTACGCCGACGCACGTCTCAAGCAGGCGGTGCTCAAGCGCGTCGACGGGCTGATCGGCGTCAGCCGGGGCCTGCTCGAGATCTACCTCGGCGCGGGCCGGGGCCGGCGCGCTGCCGCGTCCGTGGTCTACACGCTCCCGCCCGGCCCGGCCGCCGAGCCGACCGGGGCCGGCGAGGTCCTCCGACGGCGGCACGGGCTCGACGGACGCACGACGGCGCTCTACCTCGGCAAGCTGTCGCTGGGCAAGGGGGGTCCGGTCTTCCTCGAGGCCGTCCGCCGCGTGGCGCGCGAGCGTCCGGACACCGTCTTCGTCGTGGTCGGGCCCGATCGGCCGCCGGACGTTCCGGGCGCCGACGTGCGATGGCTCGGGCGGCTCGCCCACGACGAGGTGCAGCGTCTCTATGGCGCCGTCGACTTCGTGGTCCTGCCCTCGGTGGGCCCGGAGGCCCTGTCACGCATCCCGCTGGAAGCCGCGGTCGCGGGCCGGCCGACCATCGGCGCCCGCGCGGGCGGCATCCCCGAGGAGATCGTGCACGACGAGACCGGGCTCCTCGTCCGGCGAAACGATGCGGAAGACCTGGCGCGCGCGATCCTCGCGCTGGTGGACGACGAGGCCCGGCGCCTCCGCCTCGGCCGCAACGCGCGCCGCTTCGTCGGCGAGCGGTTCGCCGCCGACAGCGTCGTCCGCGCGCTGCTCGACGTCTACGCCGGCGCCGCGCCGCAGGGCCGCGTCGCCGCGCCGCCCCCGGGGCCGCGCGCGGGATGAGCGGACGCCACGCCGGACCCGTGGTCGGCGTCCTGCCCGCCCTCGGCAGCGGCCTCACCGATCTGCAGCGCTCGGGCCAGGAGGAGCGGCTGCTCGACTACGACCTGACGCACTACGCGCGCGCCTTCGCCGAGGTCCGATACTTCAGCTACTTCGACGAGCGCCTCGAGACCTTCACGGACGACCCGGCGCTCCGCGCGCGCGTCCGGCTCCATCCCAAGCGCCTCCCGGTCGGCCGGCACCTGTACGCACTCGCGCTCCCGGTCGCGTACCGCGCCGCCCTGCGCGGGTGCGCGGTGCTCCGGGTCGAGCAGTTCACGGGCGTCCTGCCCGCGGTGATCGCCCGCCGGCTCTACGGGATCCCCTTTGTGGTGACGTATGGTTACGACTATGACGCCGTCGTGCGCGTCGCGGGCTCGCGGGTGAAGCCCGCCTACTTCGCCTGGCTGCGCCGGCTCGCCCTGCCGCGGGCGGCGGGCGTGATCGTTCCCAACCGCGACCTCGGCGCGCTGCTGCGGCGGCGCTGGCCCGGCCTCACGCTGCTCGAGCTGCCGAACGGCGTCGACCCCGAGCGCTTCCGGCCCGCTCCCGCGCCGCCCGGCGAGCGCGCCGAGCGCGTCGTCGTCTACGTCGGACGCCTGTCGCCCGAGAAGAACCTGCTCCGGCTGGTCGACGCGCTCGCGCTCGTCGACGCGCCGCCGGCGCGACTCGTGCTGATCGGCGACGGCCCGGAGGCGCGCGCCATCGGCGACCGGGCCCGGAGCCGGCGCGTGCGCGTCGAGCTCGCCGGCGTCGTCCCCAATCGCGAGCTCCCGGCCCGCCTGCGCGACGCCGACTGCTTCGTGCTGCCCTCGCTCACCGAGGGCCATCCGAAGGCCCTGCTCGAGGCGATGAGCGCGGCGCTGCCGTGCGTCGTGTCCGACCGCGGGGGCAACCGGCTCCTCGTCGACGACGGCGAGAGCGGCGTGCGGTTCGATCCCGAGGACGTGGGCGCGATGGCCGCCGGGATCCGCCGGGTCCTGCTCGACAGGTCGCTGGCCGCGCGCCTCGGCGCGGCGGCCCGGGAGCGCGTCCTGGCCGACTACGACCTCGACCGGCTGCTGGCGGCGGAGGTCCGCTTCGTCCTCGACGTGGCGCGGGCGCGGGGGCGCTGAGCGGATGCCGCTCGCCTACTACTCGACGGCCGCCCGCCAGGAGTTCTGGACCGAGCACTGGGGTGGCCACTCGGTCGAGGAGCTGCTGGCCGTGGCCCGCGCCTCCCCGCTGACGGACCTGGTCACCGGCGCGCTCGAGACGGCGGGCACGGCGAGCGGGCCGGTGCTCGAGGCGGGGTGCGGGCTCGGCCAGTACGTGCTGCTCCTGCGCGAGCGGGGCTGGCGCGTGGTCGGCGTGGACTGGAGCCTCGAAGCCCTCGGCGCCTGCCGGCGCGTCGCGCCGGCGCCCCTGGCGCAGATGGAGCTTCGCGCGCTCGGGGTGCGGGACGGGGCGCTCGGAGCCTACGTCTCGCTCGGCGTCGTGGAGCACGACCCGGCGGGCCCCGACGCGATCCTCGCCGAGGCGCGCCGGGTCCTCGCGCCGGGCGGCCGGCTCGTCCTCTCGGTGCCCTATCTCAACGGCGTGCGTCGCGTGGGCGCCCCGTACCTCCGGCTGCAGGGCCGACGGCTCGCGCGGCGCGGCGGCGAGTTCTACCAGTACGCGTTCTCACGCCGCGACCTGACCGCGGCGCTCGCCCGCCACGGGTTCGCCGTGCGCGGCATGCGTCCCTACGATCCCGCGCGCCTGCTGCGGCGCGTGCTGCCGCGTCGGAGGAGCCCGGAGGCGGGCGCGCCTCACGCCGCCGGCGGGGGCGCGCCGGGCGGACGGCGGGGCGGGGTGGCGGGCCTCGCCCGGCGCCTCCTCTACACGGGCCCCGCGCTCCGGCTCCTCGGCCACATGCTGCTGGCGGCGGCGGTCAAGCGGTGACGCCGCGCGTCTCGGTGGTGATGGGCGTCCGTGACGGCGCGCCCTGGGTGGGGGAGGCGGTGCGGAGCGTGCTCGTGCAGACCCTCGGGGACCTCGAGCTGATCGTTGTGGACGACGGCTCGACCGACGCGACGCCGGACGTGCTCGCGGCCATCGAGGACCCGCGGCTCCGCGTCGAGCGCCAGGCGCCCGAGGGGCTCACGCGCGCCCTGAACCGCGCGCTCGCGCTCGCGCGGGCCGACCTCGTGGCCCGCCTCGACGCCGACGACGTGGGGCTGCCCCAGCGCCTCGCGCGCCAGCACGCGTTCCTCGCGGCGCACGCGGCGGTGGGGCTCCTCGGCACCGCCGCGCGGGAGGTGGATGCGGCCGGCCGGGAAGTGCGCGTCCTCCGCCCTCCCGAGGACGACGCCGCGCTCCGGCGGCTCCTCATCCGCCGGAACCCGTTCGTCCACTCCTCGGTCATGGTCCGTCGGGCGCTCCTCGAGCGCGTCGGCGGGTACGACGCGCGCCTGGCGGTGGCGCAGGACTACGATCTCTGGATGCGCATGGCCGCCGTCACGCGCCTGGCCAACCTGCCGGAGGTGCTCCTGATCCGACGCCTCGTCCCCGGCCGCGTGACGGCCCGGCGCGACAGCGAGCGCCTGGCCACCGAGTGCCGGGTGCGCTGGCGCGCGGTCCGGGCCGGTACCTACCCCTGGTGGTGCGCGGTCTTCGCGGTCCGCCCGGCGCTCGCGCTCGCGCTGCCGACGCTGGCACGCCGCGCGCTGCGACGTCGCGCGCACAGGGACCGGCCCCGAAGCCGTAGCGGGAAAGTGTAGTAGCATAGGCCCGATGCGCGTCCTGATCACCGGCATCACCGGGTTCGTCGGCAGTCATCTCGCCGAGCATTCCCTGGTCCAGGGGGCGGAGGTCGTCGGCTCGCTCCGCTGGCGCAGCAAGACCGAGCACATCGACCACCTGCGCGACCGCCTCGCCCTGGTCGAGTCGGACCTGCGCGACCTGTTCTCCGTGCGCACGCTCCTCGAGCGTGCGCGCCCGGACTACGTCGTGCACCTCGCGGCCCAGAGCTTCGTCGCCGCGTCGTGGGAGACGCCCGCCGAGACGCTGTGGACCAACGCGATCAGCCAGATAAACCTCTTCGAGGCGATGCGTCAGCTCGGCTCGACGGCGCGGTTCCTGGTCATCGGCTCGAGCGAGGAGTACGGGCTCGTCTACCCCGACGAGCTGCCGATCCGGGAGACGAACCCGCTGCGGCCGCTCTCGCCGTACGCGGTGAGCAAGGTCACGCAGGACCTCATGGGCTGGCAGTACTTCAAGAGCTACGGCATGCACATCGTGCGGGCCCGCGCGTTCAACCACACCGGCCCCCGTCGGGGCGAGACCTTCGCCACCTCGAACTTCGCCAAGCAGGTCGCCGAGATCGAGGCGGGCCTGCGCGCGCCGGTCGTGTACGTCGGCGATCTGAAGCCGACGCGCGACTTCTCCGACGTGCGCGACATCGTGCGGGGCTACTGGCAGCTGCTCGAGCGAGGCGCGCCGGGCGAGGTCTACAACCTCTGCTCCGGCGTCGACTGGTCCATCGAGCGCGTGCTGAGCTTCCTGATCGGACACTCGACGACCCCCCGCATCGACATCCGCCAGGATCCCGCGCGCCTGCGGCCGTCCGACGTGCCGATCCTGCGCGGCTCGAGGGAGAAGATCGAGCGGGCGCTCGGCTGGCGGACGACGATTCCGCTCGAGACGACCCTGGGCGATCTTCTGGAGTATTGGCGACGTCGCGTCCGGCCCCGCGCCAGCTAGGGGCCGCGCGCGTCGCGGCCGGGCCGGGCGCGCCCCGTGTGGCCCTCGTTCACGACTGGCTCACGGGGATGCGGGGCGGCGAGCGGTGCCTCGAGGTGTTCTGCGAGCTGTTCCCCCGGGCGCCGCTCTACACGCTGCTCCACGTGCCTGGCAGCGTGTCTCCCCTCATCGAAGACCGCCCGATCATCACGTCGTTCGTGCAGACGCTGCCGCGCGCCGCCGAGCGCTACCGCTACTACCTCCCGCTCTTCCCGGCGGCCATCCGGCGGTTCGACCTGCGCGGGTACGACGTGATCCTCTCGCTCTCCCACTGCGTGGCGAAGGGGGTGCGCACGCCGCCCGGGGCGCTGCACCTCTGCTACTGCTTCACGCCCATGCGCTACGTCTGGGACCTCTACGACGACTACTTCGGCGCGCGCGCCGGGCGCGTCGCCCGCCTCGTGATGCCGCCGACCGCAGCCGCGCTGCGCCGGTGGGATCGACGCACGTCGGGCGTGCACCGGTTCGCCGCGATCTCGCGGCACATCGCGGACCGCATCCAGCGCGTCTACGCCCGGTCGGCCGACGTGCTCCACCCGCCCGTGGACGTCCAGCGGTTCCGGCTCACCGACTCGCCCGGGGAGTTCTACCTCGTCGTCTCCGCGCTCGCCCCGTACAAGCGGGTCGACCTCGCCGTCGCCGCGGCCACCCGCCTCGGCCGTCGCCTGGTCGTGGTCGGCAGCGGCCCGGAGGACCCGGCGCTCCGCGCGCTCGCCGGGCCGACGGTCGAGCTGCTCGGCTGGCGCTCGGATCCCGAGGTCGCCGAGCTGTACGCGCGCTGCCGCGCGGTGCTCTTCCCGTCGCTCGAGGACTACGGCATCGTCCCGCTCGAGGCCGCGGCGGCCGGCCGGCCGACGATCGCCTTCGCCCGGGGCGGCGCGCTCGAGACGATGGTCGGGCTCGACGCCGTCGAGGAGTCGCCCACCGCGGTCTTCTTCGCCGAGCAGACGGTCGAGTCGCTCGTTGACGCGATCCGGCGGTTCGAGGCGGTCGAGGACCGATTCGACCCCAAAGCGCTCCGGGCCCGGGCCGAGCGCTTCGACCGCCCGATCTTCAGGCAGCGCCTCGGCGACTGGATCGCACGGTGCCGGAGCGAGATCGCCGCATGCTGAAGGCCTACTCGCGCTTCTTCGAGCACCTCACGCTGCTCGTGGACCTCGTGCTGATCGCCGGCTGCTGGGTCGGCGCCTACGTGCTCCGCTTCCACGTCGTGGGCGGCGTTGACGTGCCCCCCTTCCGGAGCTACGCCCTCCAGCTCGTCCCGATCCTCGCGGTGTGGGGGATCGCCTTCAAGGCGTTCGACCTCTATCGGCCGCATCGGCTGGGCTCGCGGCTCGCCGAGTGGTCGGATGTCACGAAGGCCTCGACGCTCGGCGTGCTGGTCCTGGTCGCCGTCATGACCTTCGTGTTCCGGTCGTACGAGTACTCGCGCCTCGTCATCGTCGCCTTCTGGGCGATGTCGATCGTCGTCCTGAGCCTGTCGCGTGCCACGTTCCGTGAGCTGCTCCGCGTTGCCCGGCGCCGTGGCTACAACCAGCGGTACGCGATCGTCGTTGGCGGGGGCGAGCCGACGACCGAGGTGCTCCGGGTGCTCCGGCGTCGGCCGGACGTCGGAATCCGGGTGCTCGGCGTGTTGAGCGACAAGGCCGAGATGCCGGCCGGGGACGTGCGCAGGCTCGGCGGGCTCGACGACGTCCGCGCCATCCTCGACCGCCACCAGGTGGACGTCGTCTTCGTCGCGCTGCCGAACAGCGACTACTCGCGGCTCAACACGGTGCTCGCCGGCATCGGGGACGACCCGGTCGCCATCCACCTCGTACCGGACATCTTCGGGCTCGCGTCGCTCCGCGGCGGCGTCGAGGAGTTCGAGGCGATCCCGTTCATCCACCTGCGAGAGTCGCCGCTCTACGGGTGGAACGGTGTGCTCAAACGCGCCGTCGATCTCGGGCTCGGGACGGTGGCGCTGCTCGTGGCGGCGCCCCTCATGCTGGCCATCGCGGTCGCGGTGAAGCTCAACTCGCCGGGGCCCGTGCTCTACCGTCAGGAGCGGATGGGCCTCGACGGCCAGCGGTTCCGGATGCTCAAGTTCCGGACGATGCACGCGGACGCGGAGCGCGACACCGGGCCGGTGTGGGCGAGCCCCGACGACCGGCGCCGGACGCGGCTCGGCGCGTTCCTGCGCCGGTCGAGCCTCGACGAGCTCCCGCAGCTCTTCAACGTCCTGCGCGGCCAGATGAGCCTGGTGGGCCCGCGGCCCGAGCGCCCGAGCTTCGTCGCCGAGTTCAGGCGCCGGGTGCCCGGCTACATGCTGCGCCACAAGGTCAAAGCCGGCATCACGGGCTGGGCGCAGATCAACGGCTGGCGCGGCAACACGTCGATCGAGAAGCGCATCGAGTACGACCTCTACTACATCGAGCGCTGGTCGCTCGCCTTCGACCTCAAGATCCTGATCCAGACCCTCTGGCTCGGCTTCTACAGCCGCAACGCCTACTGAGTTGAGCCCACGGCGTGGTCGTGCTATTCAAACGGGACGCGAGTCGCCCACGCGCGGCGAGGCGGGACACCGAAGGACCAGGAGGTCGGCCATGAGCCAGGACGGAGCGGCGACTATCTCCAGACGGCGCTTTCTGCAGGCGGGCGCCACCGCGGCGCTCGGCGCTCATCTCCCGGGGCCCTGGGTGGGGCGCGCGGCGGCCCAGGCGGAGGGGCCCCTGCGGCTCGGGTTCCAGGTCCATCGGACGGGCATCGGCGCCGTCTACGGCCGCTGGTACGAGCGGGCGACGACGGCCGCCGTCAAGCTCATCAACGAGAAGGGCGGCATCGGCGGACGGCCGGTCGAGATCGTCGCCGAGGACGACGGGACCGATCCCAAGCGCGGCGCCGAGGTGGTCGAGAAGCTCGCCGTCCAGCACAAGGTGGACTTCATCTTCGGCACGCTGTTCTCGCACGTGGTCATCGCCTCGGCCCCGCGGGCGGGCGAGCTGAAGATCCCCTACATCGTGGTGAGCGAGGGCTACCACGTGGCCTCGGGGCGGCTCAACCGGTACGTCTTCCAGCCCGGGATCACCGACGTGCGGGCCCAGGTCACGGCGGTCGCGCCCTGGATCCTCAAGAACCTCGGGAAAAAGGTGACGCTGATCTTTCCCGACTACGCCTTCGGCCACGACCACCGCGACTTCTTCAGCCGGGTCGCCACGGCCCAGGGCGGGACCATTCGAGCGCTGCTCCCCATCCCGCCGACCGAGACGTCCTTCACGAAATACTTCCCGCGCGTGCCGGCCGACACCGAGGTGCTCTACCACGTGATGGTGGGCCCCGGCGTCCTCACCTTCGTCAAGGAGATGGGGGAGCACTTCGGCGCGCGCCGCCCGCAGATCTTCGGCTTCATCGATTCGCTGGAGGGGGTCGACCTGGCGAGCGCCGGGCTGGAGTTCCTGGAGGGGACGTACTTCTGGGAGGCCTTCCCGCGCTACGCCGCGGCCACCATGCCCCAGCACGTGCGCTTCTACCGCGAACGCGTCGGGGTCAACGCCAACGGCGCCAGCGTCAACGACCCGCGGGACGTCTCCACGTTCTCGCACATGTTCGGCTGCTGGGAGACGCTCTTCGTCATCAAGCGGGCGGTGGAGCAGAGCGGCTACAAGAAGCCCGGGGCCGCCGCCTACAGGGCCTTCATCGAGACCCTGGAAGGCTTCCAGTCCTTCCCCGAGGGCACCGAGCATCCCCAGGGGCCGAAGAGGTTCGTCGGGCGGCTCCACCAGGTCTTCGGCCAGCAGGTCGTCTCCAAGGTCGAGAAGCGCCGACTCACCGTCATCCATCGAACGGCGATCGAGGACTCGATGTACGCGCCCGAGGCCGACTATACGAAGCAGCCACTCTAAGGACATGGGGGGCTCCGGGCGCCCCCCAAGCCCCCCGGCGCTCAGGGCGCCCCGGCACAGCCGTGGCGCCCTTCGACAACGCAATTCGTTCGGGCCTCGCGAGTCGTGAGTCTCGGGGCGCATCTTTTCCTGGCGCTCCTCGAAGGCACGGTGGGCGCGCTGGTGCTGGCGCTCACCGCGCTGGGCCTGTCGCTCGTCTTCGGCGTCATGCGCATCGTCAACGTCGCCCACGGGGCGTTCTTCATGCTGGGCGCGATCGTCACCTGGTATGTCTCCACCCTGCTCGGGAGCTTCCTGCTCGCGCTGGTCGTGGCCCCGCTCGTCGTCGCCGCCGTCGCCGTGGTGGCCGACCGGCTGGTGCTCCGCCCGATCGGATACGAGCCGGAGAGCACCATCGTCGCGACGATCGGCCTCCTGTATATCCTCGAGCAGGTCGTCCTCATGGTGTACGGGCCCTACGCCCGCCCGGTGACCGCGCCCATCTATTTCCGGGTCGACTTCCCGTGGTTCGGCTATTCCGGCTACAAGCTGATCGTCGGTGTCATCGCCGCCATCCTGCTCGTCGCGACCTGGATCGCGCTCGCCCGGACGAAGCTCGGCCTCTACATGCGGGCGACCCAGCAGGATCCCGAGATCGCCCAGGCCTTCGCCGTGCCGGTCGGCCGCGTGTACACGACCGCGTTCGGCGCCGGCGCCGGACTCGCCGCCGTGGCCGGCGCCCTGATCGTCCCCATCCAGCAGGCCCACTATCTCATGGGCCTCGATGCCCTCCTCCTGTCCTTCGTGGTGGTGATCCTCGGGGGGCTCGGAAGCCTCCGCGGCACGCTGGTCGCAGCGTTCGTCGTGGGCCTGAGCGACGGCGCGGTCTCGGTCCTCTTCTCCCCGACGCTCGCCAAGATCGTGGCCACGCTGCTCGTGGGGCTCGTGCTGGCCGTGCGGGGGCGCGGGCTCTTCGGCGAGGAGATCGCGTGACGCTCGGGCTCCACCTGGGCGTCCTCGCCCTCCTCGGCGTGCTCCAGCTCGTCCTCCCGCCGTTCCATCACGGCATGCTGGCCCGCATCATGGTCCTCGCGGCGTATGCCGCCGGCTACAACCTGCTCCTCGGCTACGTCGGCCTCATGAGTCTCGGACACGCCATGTTCTTCGCGGCGGGCATGTACGGCACCGGACTCGCCATCTCCTATCTGGGTGTCGGCGTGGCCACCGGCTTCCTGGCGGGCGTCGTCGCGGGCCTGGCCGTCGCCGCTGCGGTCGGGCTGATCACGCTGCGGACCGCCGGTCCGGCCTTCCTGATCGTGACGATGATGCTCGCCCAGGCCTTCTACCTGGCCACGCTCTACTTCAACGAGATCACCGGGGGCGATCAGGGGTTCATCCTCTCGGGTCTCTCCCTCGATCTCGGCGGGCGGCGCCTCCCGCTGGCCGATCCCGTGGTCAAGTACAACGTGGCGCTCGTCGTGTTCGCCGCCTGTCTCCTGCTGAACTTCTGGCTTGTTCGCTCGCCCGTGGGCCACATCCTGCGCGCGCTGCGCGAGAACGAGGAGCGCACCCGCCTGCTCGGCTACAACACCCCCCGCTACAAGCTCTTCGCGGTGACCGTCTCGGGCCTCATCGCCGCCGTGGCCGGTTCGGCCTACACGCTGCTCTTCTCGTACGTCGGCTCGACGTTCGCCGGGATCCCCTACTCGATCTACCCGCTGCTCTGGACGCTGCTGGGCGGAAGCGGCACCACCCTGGGTCCACTGGTCGGCACGCTGGTGATGACCTATCTCGTGGACGTCGCCAGCAGCCTCACGACGGGGTATCTGATCGTGGTCGGCGTCACGCTCGTCGTCACCATCCTGTGGGTCCCGGCCGGCATCGTGGGCGGCATCCGGGCGCGGTGGGCGCCGTGGCTCCCGTGACCGCGCTCCTGGAGACGAGGGCGATCTCCAAGCGCTTCGGCGGGCTCGAGGCCGTGAGCGGCGTGGACCTCCGCCTCGAGCGGGGCGAAGTGCGCGCGCTGATCGGGCCGAACGGCGCGGGCAAGACGACGCTGGTCAGCCTCATCAGCGGCCGACTGAGTCCGACGTCCGGGCGCGTCCTCTTCGCCGGGCGTGACATCACGTCGCTGCGGGCGTGGGACCGCGTCGGCCTGGGCATCGTCTACACGTTTCAGGTCACCAGCATCTACCGGGGCATCTCCGTGTACGACAACGTGGCGCTGGCCGCCCAGCGCCGGCACCTCCGGGCGCTGTCCGACTGGATCGCGCTCGACCGGCAGGCCGTGGCCCGCGACGTCGAGGCGGCCCTGGTGACGGTGGGGCTCTGGGCCCTCAGGGACCAGCCGGCGCGGGCACTCGCGTATGGACACCAGCGTCTCCTGGAGGTCGCCATGGCGCTGGCGCTCGGCCCCGAGCTGCTCGTCCTGGACGAGCCGACCCAGGGGCTCGCCGCCGCCGAGATCGACGGCCTCTGCGGGCTCGTGCGCGACGTCGCGCGAGCCGCCACGGTGCTCGTCATCGAGCACAACATGGCGGTCGTCCTGGCGCTGGCGGGTCGGGTGACGGTCATGGACCAGGGGCGGATCATCGCCGAGGGCACGCCGCGTGAGATCGAGGCGCACGCGGAAGTCCAGAAGGCCTACCTGGGGCGATGAGACTCGCGCTCGAGGGCGTCGATTGCTATTACGGGGAGGTCCAGATCCTCAAGGAGGTGTCCCTCCACGTCGACGCCGGGGAGATCGTGGGCTTGCTCGGCCGGAACGGCGCGGGCAAGACGACGACGCTCCGGGCGATCATGGGGCTCGTCCGCCCGCGATCGGGGACGATCAGGCTCGACGGCACCGATCTCGGCCGGCTCCGCCCCCACGAGATCCCCGGGCGCGGGATCGCCTATGTCCCGCAGGGCCGCCGGCTCTTCCCGCACCTCACCGTCGAGGAAAACCTCCGCATGGGGCTCCTCGTGCGCGGCGGCGGCGCGGACACGCTCGAGCCCGTCCTCGGCCTCTTCCCCATGCTCGGGGAGCGGCTGCGCCAGCGGGCCGGCACGCTCTCGGGCGGCCAGCAGCAGATGCTGGCCACCGCGCGCGCCCTCTGCGCCAGGCCCGAGTTCCTCCTGCTGGACGAGCCCGGCGAGGGGCTGATGCCGACCCTCGTCGGTCGGCTGCTCGACACGATCGTCGCGCTCAAGGCGCGCCGGGTCGGCGTCCTGCTCGTCGAGCAGAAGGTCGACGCCGTCCTCCGGGTCGCCGATCGCGTCGCCCTCATCGAGAACGGCCGCATCGCGCGCCACGCCACGCCGGCCGAGCTGGCCGCCGAGCCCGAGGTCCTGCTGAGGTACGTCGGCGTGCGCCGGTAGCGGCGGCATCGAGGTCGAACGTCGGCAAGTCCATGGCGCGCCTGCAGCTCGCCTGGACGGAGCGTCGGACTTCTGATCCGAGGGTCGCAGGTTCGACTCCTGCCGGGCACCCCAGAACAGGGTTCTCAGGCCAAGGGCGCCACGCTACACTCGGTGATGATGGACCGGGCGGCGCAGGAGGCATGGATGGCCCAGTGGCGCAGCGCGGCGATTGCGCTGGCCGAGCAGCGCGCCAGAGAGCTGGGCGATCTCACCGACGCCGAGGCGCTGGCGGCGAGCGACGCGTTGCTCTCGCTGGCGCTCGCTGTCCCGATCGATCCGGCGCGTCTCACGGGATCCGGTCTCGTCCGCCAGCAGGCGCTGCTCCACCGGCGCAGCGCGGCGTGAACCCGATCTTCGCCGCCGCGCTGGAGGTCCAGGCCTTCTGTCGAGAGCGCGGCTGGCGCTTCTGCTTCATCGGCGGTCTCACGCTGCAGCGCTGGGGCGAGCCCCGCCTCACCCAGGACGTCGACATCACGCTGCTCACGGGCTTCGGAACGGAAGCGCCGTACGTGGACACCTTGCTCAAGGGGTTCGCCGGGCGCCGATCCGATGCCCGGGACTTCGCGCTCAGGCACCGCGTCGTCCTCATGAGGAGCCCGGCGGGCATTCCCGTTGACGTGGCCCTGGGGGCGATGCCGTTCGAGGAGCGGGCGGTGGCTCGCGCGTCGGAGTTCGTGATCCAACCGGGAGCGGCGCTCGTGACGTGCAGCGCCGAAGACCTCGTCGTGTTCAAGGCGTTCGCCGGCCGCGAGCGCGACTGGCTGGACATTGAGGGCGTCGCGCTGCGCCAGCGCGGACGATTGGATGAGTCGCTGATCTGGGCGGAGCTCGGTCCGCTCCTCGCGCTCAAGGAGGCACCGGAGGCCGCTGAGCGACTCCGGACCGTCCTCGACCGCGCTCGCCGCTGAAGGGGGACGCATGAAGACCTTGATCCGCAACATCGGCACGCTGGTCAGCGGGGACATCCACACGCCTCTCCTCGACGCCGACTCGATCGTGATCACTGACGGCCGGATCGCGGCCGTGGGCCGGCGCCTCGACGAGGACACCGACACGGTCATCGACGCGAAGGGCACGACCGTCATGCCCGGCCTCATCGACTCGCACGTCCACCCCGTCTTCGGCGACTTCACGCCGCGCCAGCGGACGGTGGACTTCATCGACTCGGCGATGAACGGCGGGGTGACGACCGCGATCTCGGCGGGGGAGGTCCACCTGCCGGGCCGGCCCAAGGACATCGTGGGGCTGAAGGCGCTCGCGATCGTCGCGGCCAAGGCGTACGCGAACTTCAGGCCGGGCGGCGTCAAGGTCCACGCGGGCGCGCCGATCCTCGAGCTCGGCATGGTCGAGCAGGACTTCGCCGAGATGGCCGCCGCGGGCGTCAGGCTCGTCGGCGAGATCGGGCTCGGGTCCGTGAGGACGGGGAAGGACGCGGCGCCGATGGTCCGCTGGGCGAAGCAGCACGGCATGACCGTGACGATCCACACCGGCGGCCCCTCGATCGCGGGCTCGAGCCCGATCACCGCGGAGGTCGTCCTCGAGGCGGCCCCCGACGTGGTCGGCCACATCAACGGCGGGACGACCTCGATGACCACGGCTGAGATCGAGCGGCTCGTCGCGACCGACATGGCGCTCGAGATCGTCCAGTGCGGCAACATGAAGACCGCGCTCCACACGCTTCGCGTCGCCACGGACGCGCGCGCCACCCACCGGATCATCATCGGCAACGACGCGCCGTCGGGCACGGGCGTCATCCCGCTCGGGGTCCTCCGGACGCTCTCGCTGCTCGCGGGGCTCGGCGGCCTGGCGCCGGCCGAGGCGGTCGCGTGCGCGACGGGCAACACGGCGCGCGTCTACAAGCTCGGCGCGGGCCTGATCGCGGTCGGCACGGAGGCCGACCTCGTCGTCTGCGACTCGCCGACGGGCTCGGTCGGCAAGGACGCCCTCGGCGCCCTCGCCGCGGGAGACCTGCCCGGCATCTCCATGGTGCTGATCGACGGGAGGATCACGATCGGGCGCAGCCGCAACACGCCGCCGGCCGCGCGCGCCGCCGAAGTCGTCAAGGGCGCCGGGCCGGCCGGGGGCGGGCATTATTGACTCCTGCATAACTAATGCAATGACGCGGTCAAACAAAGGGGAGATCGGATTTCAGGATGCAGGCGCGGAGTAGCGCGGGGCATCGAGCGATCCGTACGAGCGACGCCGTGAGACGAGCCA
>Ga0209211_10001511_pt1 | contig 43676 bp, 39 predicted proteins | sample RifGroA2_FD_183992 | JGI IMG/M metagenome (GOLD analysis project Ga0209211, IMG submission 183992) | Groundwater microbial communities from Rifle, Colorado, USA - Groundwater A2 (SPAdes) (version 2) | ecosystem: Environmental > Aquatic > Deep subsurface > Groundwater | place: Rifle, Colorado...
TATTCGGTCGGGTGCGAGAGATACGAACCCTTTTTCGGCTTGCCCGGCTCCGGGCTCGGTTGCGGCCAGCCCATGCCGCGCGGCAGGCAGTAGCCGCCCTTCTTCTCGACGTTGCCGGTCATGATCGGCAGCATCATGCAGGAGCGCTCGTTGTAGGAACCATAGAGGTGCTTGGCCGGGCCGCGGTAGGTGAATAGCGTCGCCGGCTTGGTGGTGGCGAACTCGGTGGCGATGCGCTCGATGGTCTCGGCCGATACGCCGGAAATCTTCGACGCCCACTCCGGCGTGTACTGCTTGTAGTGCTCCTTGAGTTCCTTGACCGTGACGTTGGTCCAGGTCTCGATGAAGCCCGAATCCTGCAGGTCGTCGCGCAGGATCACATGGCCCATGGCCAGCGCCACCGCGCCGTCGGTTCCCGGATGCACCGGCACCCATTCGTCGGAGAAGCCGGCGGTGTTGGACAGGCGCACGTCGAAGGTGACGATCTTCATGTGGTTGTCGACGCGGCCTTCCGTCACGCGTTGCGACAGCGGGTTATGGAAGTAGGCTGCTTCGAGGATGTTGGAGCCGAAGTTGAGTACGTACTTGGCATTGGCGAAATCCGGCGTCTCGATGTCCGGCCCCCAGGTCGGTTCCATGCCGATCTTCTTCGACGATTCGCAGACCGAAGTGTGGTTCACCACCGTGCCCGAGCCCAGCGTATTCATGAAGCGGTCGATCACGCCGCCGGAGCGGTTGCGGCCGTACTTGAGCATGATGGTGTTGGGGTCTTCCTTCAGCGCGGCGTCGAGCTTGCCCGCGAGTTCGGTCAGCGCCTCGTCCCAGGTGATGCGCTTCCACTTGCCTTCGCCGCGGGCGCCGACGCGCTTCAGCGGAAACAGGATGCGATCCGGGTCATAGCTGTACCACATACCGGCATTGCCCTTGGCGCAGAGGCGGCCACGGGTGGAGACATGCTCCGGGTTGCCTTCGAGCTTGACCACGCGATCGTTCTCGACATAGGCGATGGCGCCGTCCTGGATGTTGCAGACGTGGCAGTTGATCGGGATCGCCTTGCGCTCGGCGGCCGTGACCGGACCGAAATCCTTGCCGCCCAGTTCGTTCTCCATGGCGTTGAGCAGACGGGGCGCGGCGGCTGCGGCGGCGCCGGTGGTGGCGCTGAGCTTGAGAAAGGTGCGACGCGTGACTTTTGGCATTTCCATGTTCTTGATCTCCTCTGACCTGTCAGTACAAGGTCTGCAATTGCTGGGGGCCCATCAACAGGGCATAGCGCAGGGCGGCACTGCCGACCAGGATGAGCACCGAGGCCAGCATCAGGCCGCTTTGCTGCTCGCGCCAATGTGCCACCAGCAGCAGCGCCACCGGCGCGGCAGTGCCCGCCAGGAGGCCGAAGCCGATAAAGATCAGGCCCATGGTGCCGGTGGTCATGATGACGAAGGTCAGCTCGGATGCCGCGCCGCCGTAGTTGGTGGTGCCCAGGATGGACACCAGGATTACGCCCACCGCTCCGGTCGACCACAGCATGTATTCGCGCAACACTCTCTGCGTCGCTTCATTGGCGCCGGCCATCAGCGAGCCGACGGCCGAGCCGGAAGCGGTGGCCAGGGCGACGAACAGCACCGGCATGATCGGCGTGTTCCACATCGGACGCGACTGGTGCACCGAAAGGTCGTAGCCGGTGTAGATCGGCAGTCCCAGTGCCAGCAGGGCCGTGACGAACGCCAGTTGCTTGCCCCTGACTTCGTCGCCCTTGCGCAGCGCCATGATGTAAAGCACGGAGGCGACGCCGAACGCGGCGATGTTCAACGAGCCCCAGGCCAGCGGCGAAGTGAAGCTCAGGTAGGCCGGATTGAGCACGTTGAGGAAGCGCAGCGGCTGCGACAGATCGGCGATCAATAGCAGGCCGCCCACCGCCATCAGGGCCAGGGAGCCGTAGGCCGCTTTCTCCCGCAAGGGTCGCAGCGCCGGCGTGATCCATGAGCCGTAGGACATGAAGGACAGGCCGGCAAGAATGCCGATGACGAAAAAGTAAATGGCATAGCTTGCGTGCCACGATACATCGTGAAACCAGACGTATTCACCCATGATGGTCCTCTCAGATCTTGAAATTGCGCTTGAAGGCGGAACGTTCTTGTTCCATGACTTCAGGCGGGTGGTAGGCGTCGCGGCCGAACTCTGTCGCGTTGCGGTCGGCGCCGATGTAGAAGACGTGCGGCTTGGTGCCTTCTTCCGGGCGCAGTACCTGGGTCGGGTTGGTCGCCACGAGGTAGGACACCTCGCTGTTCGGATCGTTGATGTCGCCGAACACCCGTGAGCGTCCGATGCAGGTCTGCACGCAGGCCGGCACCAGGTTCTGCGTCACGCGATGGAAGCAGAAGGTGCACTTGTCCACCACGTTGGTGATCGGTGTGTAAGTTCGATGCGAGGGCAGCATGAAGCGCGCGTTGTAGGGACAGGCCGCCATGCAACTGCGGCAGCCGATGCAGCGCTCGTAGCGCTGCAATATGAATCCGCCATCCTCGACCTTGAAGGTGGCTTCGACCGGACAGTTGCGCACGCAGGGCGCGTCGTCGCAGTGGTTGCACAGCCGCGGCAGGAACTGTCGCCTGACGGTGGGGTACTTGCCCACCACCTTGTAGGGCACCCAGGTGCGATTCACTCCCAGCGGCGTGTCGTATTCCGCCTTGCACGCCACCTGGCAGGCCATGCAGCCGATGCAACGTCGCGTGTCGACCACCATGGCAAAACGCCTCTTGCCGGCGACGCCGCGCGTCTCGATGGGGGACAGCCTCAATTCTTCACTCATCTGCCTTGCCTCCTTTGTATTCTGTGTTGCGGTTTGGGTCCTGGTTGCTCCCGGCGCAAATGGGCGCCTGGATCAGCCGGCCTGCCGTTTCCTTTACGCAACAACCGGGCCACACATCCCGTCAGAAAGCCAATCCCTTGCTGCCACTATGGATTTGGCCTGCGCCGCTTCCTGTGACGCTTCGGCGACCGTTACGCCGACGTAACAATCGCCTCCGATGCTGCGCTGCAAGGTGCTACGCTCGGGTAACGTCTCTGAATTCAAGGATCACGCAGCCGTTTTCGCGCTTATCATCGGCGCCATGAATCAAGACGATCACAGCTCGGCCGGATCGCGCCGGCGGATCTTTCTGCAGTCCGCGCTGGCCATGGCGGCCATGCCTCTGCTGCCCGCGCAGGCCGAGGCCGGCGCCTTGCGCATCGGCCTGACCCCGGTATTTCTCGACGATCAGCTGAGCTTTCTGACGCGCTGGCGGGTTTGGCTGGAGCGCCGGCTGAAGCGACCGGTGGTGTTCGTCCAGCGCGGCAACTACCGCGAGGTGCTGGACCTGATTCGCGGCGGCAAGATCGACTTCGCCTGGATTTGCGGCTATCCCTACGTACGCTATCGGCATGAACTGCGTCTGGTGGCGGTACCGCTATGGCGCGGGCGCCCGTACTACCAGTCCTATTTGATCGTGCCCGCCGACGACCGGAAAACCAGCAGCCTGGCCGAATTGCGCGGCAAGGTGTTCGCCTATTCGGATCCCGATTCCAACTCGGGATTTCTCTACCCGCAGTATCGGCTCACCATCCAGGGCGAGAATCCGACGAGCTTCTTCTCCCGCAGCTTCTTCACCTGGGCGCACCGCAAAGTCGTCGAGGCAGTCGGGGTCGGTCTGGCCGACGGCGGCGCGGTCGATGGGTATGTCTGGGAAACCCTGGCCGAGTTTCATCCCGCCTTGACCAACGCCACGCGCGTCATCGAACGCTCGCCGGATTTTGCTCATACCCCTTTCGTGGCCCGTCCGGACATAGCCGCGGCGGAACTGGAACAGTTCCGGGCCACCCTGTTCGATATGCCGGCCGACGCCGAGGGCGCGCAATTGCTGCGCCTGTTGAGTCTGGATGGATTTGTCCCGGGGCAGCCCTCCCTGTTTGATGGAATCGCGCACATGGCGACGCGGCTGGGCAAGATTTGATTGCGCTGGCCGATCTTTCGCTGCGCTGGAAAATCCCGCTGCGCGTCATGGCGGCGGTGTTGGGCACCGCGTTGGCGGTCACTGCCGCCCTGGTGACGCGCGAGTACGACGAGATGAGCCAGAATCTCGAAGCACATGCCAAGAGCCTGGCGCGGGTGCTGGCCAACACCCTCGTTGCGCCCGTGCTGCACGACGACATCTGGCGCGCCTACGAGATTATCCAGTCGGCGCGCGACCCTGCCGCCATTGCTCCGGAGCTGCAGGCCGACGTGGTACTGGTGACGGATGCGGAGTATCGGGTCTTCGTTTCCAGCCGCCCCCGCGTTTTTCCCATCGGCAGCAATCTCGCGGGTCAGGGAGGCGCCTATGGGCGTTTGCGTGCGGCAATGCTGGAAGGGAGGCCGACCGAGCAGAAAGTGATCGACCCTGCCGATTCCGCCCATTACTTCGTCATGTCGCCGCTGGTGGCCGATGGCGTGGCGCTTGGCCACGTTGTTCTCGGCTATTCCAAGATTTCCTTTCTGCCGCGTTTTGCCGGGCTGGTGGGGCGGGCGGCGCTGGTCACTCTGCTGGTCCTGCTCGTAATCATGCCCATTGCATGGATATCGGCACGGCGCACCGGCGTGCCCTTGCTGGCGCTGGCCGACGCCATGCGGCGTGTGCCGGGTGATCTGGAAGTGGCGCGCCTGGCCGAATTGCCCAGCAGCGGCGACGAGATCGGGCAACTGGGAGACGCCTTCGTGCGCATGGTCGGCGAGCTGAAGCACAAGCAGGAACTTGAAAGCCAGATGCTGGTGTCGGAGCGGCTGGCGGCGGTGGGTCGTCTGTCGGCCGGCATTGCGCATGAAATCAACAATCCGCTGGGCGGCATGCTGACCGCGATCAGGACCTGGCAGCGCCACGGCAGCGGCGACCCGATGGCCAGCCAGACGCTGTCGCTGCTGGAACGCGGCCTCGACCAGATTCGCCACACGGTGGCCGCCTTGCTGGTGGAGACAAGACCCGAGGATCGCGCTTTTCAACCGGCGGATATCGACGACTTGCTGATCCTGGTCGAGGCCGAGGCGCGCGCCCGCTCGGTGCGCGTGGCGGTCGATAGTTCGCTCGCGGCATCCTTGCCCCTGCCCGCCACCCTGTTGCGGCAGATTCTGCTGAATCTGCTGCTCAACGCGGTGACGGCCGCCGCGCAGGGCGGCACGGTGCAACTCAACGCCGTGGCGAAAGATGGCAAACTGCGCCTGGCGGTCCGCAACGACGGCGAGCACATTCCGGATGAGCAGCTGGCCTATCTGTTCGAGCCCTTCGCCAGCGGTCGCGAAAAGGGACATGGCCTTGGCCTGTGGATCGTGTACCAGATCGTGCAGCAATTGAATGGCGGGCTTTCCGTCGAGAGCGAGCCCGGCGGTTGTACCATCTTCAGCATCGAGATTCCCTATGTCGAGTCCGCCTGAGAACCTGCCGCGTCTGTGCCTGGTCGAGGATGACGAGATCATGGGCGAATCGCTCGTCCAGCTGTTTCGCCTGGAAGGCTTCGCGGTGACCAGATGCCGCACCGCCGCCGAGGCGGCGGCGGCGATCGAGGCGCGCCGCTTCGCCGTGGTGGTCAGTGACATTCGCCTGCCGGACCGGGACGGTGGCGAACTGTTTCTCGAACTCAAGGAGCGGCAGCCGAGGCTGCCGCCTTTCCTCTTCATGACCGCCTACGGCACCATCGACCGGGCCGTCGACCTGCTCAAGGCCGGTGGCGCCGATTACGTTACCAAGCCCTTTGATGTTGACGTTCTGGTGCAAAAAGTGCGCGGCCTGGCCGATGGTTACGGAACGCTCGACGGCAATGCCGACGATTCCCTCGGTATTTCTTCGGCGATGCGGCGCATTGCCGAATCGCTGCCGCGTCTGGCGCGCCATGCGGCGGCCCTCTTGATCACCGGCGAGTCCGGCGTCGGCAAGGAGCATGTGGCCCAGCTGTTTCACCGCCACGCAGTTGGCAGCGAGAGCAAATTCATCGCGGTCAATTGCGCCTCCATACCGGAGCCGTTGATGGAGGCGGAACTGTTCGGCTATGAGCGCGGCGCCTTCACCGGCGCGGTCAAGGCCAAGCGCGGCTACGTCGAACTGGCGCACGAGGGCACCCTGTTCCTCGACGAAATCGGCGACATGCCGTTGTCGATGCAGGCCAAGTTGCTGCGCGTACTGCAGGAACGAAAATTCGTCCGGCTCGGCAGCGAGACTCCGGTCACCAGCAGCTTCCGTCTGGTCTGCGCGACCCATCGCGATCTCAAGGCGATGGTCGAGGCCGGGCAATTCCGCGAGGATCTTTACTACCGCATTCACGTCCTTCACCTGTACATCCCGCCGCTACGCGAGCGGCTGGACGACATCCGCTGGTTTGTCCGCCATTTCGTCGGGGAATTCAATCGCCAGCATCCCGAGGAAGCGCGCCGGCTGGACCCGCGCACCGAGCAGGCGCTGATGAACTACGGCTGGCCCGGAAACGTTCGCGAACTGCAACACGCGGTGGAACGCGCCTGCATTCTTTCCAGCGGCCCGCTGCTGGGCGCCGAAGCCTTCTTCGGCGGTAGCCTGGACGGCGAGATGGCGACCGAGCAACTTGAATCCGAATCCCTGACCGAGTATCTGATGGCCTGCGAACGCGACTACCTTTTGTTGATACTGGAACGCCATGACGGACACATGACCCGCGCCGCGGAGGCGCTGGGAATTACGCGCAAGACACTTTGGGAAAAATTGCGCCGGCTCGGGATCAAGGCGAAGGGCGAGCCTTGACCTTACCGTGTCACAAACATTGACTTGCGTTATGTCACTTGCAACAAGGACATTGTCCGCGGCACTCGATCACCTGAAAACCGCGCCGCCGCGCAGCGCCTATTTCGCGGATTTGAGGCGATTCAGACGGTTTCGGGCGATTTCCGAAAAGCGCCCGTTCGGGTATTGGCGCAGATAGGCCTCGAAGTCGCCGGCATCCGGGCTGTCCTTTACCGACTGCCAGAACAGAAGCTCCGCCTCCGAGTCTGCGCCGGCGGTCGGTGCGGACTTCGGCGGCGAACTGGCGCCGGCGAAAAAGAAATCGCCGGTCAGGGACGACGCCTCCCATGGAATCTGGGTATCGCCGGTCATGCGCGAGACCTCGCTGCGCACCCGCTTGAATACCGACTCCACCGGCAGTCCGGGCTCCGCCAGTACTTTCAGCAAGGCGGTCGTGTAGGTTGAGTTTGCGCCTTCGCCATCCTGCGCCACCTTGCCGGGCGCCGTGGCATAGGCGATCAGCGTGCCCTTGGGTGCCTCCATTTGCGCCAGGCCCCCACCCACGCTGCGGAATCGCCTTTCGAAGGGATTGTTGCGGCAGGCATCGAGGATCACCAGATTGAGGGGACTGGCGGAAAGCTGGTCGAGCACGGCGTCGACGTCAACGGCCTCGGCGCGCACCGAATTCTCAGAGCCGATCTGGGCGTCCACCGGAATCAGATAGTTCTTGCCCTTGACCTGAATGCCGTGCCCGGCAAAGAAGAACATGCCGACATCGTGCCCGGCCAGGCGCTCGCCGAAGCGCGCGATGAGGCGGGTCATCTCGCGCTGGCCGAGATTTTCCCCGCTCATGACTTCAAAACCCAGCGCGCGCAGCTTGGTTGAAAGCGCCCGCGCATCGCTGACCGGGTTCTTCAGCGGCGCGTCACGGTAGCTGCCGTTGCCGATCACCAGGGCGAGGCGCTTGCCCGTGCCGCCGGGTGCTATTGCCGGGGCAATCGTGGGGACAACTGCAGCGGTCGGCGGCGTGGCTGGCATCGCGACCGGTGGCGGCAATACTGTTGCCGCCTGCGCTGCGGCGGGCGTTGCGGCTCTCGGCGCTTCGATCATGCCCGGCACCTGGCGCGGCGCCCGCAGGTGGGCGACGTCGAGTTTCCTGCGTTCGACCTCGGCGCGAACCGACGCCAGTTCCCGCTCGTATTCGTCGATGTCGGTGAAGAATTCGAATTCGCCGCGGTGGCCTAACTGGTCGGTGCCATAGCCCTTGCCGGCCGACAGGGAAACTGCCCAGGACTCGGTCTTGATGACACGGGCGTCGTCGCACCGGATTTCTCCGCGCGCCTTGCCCAGCGCATAGTCCCTGAAGTTTCCGCGGCAGGCTGTACCGAGCTTGGCGAATCGAATTTCGGCAGAGCCTTCTCCGCCTAGGGGAGCGGCACTTCCGGTTCCGGTCATGTAATCCGACCAGTCGTCGGTGTGCCCGACGATATAGATCTTGACGCAGCCTCCCAGCAGCACGGCAGCGAGGCAGATGATCCATGTGTTCCAACGGCTGCGCCGCTGTGACGGGGTAAGGATGCTCATGTCCTTTCTTGCCTATGGTTAGAGCCGGCGGCCGGACGACGATCGACCTCAAGTACCGGCGTGCAGCCGTATGGGAATCCGCTGTGAGCCGAAGGGCTTGCCGAAGGCGCCAAAACGTCCGGCAATGGCCGTGCCGCAATGCCGGCAATGCCCCATGTCGTCCAGCGCGTAGCCGAGGATGCGATACCAGTCGCGCTGTATCACCGCCTTGCCGCATCCTGGGCATAGCGTCTCGTCGCCGGCCTTGTCGTGTACGTTGCCGGTGTAGACGTAGTGCAGGCCGGCATCCATGGCGATGCGGCGGGCGCGGGCGAGGGTGGTTGGCGGCGTGGCCGGGATGTCGCTCAGCTTCCAGTCTGGATGGAAGGCGGAAAAATGCAGCGGCACATCGGGGCCGAGTTCCATTGCCACCCAGGCGGACAGCGCCTTCAGCTCATCGTCGCCGTCGTTCTTGCCGGGAATCAGCAGGGTGGTGATTTCCAGCCAGCAATCGGTTTCGTGATGGATCATCGCCAGGATGTCGAGCACCGGCTGCAGATGCCCGCCACAGAGATTCACGTAGAACTCGTCGGTGAAGGCTTTCAGGTCGACGTTGGCGGCGTCCATCTTCGCGTAGAACTCGCGCGCCGGTGCCAGGTGCATGTAGCCGGCGGTGACGGCGACGGTTTTCACGCCCAGGGCACGGCAGGCATCGGCCGTATCCATGGCGTATTCGGCGAAGATGACGGGATCGTTGTAGGTGAAGGCGACGCTCTTTGCGCCATGCGTTTGCGCCGCACGGGCGATGGCCTGCGGCGTGGCGTCGTCCATCAGGCGATCCATGTCGCGCGATTTGGAGATGTCCCAGTTCTGGCAGAACTTGCAGGCCAGGTTGCAGCCGGCGGTGCCAAAAGACAGCACGCTGGAGCCGGGATGGAAATTGTTCAGCGGCTTCTTTTCGATCGGATCGATGCAGAAGCCCGAACTGCGGCCGTAGGTGGTCAGCAGCATTTCGCCGCCCTGCATGGCGCGCACGAAGCAGGCGGCGCGCTGTCCCTCGTGAAGTTTGCAATTGCGCGGGCAGAGGTCGCACTGGATGCGGCCCTCATTTCCCTCACCCGCGAGTCGATGCCACCAGCGTGCCGGGACGCCGGCTATGGGATCTGGGCTTCTTTCCATTTTTGTACCTCGTAGCGCTGGAGTTGCACGTCGGCGGACCACCAGTCGGCAGGCAGGCCGGCCTTCTGCTTTAAATGGGCCATGAAGGTGCGTGGCTCCGGCAATTGTTCCCAGACCTGCGGCAGGAAGGTGCTCCTGCGCTGGCCTGCGATCAGGATGATGCCATCGAGATTGGGCCGCAATTGGCGCAGGGCGTCCGCCTCGCTGCTGAATGTCATCGGTTGTGGCGCGGTGAGCAACGACACTTCGACTCGGGTGCGCGGCAGTTCGGCGAGCGTCAGCGGCGGGAAGCGCGGGTCGCTGAAGGCGGCGGCGACAGCGTTGGCGCGCACATCCTGATCCAGCGGGCGATGCGCTTGCAGTGAGCCGATGCAGCCGCGCAGCGCGCCGTTTTGCGTCAGCGTGACGAAGGTGGCGCCGGGCAGCGCCAGCGCCGGATGGGTTGCTTCGGCCTGTGTCGGCTGCTTGAGGCGGGTCGCGATGGCATTGCGGGCGCGCACCAGCAGCGCCGGACCGGGATCGGCGGCAACGGCGACGGTTTCTGGTTCATACAGGGCGAAGGAGGCATAGCCGACCACGCGCGACTTGTCGCCGGCCGTATCGCCCGAGTTGCATTGCGCCAGGCGTTCGATACGCAGTCCGCGCCGCCGCGCCACGGCGAGCAGTCCGTTGATCGGCAGCGCGCCGCAGGCCTGATCGAAACTGGTGAGCTGATCCAGGGCCAGGATGTGCTGCGCCGTGGCGTTGTCGATCGTCTGCGCTTCGCGGTAGGCGTGAAAATGGGAAAGGTCGGAACTGATCACGATCAGGGTTTCCGGCCCGCCCCACAGGCGGTCCAGTACCTGGGCTACTTCTGCGGCGCCGGTCTGGCCGACGGCCAGCGGCACGAGCGTGAACTGGCCGAGGACGGTTTGCAGGAAGGGCAGTTGCACTTCCAGTGAATGTTCCTGTGCGTGCGCGGCGTCGCTGGTGACCACTTGCGGCAGGTCGGACAGCGCATCGAGGGCGGCGCGGTCGAGCGGGATGCTGCCCAGCGGCGTGGCGAAGGCCTGCACCGTGGGCGCCGCCAGCCCACGCACCGAGACCCGATGGCAGGGCCCGAGCAAGACCACGCGCCGGATGCGTCCGGCGAGCGGGGTCAGCAGCGCATAGGCATGGCCCGCGGTGCCGCCCGAATAGATGTAACCGGCATGGGGCACGATGACGGCCTTGAGCAGGCCGGGGGCGGCAGGCTCAGAAGTCGGCGCTGGCGAGACGGCGAGGCAGGTCGCGAGTTCATCCTGCAAGCTGGCGGGATCGCAGGGATAGAAGCTGCCGGCAACGGCCGGCGGACGAATTACGGTAACAGGGCTCATGGTCATCTCACCTCATGTCATCAGCAACAGTCCGCCGACAAGTCCCACCGCAATGGCGGCGAGTCCCGGCAGGGTACGGCGGGCCAGCGCTGCGCCGCCGATGACGACTACCAGCCCGGTCTTGAAGGCGAGGTTGGAAAGCGTAGCCAAGGTTATCGCGGTAATGGTTTGTGCGGCATTCAGTTTTTCCATGCTGAACATGCGCAGCGACGACAGCGTGATCGCATCGACGTCGGTCAGGCCGGAGGCCAGCGCCAGCAGGTAGATGCCACGGTTGCCGGCAACATCCTGCAGCCAGGCGGATAGCACCAGGATCAGCGCGTAGAGTCCGCCGAAGGTAAGCGCCGTCTTGATCTCGGTGGGGTTGGTGACGTTCGGCATGGGCAGCGCATCGCCGCCAGCGAGCTGGCGCCAGCCCCAGAGCGTGGCGCCGACGCCCAGCGCGATACCGCAGCCGAGCACGCCGAACAACTGCTCGGCAATGCTGGGCGCGACCGCGAAAGAGACCAGCCCGAGGCGCACCATGACGACGATATTGGCGAGCAGGATCACCACCATCGCCGTGCGACCGAGATCGACATTCGCCTTGGCGTGGCGGGCGAAGATCATGGTGGTTGCGGTGGATGAGGCAATGCCGCCAAACAGGCCGATCAGCGCCGCGCCGTGTTGCGCCCCGGTGAGGCGCAGGGCGGCGTAGCCTGCCAGTGACACGCCCGAGATCAGCACCACCATCCACCAGATGTTGTGCGGGTTCAGGGCCTGGTAAGGGCCGAAATCCTTGTCGGGCAGAATCGGCAGGATCACCAGGGCCAGCACGCCGAACTGCAGGATCGACAGCAGGTCGATATGCGTCAGGCTTCTCGATATGCCATGCAACTGGGCTTTGAAGTACAGCAGCACCGTGGTGGCGATGGCCAGCATGACGGCGGTCGAGGTGTAGCCGAACCAGACGATCGCACCCAGTGCGTAGCAGACCATCAGCGCGATCACGGAGGTGGTTCCCGGGTCGCCGGTATCGAGCGGATCGGAGACGTGCGCGGCGATCATCATGGCGGCGATGGCGAGCATGCCCGCGGCGAGTATCCAGCCGCTGTCCGTCGTTTGCGCCAGCAGGGCGCACAGACAACCGAGCAGGCCCACCAGGGCAAAGGTGCGCAAGCCGGCCTTGAGATCGGACTGGCGCTCACGCTCAAGACCGATCAGGAGACCGATGCCGATACTGGTGGCAAAGGCTTGAATGACTTCGTATCCGGCTTCTGCGGCGAACATCTACTGTCTCCCGCGACTTCCTGTAATGCGATTGTATAGAATTGCACGATGACCAAAAGCTCTTATCACGCGTTGGTTCCAGCCGCGGGTTCGGGGTCGCGCATGGGCGCTCTCCCGGGTCGCGACGTGCCCAAACAATACCTGCCGCTCGCCGGCCAGCCCCTGATCCGGCACGCACTGGCGACATTGTGCGCCACGCCGGCGATCGCGAATGTTTTTGTGGTGCTGGCGCCGGATGACGCGCTGTGGCCCGCCGCACAAATGGCGACACTCGGCCCGAAATTGCGCGTCCTGCGCTGTGGCGGCGAGATCCGTGCGCAAAGTGTTGCCAACGGTTTGCGGGCGATGGCTGCCGAACTCGGCGATCAGGCTGATATTGGCAACGACTGGGTGCTGGTGCACGATGCGGCGCGGCCCTGTCTCACCGTCGCCATGGTCGAAAAGCTGATCGCCGAGGTGGGCGAGGATGACGCCGGTGGTCTGCTCGCGGTGCCGGTCGCCGATACCCTGAAGCGCGGCGACGAAGATGGCCGTATTCGCCAGACGGTGTCGCGCGATGATCTGTGGCAGGCGCAGACGCCGCAGATGTTTCGCCACCGAACGCTGCTCGCTGCGCTCGATCTCGCGCCGCAAGTCACCGACGAAGCCGGCGCCATCGAAGCGTTGGGGCTCGCGCCGCGCCTGGTGGCAGCCGATGTCAGCAATCTCAAGGTCACCTGGCCGCTGGATCTGCAGCTTGCAGCCTGGATACTGGAGAATCGGGCAAAGCCGTGACGCTAAGACGCTGAGCTGTTACCTGTGTCGGCTTGAGGCCTGAGGCAGGCAGCGAATCAGACGTAAGCCTTGTATCGATCAAGGTAGCGTACCGGTTTGGAAAGTGCATCGCGACGGAAGGGATCGCCCAGTTCGCGCGTCACCATCATTTCCAGAATGGTGGTCTTGCCCTCCTGTTGTGCGGCACAGGCGGCACGCAGCGCCGGGCCGACCTCGGACAGCTGGTCCACCACCAGCCCCTCTGCGCCCATGGACCGCGCCATGCCGGCAAAGCTCGGGTTTTCCAGGTTGGAGCCGAGGAAGCGGTTGTTGTAGAAGTCCACCTGGTTCTTCTTCTCGGCGCCCCATTGCTTGTTGTGGAAGACGACGGCGGTGACCGGAATCTTCTCGCGCACGCAGGTCAGGATCTCGCCGAAGCTCATGCCCCAGGCGCCGTCGCCGACGTAGGCTACCGCTGGCCGCTCCGGCGCGGCCAGCTTGGCGCCGATGATGGTGGGGAAGGCGTAGCCGCAATTGCCGAAGCTCATCGCCGCGAACATGCTGGGCGCGCCGCCGAAGCGCAGGTAACTGTTGGACACCGAGCAGATGTTGCCGATGTCGGTGGACACCATGGCATTCGGCGGCATGGCCTTTTCCAGTTCGCGCAGCATCTGGCGCGGATGCATGTAGGGGCTGCCGGCCTCTATCTCAAGGCTCCAGGGGTCGCTTTCCTGCGCCCAGTTGCCGAGTTCGGCTTCCCAGTCCTGTTTCTGTTTTGCCACCTCGGCCAGGCGCACGGCCCGGTTGCCGGCACCGGCCAGGGAGCCGCCGGCGAGGCGCGAGAGGATGGCGTCCGCCGCGGCACGCGCGTCGCCGCAGATGCCAACGGAAATCTTCTTCACCAGCCCGAGCATTTTCGCCTCGGCATCGACCTGGATGATTTTGGCATTCTGCGGCCAGTAATCCATGCCGTACTGCGGCAGGGTGCCGAAGGGGCCGAGCCTGGTGCCGAGGGCCAGCACCACGTCGGCCTGCGCGATCAACTTCATGCCGGCCTTGGAACCCTGGTAGCCGAGGGGGCCGCACCACAGCGGGTGGCCGGCTGGGAAGGCATCGTTATGCAGGTAGCTGGTCACTACCGGAGCGCCGAGGAGATCTGCCAGTGCCGCACAGGACGCGATGCCATCGGCAACGATTACCCCGCCGCCGGAAAGGATCACCGGGAATTTGGCATTGGCCAGCAACTCGGCCGCTTCGTCGAGGCTCTTTTCGCCACCGGCGCCGCGCTCGATGCGTATCGGTTGCGGGATTTCGTAGTCGTGGTCGCCGTAAAAGAAGTCGCGCGGAATGTTGAGCTGGGTCGGGCCCATCTCCAGCATGGCGCGATCGAAGCAGCGCGCGGCGATCTCGGCCATGCGCCTGGGATTATTGACATGGCCCTGGTACTTGGTGATCTTCGAGAAGATCGGCAACTGCTCGGTCTCCTGGAAGCCACCGAGGCCGATGCTCATGCTGCCGGTCTCGGGCGTGATCATGACCACCGGACTGTGGGCCCAGTAGGCCGCGGCGATCGCGGTGACGAAGTTGGTGATGCCGGGGCCGTTCTGCGCGACGCAGACGCCGTGGCGGCCGGAGACCCTGGCATAGCCGTCGGCCATGTGGCCGGCGCCTTGCTCGTGCACCGTCGGCACGAAACGGATGCCGGCGGCGGGGAAGATATCCAGCGCGTCCATGTAGGCCGAGCCGACGATGCCGAAGACGTCGGTCACGCCATTGGCCACCAGGGTCTCCACCAGCGCCTCGGAAGGCGTCATGTGGTTTTTGCCGGCGATCGCGGCAAGGCGTTGGGTGGAACTCTTCATGCGAACCCTTTCAATAAAAAATGGAACTGGCGTGTTAAGTTACTGCGTTGCCGCATATCAAGGCAATATTAATGACAAAAAACTGATAACTTCATTATTTTGTCGCTGCCGTGAAAGGATTTTTCTGAAATGAACGCTCCATTTCGCGTTGGTCAGGGCTATGACGTTCACGCGCTGACGCCGGGGCGCAAGCTGATTCTGGGCGGCGTGCATATTCCACATCATCAGGGCTTGCTCGGACATTCGGATGCCGACGCGCTGCTGCACGCGATTACCGACGCGATTCTCGGCGCGGCGGGGCTGGGCGACATTGGCGGGATGTTTCCCGACACCGCCTCGCGGTGGCAGGGCGCCGACAGCCGCAGCTTGCTGCGCGGCGCGATGGACGCAGTGCGCGCAACGGGCTGGCAGGTGGGCAACATCGATGCCACCATCATCGCCCAGGCGCCGCGCATCGCGCCCCATGTCGCGGCAATGTGCGCCAACATCGCGGCCGACCTCGACATTGCGGCCGGGGCCGTCAACGTCAAGGCAAAGACCAACGAGCGGCTGGGTTTCGAGGGTCGCAGCGAAGGCATCGCGGCGCATGCGGTGGCACTCCTGGTGCGCGCGGCATAAGGCGACATGGGCGAAGCACGCTCGCGCCGGGTGTTCTTTGCACTCTGGCCGGATCACGAGGCGGTCGGGCATTTGTCGGCACTCGGCCGCAATCTTGCCGGCGGCGGAAGCCGGCTGATGCGCCCGGCTTCGCTGCATCTGACGCTGGCGTTTGTCGGGTCGGTGACGCCGACCCAGGTCGACCAGCTTGGCGGCCTTGCCGCGGTGGTGTGCGCCGAGGCATTTGTCCTGAGCATCGACCGGCTGGGCTTCTGGCCGCAGCGCGGCATCCTGTGGGCAGGCTGCAGTCAGCCACCGGCGTCGTTGCGGCGACTGGCCGAGACGCTGGTCGCCGCTCTGCGCGGCGCCGGTTTCGCCATCGACCATCGCGCCGCGTCCGACTTGGTGCCGCACATTACGCTGGCACGCCGTGCCCGCTGCTCGTCGCTGCCGTCGCTGGAAACACCAATCCGCTGGCGGGTGTGCGAATTTGCCCTGGTCGAGACCCATCTGCATCCTTCCGCGGCGAGCTACAAGACGCTGGCCAGCTTTCCGTTGAATGAATTGGACGCAGGATAAGGATGATTTAGAATCACGTCATTATTTGGGAGCCGATAACCCGTGGTCAATTTCTTCCGCACCAGCAAAATACCACTGCGCCTGGAACGCCTGCGCGGCCTCAGCCTGTTCGTCAACCTGACGCCGGCCGAGTTGCAGATCGTCGATGGCCTGCTGCATGAACGCGACTACCTCAAAGACGAGGTGATCTTCGACGAAGGCGAAGAGGGGCAGGCCATCTACATCATCGCCTCGGGCGAAGTGCTGATTTCTCGCCAGGGATCTGGGCGCACGGCGCAAGCCGTCCCCGATGAAGCGCGACTTCCGCGCCGGCGCCAGGGGGATTTCGGGCGCGTCGCGCAACTCGGCCCCGGCACTTTTTTTGGCGAACTGGCGCTGCTGGATGATTCGCCGCGCTCGGCGCAGGCGCGCGCCGCCAACGCCTGCCACCTGATCGTGTTCTTCCGCGACGACTTCGTCGGCCTGCTCGATACCCACGCCCGCATCGCTTCGAAAATATCGCGCCAACTGGCGTGCCACCTTGGCACCCGCATGCGCAACATGGCGTTGTCGGTGGGTGCCTATCATCATCTGCTGTAGAGCCGACGGGTGAGCGCAACGATCAAATCGTCGGATCTGCCGAGGCGCGGCAATCATGGTTCCGGCCCCATTGTCTGGGCCGTGATCATTGCGACCACGTGCCTGCTGTTGCTGGCTTTCCAGAAGTTGCTGTGGTTGGTGGTGCCTTTTTTGCTCGCGCTGATCCTGTATTACTTTCTTTACCCGCCGGTCAGGGTGCTGATCTATCGCGGCATGAGCCGCGATGCCGCGGCAAGCCTGGTCACCTTGGGATTCCTTGCACTGCTGTTTGTCGTTGCGGTCGCGGTGACGCCCTGGGTCACGGGACAATTGGCCAATTGGCAGGACACGGTAAGCCGTTACGCACAGGGTGGTCTGCTATTGCTCGACAATTCACTGCGCAACATCGAGGCCCATTGGCCGACCCTGGCCCGGGCTCATCTGGCGGATACCCTGGCGGCACGTCTGGCACAAGGCGCGGACAGCATTTCCGATCATCTGGAACCGGTCGCCATCGGCATCATGACCTGGGCCCCGTCGCTTATGCTGGCGCCATTTCTGGCCTTTTTCTTTCTGCGCGACGGGCGCCGCTTCACGCGCTTCCTGAGCGCCGCGGTGCCCAACGCCTTTTTCGAAAGGACGCTGTACCTCCTGCACGAGATCGATCGCACCTCGCGTGCCTATTTCCAGGGCCTGATCAATCTCACCGTGCTCGACACCGTGACGCTCGCCGCCGGCCTCTGGCTGCTCGGCATTCCCGGTCCGCTGGCGCTTGGGCTGATCTGCGCCGTGCTGGCCTGGGTGCCCTATGTCGGCTCGGTCCTCGGCGGCCTGCTGGTGGTGCTGGTGGCGGCAACTGACTTCCCCGATGCGCCGGGCACGGCCTACTGGGCGATCGCGCTGTTTGGACTGGTGCGCCTGCTCGACGACTTTGTTTATATGCCGCTCACCATCGGCAAGAGCCTTGAATTGCATCCACTGGTGACGGTGCTGATGATTTTTGTCGGCGGCGCCGTGGCCGGCGTGGCCGGCTTGATGCTGGTACTGCCGGTGCTGGGGGTGGTGATGGTGATCGGCGAAACGATCGGTCTCATCGTCACCGATCCGCGCCTGATGGCGCGGCACCGTCATGCTCGCGCGCTGCGCCGAGCGTACGCGAGCAAAGACCTCTGACCATCCGCCTCAAGCAGGAGGCGTCAGACTGGGCGGGGATAGCGTGATGCGGGCAAGCAGCCCGCCGCCTGCGCGCGGCAGCAGTTCCAGACGGCCGTTATGGGAGCGTGCGATGCGATCGACGATGGCCAGCCCGAGCCCAGCGCCGGTGGCATTGGTGCGCGCTGCGTCGAGCCGGGCGAAGGGACGCTTCATGCGCTCCACGTCATCGGCGGGAATGCCCGGACCGCGGTCGCAGACGTCGATGCTGATTTCACCGTTGGTGGCGCTGAAAGCCAGTTCCACCGGCGACTCGCTGCCGGCATAACGCAGCGCATTGTCGACCAGGTTGGTGACGGCGCGGCGCAAGGCTTGCGGCCGTACCGTCGTTGCCATGCCAAGAGTCGGCGCTGGCGGCACGGCGACATTGAAGCCGCGGCGCCGGTATTGCGTGGCCAGTTCGGCCAGCAATGCGGCCATATCCACATCCTGCTGCGCTTCGCCGCCGTCCGAACGGGCGAAGTCGAGGAACTGGCCTATGGTCTTGTCCATTTCCTCGACATCGGCCGTCATGCCTTCACGCAAGCCTTCGTCGGGAGCCATTTCGATGCCCATGCGCAGGCGCGTCAGTGGCGTGCGCAGATCGTGCGAAATTCCGGCAAGAATCAGGGCGCGGTCCTGGTCGATCCGGGCCAGGTCCGAGCTCATCTGATTGAAGGCTCGGGCGACCGTCGCCAGTTCGGTCGGGCCGCTTTCGTCGAGGTGGGCCGGCGTCTCGCCAGCGCCGACTTTGCGCGCGGCCTGTTGCAGGGCTTTCAGCGGACGGGTAATGCGAAACACGATGACCCAGGCGCCGACCAGCGACAGCAGCAGCGCCGCCACCCCCCAGCCCAGCCAGCCGAGCGGGAAGACGCGCTCGATGCGCTCGCGGGGCAGCGCGAGCCAGAAAGCACCTTCGTCGCTGTCATCGATGCGAAAGTTGACGAACAAGGCCCGTTCGCCCTCCCGCTCAAGCGTCAGGCGAGTCTCCTCGCCCATCTGTTCCTGAACCAACTCTTCCACCCGCTGGAGAAACGGACGGTCGGGAAGCGGCTCGATGCGATCCGCCGCATCGGCCGGATAAATGTGGATGCCTTCGCGATCGGACAGGTCGCGCAGCAATCCGCGGCGCGCCTCGGGACGGGCCGATATGAGTGCGGCCCGGGTCAGGTTGACAACGCTGACCAGCGTCTGTGCCAGTTGCCGGGCGCGCGGTTCGCGTTCGTAGGCCCGGAAAATGGCGAACCATGCTGCCACCGAGAGCATCATCAGCAGGGCGACCAAAAGAAAAGTACGCCACAGCAGCGAGCGCGGCAACAGCTTCATTCGTGCTTTTTTCCGTCGGGGACGAATACGTAACCGAACCCCCACACGGTCTGGATATAGCGCGGCTTGCCGGAATCTTCCTCGACCAGTTTGCGCAGGCGCGAAATCTGCACGTCGATGGCGCGATCGAATACTTCATATTCGCGGCCGCGCGCCAGTTCCATCAGCTTGTCGCGGCTCATCGGCTGGCGCGGGTGTTCGAGCAGAACGCGCAGCAGGGCGAACTCGCCCGAGGTGAGCAGGTTGCGTTCATCCTCGCGCTCTAGCTCGCGCGTCGCCAGATTGATCCGCACTTTGCCGAAGCTGACGCTTTCCTCGGTGATGGCGGGGGCGCCCGGGGGTGGTGCGACGGCGCGGCGGCGCAGCACGGCATGGATGCGGGCCACCAGTTCGCGCGGATTGAAAGGCTTGGGCAGGTAATCGTCGGCGCCGATTTCAAGGCCGACAATGCGGTCGACCTCGTCGCCCTTGGCCGTCAGCATGATGATGCTGACGGGGCTGTCTGCCCCGCGCAGCCGGCGGCAGATGGCCAGACCATCTTCGCCCGGCAGCATCAGATCGAGCACGATCAGATCGTACAACTCGCGCTCCAGCGCGCGATCCATGCCCGGCGCGTCGGGTACGGCCTTGACGGTGAAGCCCTGATCGGAAAGGTAGCGCTCTAGCAACTGGCGCAGGCGCAGATCGTCATCGACGACCAGAATCTTGGCTTTGGTTTCGTTCATGGGGGTAAATGCTAGCCGGATCGCCGACATCCCGCCAGCGGGCTTTACAAACGATTACAAAGCCCGTCTGCCAGCAACACTTGGCTTACAGGCCCTGCCGACAATGCAAGCGTGCCTGAATGGATGCCTCGAACAAGGCGGCAAGGCAGGCAGCGGCGGCCCGAAAATGGACTATCGGAGGCAATCATGAAACCACTATTTATCAGCATGGCTCTGGCAGCGGCACTGGCGTTGTGGGGCGCGGAGCCGCAGGCTGGCATTGACTACCTGATGGCGGCGAGCCACGTCGCGGGCGAGCAGGTCTACAATATCCTGCATTGATTACCATAGAGGACTGGTCGTGACGGCAAAACGCAGGGTGGGATGGGTGTGTGGGGCGAGTGTCTTGTGGCTGCTGGCTGCGGGTGTTGCAGCACAGGTACCGCAACGCTCGTTGCCGGAGCGCGGTCCCGGTGGCGATGGTCCGCATCGTATGATGCCGGTCGACCAGCGCGCCGAACAAATCCCGCGGCGCGATGCGTCGGCGCGTGGTAACGACAACCGGATGTCACCTGAAGATCGCCGGCAGCTTCGCCGCGATGTACACGAGGCAGGACGCGACTTGTATCCGGAGCGCATGTCGCCCGGCCGTCGCGAGTCGCGGCGCGAATAGGTTCGGTTTCGCCGGCCGTCAAGACGTACCGGTTTTCCGGTATCGCGAATACGGCGACAGTGGTATTTCCTTTCACCGCTGAGCCGGATATCTTTTGCCCATTCGGACTAATGCGCACGCTTCCGGTTGCGTTTCAGCGAGTTACCGGACTCGTCGCCGACGGGTGGAAATCATGATGGGACAAAGCTCGACAGCGCTGCAGCAAGCCGCATCGAAGCCGGACATGATTCATGCGGATGCAAACCTGATGAACGGGGTTCAGTATGGAACCCTGATTCTGGACCGGCTGGGCAGAATCCTCAGTTGTGGCGCGCCTGCGGAGCACATATTCGGTGCCAGTCAGGTTCGCCTGGTGGGACGGTGGATTTCAGAGTTCATCGGGGATCTTTTCCTCGCCGGAAATTCGCCGAGCTTTAACACCAGATATCTGGTCTACCTTTGTGCGGACGGCGAGTGGCGAAAATTCGAGGCGCGGGATGCCGACGGACAGGCGTTTGAAGTCGAACTCAACTTGTCCCGCGTAATGATGGAGGAGCAGGAAATGTTTCTCCTCAATTTGCGCCGCCCAGAGGGCGATACACGCCCATAGTCCGGGCGAAAAGGCATGCCATGTACTCGGTCTACCAAGAAGGTTCCGCGCACACCGCCCAACCTCGTTCGCACGACAGCCTGGAAGATGAGTTGCAAGGAGTCTTGCGGGTAAGCAGGCAGTGGCTGGAGCAATTCTCCGTCGATGAACCGCAGCGTGGCAATCTTGTTCATCTGCAGCATTTGACCGAGGACCTTATCCGGGCCGGGGATCTTTCGCCCACTGCCATGACGACTATACGGGCTTTCCTGTGCGGCAGTTGCCGTCGTCTCAATGCCGCGCACGGGCAATGCGCAGGCCAGTCACTGGATCGATGCCTGCTTCTAAGAGGGGCTGGCTAGTGAATGTTTCGTTCGCCATTGGTACCGCCAGCGTGTTTTTCCACCCCGTTGCTTCCCGATCAGGAGACCCACATGAAAACCAGCAACGCATCCGTTAGCAAGAGCAAGGGCATTGGATTGTCGCGCCAGGCGCGCGAATCTGGCCAGCCGTTTTCATCGTCCGGCAGTGATGACTGTCCGCGTGAGCAGATGATCGCCGAAGCTGCCTATTACCGCGCCCAACAGCGCGGCTTCGAGCCCGGCAACGAGATGTCAGACTGGCTCCAGGCCGAAGCCGATATCGAAGTCGTGCTGGGGAATATTCACTAGCTTGTTGCCGGGACGGCGCAATTCCCTCGGGAAGCCGGCCTTTGTCCATCCATGACAAAGCAGATCGTCCTCTCCATTGTGACGGGACCGGCCTCGTGCTGATCATGACCGATGATGATCGCGCCTTCGATCCAACCGGTTACCATAATGGTTTGCGGGGCAAGGTAATGTTGCCTGAGTTCGCCATGCGAACGCGTAACCACTATCGGAGGCGAAAATGGTAATTGACAGCAGCCGTGGCAATGACGCCGCGGTTACCTTGACCGTGTCGTACTCTGTCGCCGCGAAGGAGGAGCGGGCGTGAAAATCCGGATCATGCTGGTCGATGACCATACGATGGTACGCGAGGCCTTGCGCACGGTGCTGGAGCAGGACGGCGGTATGGAGGTCGTCGCCGAAGTCGGTGACGGCGAGGCGGCATTGCGGGTAGCGAAAGAACTGGTGCCCGACGTGGTCGTGATGGATGTCGCCCTGCCTGGGCAATCAGGAATCGAAATCACGCGGCGTCTGCTTGCCAGGCACCCGGACATGAAGGTGCTGGCCTTGTCGACATATCTTGACCGGCGCATCATCCAGCAGATGCTCGACGTGGGAGCCCACGGCTACATCACCAAGTCAGCGGCCGGCGCCGAGTTGAAGCAGGGTATTCGGAGCGTAATGCAGGGGCGCAGCTATCTTTGTTCTGAAGTCGGCGCTTTGCTGGCCGACAGTCTGCGCGACCGGCAACCCAAGTCGGGAATCCCCGACAAAAACGCACTTTCGCGTCGCGAAGTGCAAGTGGTGACCCTACTCGCCGAAGGCAAGAGCGCTCCCGCAATCGCCGCTGAATTGCATATTGCGCCAAGTACGGTCGACGTTCACCGCCGCAATCTGATGCGCAAGCTTCAGGTACACAACGTGGTCGACCTGACCAGGTACGCCATCCGCAGCGGCCTGGTATTGCCGTGACGCCAGGGTTTGTTTCAGGCCGATAAGAGTTCGCCTGCCACTCACCCGAAAATACCCGTAAGGCGGTAGCCGAAATACCTGTTCGCAGGTATTTCCATTCCATTTGGATTGCATAGAATGATTGCCAGGGGCGAATCGTGCACTGTCTGGCTGGATCGATGTCGGGACGGGTGGCGACTGGTTCTTTGCTGGGTAAGCTGATGACGTGCCATCGCAAAGTTGACGAAAGGAATTGGAATGCCAACCGACAAGAACGTGGCCACCGCAGCGAAGCTCGTCCCGGCAGCGGCCGAGTCGAGCACGGTGACCAGAGCCAACCGTGCGCGACTATCGAAAGTCCTTGCGGCCCGGCCGGCCGGGCAACCGGCAAGTAGTGCAGCGCCTGCAAAAAAGCTCAAGTCGAACGGCGGCAAGCAGAAGAAACTCAAACTCGTATCCAGTCGCTGCAAGATGTCGGACACGGAATATGCTCAGCTGACCGTGCTGAAGAAGCGCCTCTCGGCGCTCGGCATCGGTGTCAAGAGAAGCGCGCTGCTGCGCGCCGGCCTGATGCTGCTGGCAGACCTGGATGACGGTCGGTTGAAGAAGGCAGTGGCGAAAGTCGAGCATATCAACAGCGCTCGACCCGTGGCAAAGGCCAATTGACGTCTGCCAGGCCGAACAGCGTGAAAAAAATGATTCGTCCGCTCCATGAGATGGTTGGTTTACCGCCGGAAGCGCCACCGGCAGAACTTCACTTCGCGAGTGAGCGGCATTTGCGGGCAGCGTTTGAGCGGGCTTCGCTTGGTGACAAGGATGCCCATAGCGAATTGGTCAGTTTGCGTTTTGCCTATCTCAATTGGGCCTATGCCACCAGTGAGCTTGGGCCTTCGGGAGCGTCCTCGCGCAAGCGATCAGCGGCGATCGATCTGTTTCCGGCGTGAGTCTCGCTGCGGGCGCCGACATTATTCGTCGGGGAAGCCGTACCGTGTTGCGGCTTCTGGTTGACGCCGTGGCGAGCGTGGCGAACAATACGTCTGGTTTGGAACACGTTTGCCGCCTGATCGCGGTTACCGGAGAAGACTCATGATGAAACGCATGCTGACGCTGCTGTGCTGTGCGGTATCCGTGGCGGCCTTGGCTGGTCCGCTCGACGAGAAGAAAGCCGGCGCGCACCTGAAGGCGATTGCAGCGGGGAATGTCGAGGCGCTGATGGCTGACTATGCGGATGACGCTTACATGGACTGGATAGGCGGGCCGCTCGATGGCCGTTACCGAGGCATGGCAGAGATTCGCGAGGTGTGGAAGAAGTTCGCCGCGGCTAACGACGGACAACCGCGCCCGGCGCGCACCGGCAAGCTTTCCGCCCGTACCAATCCGAAAGGCGTGTCTCTCGAAATCGAGGCTGAATACGGTGGCAAGACGCCACTCAAGGCATGGCATGGGCTGGTCTATCGCGACGGCATGCTGACTACCGAAATATGGCAGATCGCGCCGGCCATCAAACTGGCCGACTGACGCTGCGTCTGATCCTGACGGCACTGGTCCTGGCGTTGGCCTGCGCCGCGGACGCGGCGAGCGTGACAGTGCGGGTCAGAACCCCGGCCGGAACGACCGTGGAAGATGCTGCGGTCGTGCTCGATCCCGCGAGCGGGGTGCCACCCAAATCGCGCCGAAGCGCGACCATTGAGCAGCGCGGTCGCGACTTCGTCCCCTACCTGAGCATCGTGCAGAAGGGCACAGCGATTGATTTTCCCAACCGCGATCCCTTCAAGCATCACGTCTACTCCTTTTCGCCAGCGAAAGTCTTCGAGATCAAGCTCTACGCCGGCAAGCCCGCCAATCCGGTAGTTTTCGACCAGACCGGAGTAGTCGCGCTCGGCTGCAATATCCACGACTGGATGGAGGCGTACGTACTCGTGGTCGATACGCCCTGGTTCGCGAAAACCGGCGCCGATGGCGTGGTGCGGATTGACCGGGTGCCGGCGGGTGCATATCGCCTGCGCCTCTGGCATCCGCGCCAGAAAGCAGCCGTCGCCGACATCGGCATCGAGCTCCGCGGCGCAACGCGCCATCTTGATCTCGTGCTCGACGTGGCGCCGCGCATCATTGTTGCGAAGCCCCCGCTGGACGCTGGCGGATACTGAGCGATGATTCTGTTCCGGACTCTCGAACGACGCATCGCCGTTGTCTTCGTCGGCTTGCTGGTGGTCGTGATGCTGCTGATGCTGCTCATCGTGGCGCGCAGCGGCGAGGCCATCATTGCAACGGAATCGGAACGACAACTGAGCGCCGGGGCGCGCAACGTCGGCAACCTGATCGACCGCGATCGAAGGCAACTCGAACTCGCGGCGAGCGTGCTTTCAGGGGATTTCAGTTTTCGCGAGGCCATCGCCACGCAGGATCGCGCCACCGTACTCTCGGTACTGCGCAACCACGGTTCCCGTATCGGCGCCCGCGTCATGATGGTCCTTTCCCTGCGCGGAGAGGTGATCGTCGACACCCAGCGCCCCGGCAAACCGCCGCGCCCGTTCCCGTTCGGCGATCTGCTGCGCGCCGCAGAGAACAATGGCCGTAGCGGCGATGTCGCACTGATGGAGGACGGTTTGCTCTACGAGATCGTGGTGGTGCCGATCCTGGCGCCGATGCGAACCGCCTGGGTGGTGATGGGCTTTCCGGTGGAGGACGCCTGGGCATCCGAGTTCGCGCGCGGCAGCGGACTTGATGTCAGCGTGGTGGCGACCGGCGGCATTCGCGCCAGTTCGCTGTCGCCGACGCTGCGCGGCGCGCTGGAAAGACAGCAATCGACTGCGCTGAGCGAGCAGCCGCGGCAACTCACGCTCGAAGGCCGTAACTATCACGCCGTTGCCCTGCCGTTCGGGCCGCAGGCGCGCGTCTTGTTGCTGCACTCGCTCGAGCACAGCGAAGCCGTGTTCCGCGAACTCGAACATGCCCTGGAAATAGTCGCCGGAGCCGGCATTGCACTGTTCGTGATCGGCAGCTTTGGACTGGCAAGACGCATTGCCGGCCCGGTCAATGCCCTGGCGCGAGCTGCACAGCGCATCGAGGCCGGCGACTACAGTCAGGCCGTGGCGGTCACTGCGCCGGACGAGATCGGCCAGTTGGCTGCCGGCTTCGAAAACATGCGCAGCGGAATCGCCTCGCGCGAACACAAGATAATGCGCCTGGCGTACGAAGATACCCTCACCGGTCTACCCAACCGCACCCGGCTGACGGAGCACCTGGCCGGGCTTGATCCTGAGGCCGCAGCGATGGTCGCCGTGCTCGACCTCGATCGCTTCGCGCCGATCAATGACGCGCTCGGTCACCCTGTTGGCGATCGCGTACTGCAGCAAGTCGGCACGCGCCTTGCCGATCTGATGCCGCCGCGCGGCAAGCTGGCGCGCTTGTGGGGCGACGAGTTTGCATTCGTCATCGAAGACGCCGATGAGCTGTCGGCGCGCGACTTCGCCGCACAACTACTGGCGGCGTTGCGCGAACCAATCGAACTCGACGGCCAGAAACTCGACGTCAGCGGCAGTCTCGGCATTGCCTTCCGTCCGGGCGACGGCCGCGACATGGATGCCCTGTTGCGGCGTGCGGAACTGGCGATGTACTCGGCCAAGCGTCGCCAGTGCGGTTACGCGCTGGCCGGGGAAGTAGGCGACGGCCCGCCGCCGGAACAATTGTCGATGATCGGCGAAATGCGCCAGGCGCTTGATCGGCGCGAGTTCGTCCTTTACTACCAGCCGAAGCTGGCCTTCGCATCCAACCGCATCGTCGGCGCCGAGGCATTGTTGCGCTGGCAGCATCCAGAGCGCGGCCTGGTGCCGCCCGGGCTTTTCATTCCGTTTGCCGAGCAGACAGGATTCATCCGCGAGATCACGCCCTGGCTGCTGGGAGAAGTTGCCGCGCAGGCCACCGCCTGGCGCGAGCGCGGAATATCGGTGGTTCTTTCGGCCAACCTCTCGGCACGCGACCTGCTCAATCCCAAGCTCGTCACGCTGATGCGCGAACTGCTCGCTGCGCACGAACTGCCGCCGGCCGCGCTGTGCCTGGAAATCACGGAAAGCGCGCTGATGGAGGATCCGACGCTGGCGCTGTCCCATCTCGCCGAACTCGCCGCCATCGGACTCAAGCTCTCGATCGATGACTACGGTGCGGGACAGGCATCGCTGTCCTACGTCAAGTCGCTGCCGGTACATGAACTCAAAATAGACCAGAGCTTTATCGGTTCCCTGGCGACTTCGCCAAAGGACGCCGCCATCGTCCGCTCGACCATTACGCTGGGCCATGCGCTTGGCCTCACGGTGGTCGCCGAAGGCATCGAAGGCGAGGCCGACCTCCACTGGCTTGCGGCGGCCGGCTGCGATATCGGGCAAGGCTATTTCATCGCGCGTCCAATGGCGGCCGCGGCGTTCGCCGACTGGCTATCTGTGCGCGAGGGCGTCCCGGCGGTTTGACCCGAGGGCGCGTCAAGAGCCCACAAGCAAAAACGCCCGCGACGATTTCCCGTCGAGGGCGTTCCTTTACCAACACTCAGAAGTCGGCGCTGGCGACACGCCGATTTATATCGCTTACACCGTCACCGTATCCGCCACTTCCTTGAACTCCTTGATCTGGTCGAAGTTCATATAGCGATACACGTCTGCGGCTTTGGACTCAAGCGACTTGACCTGCTCCATGTATTCGGCCACGGTCGGGATCCTGCCCAACAGCGCGGTCACCGCTGCCAGTTCGGCGGAACTCAGATAGACGCGGGTGTCTATCCCCAGCCGATTCGGGAAGTTGCGCGTCGAGGTCGATATCGCCGTGCTGCCCTTCCTGACCTGCGCCTGGTTGCCCATGCACAGCGAACAGCCCGGCATTTCCATGCGCGCGCCGGACTTGCCGAGGATGGCGTAGTAGCCTTCCTCGTTGAGGATCATGGCGTCCATCTTGGTCGGCGGGGCGATCCACAGCCGCGTCGGGATGTCGGTCTTGCCTTCGAGCACCTTGCCGGCGGCGCGGAAGTGGCCGATGTTGGTCATGCAACTGCCGATGAAGACTTCGTCGATCTTCTCGCCGGCGACTTCGGAGAGCACTTTGACGTCGTCGGGATCGTTGGGGCAGGCCAGGATCGGTTCCTTGACGTCGGCCAGGTCGATCTCGATCACGGCGGCGTATTCGGCGTCGGCGTCGGGCGCCAGCAGCGTGCCCTTGGCGATCCAGTCCTCCATGGCCTTGACGCGGCGGCCCAGTGCGCGCTTGTCATCGTAGCCTTCCGCGATCATCCACTTCATCAGGGTGATGTTGGAGCGCATGTACTCGACGATCGGTTCCTTGTTCAGGCGCACGGCGCAGCCGGCGGCGGAGCGCTCGGCCGAGGCGTCGGTGAGCTCGAAGGCCTGTTCCACCTTGAGGTCGGGCAGGCCCTCGATTTCGAGGATGCGGCCGGAGAAGATGTTCTTCTTGCCCTGCTTGGCGACGGTCAGCAGACCGGCCTTGATGGCGTAGAGCGGAATCGCATTGACCAGGTCGCGCAGGGTGATGCCGGGCTGCAGCTTGCCCTTGAAGCGCACCAGCACGGATTCGGGCATGTCCAGCGGCATGACGCCGGTGGCGGCGGCGAAGGCGACGAGGCCGGAACCGGCCGGGAAGGAAATGCCGATCGGGAAGCGGGTGTGGCTGTCACCGCCGGTGCCGACGGTATCCGGCAGCAGCAGGCGGTTCAACCACGAGTGGATCACGCCGTCGCCGGGACGCAAGGATATGCCGCCGCGCGCGGTGATGAAGGAAGGCAGGGTGCGGTGGGTCTTGACGTCGACCAGCTTCGGGTAGGCGGCGGTGTGGCAGAAGGATTGCATCACCAGGTCGGCGGAGAAGCCGAGGCAGGCGAGGTCTTTCAGTTCGTCGCGGGTCATCGGTCCGGTGGTGTCCTGGCTGCCGACCGAGGTCATCTTCGGTTCGCAGTAGGTGCCGGGACGAATGCCCTTGCCTTCGGGCAGGCCGCAGGCGCGGCCGACCATCTTCTGCGCCAGGCTGAAGCCCTTGCCGCTGTCCTTCGGCGCCTGCGGCAGGCGGAACAGCGTCGAGACCGGCAGGCCGAGGAATTCGCGCGCCTTGGCGGTCAGGCCGCGGCCGATGATCAGGTTGATGCGGCCGCCGGCGCGCACTTCGTCGAAAATGACATCGGACTTGACCTGGAACTCGGAAATGACAGCGCCGTTCTTCAGCGCCTTGCCTTCATAGGGGCGCAGTTCGACTTCGTCGCCCATGTCCATCTGGCCGACATCGAGTTCGATCGGCAGCGCGCCAGCGTCTTCCATGGTGTTGTAGAAGATCGGCGCGATCTTGGTGCCCAGACAGACGCCGCCGAAGCGCTTGTTGGGCACGAAGGGAATGTCTTCGCCGGTGAACCAGAGCACGGAGTTGGTGGCGGACTTGCGCGAGGAGCCGGTGCCGACCACGTCGCCGACATAGGCGACGAGATTGCCCTTGGCCTTGAGTGCGTCGAGCTGCTTGATCGGGCCGCGTTCGCCGGCCTTGTCGGCTTCGATGCCGGGGCGCGGGTTCTTCAGCATGGCCAGCGCGTGCAGCGGGATGTCGGGGCGGCTCCAGGCGTCGGGTGCCGGCGAGAGGTCGTCGGTATTGGTTTCGCCGGTGACCTTGAAGATGGTGACCTTGAGCGATTGCGGTACTTCCGGGCGCTGCGTGAACCATTCGGCATCGGCCCAGGACTGCATCACGGCCTTGGCATTGGCGCTGCCGGCCTTGGCCTTTTCGGCGACGTCATGGAAGAAGTCGAACATCAGCAGGGTGGATTTCAGCGCCTTGGCGGCGGTGGCGCCGACCACGGCGTCGTCGAGCACGTCGATCAGCGGCTTCACGTTGTAGCCGCCGACCATGGTGCCGAGCAGTTCGGTGGCTTTCTCGCGCGAGATCAGCGGGCACGCCGTATTACCAGCGGCAACTCCTGCGAGGAACTCGGCCTTGACCTTGGCGGCATCGTCGACGCCGGCCGGAACCCGATAGGTGATCAGGTCGACGAGGAAAGCCTCTTCGCCCGCATTTGACAACTGTTGCGGGTTTTTCAGCAGGGCTACCAGCTCTTCGGTCTGCTGCTTGGTCAGCGGCAGCGGGGGAATACCAAGGGCGCCGCGTTCGGCGACGTGTTGGCGATAGGCTTCAAGCATGATCAGGTCCTCTCGTTGGGATCAGTGAAAACATGGTGTGGTACTTCTATTCGGTGGCCGCCGGGAAGAAACGGTGCCGGGCTTCGGCCGGCAGAGCGGCGCCGGTGGCGTGGGCCCGCCTCAGCAGCTCCCAGTAATAACGGTAGGACGCCCGGTCGTGCAGCGTGCCTTCCCAGGCGATCGGACCCCAGTTGGCGTTTTGTGCGGCGATCAGGATTCCGGCGGCTTCGGTCACTTCCGCAAAATCGGGGCGCATGGCCTCGACGATGGGCTGGATCTGGCACGGGTGGATGCTCCACATGCGCAGGAAGCCAAACTCGTTCTTCGCGCGGCGCGCATCGTCGCGCGCCACGTCGGGATCGTTGAGTTCGGTGGTCACGTTGTGCGCCGGGATCACGCCATTGCCCAGCGCCGCGGCGGCGATCTCGCACTTGGCGCGGGCGATCAGCGGATGCGAGAACTGGCCGGGCGAGCGCATCGCGCTGCCGGGAATCGCACCGTGATGGGCGCTGACGAAATCCATCAGGCCGAAGTCGATCGACTCGACGTGGGGCAGGGCGGCGATCTGCCAGACTTCATGCAAGGCGCCGGGGGTTTCGATCAGGACATGGACCGGAATTTCGCACTCGATGTTGTTGCGCCTGCGTATTTCGTCGAGCGCCGCGATCTGGCTCAGCGCATCGTCGGCATTGGCCACCTTGGGCAACACGATGTAGGCGAGCTGCGTCCCGGCACGATCGACGATGATGTTCAGGTCATCGCGCCAATGCGGGTGGCTGACATCGTGGATGCGGGCGCCGAGCCGGCCATGGCGATTGTCGGCATGCAGCAACAGGTCGGCGATCATTCCCGCATGCTCGGCTTCGCGACCGGCCGGCGCGCCGTCCTCGCAATCGGCCGTGACGTCGAACATGGGTAGGCCGTCGGCCAGCAACTCGGATTGCAGTTGCAAGGCTTTGCGAATGGTTTTTTCGGATCCGGCGTAGTGCTCGCAGGCGGGCAGCGCCGGGAAGGGCTTGGCGCCCTGGTAAAGAACGGCGGCGGGATGAAGCGGTGGGCTCATCTCAGAATAAGCTCGTCGTGCTCCGCTTCATCGCGCCGCCGGTGGCCATCAGCCGAGGAGGCTGGCGACGCCGGCTTGCTCTTCTTGCAGTTCGGCAAGGGTCTTGTCCATCATGCTGCGCGAGTAGTCGTCGATGGCCAGGCCCTCGACGCGCTTGTACTCGCCGCCTTCGCAAGTGACCGGCACGCCGTAGATGATGTCCTTGGGTACGCCGTAGCTGCCGTCGGACGGCACGCCCATGGTGACCCACTTGCCCTGGGTGCCGAGCGCCCAGTCGTGCATGTGGTCGATGGCGGCGTTGGCGGCGGAAGCAGCGGACGATGCGCCGCGTGCGGCGATGATGGCGGCGCCACGCTTGCCGACCGTCGGGATGTACTCGGTCTTGTACCAGGCCTCATCGTTGATCGCGGCGGGAGCGGCGGTGCCGGCGACGGTGCAGAAGCGCAGATCGGGGTACATGGTCGGCGAGTGGTTGCCCCAGACGATCATTTTTTCCACGTCGGAAACGGCTTTGCCGGTGCGCGTCGCGAGTTGCGAAATGGCGCGGTTGTGATCGAGGCGCAGCATGGCGGTGAAGTTCTTTTGCGGCAGACTGGGAGCCGATTTCATGGCGATGTAAGCGTTGGTGTTGGCGGGATTGCCGACCACCAGCACTTTGACATTGCGCGAAGCGACGTCGTTCAGCGCCTTGCCCTGCTCGATGAAAATCTTGGCGTTTTCCATCAGCAGATCCTTGCGCTCCATGCCCGGGCCGCGCGGCTTGGCGCCGACCAGCAGGGCGTAGTCGGCGTCCTTGAACGCAACTTTCGGATCGTCGGTGCCGACCATGCCGGCCAGCGTCGGGAAGGCGCAATCGTCGAGTTCCATCATGACGCCCTTCAGGGCTGCCTGCGCCTTTTCCATCGGCAGTTCCAGCATCTGCAGAATCACGGGCTGATCTTTGCCCAGCATCTCGCCAGCGGCGATGCGAAACACCAGGGCGTAACCGATTTGGCCGGCAGCGCCGGTCACTGCAACACGAACGGGGGCTTTTGGCATTTGTAGAACTCCTGTATCAGTTTGAATCAATTGGACAAGACTGCAAAGAAAGTGGGCTGATCGGATGGCGCGGCACAACGCAATTCCTTTGCCGATGAAACGATGCGATCGCTCACCAGAATGTTAGTTCCTGTGTTGCGCTGTGTCAATATCTGTTAGTTATCTTATATAAGACATAAGACATAGTGTGGACGGGCAGGAAAAAATATGTTCAAATGCTGCCCATGCCGCCATCTGCCGTATCGCCCAAGGGGCCTTCCTCCGATACACCGTCCGCGAGCGCCTCCTCCGGGGCAGCATCGCCTACCTTCAGTCCCTTGTATCGCCAGATCAAGAGCTTGCTCCTGCAGCGCCTTGAATCCGGCGAGTGGCGTCCGGGCGAAGCGATTCCCAGCGAATCGGAGTTGGCCACCCGCTTCAATGTCAGCCAGGGCACCGTGCGCAAGGCCATCGACGAAATGGCCGCGGAAAACCTGCTGCTGCGCCGTCAGGGTAAGGGAACCTTCGTCGCCTCGCACGACGATCCGCGCGCCTTCTTCCGTTTCCTGCGCCTGGTGCCGCTGGCCGGCGGCATCGAGCAGGCCCAGAGCATTCCGCTCGAATGCTGGCGCGCCAAGGCCGGGCCCGAAGTCGCCCGCATGCTCGAACTGAATATCGGCGATCCGATCAATATCGTGCGCCGCCTCCTGCAGTTTGCCGGCAAGCCCGTGGTGGTTGATGAGATCTACCTGCCGGGCAGCATCTTCGGCACGGTCACGCTCGAAATGTTGCGCGAATACGAAGGCTCGCTCTACAGTTTCTTCGAGAACCGCTTCGGTATCCGCATGGTGCGCGCCGAGGAACGCTTGCGCGCCGTACCCGCGGATCGGGCCAGCGCCGAATTGCTGAAGGTGGCGGAGGGCAGCCCGCTGCTGTCGGTCGAGCGCGTCAGCTTTTCCTATGCGGACAAACCGGTGGAGTGGCGGCGGGGACTGTATTCGACGAATGATCATTGCTATTTCAACGAGCTCGGCTAGAAAAGACTATAAATTTCTTTTCGATCTGTGACGGATTGTCTTATAGTGCGCCGCATCATAAATGGAGGTAATTGCGTATGCCAGAGATGACTAAACAGCGTCCGAAGTATTTGGCGCTCCATGAAATCAGGCTTCCCCTGGCTGGGTTCGCCTCGATATTGCATCGCGTCAGCGGTGCCGGGCTGTTCCTGATGCTGCCCCTGCTGATCTGGCTGCTTCAGCTTTCGCTCGGCACTTCCTCCGACAGCGCCGAGATGTTCGCCGCGGTAACCGGCAACTGGCTGGTCAAGCTTATCCTGCTGGGTTTGCTGTGGGCCTTCCTGCACCACTTCTGCATGGGCGTCCGCATCCTGCTGATCGACGTCCACGTCGGCGTCGAAAAGCAGCAGGCGCATGGCTCGGCAATGGCGGTGATGGTCGTCAGCCTGGCGCTGACGCTGGTCTTCGGTCTCAAGCTGCTGGGAGCCTACTGACATGAACCGTCTCGTTGTCGGCGCTCATTACGGACTCAAGGACTGGCTGGCGCAGCGCATTACTGCCATCGTCATGGCCGTGTATACCCTGATCATCTTTGCCGCGACGCTGGGCGGCGCCACCGCCTCGCGCGAGGCCTGGCACGCCTTCATGGCTCACGGCTTCATCCGCTTCATCACCTTCCTGTTCATCGTCAGCCTTTGCTATCACGCCTGGGTCGGGATCAGGGACATCTGGATGGACTACATCAAGCCCGCCGCCATCCGCGTCACGCTGCACGTGCTGACGCTGCTTGCCCTGGTCGGCTACGCCGGCTGGGCCACACAGATCATCTGGAGGCTCTGATAGTGAATTACACCGTTCGCAAATTCGATGCGGTCATCGTCGGCGCCGGCGGCGCCGGCCTGCGTGCCGCGATTCAGCTGTCCGAAGCCGGCTACAAGACCGCCGTGCTGACCAAGGTTTTCCCCACCCGTTCGCACACCGTGGCGGCCCAGGGCGGCGTTGCCGCCAGCCTGGGCAATTCCGAGGACGATCACTGGCACTGGCACATGTACGACACGGTCAAGGGTTCCGACTGGCTCGGCGACCAGGACGCGATCGAGTTCATGTGCCGCAAGGCCAACGAAGTGGTGGTCGAACTTGAACACTACGGCATGCCCTTTGACCGCCTCGACAACGGCAAGATCTATCAGCGCCCCTTCGGCGGCCACATGTCGAACTTCGGCGAAAAGCCGGTGCGCCGTTCCTGCGCCGCGGCCGATCGCACCGGTCACGCCATGTTGCACGCGATGTACCAGCGCAACGTCAAGGTCAACACCCAGTTCTTCGTCGAATGGCAGGCGCTGGACCTGGTGCGCGATGCCGAGGGCGATGTGCTGGGCGTCACGGCGATGGACATGGAGACCGGCGAAGTCGTCGTGTTCCATGCCAAGGCCACCATTTTCGCGACGGGCGGAGCGGGGCGCATCTTCTACTCGTCGACCAACGCCTTCATCAATACCGGCGACGGCCTGGGCATGGCGGCCCGTGCCGGCATTCCGTTGGAAGACATGGAATTCTGGCAGTTCCACCCGACCGGCGTGGCGGGTGCCGGCGTGCTGATCACCGAGGGCGTGCGCGGCGAAGGTGGCATCCTGCGCAACTCGGCCGGCGAACGCTTCATGGAGCGCTATGCGCCGAATGCCAAGGATCTGGCGTCGCGCGACGTGGTGTCGCGGGCGATGACCACCGAGATCAACGAAGGACGCGGCTGCGGACCGAACAAGGATTTCGTGCTGCTCGACATCACCCATCTGCCGCCCGAAACCATCATGAAGCGCCTGCCCGGCATCCACGAGATCGGCATCCAGTTCGCCGGCGTCGATTGTTTGAAGGAGCCGCTGCCGGTGGTGCCGACGGCCCACTACCAGATGGGAGGCATTCCGACCAACTATGCGGGCCAGGTCGTGGTGCCGAAGGATGGCGCCCCCGCGGTGCCGGTGCCGGGCTTCTACGCCGCCGGCGAGTGCGCCTGCGCGTCGGTGCATGGCGCCAACCGGTTGGGCACCAATTCGCTGCTCGACCTGCTGGTATTCGGCAAGTCGGCGGGCGAGACTGCCGTCGGCGATCTGAAGGGCAATGCCAAGGCGCACAAGCCGTTGCCGCAGGAGGCCATCGACAAAACCTTGGCGCGCCTGGGCCGTCTCGATAGCCAGAAGGACGGCGCCAGCGTACACGACACCCGCCTCGAAATGCAGCGCGCCATGCAGAAGCATGCCGGCGTGTTCCGCTTCAAGAACCTGCTGGCCGAAGGCGTGTCGCGGATTCACGAAATTGCGGGCAAGGTGGCGGCCACCGAGATCAAGGACAAGTCCAAGGTCTTCAACACCGCCCGCATCGAAGCGCTGGAACTGGACAACCTGATCGAAGTCGCCAAGGCGACCATGGTTTCCGCCAATGCCCGCACCGAGTCGCGTGGTGCCCACGTCCGGGACGACGCCCCGGATACGCCCGAAACCCCGGATGGACGCGACGACAAGAACTGGCTCAAGCACAGCCTGTGGTATCGCGAGGGCAATCGCCTCGACTACAAGCCGGTGCATATGCAGCCGCTGTCGGTTGACCCGATCGAGCTGAAGAAGCGCGCCTACTAACAAGGAACCGACGATGACGAACGCCACCCGTACCGTCCAATTCAAGATCTACCGTTACGATCCGGATCAGGACGCCAAGCCCTACATGCAGGACATCGAGATCGAAATCGACTCGACCGACCGCAAGCTGCTCGATGCCATGGTCAAGCTCAAGGCCAAGGACGATTCGATCGCTTTCCGCCGCTCCTGCCGCGAAGGCGTCTGCGGTTCCGATGCGATGAACATCAACGGCAAGAACGGCCTCGCCTGCCTGACCGCGATGGACAGCTTCCCCGCCGGCAAGCCGATCGTGCTGCGCCCGCTGCCGGGACTGCCGGTGATTCGCGACCTGATCGTGGACATGACGCAGTTCTTCAAGCAGTACAACTCGATCAAGCCCTACCTGATCAACAACGATCCGCCGCCCGAGCGCGAACGCCTGCAGTCGCCGGAGGATCGCGAAGAGTTGAACGGCCTCTACGAGTGCATTCTGTGTGCCTGCTGCTCGACCTCCTGCCCATCCTTCTGGTGGAATCCGGACAAGTTCGTCGGCCCGGCCGGCCTGCTGGCCGCGTATCGTTTCATTGCCGATACGCGGGACCAGGCGACCAGCGAGCGCCTCGACAATCTCGAGGATCCCTATCGCCTGTTCCGTTGCCACACGATCATGAACTGCGTCGATGTCTGCCCCAAGGGGCTGAATCCGACCAAGGCGATCGGCAAAATCAAGGAAATGATGGTCCGTCGGGCCGTCTGATGCATGGAAGAAGATCGCAAGGCGCGCATCAACCGCCTGAAATGGCATTGTCGGCGCGCCCTGCTGGAATTGGATCTGGTTTTCGATCGCTTCTGGGAGCGCTATGAAAGCGATCTCGACGCGCAAGGCGAGGCAGCGCTGGAGCAACTGCTGGAACTGGAAGACCACGAATTGTGGGCGTTGGTGAGCGGCAGGGAGGCCACCGATGATCCACGACTGCAGGAAATGATCGAGCGGCTGCGGGAGGTTTCACCCGCCGCCGATTTTTGAGTGACAACAGCATTTCAACGGACCTGAAAGAGGATCTGATCATGAGCACGAATCGCACAGCAAGCCTGACCATAGATGGTAAGACCGTAGAGTTTCCCGTGATGACAGGAGTCCACGGCAACGATGTGATCGATATCCGCACCCTGGGTGCCAAGACCGGGCTGTTTACCTACGATTCCGGCTTTCTCTCGACAGCCAGTTGCCAGTCGAAGGTGACCTATATCGATGGCGACAAGGGCGAGTTGCTGTATCGCGGCTATCCGATCGAGCAACTGGCGGAAAACTGCAACTTCCTCGAAGTTGCCTACCTGCTGAAGAACGGCGAACTGCCGAATTCGAAGCAGAAATCCGACTTCGAGAACACGATCAAGAAGCACACCATGGTGCACGAGCAACTGGTGAAGTTCTACCAGGGCTTCCGCCGCGATGCGCACCCGATGGCGGTCATGGTCGGCGTGGTCGGTGCCCTGTCGGCCTTCTATCACGATGCGACCGATTTCTCCGATCCCGCCGACCGCAACGTGTCGTTCAACCGGCTGGTGGCCAAGCTGCCGACCATCGTTGCCATGGCCTACAAGTACAACACCGGCCAGCCCTTCATGTATCCGCGCAACGACCTCGACTACACCGCCAACTTCATGCACATGATGTTCGGCACGCCCTGCGAGGAATACAAGCCGAATCCGGTGCTGACCCATGCGCTCGACACCATCTTCACGCTGCATGCCGACCACGAGCAGAATGCCTCGACCTCGACTGTGCGCCTGGCCGGTTCGTCGGGCGCCAATCCCTTCGCCTGCATCTCGGCCGGCATCGCCTGCCTGTGGGGCCCGGCGCACGGCGGCGCCAACGAGGCCTGCCTGGAAATGCTCGAGGAGATCGGCGACGTGTCGCGCGTCGGCGAGTACATCAAGCGCGCCAAGGACAAGAACGACAGCTTCAAGCTGATGGGCTTCGGCCACCGCGTATACAAGAACTTCGATCCGCGCGCCAAGCTGATGGGCAAGGTTTGCGCCGACGTGCTGGGCGAACTCGGTCTGGAGAACGACCGTCTGTTCAAGCTGGCCAAGGAGCTGGAAAAGATCGCTCTCGAAGATCCTTATTTTGTCGAGAAAAAGCTCTACCCGAACGTCGATTTCTACTCGGGTATCGTGCAGAAGGCGCTCGGCATCCCGACTTCGATGTTCACCTGCATCTTCGCCCTGGCCCGCACCGTCGGCTGGATGACGCAGTGGGAAGAGATGATCACCGATCCGGAATACAAGATCGGCCGTCCGCGCCAGTTGTACATCGGCGCCGCGCGCCGCGACGTCACGCCGTTGGGCCAGCGCTGAGCAAAAGGGGGCGGTCGACGCCCCCTGTTTTATGTGTCTCATTCAGGATCAGGTGATGCAATGATGAAGCAGATGCTGTCCAACTCGTATTTGTTCGGCACCAACACGCCGTACATAGAAGCGCTCTACGACGCCTATCTCGCCAATCCGGCGGCCGTCGAACCGGCTTGGCGCGACTACTTCGACAAGCTCGGGACTCTCCCGGGGGCAGGCAACTACACCGGGCCCGATGTGGCCCACTATCCGATCATTACCTCCTTCGCCCAGCGTGCCAAGGAAGGCACGCTGCAGGCCTCGTCCCGTGCCGCGATGTCCGATGGCAAGCAGGTCAAGGTCTTGCAGCTGATCAACGCTTACCGCTTTCTCGGCAACCGCTGGGCACAGCTCGATCCCTTGAAGCGCAGCGAGCGTCCCGCGATTCCGGAACTGGAGCCGTCGCACTATGGCTTTACCGAGGCCGATCTCGGTCAGGTATTCCAGACCGGCTCCTTTGCTGCGGTTCCAGAGTCCGCCACCCTGCGGGAGATTCTCGAAGCCAGCCGGCAGACTTTTTGCGGCACCATCGGCGCCGAGTTCATGTACTTGTCCGATGTGGGCCAGAAACGCTGGTTGCAGGGCAAGCTGGAACCCATCCGGGCGACGCCTGCCTACAGCGCCGAGGACAAGAAGCGCTTCCTGGTCCAGTTGACCCACGCCGAAACCCTGGAGCGCTACCTGCACACCAAGTACGTCGGCCAGAAGCGTTTTTCGCTGGAAGGCGGCGAAGCGCTGATCGTGGCCATGGACCAGCTGATCCGGACTGCCGGCACGGTCGGCGTGCAGGAGATGGTCATCGGCATGGCCCACCGCGGTCGCCTCAACGTACTGGTCAATACCCTGGGCAAGCAGCCCGCGATGCTGTTCGACGAGTTCGAAGGCAAGAAGAAGTCCGCGCTGTCCGCCGGCGACGTCAAGTACCACATGGGCTATTCGTCCGATGTCGGCACGCCGGGCGGCCCGGTGCACCTGACGCTGGCCTTCAATCCATCGCATCTCGAAATCGTCAATCCGGTGGTGGCTGGCTCGGTCTATGCGCGCCAGGTGCGCCGCGGTGCCGACGGCAAGAAGCAGGCGCTGCCGGTGCTGATCCACGGCGACGCGGCGGTGGCCGGGCAGGGCGTGAATCAGGAAATGCTCAACTTCTCCAACACGCGCGGCTACGGTACCGGCGGCACGGTGCATATCGTCGTCAATAACCAGATCGGCTTCACCACTTCCGACCTGCGCGACTACCGTTCCTCGCTGTATTGCACCGACATCTTCAAGATGATCGAGGCGCCGATCTTCCACGTCAATGGAGACGATCCCGAGGCGGTGGCGCTGGTGACCCAGATCGCCATGGAATATCGCCAGGAATTCAAGAAGGACGTGGTGATCGACATCGTCTGCTTCCGCAAGCTCGGCCACAACGAGCAAGACGAGCCGATGGTGACGCAGCCCCTGATGTACAAGAAGATCGCCCAGCACCCTGGCACCCGCAAGCTTTACGCCGACAAGCTCGCGGCGCAGGGCGTGATCGCCGCCGGCGACGCCGAGCAGATGATCAAGGACTATCGCGCTGCGCTGGATGAAGGCCGCCACTTGATCGATCCGGTGATCAGCGACTATCACAGCAAGTTTTCCATCGACTGGACGCCTTACATCGACGTTCCCTACACCGAGAAGTGCGACACCACGGTATCCACGGCGGAACTGCAACGCCTGGCAAAGCGCCTGACCGATATTCCCGCCAACTTCACCCTGCATTCGCGCGTCCAGAAAATCATCGACGACCGCAAGCAGATGGGCGAGGGCAAGTTGCCGGTTGACTGGGGTATGGGCGAGAACCTGGCCTACGCGACCCTGGTTGCTGCCGGCTTCAATATCCGCGTTTCGGGCGAGGATGTCGGACGCGGCACCTTCTTCCACCGTCATGCTGCGCTGCATGACCAGAACCGCGAAAAGTGGGATGAAGGCACCTACTGGCCGCTGCAGAACATCCAGGAGCACCAGGGGCGCTTCATGTGCTTCGACTCGGTCTTGTCCGAGGAAGCCGTGCTGGCCTTCGAATACGGTTTTGCGACGGCCGCACCCAACGAAATGGTGGTTTGGGAGGCGCAGTTCGGCGATTTCGCCAACGGTGCGCAGGTCGTCATCGACCAGTTCCTGTCGTCCGGCGAGGCCAAGTGGGGCCGCGGCTGCGGCCTGGTGTTGCTGCTGCCGCACGGTTACGAGGGCCAGGGCCCGGAGCATTCGTCCGCGCGCCTGGAGCGCTACATGCAGCTTTCGGCCGAGTTCAACTGGGAAGTCTGCGTGCCGACCAATGCCGCGCAGATTTACCACATGCTGCGCCGGCAGATGCTGAGGAAGCAGCGCAAGCCGCTGGTGGTCATGACGCCGAAGTCGCTGCTGCGCCACAAAGACGCTACCAGTTCCATGGACGATCTGGCCAACGGTACCTTCCAGACCATCATCGGCGAAATCGACAAGGTCGAGGCGAAGAAGGTGACGCGCATGGTCACCTGCGCCGGCAAGATCTATTTCGACCTGCTCGCGGAGCGTCGTGCGAAGAAGATCGAACACATCGCCCTGGTCCGCGTCGAGCAGCTCTATCCCTTCGACGATCGCAGGCTGGCGGAGGAAATGAAGAAGTATCCGAACCTCAAGGAACTGGTCTGGTGCCAGGAGGAGCCTGAGAATCAGGGGGCTTGGTACGCCAAGCATCACCGGCTGACGGAACTCATCAAGAAGGGCCAGACCCTGAGTGTGGTTGCGCGCCCTGCTTCGGCCTCGCCGGCCGTGGGCTATGCGGCCAAGCACACCCTGCAGCAAAAGGAAGTTGTCAACGCCGCCCTCGGCATTAAGGAATAGCGGAGAAATGAAGACCATCCCCCCGCCCCCCTTCCAACAGAAGGGGATGACCAATGTTCGCGGGCTGCGCCCGCTCAATTTTCTGGCCGTTTCTCCTTGGGGCGGCCCTGCGGAGAAATCATGCTGATCGAAGTCAAAGTACCCCAGTTGTCCGAGTCGGTGGCCGAAGCCACCCTGTCGGCATGGCATGTCAAGGAAGGCGACGCGGTCACTCGCGACCAGAATCTGATCGACATCGAAACCGACAAGGTGGTCCTTGAACTGCCGGCACCGGATTCCGGCGTGATCGTCAAGATCATCAAGAGCAACGGCGAGTCCGTCGTTTCCGGCGAAGTCATCGCGCAGATCGATACCGAAGCCAAGGGTGCCGTGGCAAGCCCTGCCGCCAAGCCGGCGGCAGCGCCCGCTGCGCCTGCCGCGTCACCGGCTGCTGCTACGGCAATGCCCTCGGCGCGCAAGATCATGGACGAAAAGAACATTGCCGCGGGCGACGTGCAAGGCAGCGGTCGCGGTGGCCGCATCCTCAAGGAAGACGTCAGCGGCGGCGCCAAGGCAGCCCCGATTCCTGCAGCCGCCAAGGTCGCCGTGTCACCGGCGCCGACTCTTGCCGGCAAGCCCGCCCTGCCGCAGCCCAATGTCGTCAGCGCCGATGCCATCGTCGCCGACCGTCCGGAGCAGCGCGTGCCGATGTCGCGCCTGCGCGCTCGTGTCGCCGAGCGCCTGGTACAGTCGCAGGCCACCAATGCCATCCTGACCACCTTCAACGAGGTCAACATGGCGCCGGTGATGGAAATGCGCAAGAAGTACCAGGAAAGATTCGAGAAAGAACATGGCGTCAAGCTGGGCTTCATGTCCTTCTTCGTCAAGGCCGCAGTGGCGGCGCTGAAGAAATACCCGGTGATCAATGCCTCGGTTGACGGCAACGACATCGTCTATCACGGCTACTTCGACATCGGCATCGCCGTCGGCAGTCCGCGCGGTCTGGTGGTGCCGATCCTGCGCGACGCCGACCAGATGAGTCTGGCCCAGATCGAAAAGAAGATCGCCGAATTCGGTTCCAAAGCCAGGGACGGCAAGCTCTCCCTGGAGGATCTGAGCGGCGGTACCTTCTCGATTTCCAATGGCGGCATTTTCGGCTCGATGCTGTCGACGCCGATCATCAACCCGCCGCAATCGGCCATCCTCGGCGTGCATGCGACCAAGGATCGTCCCGTGGTCGAAAACGGCCAGATCGTGATCCGCCCGATCAACTACCTGGCTCTTTCCTACGATCACCGCATCATCGACGGTCGCGAGGCGGTGCTGGGCCTGGTGACGATGAAGGAGGCGCTGGAAGATCCGGCGCGCCTGCTGCTGGACGTGTAAGGAATAGATATGGCAAACAAGCAATTCGACGTGGTGGTGATCGGCGGCGGCCCCGGCGGTTATGTTGCTGCGATCCGTGCGGCGCAACTCGGCCTGTCTACGGCCTGCATCGAATCCGAGGCTTACGCCGATCCGAAGGGCGAGGTTCGGCTGGGCGGCACTTGTCTCAACGTGGGCTGCATTCCCTCCAAGGCGCTGCTGCAATCCTCGGAACTCTACGAGCAGGCCAGCCACTCCTTCGTCATGCACGGCATCTCCACCTCCGGCGTGAAGATGGATGTGGCGACCATGATGAAACGCAAGGACAACATCGTCGGGCAGTTGACCAGCGGCATCAAGGGTCTGTTCAAGAAGAACAAGGTCACCTTGCTGCCCGGTCATGGCAAGTTCGTCGGCCGCGAGGACGAGCGCTGGCGGATCGACGTCAGCGGCGAAACCGTGGAAGCAACGCACGTTATCGTCGCCACCGGCTCGAAGGCGAGGCATTTGCCGGGGATTCCAGTCGACAACAAGCTGATCTGCGACAACGTCGGCGCCCTGTCGTTCGACTCGACACCGAAGCGTCTCGGCGTCATAGGGGCCGGCGTGATCGGTCTGGAACTCGGTTCGGTCTGGAAGCGTCTGGGTTCCGAAGTGACCATCCTCGAAGCCCTGCCGGATTTCCTCGGCGCCGCTGACCAGGCGGTGTCCAAGGAAGCATGGAAGGTATTCACGCAAAAGCAGGGGCTCAACATCCAGCTTGGGATCAAGATCATCAAGGTCGAAACCGGCAAGAAAGGCGTTACGGTCGAGTACGAGTCGGGCGACGAAACCCGCACGTTGCAATGCGATCGCCTGATCGTCTCGGTCGGTCGCGTGCCCCATACGGCAGGCCTCGGCGCCGAGAATGTCGGCCTTGAGCTGCGTCCCAGTGGCTACATCAACGTCGACCAGAACTGCCGCACCAACCTGCCCAATGTCTGGGCCGTCGGCGATGTCGTACCCGGCCCGATGCTGGCGCACAAGAGCATGGAAGAGGGCGTCATGGTTGCGGAATGCATTGCAGGCCAGAAGGGACACGTCAATCTGGACACCGTGCCCTGGGTCATCTACACACACCCGGAAATTGCCTGGGTGGGCAAGACCGAGCAGCAGTTGAAGAACGAAGGCGTCGAGTACCGCGCCGGACAGATTCCCTTTGCCGCCAACGGCCGCGCGCTGGGGCAAGGTGACACCACCGGTTTCGTCAAAATGATCGCCTGCGCCAAGACCGACCGCATTCTCGGCGTACACGTGATCGGCAACAATGCGTCCGAACTGATTGCAGAAGCGGTGGTAGCGATGGAGTTCAATGCGTCATCGGAAGACATCGCCCGCATCTGCCACGCCCATCCGACGCTGTCGGAAGCGATGCATGAAGCCTCGCTGGCGGTCGATAAGCGCGCGCTGCATTTCTGAACCGGCCGATGTTGATCCAGGGCGGTCGGGCCAACCCGGCCGCCCTTGTTGTTGGATCCCGCTTCCCCGAGTCGGGACGGTAACTAGTATTTGAACACATAAATAACGATACATGTATTATGCTGTCGCATATCCATCCCAAGACGAGGAGTTGGCCATGCGACAGACCGAATTGCATCTTACCGATGAGGATCGCGAGTTGATCGAGTCATACCGG